>Ga0210036_1000015_pt1 | contig 310755 bp, 285 predicted proteins | sample CryGeymeta201515_FD_185469 | JGI IMG/M metagenome (GOLD analysis project Ga0210036, IMG submission 185469) | Groundwater microbial communities from Crystal Geyser aquifers in Utah, USA - Crystal Geyser metaG 2015-15 (SPAdes) (version 2) | ecosystem: Environmental > Aquatic > Deep subsurface >... | reverse complement strand
GAGACGGATAGGTCTGGCGCAGAGTGTGCCCAGAAAGATAGTTATATTACAGTATGATATAGGACTTTAGCGTTGTCTGGCGTAGCAACGGCTAAGCTGCTCAGACATTTTGCCAAGGTTGGGGTCGGGCGTTCGAATCGCCTCGCCCGCTCCATTTCCAGCATCATCGGATCAGGACGCGATCGCCCAGCGGGGCGGCGCCGATCGGCGCACGCCCTCCCGCCTTCTCAATAGACGAGCCCCATCGCCCATCCGCCGAGTAGGTAGCAGAAGCCCGTTATCAGCAGAATGCCGACCACGTTGAGCCAGATGCCGCCCTTGGCCATCTGCGCGATCGTGACCGATCCGGTGCCGAACACGATGGCATTGGGCGGGGTTCCGACCGGCAGCATGAAGGCGCAGGTCGCCGCGAGCGCGACCGGGATGAGCAGGCTTATCTGATCCATGCCGATCCCCGCGGCCACCCCGCCCAAAATGGGCACGAAGGTGGCGGCGGTCGCGGTGTTGCTGGTCACTTCGGTGAGGAAGATGGTGAGAGTCACCACCGCTCCCACGAGCAGGATGGCCGGCAGCGCCTCCAGCCCAGCGACCTGCGCGCCGAACCATCCGTCGAGCCCGGTTGCGGCCACCGCGCTAGCTAGACTGAGCCCGCCACCGAACAGCAGCAGCACCCCCCATGGCAGGCCGTCCTCCGCGTCGCGCCAGTCCAGCACCATTTCGTTCCGTCCGCGCGCGGGAATGAGAAACAGGGCGATCCCTGCCGCGATGGCGATGGCGGTATCGTCCAGATCGCCGATCCAGGGCACGGCGGCAGCGATGCTGGGAATATCGGCGAGGATGCCCGGAACGATCCACAGGAAAGCCGCAGCGCAGAATACGAACAGGACCGCCTTTTCGCCCTGACCCATGGGGCCGAGCTTGCGCACTTCTGCCGCGATCATGTCACGCCCACCGGGAATTTCCGCCAGCGTAAAGCTGTAGAGGAAGCGCGTCATCAGCACCCAGGACACGAGGATGAAGACGAGCGCCAGAGGCGCGCCGATCATCATCCATTCGAGAAAGCCGATATCGCGCCCCAATTCGTCCGCCGCATATCCCGCGACGATGGCGTTAGGCGGACTGCCGAGAAGCGTGCCCAATCCGCCGATACTGGCCGCCCAGGCGATGGCCAGCATCAGGCAGACACCGAAACGGCGGATATTCTCATCGGGCAGAGCGGCGATATCTTCGTGGCTCTGCAACGGCGAACCCTCGATGGTGGCGCTCTTTTCGACCAGCAAGGCCAGCAGCGACAGCCCGATCGGCAGCATCATCAGCGTGGTCGCCGTGTTCGACACCCACATCGAGAGAAAGCCCGTTGCCAGCATCATGCCGAGCACGATCCGCCTCGGCTCCGCCCCGACGCGCCGGAGCGTCAGCAGCGCGATGCGGCGATGCAGCTGCCATTTCTCCATCGCGATGGCGATCAGGAACCCGCCGAGAAACAGGAAGACGATCGAACTGGCATAAGGCGCCGTCGCCTCTCCCACGGTGATTGCCGTCAGGGCGGGGATCAGCACGATCGGCAGGAGCGATGTCGCGGCGAGCGGGATCGCTTCCGTCATCCACCAAATCGCCATCAGCGTCGCCACGGCTGCGACGATACGGGCATCGGGGGGCAGTCCCTCCGATCCGCCAAGTGCCAGCCAGACCAGGATCGCCGCCACCGGTCCCAACACGCGCAAACCCCACAGCAACGCCGCCGATCGCTTCCCGTCTTGAGCCACGCATTCTCTCCCTCACGGCATCTATGCCGCTGCGGCCCAGCCCCGCAAAGCCTTTTCGAAAGCCCGCCATCACCCCGATGCGCGGCCCACGCCTCAACCTCGAAGTCGTTCGTCCGCGCCAAAAGCCATTCCGGCGAAAGAGTGCTTGCCCCGCGCCGGAGGATCGCTAGAGGGCCGCGTTATGTTGTATCATAAGCCCAATCCGCCGCGCTGTGTCGCATCTTCGCTCGTCGCTCTTGCCTTCTCCCTCGCCGCCGTGCCCGGCCTCGCCCAATCGGCCCCGGACACCGCCGATCCCGACGCGACCGGCTCGTCCCGGTCCTCCCAGATCGAAGACGATCTCCACAATCGCAATGTCGATGGCTCCGGCCTGATTGTCGTAACCGCGCCCGGCCTCGAACAGCTCGACGTTCTTGCCGGGACCTCGCTGGTCGAGGGGCGCGAATTGCAGCGCGAGATGAACGGGCAGATCGGCGAAATCCTCGCAAAGCAGCCGGGCGTGTCCGCCACCAGCTTCTCGCCCGGTGCCTCGCGCCCGGTGCTGCGCGGCTTCGAAGGCGAGCGGGTCAAGGTGCTGATCGACGGGATCGGCGCGATCGACGTGTCTAACACCTCCGCCGACCACGCCGTTTCGGTCGAGCCGCTGACTGCCGAGCGGATCGAAATCCTGCGCGGCCCTGCGGTCCTTCTCTATGGAAGCCAGGCCATCGGCGGTGCGGTCAACATCATCGACAAGCGCATCCCGACCCGCCGCCTCAACGAACCCTTCCATCTCGACGTCCTGGCCGAAGCCGACACCGCCTACGATCTGAGAAGCGGGGCCGCCTCGCTCGATCTGCCGCTGGGCGAGTATTTCGTGGCCCATGTCGACGGGTCGTATCGCAATACCGGTGATTTGGAAGTGCCCGGCTTCACGCTCTCGCCCGCCTTACGCGCGGACATTCTCGCCGATGTGGCCGAGGAAACCGCCGAAGGTAATCTCGAAGAAGCAGCGGAATTGCAGGAAGCCGCTGACCAGCGCGGCATCCTCCCCAACAGCTATACCGAAACCTATTCGGTGAACGGTGGCCTCACCCTGTTCGCGGGCGAGAGCAATCTTGGCTTTTCGGCAGGCTATTATGACAGCACCTATGGTGTTCCGGGCCGTCCGGGCACCGGCCACGCGCATGGCGACGAAGGGGGCGAGGAAGGCGAAGGAGAAGGCGGCGAAGAGCAGGTCTCGATCGGGCTCAAGCAATTTCGCGCCGACATGCGCGGCGAACTCGCGCTCGGTGACGGCTTCTTCTCGATGCTGCGCACGCGGGTCGGCTATTCGGACTACACCCACACCGAATTCGAAGGGGACGAGGTCGGCACCGTGTTCGATGTCTCCGGCATCGAAGCGCGTGCGGAGCTGATTCAAAACGACAGCGGGCGCCTCGGCGGTACTCTGGGCGCCCAATATTACTACCGCGATTTCGAAGCGATCGGGGACGAGGCCTTCGTTGCGCCGAACCGCACCGATCAGTTCGCGATCTTCGCGCTCCAGGAATACGATCTCGACTCTTTCCAGATCGAAGGCGCCGCGCGCTACGAAATGGCGAATATCGAATCGGTCCCACTGGGCGTCGAACGCGATTTCGACCTGTTCTCGGGCGCGCTGTCGCTGGTTTACGAGCCGGGCGGCGACGACCGCCTGCGCATCGGCATCACTGGATCGCGGGCCGAGCGCGCACCGGGCGGCGAGGAATTGTTCGCCAACGGCCCCCACATCGCCACTCAGGCCTTCGAGATCGGCAATGTCGATCTCACCAAGGAAAGCGCCTGGGGCCTCGAAGGCTTCGTGCGCGGCGAGGTCGGCCCGGCGACGGTATCAGTCTCGGTGTTCCAGAACTGGTTCGACGACTACATCTTTCTGCAAGCCACCGGCGCGGAAGAGGACGATCTGCCGGTCTTCCAGTATCTCCAGTCCGATGCCGACTATTTCGGGATCGAAGGAGAGGTGAAACTACCGCTGCTCCAGTCCGATCGCTTCACGCTCGGCGCCGATCTGCGCGGATCGTATATCGAGGCCAAGCTCGACGATGGCACCCCGCTGCCGCGCATCCCGCCGTTCAGCGCGCTTGCGGCGCTCGATGCGGGGTTTGCCGGAATCGACGGGCGGGTCGAGGTGCAGTATTTCGGCGAACAGGACGAGATCGCGCCGTTCGAGACGACCACCGACGACTTCACCTTCGTCAACGTCTCGCTGGCCTTCAGCCCGTTGCGCGGAAACGATCTGGTGCGCGTGATGGTGAAGGCGGACAATATCTTCGACGTCACCGGGCGCCGCCATGCCAGCTTCACCAAGGATTTCGTGCCGCTGGCAGGCCGCAATTTCAAGGTCAGCCTGCTCGCCAGTTTCTGACGATAGCCGAGCCGAAAACCCGGCGCCGCCAATCCCGAAGGAAAGGCAGCGCCGGGTTTTACTCGTTATTAGTCGGTCGGACGGTGGACTGCGCCTTCAGCCCGGCCTTCCGCACGGGCTGCCTTCAGCTCCGCCTCGATCCGCTTGTCACGCTCGCTCACCGCGCCGATCCGCCCGCGCACCTGGCCGTAGGCGAAAACCATCAACAACCCGCCGATGATGGCGAGGTTCTTGAGCGCCGCCTGCGCCTGCGTGGGGTCGGTGACTTGAAAATGGAACAGCAGAATCGTCAGCACGGTGAAGCCGGCCAGGACCGCGGCGGCGAGCCGGGTCATGAAGCCGCTCGCCAAGATCAGCCCGGCGACGATCTCGAAAACACCGGTCGGCATGGCGAGACTGCCCGGAAGGGTGGTCTGCGCCGTGATGTATTCGGCGGTCGAGGCCGGATCCATGACCTTGTTGAGGCCCGCCAGAATGAACAGCAGCGCGATACAGATGCGCCCGACGATCGCCGCGATGGTAGCCATGAAATCTCTCCCCGTTTGGTCTGAGGACAGTCATGCCACCGCGATCAGCCTTTCTCCAACTGGAAAGTGAGCGCCGCGTGTTCGCGCAGGCGTTCGACGAGCGCTTCGCCGAGGAAGCTGCCCGGCGTCCCGACCCCGCCGGGCTCGTCGCATTCGAGCAAGGCCATCCCGGTTTCGCCCAGCATCCGGCTGGTCGACCCGTAGCCGGGATCGTAGCGGCCCTTGACCGCGTAATGCATCCGCTTCCCATCGGGCCATTCGCCTACGAAGACGAGATCGTAGAACCCGTTCTCGCGCTCCTCGGCGCTCGGCCCCTCGCCGGGCTTGGGCGGCTTGGCGCCGAAGGGGTTCTTCAGCATCTTCGTCACCGCATCGGCGGCGGCCTTGCCCGCCTCGCCCGGGCTGGTCAGCATCATCTCGTCGTAGCGGAAGTCCTTCCCATAAGGGTGGCCGCGCAGATAATTGGTGCGGTGGACGTTCTTCGTGTTGATCGAGGCCATGATGAAGGGGGCGGCCCATTTGCCCAGCTCGTCCTCGTAATGCGGGATCAGGCCATTGGGTTGGTCCGGCCCTTCGAAACCGGGCGTCAGGGCGAAGGGATCGTTGAGGATTTTAATCAGCGAAGGCTTCTTCGCCGCCGCCTTCATCGTCGCGCCGAGGCTCGCGGCGGTCCCGCCCGAAAACGTCCCCTGCATCGCACGCACCCGGCCCTTCACACGGGGAGCGGGGCTGCCGTTCTGCGCCTTTCCTTCCTTCTGGAGCATCAGCACGCCGAGATCGAAGGGGATCGAGTCGAACCCGCTCGAAAAGCAGATGCGCGCGCCGGTCTTCCTGGCGGCCTCGTGATGGAGCGCGATCTGTTCGTGCATCCAGGCCGGCTCGCCGCACAGATCGGCATAATCGGTGCCCGCCTTGACGCAGGCCGCGACGAGGGCATCGCCATAGAGCTGGTAGGGGCCGACCGTGGAGAGAACGACGCGCGTGCGATCGCACATCGCTTCGAGCGAGGCGGTGTCATCGGCATCGGCGACGATCAGCGGGATGGAAGACGGCGCACCGATCTCGTCGCGCACCCGCTTGAGCTTGCCTGGATCGCGGCCCGCCATCGCCCATTTCGGCGCATCGGCGGCGCTGCCATATACGCGGACGAAATGTTCGGCGACGAGGCGTCCCGTGTAACCGGTCGCCCCATAGACCACGATATCGAATTCGCGTGCGGATTTGCTCATCATCGTTCTCCCTGTCGCGCCTGAATGCGCGCGGTGAGCTTTCGAGTCAAAGCCTCGGCAACGTCACTCCGCGCTGCCCCATATATTTGCCCGCCCGATCGCTGTAAGTGACTTCGGGCCGTTCATTGCCCTTGAGAAACAGGAACTGGCACGCGCCTTCATTGGCGTAGATTTTCGCGGGCAGCGGCGTGGTGTTTGAAAATTCCAGCGTCACATGCCCCTCCCAGCCCGGCTCCAGCGGCGTGACGTTCACGATGATCCCGCAGCGCGCATAGGTGCTCTTGCCGAGGCAGATGACCAGCACGTCTTCCGGCACGCGGAAATATTCGACCGTGCGGGCCAGCGCGAAGCTGTTGGGCGGGATCACGCAGACATCGGTTTCGCGATCGACGAAGCTGTTGGCGGCGAAATCCTTGGGATCGACCACCGCGCTATCGACATTGGTGAAGATCTTGAATTCGGGCGCCACCCGCGCGTCGTAACCGAACGAGCTGAGCCCGTAGGATATGCAGCCGTCGCGCCGCTGCGCTTCGACGAAGGGCTCGATCATGCCCTCGTTCAGCGCCTTGTCGCGGATCCATTTGTCGGAGAGAATCGCCATGTGGGCGTGATCGCCCATGCTAGGCCGGCGGGCAAGCGCCGGCCATCAGTTACCCTCAGTCGATCTGGGCGGCACCCAGTTGAGGGTTCATCGCGGTGACGTGATTGAGCCAGGCCTTGGGGCGGCGCAGCATGTTCTTCGGATAGTCGACCCGGACCCCCACCATCTCGGCGATCGCACCGACGAAATGGATACAATTGCGCGTGTCGAGATCGTAATATTTCCCCGGCGCGTCGCGCCAGCGGAAGACCTCGCGCCGGATGTCGTGATATTTCGCATCGTCCACCGCCACAGTGAAATGGCGGTTGGTGGAGCGGACGTATTTGTCCTTCTCGGTCATCACGATATGCGTAACCGGTCCCGCGAGCACGGCAGGGCCGGCGCTCTTGGCGGAGAAGCCGTAATTCTCCTTCACCGGGGTGCCGTCATCCAGCGTGCCCTCCATCGAAATGAAGGTGTGCGGATAGCGCCCGAACAGCACCGACCCGTCGAAGCTGTGGAAGGTCACCCGCACCTCGGCTTGCGCGGCGGCGGCCCAGAAAAGGGCGGTCAGGGCGAGAACGAACTGGGTCAAGATACGCATGATGCGCGTCCTAACCCGTTCGTGTTTGAACCTTCAATGAAAAGGCGCGTCAGAGCGATGCGAGCAGCGTCGCATTGCCGCCCGCCGCCGTGGTGTCGATGCAGACCACGCGCTCGGTCGCGAAGCGCGCGACATAATGCGGGCCGCCCGCCTTGGGACCACTGCCCGACATGCCTTCGCCGCCGAAGGGCTGGCTTTCGACGACTGCGCCGATCTGGTTGCGGTTCACGTAAAAATTGCCGACCCGCGCCCTCGCCTCGACGAATTCGCGCGTTGCTTCCAAGCGGCTATGGAGGCCCATCGTCAGCCCGTAGCCTGTCGAATTGATATCCTCGACCACCTGGCCCAATTGGTCGGCGCGATAGCGGACGACGTGCAGGATCGGCCCGAAATTCTCGCGCTTCAAATCGAGAATGGAGTCCATCTCGATAATCGTCGGCGCGACGAAGCATCCGGCGGCCAGCCCCTTGTTGAGCTTGCGCCGCCAGACCTGGCGTCCGTTCTTCTTGCGCCGGGCGACATGGCGTTCGAGCGCGGCCTTGGCGTCGGGATCGATCACCGGGCCGACATCGGTGGCGAGATCCTGCGGATCGCCGATCGTCAGCGCTTCGAAGGCGCCGCGGATCATCGTCAGCATCTCGTCCGCAACGTCTTCCTGGATATAGAGCGTGCGCAGCGCCGAACAGCGCTGGCCCGCGCTCTGGAACGCGCTTGCAACGACATCGCGCGTGACCTGCTCGGGCAGGGCCGTCGAATCGATGATCATCGCGTTCTGCCCGCCGGTTTCCGCAATCAAGGTGGCGATCGGCCCTTCGCGCGCGGCGAGGCCGCGATTGATCGCCTGCGCAGTGGCGGTCGATCCGGTGAAGGCGACGCCCGCGATGCGCGGGTCGGACGTGATCATCTCGCCCACCTCGCCCGCGCCGGGCAGTAGCTGGAACACCTCGGGGGGAATTCCCGCCTCATGACACAGCCTTACCGCGAAGGCGGCGATCAGCGGCGTCTGCGGCGCGGGCTTGGCGACGACGGTGTTGCCTGCTGCGAGAGCCGCGGCGGCAGGGCCGATGAAGATCGCGAGCGGGAAGTTCCACGGGCTGATCGTGGCGAAGACGCCGCGCCCCGCCATGGTCAGCCGGTTCTCTTCACCCGTGGGCCCTGGCAGCATGATCGGCTCGGCGAATTGGCGCCGCGCCTCGACCGCGTAATAGCGCAGGAAATCGACCGCTTCGCGCAGTTCGAGCACGGCGTCGGGCAGGGTCTTGCCCGCCTCGCGCTGGCAGAGCGAGAGGAATTCGTCGGTGTGCTCCTCGAACAGGTCGGCCGCTTCTTCCAGCAAGAGCGCACGCCGCTCGCCGCCGAAGGCGTTCCAGCGCGGCTGGATTTCGCGCGCGCGGGTGATTGCATCCTCGACCTCGTGCGGCAGCGCATCGCGCCGCGTTCCGACCTCGTCGTTCAAATCGTGCGGCTTGTCGATCGGGGCGATCTCGCCCTCCTCGTCGCTCATGAAGGTGGGCTGGGCGTGCCAGTGCTTTTCATCGAGCGCTTCGAGCCGTTCCAGCAGCGGCTCGCGCACCAGCGGATCGGCGAGGTCGATCCCGGCGCTGTTCCGGCGATTGGGGAAGATATCCTTGGGCAGCGGGATATCGGGATTGCGGCGCGGCGCGAGCGCGGCCAGCTCCGCGACCGGATCGGTGGCGAGATCTTCGGCCGGCACATCCACGTCTGCCATGCGGTTGACGAAGCTGGAATTGGCCCCGTTCTCGAGCAAGCGCCGCACCAGATAGGCGAGCAGATCCTTGTGCGTGCCGACCGGCGCGTAAATCCGCACGGGGGTGCGCGCATTGCCCTCTTCCTGCGCCAGCGCGCCATAGATGTCCTCGCCCATGCCGTGGAGGCGCTGGAACTCGAACTTGCCCATCCTCTGCTCGCGTTCGGCCAGCGAAACGATCGCGCCGACCGTATAGGCGTTGTGCGTGGCGAAGGCGGGATAGACCAGATCGCCCGCCGCCAGCAGCCGTTCGGCGCAGGCGAGATAGGACACGTCGGTCGCGATCTTGCGGGTGAAGACGGGGAAATCCTTGTAGCCACCGACCTGACTCAATTTGACTTCGGTATCCCAATACGCGCCCTTGACCAGGCGCACGAACAGCTTGCGCCCATGGCGCCGCGCCAGCTTGGCGGTCCAGTCGCACAAGGGAACGCCGCGCTTCTGATAGGCCTGAATGGCCAGGCCGAAGCCAGTCCAGCCGCTCGACGTGCCGTTCGCGAACAGGCTGTCATCGGCCACCAGCGCTTCGAACACGTCGAGCGAGAGATCGAGCCGTTCGGCTTCTTCCGCATCGATGGTGAAATGCATGTCGGCATCGCGCGCCCGGCTCGCCAGAGCGTGGACGATCGGCACCAAAGCGGCGACCGCGGCATCGGCATGCATGAAGTCGTATTTGGGATAGAGCGCGGACAGCTTGACCGAGATGCCTGGCGAGGCCGTGAGGCCCGCACCGGTTTCGCGCGAGAGGCGATCGATCGCCTGTTCGTAGGAGACGCGATAGCGTTCGGCATCGGCAAAGGTCATTGCCGCTTCGCCGAGCATGTCGAAGCTGTGCGTGAGGCCCCGCGCGCGTTCGGGCTGGGCACGCTTCAGCGCCTCGTCGATGGTGCGGCCGAACACGAACTGGCCGCCGAGGATACGCATCGCCTGAAGCGTGGCCTTGCGGATCACCGGCTCGCCGAGGCGATTGACAGTCGCCTTCAGAGTGCGACGCATCCCCTTCTGGCTTTCCAGCGGGCGCTCCAGCACCTCGCCGGTCAGCATCAGCGAGAAGGTCGCGGCGTTGACGAAGGTGGAGCTGCTCTCGCCGAGATGTTCGCGCCAGTCGATATCGCCGATCTTGTCGCGGATCAGCGCATCGGCGGTCTGCGCATCGGGCACGCGCAGCAGCGCTTCGGCGAGACACATCAACGCGATGCCTTCTTCCGTGGCGAGGCCGAATTGCTGCAGGAAGGCGTCGATTCCGCTCGCCTTGCGCTTGCGCGCGCCTTCGACCAGCCGGACCGCGAGCGCCGCCGATTTATCGTGCGCCTGACTTACCGCGCGTGCCTGGTCGAGTCGCTCGGCGATGCAGGCTTCTTCCTCCATCCGGTAGGCCTGTCGCAGCGTGGTCCTGTCGAGAGGATCAGCGGCGATCGCGCGGGTGGAGGCGGCGGAAGAGGCGGACAGGGGCTGAGAATGGGCGTTCATTCGCGGGCATGTGGACCGCTTGGCAGGCGCATTCAAGCGAAGTCGACTCCCTCAGGGCGACTTCTCCGCCTCAGCCGCCGCGCCTTCTGTACGATGGGCGGCGAACCATGCCTCGATCCGCGATGCCGCAGCGTCCGGCAGGTGCAGGCCGAGCTTGCTGCGCCGCCACAGCACGTCTTCGGCGCTCTGCGCGAATTCCTCACGGGCAAGATAGCGCAGTTCCGCTTCGTAGAGGTCGCCGCCGAAATGTTCGCCGAGCCGGTCCATCCCGTCCGCCGTGCCGATCACCCGGTCGATCCGCGTCCCGTAAGCACGGCAGAGGCGGCGCAAGAGCTTCGGCGGCAGCCAGGAATGCCGCTCGCCCGCGCGCTTCAGAAACGCTTCGAAATCGGCCATGTCGCCGCCGGGCAGCGGCGCGTCCTTGGTCCAGGCCTCGCGCATCGGCAGGTGATCGGAGAGTTTTTCGAGCGCGTGTTCGGCGAGCTTGCGGAAGGTGGTGATCTTGCCGCCATAGATCGACAGGATCGGCGCGGCGCCATCGTCGGCATCCAGCTCAAAGACGTAATCGCGCGTGACCGTGGAATTGCTGTCGGCATGATCGTCGTAGAGCGGCCGCACGCCCGCATAGGTCGAGACGATATCCTCCTCCGCGATGGCCGTGCGGAAATAGCCGCCGACCGCCTCGCGCAGATAGGCGCGCTCTTCCGGCGAGATCGCGACCGTCCCCGGATCGCCTTCGAAGAGTTCGTCGGTCGTTCCGATCAGCGTGAAATCATGTTCGTAGGGAATCGCGAACACGATCCGCCCGTCTTCCTGCTGGAAGATATAGGCGTGACTCCCCTGATAGAGGCGCGGGACGATGATATGGCTCCCCTTGACCAGACGCAGCCGCGCCGGGGTTCCCCTGCCGAGCCCCAATCCGGCGATCCCGTCCACCCACGGGCCGGCGGCGTTGACGACGGCGCGCGCCTCGACCACGCGCTCGCTTCCGTCCGGCCGGCGCAGCGCGGCGATCCAGCCATCCGCGGTCCGCTCCAGCCCGATACATTCGGTGCGCGTGAGGATTTCCGCACCCAGCTCGCGCGCATCCATCGCGGCGAGGACAACCATGCGCGAATCCTCGATCCAGCAATCGGAATATTCGAATCCGCGGGTCAGTCGGTCTTTCAGGATCGCGCGATGCGGCGCTTTGCGCAGGTCGACGCCATGGCTCCCCGGCAGAGTGCGCCGCCCACCGATCCGATCGTAGAGGAACAGGCCCAGCCGGAGCATCCAGCGCGGGCGCAGATTCCTGTCATGCGGAAGGACGAAGCGCAGCGGCCAGACGATGTGGGGCGCGGCCTTCAACAGAACTTCGCGCTCACGCAGGGATTCGGCGACGAGGCGGAATTCGTAGGTTTCGAGATAGCGCAAGCCGCCATGCACCAGCTTGGTGCTGGCGGACGACGTATGGGCGGCGAGATCGTCTTTCTCGCACAGGGTCACCGTCAGCCCGCGCCCGGCGGCATCGCGGGCGATCCCCGCGCCGTTGATCCCCCCGCCGATGACGAGCAGATCGCGCAACGCTATCCCTGCCCCCTGTTCAGCACGCGGCCCGCCACCGCGTCGAGCCGCGCCATGACCGCGTTATCGCGCTGGTCGGGCGCCGTGATGATCGCATATTCCAGCGCGGTGTCGATCGGCGATGCTTCGCGGCGTTCGGGCAGGAGAGCGCACAGTTTCTCGACCGCCTTCCTCGCGATCTCGCCATTGGCGTGCATGGTTTCGAGGATGTCGGAGACATCGACGGCGGCCTCCTTGTCGCGCCAGCTGTCGTAATCGGTGACCATGGCCATCAGGGCATAGGGCAGCTCCGCCTCGCGGGCGAGCTTGGCTTCAGGCATGCCGGTCATGCCGATCACCTCGGCACCCCAGCTGCGATAGAGCTTGCTTTCGGCGCGTGTCGAGAATTGCGGGCCTTCCATCGCCAGATAGGTCGCGCCGCGCCGCACCTTGCCGCCTGCCCGCTCGACCGCATCGGCGGCAAATCCCGACAGGCGCGGACAGACCGGATCGCCCATCGAGACATGGGCGACGAGGCCGCTGTCGAAAAAGGTGGAGGGGCGGCCCTGGGTTCTGTCGATGAACTGGTCGACTGCCGCGAAATGGCCAGGCGCAAGCGATTCCGACAGCGAACCGACCGCCGAAATCGCCAGCAGATCGGTGCAGCCCGCGCGCTTCATCGCGTCCACATTGGCGCGCGCGTTCAATTGGCCGGGAAGGATGCGGTGGCCGCGCCCGTGGCGGGGCAGGAAACGCACCTTCACGCCCGCGATCCGCCCGCACAGGATCGCGTCGGACGGATCGCCGAACGGGGATTTCACCTCGATCCATTGCGCATCCTCCAGCGCATCGATCTCGTAGAGGCCCGATCCGCCGATGATGCCGATGACCCATTCCTCGCTCATCGCGCTGCGTTTCCTTTGCGCGTTTCGATCAGCGCGTCGACGATTCCCGGATCGGCCAGCGTCGAGGTGTCGCCGAGCGAGCCGTAGTCCTGCTCCGCGATCTTTCTGAGGATGCGCCGCATGATCTTGCCGCTGCGCGTCTTGGGCAGAGCGGGCGTGAAATGGAGATGGTCGGGCGTGGCGATCGGGCCGATTTCCTTGCGCACCCATTGGCGCAATTCCGCTTCGAGATCGTCGTCCGGCTCCTCGCCCGCGTTCAGAGTGACGTAGCAATAGATGCCCTGCCCCTTGATGTCGTGCGGATAGCCGACGACGGCAGCCTCGGACACTTTGGGATGCAGCACCAGCGCGCTCTCGACCTCGGCAGTGCCCATGCGGTGGCCCGAGACATTGATGACATCGTCCACCCGTCCCGTGATCCAGTAATATCCGTCCGCGTCGCGGCGGCACCCGTCGCCGGTGAAATATTTGCCCGGATAGGTGCTGAAATAGGTCTGCACGAAGCGGTCGTGATCGCCATAGACGGTGCGCGCCTGGCCGGGCCAGCTCCTCGCGATGCAGAGATTCCCCTCGGCCTTGCCGCCACCGTGTTCATTGGCAAGCACCGCGCCGTCATTCTCGACCAATTGCGGCATGATCCCGAAGAACGGCTTGCCCGCACTGCCCGGCTTCATGTCGTGCGCGCCGGGAAGCGTTGTGATCATGATCCCGCCCGTTTCGGTCTGCCACCAAGTGTCGACGATCGGCGCTTCGCCCCTGCCGACATTCTGGTGATACCAGCGCCACGCTTCGGGATTGATCGGCTCGCCCACGCTGCCGAGCAGGCGGAGACTGGAGAGATCGTGCTTCGCCACATGGCCCGTGCCCTCGCGCATCAGGGCGCGGATCGCGGTGGGGGCGGTGTAGAAGATATTGACCTTGTGTTTTTCGCAGACCGCCCAAAAGCGGTCGTGATCCGGGTAGTTCGGCACCCCTTCGAACATCAGCGCGGTCGCGCGGTTCAACAAGGGTCCGTAGACGATATAGCTGTGCCCGGTGACCCAGCCGATATCGGCGGTGCACCAATAGACCTCGCCCAAGCGGTAATCGAAGACGTAGCGGAAGGTCGTCTCGGTCCAGACGGCATAGCCGCCGGTGGTGTGCAGCACGCCCTTGGGCTTGCCGGTGGAACCGCTGGTATAAAGGATGAAGAGCGGGTCCTCGGCCTTCATCGGCTCGCACGGGCAATTGTCGGAAACGCCGTCTGACAATTCGTGATACCAGTGGTCGCGGCCTTCGACCACCGCGATATCGCCGCCGGTATGGCGCAGGACCAGAACCGCCTTCACCGAAACCTTTTCGAGCGCCTTGTCGACATTGGCCTTTAGCGGAATCCGCTTGCCGCCGCGCAGACCTTCATCGGCCGTGACGATCCAGTCGCTCTCGCAATCCTCGACCCGGCCCGCGATCGCTTCGGGCGAAAAGCCGCCGAAGATCACCGAATGCACCGCCCCGATCCGCGCGCAGGCGAGCATGGCGAATGCGCCTTCGGGCACCATCGGCATGTAGATCGTGACGCGGTCGCCTTTCTGGACGCCCATCTTTTTGAGCGTGTTCGCCATTTTGACGATCTCGCGCCGCAACTCGGCATAGGTGATGCGGCGCGCGTCGCCAGCGGGATCGTCGGGCTCGAAGATCAGCGCGACCGCATCGCCGTGGCCGTTCTCGACATGGCGATCGACCGCGTTGTGGCAGATGTTGAGCCGGCCATCGGAAAACCATTTGATAGCGACCGGATCGAAGGACCAGTCAGCGATTGTCGACGGTTTTTCGATCCAGTCGAGCCGCTCGGCCTGTTCGGCCCAGAACCCGTCCGCATCCTTCAGGCTGCGCGAATAGAGCGCCTCGTATTCGGTTTCCGTGCAACGCGCCGCCGCGATCGCCGCTTCGGGCCGCTTCACCCATTCCGCCTGATCCGCCATCGCTTGCTCCATCCTGTCGTTTTTGCGCTGGGTGAGGGGGAACCGCAAACCGCTGGTCGGGTCAAGCACTGGATAAATCCCTATCCTCCCTTTGCCTCGCGCGCGCGGGCCTCTATCCGGTGTCGCGTGAGGGCGCAGATCGAAATCGGCAGGCAGGCGGGCGGGCAAATGGTCCCCGTGGACGTGGAGGAACTCCTCGCCACGCGGCTGCTCGTCCAGGGCAATTCGGGCTCGGGGAAGTCGCACCTTCTGCGCCGCCTGCTCGAACAGAGCGCGGGGTTGGTCCAGCAGGTGGTGATCGACCCGGAAGGCGATTTCACCAGCCTGGCGGACGAATTCGGCCATATCGTAATCGATGGCGGGGCGCACACCTCGCGCGAGATCGAGACGCTGGCCGCGCGCATCCGCCAGCACCGCGCCTCGGTCGTGCTGGCGCTGGACGAGCTGGAGGTCGAGCAGCAGATCCGCTGCGCCGCCCTGTTCCTGACCGCTTTGTTCGATGCCCCGCGCGAGCATTGGTATCCCGCGCTCGTGGTGGTGGACGAAGCGCAGATGTTCGCGCCCGCCGCCGCTGGCGAGATGGCGGAGGATACGCGGCGCATGACTCTGTCCGCCATGACGAACCTGATGTGCCGGGGCAGGAAGCGGGGCCTCGCCGGGATCGTCGCGACGCAGCGGCTGGCCAAGCTCGCCAAGAACGTCGCCGCCGAAGCATCGAACTTCCTGATGGGCCGCACCTTTCTCGACATCGACATGCAGCGCGCCGCCGATCTCCTCGGTATGGACCGCCGGCAGGCCGAACGTATCCGCGATTTGCAGCGCGGCCATTTCCTCGGCCTCGGCCCCGCGATCAGCCGCAGCCCGGTCGCGGTCGAGATCGGATCGGTGAAGACGGGCGGCAAGAATGCGTCCGAAGGGCTGATGCCGTTACCCGATGCGAGCGGGGGCGAATTGGAAGCGCTGCTCCACACCGATCTTGCCCAGGCTGCCGCCGAACCCGCGCCGCCGCCGCGCCCCGCCGCCCCTCCCCGCGCTTCGGTGGAGATCGAACAAGCGATCGTGGCGAGCACCGTCGTGGAGCGACCGGCACCCAACGATGACGAGGCGCCGGATGCCGCCTCGGCAGCTCCGCCCCCTTCGCCGGAAGACGCCGACGAAGGGCTCGAGCGGATCGTGCGCGAGCTGGCGATGGAGGATGGCGCGACCTTCCAGTCCACCACGGCGCTGTTCCGCAATTTCGCGGTCCGCTGCCGCCAGGCGGGCGTGCCGAGCGCACATGTCGACATGATGCAGTTCCGCCGCCTGTTCGCCTATGCCAGCACCGGTCTCGACCGGCTGGAAGCGGGCAAGCGCGAAACGATCGAGGAACTCGCACAGGCCGTGCCCGAAGACGTCCTCGCGCCCTATCTCACGCTCGCAGTCAACGCGGCGCTGGGCCGCACCGCGCCCGACGAGGACGAGCTGGCGCGCGCGTATGGCAGCTCCTCGCCCAGCCGCATCCGCCGCCTGCTCGACCATCTCGAACGGCAGGGCCTGATCGTGGTGCGCGAGGATTTCGGCGGCGAGCGCACGGTGACGGTGGCAGGGCTGGAGACTGCTTGATGAAGATTCTAGAAATTCTCGCGACGTAGCAGAATCTATCTTCGTGAATGCGGCTGATAAATTTCTTGAAGAGTTGGTATCACTTTCCAACGCGTGTCAGCAGCACGTAAGATGCTCTTAGGCACTGTCCGAGTTGCATACGGCGTGTGAAACAAATTTTCGAATTCATTTATCGCAAAGTCGTTCGATACGAGACTGTCTGCGGCAAGATGGCAATCCCTGTAGCGCTTGCCTGAATCGCAACCGCACCACTCGTCTGGCAGGAATTCCTGTCTACGGTAATGTGCACCTACGCCTATTTGCCTCCCCGGCCAGCGGCCTAAGAGCCAGCGATGCCAGCTTTTCACCGCCCAAAGGGAATAATGGTCGGCCAGGGGCAAAATTCCGTCATCCGGCGTCCACGCCTTACTTTCTCGAGTAAACGCGCAAATAGAGGCGTCGGGAAAATTGGTGTGCTTGAGCGGGAACGGCTGGCGCCTGCCGTTTGCTACGCTGAAAGCCCAGGCTTTCGGCCAGATTTCCTTCCTCAATGGAAGCGCGATGACAAAGTGGGCTTGTGGGCCATCTGACCCCAGAGGTCGGGTTTTGATGACGACCCACAAGCCCTTTTCGTCCTCATAGCTTATAGCTTTGTAGTGACGAACCAGAAGCCGAAATCCAGTTCCGTAAGCCGCTTCGATGGCAGCGGAGCTGAAGGGCTCGGCTTCACCGGTCGGCCTTGAGCGGGACGACGTGGACCGTCGTTTCCGCGATCGGGTTGCGGGTCTGTCCCGGGTATATGTTGAGGGGGCATCGTAAATCACCTCGCTTTCAGTTGGCGGGTTGAGTCCAACGAAGCCATCATCGAAAACGAGAGGAGAGGCGCCATGATCAATCGCTCTCCCCAAGTGGGCCAAGCGACTGATAGTGCTTTTGGAAAATGCGGGCTTTCCACAGTCTTTCAACAGCATCCTCACGGCTCCTTCCGCTCGAAATCATGCGACTTCGAGTTGACCTGACCGCCGGTTGATGCGAGGCAAGACTTGCATGCGGGCCTCGAACGCTCCGGCGTTCAGCTTGCAGGGGGGCGGGGTTCTTAGCGGGAACCTGCCCCCCAATTATTTTGGCGAGCCAACGACTCGCATTCATCTTCCTAGCCTATAGTCTTAATCGACCCGAGTCCGGGTCTGCTAGGTTATCCACATTTGCTTACTGACAGGCGAGGCATTCCTCGTAATCGGTCTGTTCGCCCGCGCCCGCCATCAGCTCGTATTTGGCGGCGTCGGCGGTGTTGTCAGTTTCGACTCCGCCCGCGAAGCCCGCGCGCTGCACGCTCTTGGAACGCAGGTAATAGAGCGACTTGATGCCCTTCTCCCATGCCTGGAAGTGGAGCATCATCAGGTCCCACTTGTCGACATCGGCGGGGATGAACAAGTTCAGCGACTGCGCCTGATCGATGAAGGGCGCACGGTCGGCGGCGAATTCCAAGAGCCAGCGCTGATCGATCTCGAAGCTGGTCTTGTAGGTCGCCTTTTCTTCTGCGCTCAGGAAGTCGAGATGCTGGACCGATCCGCCCTTTTCGAGGATCGAATTCCACACATTGGTCGAATCCTTGGATTTCTCGCGCAGCAGCTTTTCGAGATACGGGTTCTTCACCACGAAGCTGCCCGACAGCGTCTTGTGCGTGTAGATATTGGCCGGGATCGGCTCGATGCAGGCGCTGGTGCCGCCGCAGATGATCGAGATCGACGCGGTCGGCGCGATCGCCATCTTGCAGCTGAAGCGCTCCATCGCACCCATTTCTTCCGCATCCGGGCACGGGCCGCGTTCCTTGGCGAGGACCATGCTGGCCTCTTCCGCCTTCGCGCTGACGTGTTTGAACATCTTCAGGTTCCAGACCTTGGCCATCGGGCTTTCGAAGCCGATGCCCTTCTGCTGGAGGAAGGAGTGGTAGCCCATGACGCCGAGGCCCACGCTGCGTTCGCGGCTGGCGGAATATTTGGCGCGCGCCATCTCGTCGGGCGCACGGTCGATATAGTCCTGAAGCACGTTGTCTAGGAAGCGCATCACATCCTCGATGAACTGCTTGTCGCCGTTCCACTCGTCCCACTTTTCGAGGTTGAGCGAGCTGAGGCAGCAGACCGCGGTGCGATCGTTGCCGAGATGGTCGCGGCCGGTCGGCAGCGTGATTTCCGAACACAGGTTCGAGGTCGAGACCTTGAGGCCGAGATCGCGGTGATGCTTGGGCATCATCCGGTTCACCGTGTCGGAGAAGACGATATAGGGCTCGCCCGTCGCGAGGCGGGTTTCGACCAGCTTCTGGAACAGCGAACGCGCATCCACGGTCTTGCGGACCGATCCGTCCTTGGGGCTGACGAGATCGAAGGATTCGCCCGCACGGACGGCTTCCATGAATTCGTCGGTCAGCAGCACGCCGTGATGCAGGTTCAACGCCTTGCGGTTGAAATCGCCAGACGGTTTGCGGATTTCGAGGAATTCCTCGATCTCGGGGTGCGACACGTCGAGATAGCAGGCGGCCGAGCCGCGCCGCAGCGAGCCCTGCGAAATCGCGAGGGTCAGCGAATCCATCACGCGCACGAAGGGGATGATCCCGCTGGTCTTGCCGTTCAAGCCCACCGGCTCGCCGATGCCGCGCACTTGGCCCCAATAGGTGCCGATGCCGCCGCCGCGCGAAGCCAGCCAGACGTTCTCGTTCCAGGTGCCGACGATTCCTTCGAGGCTGTCCTCGACGCTGTTCAAATAGCACGAGATCGGCAGGCCGCGATTGGTGCCGCCGTTCGACAGCACGGGCGTGGCGGGCATGAACCACAGCTTCGAGATCGCGTCGTAGAGCCGCTGGGCGTGATCCTGATCGTCGGCATAGGCATCCGCCACGCGGGCGAACAGGTCTTGGAAATCCTCGCCGGGAAGCAGGTAACGGTCGATCAGCGTTTCCTTGCCGAATTCGGTCAGCAGCGCATCGCGGCTGCTGTCGGTGACGACATCGAAGCGGCGGTCGTTGATCTTCTTGGAATCATCGGCAGGCGCCGCCGAGGCCTTCACCGCTTCCATCATCGCGCCGGCGAGCGCGGCATCGGCCTTTTCGGAGATCGCCGATTCGCTCACCAGCTCGTCGCTGCCGCTGTCGCTTGCCTGCATGTCGATTGCCTTTCCGCCCGTTTGTTCGGGCGCTTTCTTGGGCGCGGGGCTGGAGGCGGGCGCGTCCGAGACAGTCGCCGTGTCGTCCTGCGTCATGTCCAGTTCCATCGCGTCCTCGTTCCTGAAATCCATCGCTCGTCCTCGCCCTTCGTCTCGTGTCGCGTCCGATCGTGCGTGAGCCGATGTTCCGCATGTGTTCGATTCGGCGAGCCACACCCGCCTAGCAATATTCGAAGGCCTTAGGGGCATGAAACTTATCCCCTTTTTTGCCCACAGGGCCCAACCATGACCGAACGGGAACGCCGCCCGCCCCATATGGGTCCGGCGGCGGCAATCGCTAGGTCTAGTGGGTCCCCCCGGGTGCCCGACTACCAGATACTGAATCAGACCGGGTCGGGGCGCAAGAGGGTGAAGAGGGATTTAACGTGTCCCGGACCCGCTGGACGGCGGTGTGTCGTCCGACTGCAACGCAGCGACGCGTGGACCAAGCTGGACTTGTCGTCAGCGCAAGAGCGAAAATGAATCCGTGAAAAAATTTTTGCGGGCAAAAGCGGTATGCAGGCGGTTGCGCAGCGATCGAATCCGCGCCCGCAATTATCGAATCTAGGCGGGCGCTCCGGCTGCCTCATGCGCGTGTCCGGCGATCGCGTCGGCAAGCTCGTCCACCAGTTCCAGCGGCAGGTCATGCCCCCAACCTGGCAGAGTGCGAATTGCGGCGCCGGGAATGCAGGCGGCGGTATCGCGCCCGCCCTCGCAAGGGACCAACGGATCGTCCTCGCCATGCAGGACGAGCGTCGGCACGGCAATCTCGCGCACCATCTTACGCCGGTCCCCGTCCGCCAGGATCGCGGCAAGATGGCGGGTGCCGCCTTCGGGATAGAAGCTGCGCCGGATGCTCGCCTCGACCCGCTCGCGCAGGCGCTCCTCCTCGGCGGGGTAGGCCGGGCTGCCTATCGTGCGCGCCAGATGCATCCCGTGGGCGACCAGCGCGGCTTCCTCGGTGCTGTCGGGCCGCTTGACCAGCGCCTGCAGCGCCTCCTTGCGCGCGGCCGGAAGCTTGGGGTTGCCGGTGGTCGAGAAAACCTGCGTGAAGCTGAGGCAGCGATCGGCGTGTTTCGACGCGACATGCTGCGCGATCATGCCGCCCATGCTCGCGCCGACGATATGCGCGCGCTCGATATGGAGCGCATCCATCAGCCCGACCGCATCCTCGGCCATATCGGCGAGAGTGTAGGGGACCTTGGGCGTCAGCCCGATCTTCGACAGCAGCGTCAGTTTGACCGGGCCGGGCGCCTTCTGCCCGGTGAATTTCTGGCTGAGCCCGACATCGCGATTATCGTAGCGGATCACCCGGAAGCCGTGCCCGACCAGCGCCTCGACCAGCTCGTCCGGCCACAGGGTCAGCTGCGCACCGAAGCCCATGATGAGCAGCATGACAGGATCGGACGATTTGCCGTGATCCTCATAATGGATCGTGACGCCATTGGCCTGGGTTTCGGGCATTCGCTCTCTCCTGCGTTAAGGTACCAGCACCGTATCGCGCGCAATCGGATCGGTCTCGGGATAGTCCAGCGTGAAATGCAGCCCCCGGCTTTCGTGCCGCTTCAGCGCGCTCTTCACGATCAGTTCGGCCGCCTGCAACAGATTGCGCAATTCGATGAGATCGGTCGTCACGCGAAAGGCGCCGTAATAATCCTCGATCTCCTGCTTCAGCATGGCGATGCGGTTCTGCGCGCGCTCGAGACGTTTCGTGGTGCGCACGATGCCGACATAATTCCACATGAAGCGCCGGATTTCGGTCCAGTTCTGCTTGATGACGACCTCTTCGTCCGAATCGGTGACCTGCGTATCGTCCCATTCGCGGATCGCGGGCGGTTCTTCGAGCTTGTCCCAGCGCGCCAGAATGTCCTTCGCCGCCGCCTCGCCGAAGACGAAGCATTCGAGCAGGGAGTTCGAGGCAAGCCGATTGGCGCCGTGCAGGCCGCTCTCTGTGCATTCCCCCGCCGCCCAAAGGCCCGGCAGGTCGGTGCGCGCGTCGAGATCCACGACGACTCCGCCGCAGGTGTAATGCTGTGCGGGGACGACCGGGATCGGCTGCGTCGTCATGTCGATGCCGAGGCCGGACAGCTTCTCGTCGATCGTCGGGAAATGCTCGCGTACGAATTCGGGCGGCATATGGCTGATGTCGAGATGGACGTAGTCGAGGCCGAAGCGCTTGATCTCCGCATCGATCGCTCTCGCCACAACGTCGCGCGGGGCCAATTCCATCCGTTCGGGGTCGTAGAATTCCATGAAGCGCTTGCCGGTGCGCGGATTGATCAGCCGCCCGCCCTCGCCCCTGACCGCCTCGGTGATGAGGAAATTCTTGACCTCGAGATTGTAGAGGCAGGTCGGGTGGAACTGCATCATCTCCATGTTGGAGACGCGGGCACCGGCGCGCCAGGCCATCGCGATCCCGTCGCCCGTGGCGCCGCGCGGCGCGGTGGAGAAGAGGTAACAACGCCCTGCCCCGCCCGCGGCCAGCACGGTGGCGCGCGCGACATGGCGTTCGACCGCGCCGGTTTCCTCGTTCAGCGCATAGGCGCCCCAGACGCGCCCGCCGCCGGAGAATTTCTCGGCATTGCGCCCGGTGATGAAATCCACGCAGCTCCGCCCCGGCAGCAGGGTAATGTTGGGATTGGCCTTCGCCGCGTTCAACAACGCTTCCTGCACCGCCCAGCCGGTCGCATCGTCGACATGGACGATGCGGCGATGGCTGTGCCCGCCCTCGCGCGTCAGATGGAGATGGTCGCTTTCGCGGTTGAAGGGGACGCCCAGCTCGCTCAGCCGGTCGATGCTGGCGGGCGCGCGTTCGATCACGAATTCGACCGTCTCGCGATCGTTCAGCCCCGCGCCCGCGATCATCGTGTCGCGGACATGATTTTCGAACGTGTCGCCCGCATCCAGTACGGCGGCGATGCCCCCTTGCGCCCAGGCAGTCGATCCGCCGGTGAGCGAGCCCTTCGCCAGCACCACCACCTTGCGAGTTTCGGCAAGCGCAAGCGCGGCGGTCAGCCCGGCGGCGCCGGACCCGATGACGAGGATGTCGTGCTGGTAAGGATGCGTGGCCATATCCCGCGCTTGAACACGCGGCGCGCCGTTAGGCAAGGGCGCTAGGGCGCTAAGGGGGGGGCGAGAGGCACAGGCAGTCCCTCGCTCCCGTCAGGTCAGAGCAGCATCTCGAGATTGCGGCGTTCCGAGCCCGCGAACTGCGCGGTGAAGGCTGCCATCAGTTCGGCAATATCGGGCCGGTCGACTGCCTGCTTTTGCTCAGGAGCCCGTTCGAGCCTTCCGGCGGCAAGGACGCTTGCGGTCCGTTCGGTGATCGTGCCGCCCGGACCGCTGGAGATCGAGAAGCGTGCGGGCGCCGCCTCGGGCGTCGATGCTGTCGGTGCCGCGGTCGGTGCAGCTATCGGTACAGCAGCGGGCTGGTTTCCGGGAGGGGCGGCGGAATAGGTCACCGGCTCGCTCGGCGCGGGAGCCGGCTGGTAGGTCACGCCCGGCTCGTTCGCAGGGGTTGATGTGCTGCCACCGCTCGACGTAGTCTGCGTATTCGTCGTGGTCTGTCCACTGTCGGAAGGCGATTGCGTCCCGGTCGTGGTGCCCGAACCGCTCGTCGCAGTCGGCTCGCCCGAGGGTGCGGGTGAGGGCGCCGGGGCTGGTGTCGGCGCCGGTGTGGGGGCCGGGCTGGGCTTGGGAGCCAGGCCGATACTCGAAAGCAAAGTCATAGTAAGGGTATCCGTATGGGGGGTAGATGCCTCCCCTATGGACCGTGCTTCGTGCCTGTTTCCTCATCGAAACCGGATAATGCGAGCTTACGCAACACTACGCATTAATGCGTAATTTGCAAAAATATCAGACCGCCGCCGTTAACTGGACGAAAACGTCTTCGAGATCCGCCTCGCGCGTGGTCACGTCCTCGATGGCATAGCCATGTTGCTGAATCAGCGAGAGAACCTGCCCCGCCGTGGTCGCGTCGCGATCATAGGTCACGTCGAGCCTGCGGGGATCGACCACCTCGGATTTGACGAAGGCTTCCTCCATGATCGGCCCGGCCAAATCCTTGTCGACCGAAACCGATACGATTTTCTCGCGCGCCATCCCGATCAGCTCGCGCGTGGGTTTGTTGGCGATCAGCTCGCCGTGATTGATGATCGCGATCCGCTCGCACAATTCCTCGGCTTCTTCGAGGTAGTGGGTGGTGAGGACGATGGTGACGCCCTGCTCGTTGAGTTCGGTGACCAATTCCCACAATTGGCGGCGCAATTCGACATCGACCCCCGCCGTCGGCTCGTCCAGCACCAGGATCGGGGGGGAATGCACCATCGCCTTGGCGATCAGCAGCCGCCGCTTCATGCCGCCCGACAAAGTGCGGGCATAGGCGTCGCGCTTGTCCGACAGGCGCACCGCTTCCAGCAATTCCTCGCTGCGCCGCTCCGCTTTGGGAATGCCATAGAACCCGGCTTGGTTCTCCAGCACCTCGAACGGGGTGAAGAAGGGATCGAAGACGATTTCCTGCGGCACGATCCCGATCGAGCGTTTCGCGTTGCGGCGATTCCGGTCGATATCGAAACCCCAGATCTCGGCGCCGCCATCGGTCTTGTCGACCAGCCCGGCGAGGATGTTGATCAGCGTGGACTTGCCCGCCCCGTTGGGGCCGAGCAGGCCGAAGATCCCGCCCTGGGGCACGTCGAAGCTGACGCCCTTCAGCGCCAGCTTGCCTCCACCCTCTTCGTTTTTCGCGCCGTAACGCTTGACGAGATTGTCGATGCGGATTGCGGGTTGGGTGTCCATGGACAGGTCACATAAGCGCCCCCGTCCGTTCGCGCCACCTTGCGCGCGGGGAGGCGAGCAATTATCGGCAGTCGCCATGAACACCGCGCCCCCCGAGATCGTGAAAGTCGAAACCAAGCGCGTCTGGTGCGACGGCGCCAGCGACATTCGCGGCGGCCCGAACTACCGCCCGGCGGCGCTCGGCCATCCCAAGATCTATCTCGAGATCGACGAGCATGGCTATGTCGATTGCGGCTATTGCGACCGGCGCTTCGTCCTTACCGGCGGCCCGGCGGATGGGGTCGACCCGGCAAGCCTCAAGGATATTTCCGAAGGCGGCGATCCGGGCCATCGCTGAGTTTATCTCGGCTTGAAAGGTGACGTGGCGGACCCGAGTGCCTATCTCGGGCCGATGACGTCCGACACCGACCCGCACGCGCTTCTCTATCGCCAGATCGATCCCGACGGCGCGCTGCGCCTGACATCGGACCTGCTCGGCAAATGCGACGATGGGGAGCTCTATCTCCAATTCTCGGCCTCCGAAGCCTTTGCCTTCGATGACGGGCGATTGAAGACCGCCGATTATTCGCGCGATTCGGGTTTCGGCCTGCGCGGGGTTTCGGGCGAAACCACCGGCTTCGCCCACGCGAACGAGATCAGCCACAAGGCCATCGCGCGGGCGGGCGAGACGCTGCAAGTGCTCGATCCGGGCAGGCAGACGGGGATCGTCCCGCCCGAGCGCACCAATCGCCATCTTTATACCGATCTGTGCCCGCTCGATCTCGTGCCGTTCGCCGAAAAGGTCGCGCTGCTGGAAAAGATCGACGCGGTCGCCCGTGCGAAGGACCCGCGTGTCGCGCAGGTCAGTGCCAGCCTGCTGGCGAGCTGGAGCGTGGTCGACATCCTGCGCCCCGATGGCTTCACCGCGCGCGACATCCGCCCGCTGGTCCGCCTCAATATCGGTATCGTCGCCGAAGCGAACGGACGGAGGGAAAGCGGCAGTTTCGGTATCGGGGGGCGCTATCTCTACGATCGCCTGTTCGATGCCAAAGACGATGGGGCACAGTGGATGCGCGGCATCGACGAGGCGGTGCGCCAGGCGCTGGTCAATCTCGAAAGCGTTGCCGCCCCGGCCGGCGAGACCACCGTACTGCTCGGCCCCGGCTGGCCCGGCGTGTTGCTGCACGAGGCGGTGGGCCACGGGCTCGAAGGCGATTTCAACCGCAAGGGCACCAGCGCCTTTTCGGGCCGCATCGGCGAGCGGGTCGCAGCGCCGGGCGTCACCGTGGTCGACGATGGCAGCATCGCCGAACGGCGCGGATCGCTCTCGATCGACGACGAGGGCACGCCCACGCGCGAGACCGTGCTGATCGAGGACGGAATCCTCAAGGGCTATATGCAGGACCGGCTGAATGCGCGCCTGATGAGGGTGGAGCCGACCGGAAACGGCCGCCGCCAGAGCTACGAACACGCACCCATGCCGCGCATGACCAACACGTTCATGCGCAGCGGCGAAGACGATCCCGCCGAGCTGCTATCCCGCGTCAAGGACGGCATCTACGCCACCAGCTTCGGCGGCGGGCAGGTCGATATCGTCAGCGGCAAATTCGTCTTCGCCTGCACCGAAGCCTACAAGGTCGAGAACGGCAAGATCGTCGCCCCGATCAAGGGCGCGACGTTGATCGGCGACGGGCCGAGCGTGCTGACCCGCGTATCGGGCATCGGCGACGACATGACGCTCGACGAAGGCGTCGGGATATGCGGAAAAGGGGGGCAGAGCGTGCCTGCTGGCGTGGGCCAGCCGACTCTGCTGATCGACCGTCTGACGGTCGGCGGCACCGGGTGAGAGCCCCAGCCGACAGACGGAAACTCAGCCCGGGTTCAGACGTTTTAAGATAAATATCGCTTCCATAGGAGAATCGATCATGTCCCGCCTGTCCTCGCTCGCCATCGCCGCTGCTGCTGTAACCCTCGTCGCTACCCCCGCGTCCGCCGAGCGCAAATCGGGCGAAGAGAAGCTGGCCGAATTGATCGACGGCCGGGTCGCGGGCGAACCGCAAAGCTGCATCAACACCTTCAACAGCCGCCCGCTGACCGTGATCGACGACACTGCGATCGTCTATCGGAGCGGCGATACGGTGTATGTAAATCGCACGCGGGCACCGGAAACGCTCGACGACGACGACATTCTGGTGATCCGCAAGTTCGGAACGGGCAGCCGCCTTTGCCGCCTCGACCAGATCACGACGCGCGACCGTTTCAGCGGGTTTTACAGCGGCAATGTCTTTCTGACCGATTTCGTCCCCTATCGCCGCGTCGGGACCGACTGACTGGGTATGGCGGCTGCGGTGAGGCCGTGGGCTCGCGAGTTGCTCCATGTCTGGTTCGAACGCCTCGGCCCCGCCGACTGGTTCGGCGGGGGCGAGGACGTCGATGCGCTTCTTCGGCGGCGCTTCGAAGATACGCTTCATGCAATGGGCAGCAGACCGCCCCATGAAGTCCTGACCGACCGCACGACCGCGCGTGCGGCCATCCTTCTCTTTGATCAGATCCCGCGTAATCTCCATCGCGACAGCGCACGGGCTTTCGCTTGGGATGGGCTTGCCCTGGCACTGACGCACGGTTTCCTGAACCGCAATTGGCTGGCGGGATTGTCGCGCGATCAGAAGCAATTCGTCCTCATGCCGCTTATGCACAGCGAGGCAATTGCCGACCAGGAATTGAGCCTGCGCCTCTTCGCACGCCACGCACCCGACGCACTGAATTTTGCGCGTAGCCATCACCGCATGATCGCGCGTTTCGGGCGTTTTCCGCATCGCAATGAAACGCTGGGGCGCGAAAGCTCGGCGGCGGAGAAGCGCGCCGTCGCCAACGGCTTCAGCTGTTAGCCCGCGTCGCGGCGTAGAATTCGCAAACATCGTTGACCGGGCAGGTCGGGCATTTCGGTGCGCGGGCCGTGCAGACGCGCTTGCCGAACTGGATCAGCCAGAAATGCCCATCGCGCAGCGCCCATTCGGGTGTGCGCTCCTCCAATTGCTGCGCGGTCCGGTCCGCCGTCTTCGCATTGGTCAATCCGATGCGGTTGCAGACCCGGTGCACATGGGTATCGACCGCGATCACATCCTTCCCGAAGGTGAAGCTCATCACGATATCGGCGCATTTGCGACCGATGCCGGGCAGGCTCATCAGCCCCTCGCGCGTGTCGGGCACCACGCCGCCATGCTCCGCCAACAGGGTCTCGCAGAATTTGCGGATCGAGCGGGTCTTGTTGTTGTAGAGCCCGCACGGCTTGATGGCGGCGGCGATGTCCCGGTCGTCCAGCTCCAGCATCGCCTCCGGCGTCGTCGCCAGCGCGAACACTGCCCTGCTCGCTTTCGCCGTATTGCGGTCGAGCGACTGGGCGGACAGCATGCACGAAATGCAGGACCGGAACGCGTCGGGCTGTCCTTTCGGGCCCTTCGCGTCCGGTGTACGCCCCGGCATTTCGTGCGAGAGGATGCGATAGACGCTTTCTACCGCTTCATCGTCCAACATGGCTCAGGCCGGGAGAGGATCTTCGACCTGCTCCAGGCTCGGATAATCCGTATAACCCTCGGCCCCGCCGCCATAGAACGTGCTTTCGTCGGGTTCGTTATAGGGGCCATCCTGGGCGATCCGCTTTGGAAGGTCGGGATTGGCGAGAAACAGGCGGCCGAAGGCGACCGCATCGGCATGGCCCTTCTCGATCCATTCGGCGGCTTCGGCAGGTTCGAAATTGCCATTGGCGATGAACGTGCCGTCGAAGGCTTCGCGCATCGTCTTCAGGATTGCGTCGCCGCTCTGGTCCTTGCCCTCGCCGGTATGCGAATTGGGGCGGATGACGTGGAGATAGGCGAGCCCCTTTCCGGCCAGCGCCTTCGCGGCGGCGGGGTAAGTCTCGTCCGGATTCGCATCCTCGGTGCCGCCGGGCCCGCCCTGGGGCGACAGGCGCACGCCTACGCGATCTGCGGGCAGTTCCTCGCACACCGCCGAGACGACTTCGCGCATCAGGCGCAAGCGATTGTCGAGGCTGCCACCATAGTCGTCGTCGCGGTTATTGGTTTCGGATCGGATAAACTGGTCGATCAGGTAATTGTTGGCGCAATGGACCTCGACCCCGTCGAACCCGGCCTTCGCGGCGCAGCGGGCGGCGTGGCGGTAATCCTCGATAAGGCTGGGGATCTCGTCAGTGCGCAGGGCGCGCGCTTTTTCGAAGGGGATTTGCGGGCCATCCTCGTGGCGATCGCCGACGAAAGCCTCGCCCTCGGGTGTCCAGGCGCTGGCGGAGACGGGCTGGCCGCCATCGGGCTGGAACACCGAATGGCTGATCGCACCGACATGCCATAACTGGCAGAATATCCTTCCGCCCGCCTCGTGCACTGCGTCAGTCACCACCTTCCAGCTTTCGACCTGGCTGTGGGTGAAGATGCCCGGCGTCCAGGCATAGCCCTGGCCCTGCTGGCTGATCTGCGTGGCTTCGCCCACGATCAGCCCCGCACCTGCACGCTGGGCGTAATAGAGCGCGTGGAGGCCGGTCTGTTCGTTGGTCTTCGCTTCGGACCGGCTGCGGGTGAGCGGCGCCATCACGATCCGGTTGGGCGCTTCGAACGCACCGAATGTGACGGTGTCGAAAAGGGGGGCATTGCTGGGCATGGAAACTCCGTTGATTGTCGGTCACTCAACGGTGCAATCGCCCAGAGCGTTCCGGTGCTCAGGTCCGGGCCAGCCCCGTCGCGCAGAGCGAGCAGGCGGCGCAGGCCGCACAATCGGGCGCGCTGGGTCTGCACCATGTCTGGCCGAGCTTTTTCATCAGCAGGTGATGCTCGTCGAAATCCGCGCCCGACCACTCCTCCGGCATGGCGGGCATGATCGCATCGAAAGCGCGCGCGGTGGTCGCCTTGGGCGGCACGAGGCCCATGCGCTGGAGAATGCGGGTGTGGTGCGAATCGAGGACGATGGCGCGCCGGTCGAGCGTGCTGGCGTTCATGATGCCCGCCGCGATCTTGCGGCCGATGCCGGGCAATCGCTCGAGCCAGTCCATCGCCTCGCCCGTTTCCATCTCCGCCAGATGCGACAGGTCGACTGCCCCGCGCTGTTCGATCAGCGCGGTGAGGCTGGCCTTAAGGCGCTCGGCGGCGATGTTGGGATAGGTCTGCGTCGAAAGCTCCGCCTGCAAGTCCTGAAGCGGCGCCTCGGCCACCTTCTCCCACGAACCGTAGCGCGTCAGGAGGCGGTCGGTCGCCTCGTTCGAGACCGGCGATTTCGTGCGCGCGCCGATCACGCCCTGCACCAGCACCCATTCGGGCTCTCGCCAAGCTGCCGCCGCCCGCTCGATCCGCCCGAAACGCTGGATCAGCAGCGCCTGAAGGCGGCGCAGCGTCTCGGTGCGGGGATCGGCACCGAGGGGGAGTTCGCCTGTCAGGTCCGGCCCCGGAAAAGTGTCTCGAAGACCGCCTCGCGCTCGGCCTTTTTCATGCCCGCCGTCTCCTCGACGAAGCGGTTGCGGTCCTCGCGCGTTTCGAACACCCAGACGCAGACGCTGTCGGGTCCGTGGTAGATCGCCTTCAGCTCGTCATCCACGGCGCAGAGGTCCTGCGGCATGGCGACCGGAATGCAGAGCGAGGTCGGAGGGGTCATTCCCATTCGATCGTGCCCGGCGGCTTCGACGTGTAGTCGTAGGTCACGCGGTTGATGCCCTTCACCTCGTTGACGATCCGCGTGGCGCACTGAGTCAGGAAGCTCGCATCGAACGGGTAGACGTCCGCCGTCATCCCGTCCGTGCTGGTCACCGCGCGCAGGGCGCAGACGCTGTCATAGGTGCGGTGGTCGCCCATCACCCCCACGGTCCTGACCGGGAGCAGCACGGCGAAGGCCTGCCAGATCGCATCGTAAAGCCCGGCCTTGCGGATCTCGTCGAGATAGATCGCGTCCGCCTTTCTCAGGATATCGCAACGCTCCTTGGTCACCTCGCCCGGAATGCGGATGGCGAGGCCGGGGCCGGGGAAGGGATGGCGACCGACGAAGATTTCGGGCAGGCCCAGCTCGCGCCCCAGCTCACGCACCTCGTCCTTGAACAGTTCGCGCAAGGGTTCGACGAGCTTCATGTTCATCCGCTCGGGCAGGCCGCCGACATTGTGGTGGCTCTTGATCGTGACCGAGGGGCCGCCGGTGAAGCTGACGCTTTCGATCACGTCGGGATAGAGCGTCCCCTGCGCGAGGAAATCCGCGCCGCCGATCTTCTTCGCCTCTTCCTCGAACAGGTCGATGAAGGCGCCGCCGATGAATTTGCGCTTCTTTTCGGGATCGGTCTGGCCCGCGAGGCCCGAAAGGAACATCTCTTCCGCGTCCACATGGACGAGCGGGATGTTGTAATGGTCGCGGAACAGGGTGACGACCTGTTCGGCCTCGTTCATCCGCATGAGGCCGTGATCGACGAAAACGCAGGTGAGCTGGTCGCCAATCGCTTCGTGGATGAGAACCGCGGCGACGGCGGAATCGACGCCGCCCGACAGGCCGCAGATGACTTTGCCGTCGCCAACCTGTTCGCGGATTTCGGCAATCTTGGTGGCGCGGAATTCGGCCATCGTCCAGTCGCCCGCCATCCCGCAGACATGGCGCGCGAAATTGGCGATCAGCTTCGCCCCATCGGGCGTGTGGACGACTTCGGGATGGAACTGGACGCCGTAATATCTGCGCGCCTCGTCCGCGATCACCGCGAAGGGCGCGCCATCGCTGGTGGCGACGATCTCGAACCCCTCGGCAAAGCGCGTGACCTTGTCGCCATGGCTCATCCACACCTGGTGCCGCTCGCGGACTTCCCACAACCCGTCGAACAGGGCGCAGGGTTTGGTGACTGTGAGGAAAGCGCGACCGAATTCGCCCCCTTCTCCCGTCTCGTGCCCGGGCCGGACCTCCCCGCCCAATTGGTGCGTCATGACCTGTTGGCCATAACAGATGCCCAGGATCGGCAGGCCGCTGTCGAACAGGCATTGCGGTGCGCGCGGGCTTCCTTCCTCGGGCACGCTGGCGGGCGATCCCGACAGGATGATGCCCTTGGGCCGCATCCGCTCAAAGGCTTCTTCCGCCATCGTATAGGGCGCGATTTCGGAATAGACGCCCGCCTCGCGCACACGGCGCGCGATCAGCTGGGTGACCTGGCTGCCGAAATCGACGATGAGGATGGAGTCGGGGAGATGCTCTTTGTCCATGCGCGGAGCCGTTACCGCCAAGGCGGAGGCCGGTCCAGAGCGGCTGGCGAGGCGGGCGGAGATGCGCACCCGATACCGTTGCGCAAAACGCAACCCAACTTGGCGTTTTCTCACTTTCGTTCGCTGCGCCGCAACATTATTTCGGACACCAGACGCCGATCCGGTCCTCCCACCGCATCGGTCGACGCAGGAAATGCCGCTCTTCGGTGCATCGCGCCGACGGCATCCTGGCCCTCCCTTGCGGGGCATTCACGGTCGGAGCGCTCCTCTCCCCCCCTGATGCCCGACCGGCCCTGCAAGGCGCTAGGCAGCGAGTAGAGACGCGGCCGCCGAAACCTCTCCCCCCTACCCTATCGGCGCCGCGTCTCGAAAGCACGCTGCGGCAGGCTTTTTTCAGTCCGGCAGACCCCGCCGTTCCGCCTCTTCGCGCAGATCGGTCTTCAATATTTTTCCGATATGGCTGCGCGGCATCTCTTCGATTGCGTGCAACTGTGCCAGCCTTTGCGTCTTGCCGAGGCGAGAATTGACGGCCGCGAGAATCGCATCGGTGCTCGCGCCGTCATCCACCAGACGGACGAAGCCCACCGGCGTCTCCCCCCATTTGCGCGAGGGCACGCCGATGACGGCGGCCTCCGCCACACCGGCTTCCTTTTCCAGCTCGGTTTCGAGATCGACCGGATAGATGTTGAAGCCGCCCGAAATGATCATGTCCTTCGCGCGGCCCACCAGTTCCACGAACCCGTCAGCGTCGACGCGGCCGATATCGCCCATCCGCTGCCACACTTCGCCCGTTTCCGGGTCGGTCCAGTACCCATCCTGCGTCTTGCCCGGCTGGTTCCTGTATCCGCTCATCATCGTGGCGCTGCGGCCCACCAGATTGCCGGGCGTGCCGGCCGCGACCTCGCGATCCTCGTCGTCCAGCACCTTGATCTCGCTGCCCGGCGCGGGGCGACCGACCGTGTGCAGCTTGTCGGAAAATTCATGCGCGGGCAGCAGGCAGACGAGGCCGCCTTCGGTCATCGAATAAATCTCGATGAGGGCGCCGGGCATTCGATCCAAGACCTCGCGCTTTAGAGCGGGCGAGAAGGGCGCGCTGGTGCAGTATTTGAGGCGCAGCGCGGACAGGTCGGCACCGTCCAGCCCCAGCGCATCCATCAGCCGCTGATACTGAACCGGGACCAGCATGGTGAGCGTGGTCCGGTCCTTCTCGGCATGTTGCAGCCAGCGCGCGGCGTCGAATTTCCCCATCACCCGCACCAATCCACCCGCCAGCAGCGGGGCGAGGAAAGCGACCATGGTGGTGTTGGAATAGAGCGGCGTCGAAGCGAGCGCGCGCACCTCCAACCCGCTGGCGCGATAGGAACTGGCGGTGGAGGCGAACTGGGTCCAGCGCATCCCGTGCGAATGGACGATGCCCTTGGGCGTGCCGGTGGTGCCGCTCGAATAGATGATGTTGAAGGGATCGCTGCGCTCGGGCGTGAAATCGGGCGCGCGGGTTCCGGCCGGGGCCATCCATGCGTCGAGTTCCTCGTCGAGCAGGATCCGGGTGAGGCCTTTGAAGCTGCCCTCCCCGAGTTCGGTCAGTTTCGCGCGGTCGATGAAGATATAATCCGCCCCCGAATCGCGCGCCATTTCCTCCAGCTGGTCCGCACTGGCGCTGGTGGTGAGCGGCGCGGCGACACCGCCCGCGCGGACCGCGGCGAGAAACACCAGCGCATAGGGGATCGAGGATGCGCCGAGGATCGCGACCGCCTGCCCGCGCTCCAATCCCTCTTCGACGAGGCGTGCCGCGATCCGCTCGATCCGGTCGGCCATCTCATCCCATGTCAGCGCGCCTAGTTCGTCGCGCAGGGCGATCGCATCGGGTTGCGCCGTGGCCCAGGCGGCAAGCGTGGTGGAGAAATCGCCATAGGGTTCGGCGAGGCGGGTGGCGATGTCGCTGGCGTTCATCGCGCCACCCTAGATGCGCCGCGCGCAATGTCGAGAGTTGGGTCGAGAGTGGTGTCGAGAGCGATCAGCCGCCCAGATTGCCGAGCACGAAGGCGAGGATCACGCCGAGCGCAGTCGCGATCCCGCTCAGATAGTGATCGTCCTTATAGGCTTTGGGGAAGACTTCGGTGGCGAGGCTGGCGACCACGGCGCCCGCGGCAAAGCAGCGGATTATGGCCAGCGTGCCTTCGCCCACCCCGGCCAGCAGGAAATTGCCCGCGATCGCGGCTACCGACAGCAAGGCGGCAGTCGCGGCCCACAAAAGCATGACCCGCGCTTTCGAGCGCCCGCCGCTCGCCATGCTGCGCGCGCCGCCCGCCGCTTCGGGAAGGTTCGAAAGGAGGATCGATCCGGCCAGCGCCGCTACCTCAAGCCCTCCCGCACCGATCAGTGCGACCCCGAGAGCGAGGTTCTCAGGTATCCCGTCGAGCGTGATCGCCGCGAGCAGTCCGCCACCGGAATTGGAACCCCATTTCTCGTCGATCAGATAATCGAACCCGCAGAACACGATTGCACCCGCCGCCACGCCCAGCATGGCGTGGAACACGCTGCTCTTGTCGATCGAGGGTTCGATCAGCTCGGTCGTCACCGACAGCAGCAGGGCGCCTCCCGCCATCGCGACGAGGAAGCCTTCCAACCTGTCGGGCAGCCTGCCGTAAATGCCCCAGGCGGCCCCGGCGATCAGCGCGCCCGAGACCACCAGCACCACGGCAAACACAATCAGCATTCGATGACGTTCACGGCCAGCCCGCCCTGGCTGGTCTCCTTGTATTTGGTCGACATGTCGAGCCCGGTCTGGCGCATGGTCTCGATCACCTGGTCGAGCGTGACGCAGCTTTCCGCCGCCGTGCGGTGGAGCGCGAGACGCGCGGCGTTGACCGCCTTGACCGCGCCGATGGCGTTTCGCTCGATGCAAGGCACTTGCACCAGCCCCGCAACCGGGTCGCATGTCAGGCCCAAATTGTGTTCCATCCCGATTTCCGCAGCGCTGGCGACCTGTTCGGGCGTCCCGCCCCACAGCGCCGCCAATCCGCCCGCCGCCATCGAGCACGCCACGCCGACCTCGCCCTGACAGCCCATTTCCGCGCCCGAGATGCTGGCGCGCTGTTTGTAGAGCAGCCCGATCGCGCCCGAGGTCAGGAGGAAAGTGCGGCGGCTCTCCTTGCAATCCTCCTCGTCGGCGGTCTTGCAATAGAAACGCATCACCGCCGGGATGATTCCCGCCGCCCCATTGGTGGGCGCGGTGACGACGCGGCCTCCGGCGGCATTCTCCTCGTTTACCGCCATGGCATAGCAATTGAGCCAGTCGAAGAGAGATTCGCGCTCGTTAGACTGGGGTTGGGCGGACAGTTTGTCCCACAGATCGGGCGCGCGGCGCCGGACCTTGAGGCCGCCGGGCAGGATGCCGCGCTGCGACAGGCCGCGGTCGATGCAGCCGTCCATCGCCTCGGCAATGCGGTCGAGCCCCGCCATGGTCTCGTCGCGCGGGCGCATCGCGTCCTCATTGGCCAGCACCAGATCGGCGATCGCCAGCTCGTGCGCCTCGCAGAGCGCCAATAGCTCCGCCGCCGATCCAAAAGCATGGGGCACGGGCGATCCGGTGCGCACGCGATCGTCCTTGGGCTTGCGCGCGAGCTGGGCCGCGCTCGCTACGAAACCGCCCCCGGTCGAATAATAGGTCCGCTCGAGCAGGATACCGCCCCCTGGATCGCAGGCGACGAGATGCATCCCGTTGGGGTGGAGATCGGGAATGATGTGTCCGGCCAGATCGATATCGCGTGCCTTGTCGAAGGCGATTGCGTGCTTGCCCAGCAATTCGAGCCGCCCGGTTTCCTGGATCCTCGCGAGCGCCGCAGCGGCATCGTCGGGATCGGTACGGTCGGGGCGGAAGCCCGCAAGGCCGAGGATGGTCGCATCGACCGTGCCATGCCCCACGCCGGTCAGCGCCAGCGAACCTTGCAGTTCGACCGCGATCCTTGTCGTCCGCTCCAGAACGCTCGCCTTTTCAAGCGCGCGCACGAAGCGCACCGCGATCCGCATCGGGCCGACGGTGTGCGAACTGGAGGGGCCGATGCCGATGCGAAAGATGTCGAGAATGGAAAGCATGCCGTAGCGGCACGTGGCCGTACGGAGGCGCCCGGTCAAGCGATCCCGTCCGCATTGCGGCAAGATGGGGAAAAGGCCCCTGAAACTTTGTCAAATGGGCCGCGTGCGCCTATATACTGGGCATGGACGAGAACATCCCAGCGACGCCGGAAAACGGCGCGACAGACAGCCCCAATTCCGCGAAACGCAACGGCGAATACGGCGCCGATTCCATCAAGGTCCTGAAGGGCCTCGATGCAGTGCGCAAGCGACCGGGCATGTATATCGGCGATACCGACGACGGATCGGGCCTCCACCACATGGTGTTCGAGGTGTCGGACAATGCGATCGACGAAGCGCTGGCGGGCCATTGCGACCTCGTCCTGATCGAGCTGAACGCCGATGGATCGGTCAGCGTTGAGGATAACGGGCGCGGCATCCCGGTCGACATGCACAAGGAAGAAGGCGTCTCCGCCGCCGAGGTCATCATGACCCAGCTGCATGCGGGCGGCAAGTTCGAGAACACCAGCGACGACAACGCCTACAAGGTGTCGGGTGGGCTCCACGGCGTCGGCGTCTCGGTGGTCAACGCGCTGTCGGAATGGCTCGAACTCGTCATCTGGCGCGACGGCAAGGAGCACTGGATGCGCTTCGAACACGGCGACGCGGTCGAAGCCTTGCGCGTCGTGGGCGATGCGCCGCCGGTCGAATCGAACGGCGACGACAACGGCCTCAAGAAAGGCACGCGCGTCACCTTCAAGGCCAGCGAGGATACGTTCAAGAACGTCATCGAATTCGATTTCGACAAGCTCGAGCACCGCTATCGCGAGCTGGCCTTCCTCAATTCCGGCGTGCGCATCAAATTGCGCGACAAACGGCACGAGGAGCCGCTGGAGCACGATCTGTTCTACGAGGGCGGGATCGCGGCCTTCGTCAAATATCTCGATCGCAACAAACAGCCGCTCATCGCGGACCCCATCGCCGTCTCGGCGGAAAAGGACGGGATCGGGATCGACGTCGCGCTGCAGTGGAACGACAGCTATTACGAAAACGTCCTCACCTTCACCAACAACATTCCGCAGCGTGACGGCGGCACCCATTTGGCTGCCTTCCGCGCGGCACTGACCCGCACGCTCAACAATTATGCGACCGCCTCGGGCCTGATGAAAAAGGAGAAGGTTTCGCTTTCGGGCGAAGATATGCGCGAAGGGCTGACCGCCATCGTTTCGGTCAAGCTGCCCGATCCCAAATTCGGATCGCAGACCAAGGACAAACTGGTTTCCTCCGAAGTGCGCCAGCCGCTCGAATCGCTGATGGGCGAAAAGATGGGCGAATGGCTGGAGGAAAATCCGAACGACGCCAAGGCGATCATCCAGAAGATCATCGATGCCGCCGCCGCGCGCGAGGCCGCCCGCCGCGCCCGCGAGATGAGCCGCAAGGGCGCGATGAGCGTCGCTTCGCTGCCCGGCAAGCTCGCCGACTGCCAGGATCGCAATCCGGCGAATTGCGAACTCTTCCTGGTCGAGGGTGATTCCGCCGGTGGCTCGGCCAAGCAGGGCCGCGACCGCAAAACGCAGGCGATCCTGCCGCTGAAGGGCAAGATCCTGAACGTCGAGCGCGCCCGGTTCGACCGGATTATCTCGTCGAAGGAAGTCGGCACGCTGATTCAGGCGATGGGCACCGGCCTGCGCGATGAATTCACGCTCGACAAGCTGCGCTACCACAAGATCGTCATCATGACCGACGCCGATGTCGACGGCGCGCATATCCGCACGCTGCTGCTGACCTTCTTCCACCGCCAGATGCCCGAGATCGTGAAGGCCGGGCACCTCTTCATCGCGCAGCCGCCGCTCTACAAGGTGACGCGCGGAAAGTCGGAAGTCTATCTCAAGGATCAGGCCGCCTACGATCGCTATCTGACCGAACAGGGCCTGCAGGGCCGTGTGCTGGAGACGGCGGGCGGCACGCGTGGGGCGGGCGAATTGTCCGAACTGGTGGCGCATGGCCTCCGCATGCGAAACCTGCTCGCCTTCGTGCCGCGCAAATACGAGACCGACCTGATCGAAGCGATGGCGCTTGCAGGCGCGCTCGATCCCGAATTGACCGATCGCAGCGAAGCGCTGAGCCGCGCCGCAGCGCATCTCCAGCTGGGCGACCCGGAAGCGAACTGGTCCGCCGACCGGCTCGACAACGGCACTGTGCGCTTCCACCGCTTGTGGCGCGGCGTGACCGACGTGCACGAGATCGAAGGCAAATTCCTCGACAGCGCGGAAGCGCGCAAGCTCCACCGCGTGGCGGGCGAGCAGGCCGAGGTCTACACCGCCGCTGTGCGCCTGGTGAAGGGCGCCGAGGAAATCGCCGAGACCGAAGCGCCCGAGAACGACGAGACCGAAACCGTGTCGGTCGCCGAAGACGGCGCGATCATCCTGCCCACGCAGCTGCTGGAAGCGGTCCTGACTGCCGGCCGCAAGGGTCAGAAGATCCAGCGCTACAAGGGGCTGGGCGAAATGAACGCGGAACAGCTGTGGGAGACCACGCTCGACCCGGACAATCGCGCGCTTCTGCAGGTCAAGGTCGAGGATGCGGACGTCACCGACGAGATCTTCACTCGCCTGATGGGCGACGTGGTCGAACCGCGCCGTGAATTCATTCAGGACAATGCCCTCAACGTCGCGAATCTCGACGTCTGATCGCGATTTGAGGAACCTGATCGCGCCCGGATCGCAGGCCGAACAGGTCGGGCGGCTGCTTCTTGCGGGCGCGCTCGTCCTGTTCCTGCCTCTGCTGCCGTTCGGCCATTTGCTGCTCTACCCCTTCGTCATCCTGACGACGTGGTTCCACGAAATGGCGCATGGGTTGGCCGCGATGCTGGTGGGCTGGGATTTCCAGCGGCTGGTGATCCTGCCCGACGGATCGGGCTTTGCGGAAAGCCTGTCACCGGTCGATGCGAGCCCGTTCAAGCGCGCCTTCGTCGCCGCCTCCGGTCCGCTGGGCCCGACGCTGGTCGGATCGCTGCTCATTCTGGCGTCGGGCCGCAGGCGCAGCTGGCGCCCGGCGCTGAATGCGCTTGCCGTGGCCTTGATCCTGTCGACGCTGATATGGGTGCGCAGCACGGTCGGCGTGGTGGTGCTGCCGCTCGTGGCGCTCGTCCTGATAGGGATCGCGCGGAGCAATCGCCCCGATCTCGAACGCTTCGCCCTGCAATTTCTCGGCATCCTCGCCGCGCTGAGCATGTTACGGGACTGGAATTATCTCTTCACCGAAAGCGCCGTGATCGGAGGCCGACGCGTCCTGTCCGATACCGGCGCGATCGAAGCGGCGCTGATCCTGCCGCACTGGATATGGGCAGGCCTGATCACCGTTATCTCCGCCCTTGCCATCGGCGCGAGCCTCAAGCGCGCGCTCGCACAGGACGGTCGAACCCGCCGATAATTGCTCAATCGGGGCGGATGGGACGGCCGTTCGATGTCATGCTGACCGTGTCGGCGTCGCCGAAACTGGTGCCATCCCGGGTGTCGGCATCGTTCAACGGAACGCCGGGAACAGTCCCGTCAGCCGCGTCCGCCTCTTCGGTCTCGCTCACCAATTCCTCGAACAGCTTTTCATAGTGGTTGATGGCGCGGCGCATTTCCTCGGTGGTGGCGTCCCCGCGCTTTTCGGCGATGTCGTGCCCCTCGCGATAATGCTTCGCCACCGACGCATGATCGACGGTCAGATCCTCGTAGCGGCGGTCGAAATCGCCCACCGGAAATCCGCGCGCTTCCATCATCGTGCCGAGCAGGCGGTCCGCGCGCAGCACGGCTTCGGGCGGGCTGTCGACGAACAGGGTCTTCACCTCGCGCCATTCCTCGCCAAACCGGTCGCGCTCCGCCGTGGTGAGCGGTCGGATATCGAATTCGGCCACGCGCCGCTCGCGCTCTTCGAGATTGCGTTCGGCGCTGCTGCGCCCGCCGACGCTGTCGACGGTGCGGTCATATTCCTCGCCGAACTTGTCGCGCAGATGAGCGGTCTTGCGGCGGCGCATCACGAACCAGACGACGGCGAACAGCACGATCACAATCGCGATCACGACGAGCAGCTGGATCAGCTGGGCTTCCTGCATGGCATTTCTCCTCGCGCGCCACGGTCCCTCGGACCCGCCTTCTCGGCGCCTGGGAGCAATACGCGCGATCGGGGCGGAGCGTTCCGCCAGCCCCGTCCAGGCTTTGGCGTATCAGCGGCGGCGCAGGGCCAGCCAGGTCGCCAGGATCGGGCCGATCACGGTCCACGCGACGACCCACCAGCCAGCACTGGCGGCGGCGATCCAAAAGCCCCACCAGACAAGGGCCATGCCCCAGCGAGCCCCGGCTTTGCGGATGCGCAGCGCGTCGAGCAGGAAACCGAGTACATAGACGCCCAGCCCGACGAGGGAGAGCCCGCTGACCGGCTCGACCGAGGAGGCCTGGAGCACCCCGTACTGGATCGGGCTGGCGACGAGAAACAAGAGCAGAGCGCCTCCTAACACGCGCAGAACCGCCTGCATCATGGGCAGATCGGTGCGCGATGGAGCGAAGTCCGGCGCTGCGGATGCCGGGCTGGCGATGCGAGACGAGACCATGACCCACAGGCCCCAGGCCAGCCCCATCCCGGCGATCTGGTTGGCGAGCGGCGCGGGCACGGCCAGCTGGAGCCAGCTTGCCAAGGTCAGCACGACGATCCCGGCGCCCCAGGCCAGCTTCCCGCTTGCAAGGCGCGGCGCGAACACACCCAGGATCAGCGCCAGACCGAACAGGATCGCCGCATTCGCAGCCACGGATTCAACTATCATCTGCCCCACCCCCGCCGTTACCGGCTTTCATCTCGCCGACCGTGCGCGTGGTCGCTTCCAGAGCGACGAATCGCGCGCAGTCGGGCCGCTTCTCTCTGTAGAATGCTGCCAGTTTTGCAAGGTCGGCGCGATAATCCCCGCTCGGCCATAACGGCTCGCCAATGCCGCCGCGCATCCTTTCGTGATCGACCCAGGCGGGGATGATGGGAACGTTCGCCGCCGTCGCGATGTGGTAGAAACCGCTCTTCCATTCGCCCGATCCGCTGCGAGACCCTTCTGGCGCGATCACCAGCGCCAGCTCCTCGGCCCGATCGAAGGCGTCGGCGATCTGCTGGACGTAATTCGCATCGCGCTTGCGGCGATCGATCGAAATACCGCCCATGTCGCGCATGAAGCCGCCCATCGGCCATTTGAACAGCGTATGCTTGCCGATGAAGCCGGGCGGAATCCCGATCCTGTGCGCCGCACCGAGCACGAAGATAAAATCCCAGTTCGAGGTATGCGGCGCGCCGAGAATCACGCATTTGCGCACATCCGGCATCGCCCCCTCGAACCGCCAGCCCTTCCGGCGATAGAGCCAAAGCAATATCCGCCAGACGAGGCGAGAGAGCAGCGAGGGTTTGACGGTCAACGACGCGGCCCGGCGCGACGGTTCATCTGCGCCTACATCCTGAACACGCCGAAGGCCGGGCGTTCGGCGATCGGGGCTTCGAGGCTGGCGGCGAGTGCGAGGCCGAGGACGTCGCGGGTCTGGGCCGGGTCGATCACGCCATCGTCCCACAGGCGGGCGGTGGCGTAATAGGGATTGCCCTCGTCCTCGTATTTCTGGCGGATCGGGGCCTTGAAGGCTTCGGCCTCTTCCTCGCTCCAGCTGTCGGCGTCGCGGTGGACGGTGGCGAGAACGCTTGCCGCCTGTTCGCCGCCCATCACCGAAATGCGCGCATTGGGCCAGGTGAAGAGGAAACGCGGGGAATAGGCGCGGCCGCACATGCCGTAATTGCCCGCGCCGAACGATCCGCCGATGACGACGGTCAGCTTGGGCACGGTCGCGGTGGCAACCGCAGTCACCAGCTTGGCGCCATGCTTGGCGATGCCTTCCGCTTCGTATTTCCCACCGACCATGAAGCCGCTGATATTCTGAAGGAACAGCAGCGGGATGCGGCGCTGGCAGGCGAGCTCGATGAAATGCGCGCCCTTCTGCGCGCTCTCGCTGAACAGCACGCCGTTATTGGCCAGAATCGCGACCGGCATTCCCCAGACATGCGCGAAGCCGCAGACAAGGGTGCTTCCATACTGTGCCTTGAACTCGTGGAACTCGCTGCCGTCGACGAGCCGCGCGATGACCTCGTGCACATCATAGGGCGCGCGCACGTCCTCGGGGATAAGGGCGTAGAGGTCTTCCGCATCGAATTTGGGCGCGCGCGGTTCCTTGAACGCGACATCCTTTGCCGCCGCTGTATTGGCGCCGAGATGCGACACGATATCGCGCACGATGGTAAGCGCGTGTTCGTCGTTCTCGGCGAGGTGATCGACCACGCCGCTCTTCTTCGCGTGGAGGTCCCCGCCGCCAAGGTCTTCGGCGCTGATCTCTTCGCCCGTCGCGGCCTTTACCAAAGGCGGCCCGGCCAGGAAGATCGTGCCCTGTTCGCGCACGATCACCGTCTCGTCGCTCATCGCGGGCACATAGGCCCCGCCCGCCGTACACGATCCCATGACGCAGGCGATCTGCGGAATGCCGAGCGCGGACATATTGGCCTGGTTGAAGAAGATGCGCCCGAAATGGTCGCGGTCGGGGAAAACCTCGGCCTGATAGGGCAGGTTCGCGCCGCCGCTGTCGACGAGATAGATGCAGGGCAGGCGGTTCTGTTCGGCGATCTCCTGCGCGCGGAGATGCTTCTTGACCGTCATCGGGTAATAGCTGCCGCCCTTCACCGTCGGATCGTTGCAGACGATCATCACCTGCCGCCCGGAAACGCGCCCGATCCCGCAGATCATCGAGGCGCCGGACACATCGCCCTCATACATCCCGTTCGCGGCCAGTTGCCCGATTTCGAGGAAGGGCGAGCCGGGATCGAGCAGCCGCTCGACGCGCTCGCGCGGAAGCAGCTTGCCGCGCGAGACATGCCGCTCGCGATGCCGTTCGGACCCGCCAAGAGCCGCTTCGGCGACCTTGGCGCGCAGGTCTTCGGCGAGCGACCGGTTGTGATCGAAGCGCGCCTTCGCATCGGGCGCCTCACGGTCGAGCTTGGTGGTGAGAGTGGGTGCGGTCATGCCCCATCCTTTCCGAGCGATTTGGATTGCAGGCGAGTGTTTTCTTCGCGCCCCATAACGGTGGGAAGCGGTTCGCTTCTCTCGCCACGCTTATCGCGTTTCCTGAATTTGCTTTGATATTCCCGGCGTTGCTTCGTCACTTCATAGAGAACAATGCCCGAAGATGTAGCTAAATTCAGACTTTCGATTATTCCAAACATCGGGATGGCCAAACAAGCATCGCTTCGCTCCACGGCACGATCGCTGATGCCGCGTTTTTCGTTACCGAACCAGACAGCGAGCTTAGCGTGCTCCGTAAAATCGCCTTCGTGAAGCCAGATGTTGGTCTGCCCCTTTAAATGCGGAGAGGTCACCACGGAGTGAAAATTGTTTCGCTCCAGATGATCGAAGCAATCATCGGTACTGTCGAAACGCTTCACGAAACTCCATTTGACAGCGGAAACCGAGGTGGCGGAAAGTGACCGCTGCTCGCGCATTTCCTGCCAATCATCCGGAAGGGCGCGCCTCGGATCAACCACATAGATTTTTTCGCAGCCAAGCGCGTTGACGTTGCGGATGACCGTGCCGATGTTTTTAATGTCGGACGGTGCTTCGATCACCGCGATAAGGTTCTTACACACGAACGGCTTGATGGCATTCGCCCGATTTCGAACCGAAGGCTTGGACTTCTTGCGTACCGCTTCTCCTGCAACGACCGGCATTACCCAGCCGCCCCGATCAGTTCGCGGCCGATCAGCATCCGCCTGATCTCGTTCGTGCCCGCGCCGATGTCGAGCAGCTTGGCATCGCGCATATAGCGTTCGACCGGCCAGTCGAGCGTATAGCCCGCCCCGCCCAGCGCCTGGACGCTTTCGGCGGCCACGCGGAAGGCGTTCTCGCTCGCCAGCAGGATCGCGCCCGCCGCATCGAAGCGCGTGGTCTTTTCCGCGTCGCAGTTCTTGGCGACTGCGTAGGTATAAGCGCGTGCCGACTGGAGCGCGACATACATGTCCGCGACCTTGGCCTGCATCAGTTGGAAGCTGCCGAGCGGTTTCCCGAACTGGGTGCGTTCGCGCAGGTATGGGATCACCGTGTCGAGGCAGGCCTGCATCACGCCCAATTGCAATCCGGCGAGCACCACGCGCTCGTAATCGAGCCCGCTCATCAACACGCCGACGCCGCCGTTTTCCGGGCCCATCACGTTTGCGTCCGGCACGAAGCAATCGTCGAACACCAGCTCGCTCGTCGGCGAGCCGCGCATCCCGACCTTTTCGATCTTCTGCCCGATCGAGAAGCCTTCGAAATCCTTTTCGATCAGGAAGGTGGTGATGCCCCGGCTGCCCGCGTCCGGGTTGGTTTTGCCGTAGACGACCAGCGTATCGGCATAGGGCGCGTTGGTGATCCAGAACTTGGTGCCGTTGAGCACGTAACCGCCATCGACCTTTTCGGCCTTCATCTTCATCGAGACGACGTCCGATCCCGCGCTCGCCTCGCTCATCGCCAGCGATCCGACATGTTCGCCGCTGATCAGCTTGGGCAGATATTTCGCCTTCTGCTCTTCATTGCCCCAGCGCGCGATCTGGTTGATGCAGAGATTGGAATGGGCGCCGTAGCTCAATCCGACAGAAGCGCTCGCCCGGCTGACCTCCTCGACCGCGATGACATGTTCGAGATAGCCGAGGCCTAATCCGCCATCTGCCTCGCTCACCGTGATCCCGTGCAGGCCCAGCTCGCCCATCGCCTGCCAGAGATCCTCGCGCGGAAACCAATCCTCGCGATCGACCTTCTCGGCCAGCGGCGCGATCTGTTCGTCCGCGAAGCGCGCGACGGTGTCGCGGATCATCTCGCCGCTTTCGCCGAGCTGGAAATCGAAATCGGGGGTGGCGCGCATGCTCTCTCCTGACGCGTGGTCTCTCTGGCGGGGGGTCTACCGCCCTCGTTTGGTCAGAGCCGATAGCCGAGCCGCGCATGACGGGCAAACCCCTTGCGAAGTCACGCCCTTAGTCTAAGTCGTGCAACCAAGATGAAGCTCAGCCGCTATCCCCTCTGGCCCGCTTACCAGGCCGCCGATCCGTCCCTCACCGACGAAGGGCTGCGCAGCCGCGTGATTGCCGCCTATGGCGCGGATGCGGTGCAGGACGATCGCGAACTGGTCCAGATCGTCGAATTCGCGGCGCGCCTGTGCGACGTGCCCGTGGCGCTGATCACGCTGGTCGAGGAACATCGCCAGCGTTTCGTGGCGCGCAAGGGTCTCGCAAAGGAAGAGACGCCCCGCTCCACCAGCCTGTGCTCCCATGCGATGGCCGGCCAGGGCCCGCTGGTCGTTCCCGATGCGAGCGCGGACGAGCGATTCGCCGAAATGGAATTGGTGGCGGGCGATAACGGCATTCGCTTCTACGCGGGCCATCCCCTCGTCTCCAGCGAAGGGGTCCCCCTCGGTGCGCTGTGCGTGATCGATCGCGAGGTCCGGCCCGAGGGCCTCAACGCCCTGCAACGCGAAGGGCTGGAGGTTCTGAGCCGCGCGGTCATGCGCAGGCTGACTTCGGAACGCGACGCGGCCTACGCCGAAAGCCAGATCGAGGTCAGCGAGTTGCGAACGCGCCAGCTTGCGGAAAACCTGCCCGTCTATGCCTGGGCCGCGAACACCGAAGGCGCGGTCGAATACGCCAATCCCGCGCTCTACGAATTCCTCGGCGCCGAAGACCTTTCCGATTTCGATTTCGACAAGCTCGTTCATCCCGACGATGCCGAAGATCTGAGCGCCGCGCGCACGGATTCGCGCCATCGCAAGGAACGCTGGGAGGCCAAGGCGCGGATGAAACGCGCGGACGGGGTCTATCGCTGGATGATCCTGCGCGCATGGCCCTTCGTCACGGGCAACGAGGAGCCGGAGACCTGGTTCGGTGCCGCCGTCGATATCGACGATCTCCAGACCGTTTCGGATTCGCGCGACCTGCTTGCGCGGGAACTCTCGCACCGGATCAAGAACATCTTTGCCGTCATCAACGGGCTGATCTCGCTCCAGGGGCGCAAGCATCCCGGCGCCGAGGAATTGGTCAAGGAATTGTCGAGCACGATCCGCACGCTGGGCAAGGCGCACGATTTCGTCCGCCCCTTTGCCGGGCGGACCGAAAGCTCGCTGAACGGCCTCATCGGCGAACTGCTGACGCCCTATGGCAGGATCGGCGGAGAGCGTATCGCGATCAGCGGATGCGGGTGCCCGATCGGCGAGAAGGCGGCGACGCCGCTGGCCCTCATCTTCCACGAACTGGCGACGAATTCCGCCAAATACGGGGCGCTGTCGCATTCCGATGGCCAGCTCGCGGTGGAGATCATCGATCGCGGTTCCGATGTCGCGGTCACCTGGCGCGAAACCGGCCTTCGGCCGCAGGACACTATCGCGGATGCGGAGGCTCGCGGGGAAGAAACGGGCGAAGGCTTCGGTTCGCGCCTGCTGCGCACTGCCGTCGAAGGCCAGCTGACCGGCAAGTTCACCCGCCGCATCACCGAGGATACGCTCGAGGTCGAACTGCTGCTGCCATGCGAGAAACTGGAAGCATGAGCGCGGGGCGCGTTTTCCTGGCGCTTGCCGTCCTGACCCTCACGGTCGCCTGTTCGCCGGACACGCCGGAGAACGAGAGCGCCGCAAACGACGCGCTGCAATCCGCCGAAGGGGCAGCCATGGGCGAACAGGGCGGCGGCGGTAGCCCCGCGGAGGACGCCGATCCGGCGCTCAACGATGAAGATATTCCCGCCGATTTCGCGCGCACCGCCTGGCGGATCGAGGATGCGGAGGGCGCACGCTACACCACCTATCTCGACGATGGCGGCCGGTATCGCGATTTTCGCAATGGCGACCTCTGGCATTCGGGAAGCTGGGAGGTGGACGATGAAAGACGGCTCTGCCTTACCCCCGAAGCCGACGAGACGTCCGACGACACCGCTCCCGTCACCTGCTGGAGCCCTCGAGGGATGGACGGGGATAGCGGCATGATCGTCCAGGCGAGCAGCGGCAAGCGGGTGCGTCTGCAACAGGTGGAATACCGGGCGGCGGAAGACGCTGCTGCGGAGGCGTCCGCGCCGGCATGAGCGGGGGCGAAGTCGCCCTCCGTTTCGACCAGGTCGGCCGCCATTACGGCGATCTGCGCGCGGTCGACGATGTGTCGCTTTCGATTCCCAACGGCCAGTTCGTCGCGCTTGTCGGGGCATCGGGTTCGGGCAAATCGACCTTGCTCAAGACCGTCAATCGCCTGACCCTGCCCGATACCGGACGTGTGCTGATCCAGGGCGAGGATGCGGCGGACCTCCCGGTCGCGGCCCTGCGCCGCCGCATCGGCTACGTCTTCCAGGGGATCGGCCTGTTCCCGCATATGAGCGTGGCCGAAAACATCGCCATCGGGCCGCGCCTTTCCGGCGAGCGGTTGAGCGAGGCGCGGATCCGCGAATTGCTGGCTCTCGTCGAACTCGACGCCGCGATGGCGCAGCGGATGCCCGACGCCCTGTCGGGCGGGCAGCGCCAGCGCGTCGGCGTGGCGCGTGCGCTGGCGGGGGAGCCGGACCTGCTCTTGATGGACGAACCCTTCGGTGCGCTCGATCCGATCACGCGCGATGCACTGGGCGAGCGCGTCAAAGCCCTGCACTCCGATCTCGGGCTCACCACGGTGATGGTGACGCACGACATGGCCGAAGCGCTGCTGCTGGCCGAGCGCGTGCTCGTTATGGATCGCGGCCGGATCGTCGCGGACGAAACGCCGCTGGCCTTGCTCGAAGGCGCGGGCGGATCGATCGCCCAAGGGCTCGTCGCGGTGCCGCGCGAGCAGGCGCGGCGTCTGGCGGACATTCCGGGCCGGGGTTCGGCATGAGCGGGTTCTGGCCGACCTTGTTCGGACTGGGCGACAAGCTCGCCGCCCATGTCGTCCTGTCGGCGAGCGCGATCGCTCTCGGCATCGCGGTGGCCTTACCGCTGGCGGTCTGGGCCAGCCGCTCGCGCACCGTTGCACGCGCCGCGCTGGGCTTTGCAAGCCTGGTGCAGACCATTCCCGCCCTTGCCCTGTTGGCGCTGTTCTTCCCGATCCTGTTGAGCCTGCGCGCCGTCTTCGGTGAGGATTTGCCGACGCTCGGCTTCCTGCCCGCGCTGCTCGCGCTCGCGCTCTATGCCCTGCTGCCGATCCTGCGCAACGCCGTGACCGCGCAGGCCAATCTCGATCCGGGCGTCATGGAAGCGGCGGACGGGGTGGGGATGAGCGCGTGGCAGAGATTGCGCCTCGTCGAAGCGCCGCTGGCCGCGCCCTTCGTAATGGCGGGCATCCGCACTGCCGCGGTCTGGACAATCGGTGCGGCCACGCTTTCGACCACGATCGGCCAGCCGAGCCTTGGCGATCCGATCTTCGCCGGATTGCAGACGCAGAACTGGGTGCTGGTGCTGGCGGGCTGTTTCGCGAGCGCCGCGCTGGCACTGGCCGCGGACCTGCTGCTCGGCCTGATCGAACGTGGCTTTGCCCTGCGCAAGCGGGCGTTTTGGCTCGGCGGCATGGTGGCCGTCTCGCTCGGCGTAGGCGCTGCCCTGTTCGCGCAATTCGCGCCCGGCTGGCGCGGCGAGGCGCGCGACACGATCGTGATCGGGGCGAAGAGCTTTTCGGAGCAATACATCCTCGCCCGGCTGATCGGGCAGAGATTGGAAGAAGCGGGCTATCGCGTGGAATATCGCGACGGCTTGGGGTCCGCTGTGGTTCACCGCGCGGTGACGACGGGGGCGATCGACATCAGCGTCGATTACACCGGCACGCTCTGGGCGAACGAATTGGGGCGCGACGACAATCCGGGGCGTGAGGCCATGTATCGCGAAATCGTCGACTGGAAGAAACGCACCAGCGATGCGCGCATTTTCGGACGGCTCGGTTTCGAGAACGCCTATGCCTTCGCCATGCGGAGCGACCGGGCACGCGAACTCGGTGTGACTTCGCTGACCGATCTCGCGCGCGTTGCCCCGCGCCTGACCGTGGGGGGCGATCCCGAATTCTTCGAGCGCCCCGAATGGATCGCGGTGCGCGATGCCTATGGGCTGCGTTTCGCCGAAGCCCGCAATTTCTCGCCCACCTTCATGTACGACGCGCTGCAATCGGGCGAGGCGGACGTCATCAGCGCCTATACGTCGGATGGGCGCATCGCCGCCGATCGCCTGACCGTGCTCGCAGATCCCGAAGAGGCCCTGCCGAGTTACGACGCGCTGATCGTCCTGAGTCCGAAGGCCAGCCGCGACGAAAGGCTGCGCACCGCGCTCAAGCCTCTGCTGGGCGCGATCGACGTCGCGCGGATGCAGGCGGCGAATTACGCGGTCGACCGGACCGAGGACAAGCGCACTCCCGACCAGGCCGCCGAAGAGCTGGCGAACGCGATCGGGTTGTGACCGTCAGTTCGCGCGGGTCCAGTTCTGGGTCTTGCAGAACGGGCCGATACAGCCCTGCACTTCAAGCTTCGATGCGGATGTGCGGCGAATGACCGAGCGATAGTCTTTGCCCGATTTGGGATCGTAGATCCGCCCACGCCACAGATCGCCATCCTCGCTGAACGAGGTCAGCACCGGCGTACCGAGCAGCTTGCGGCTGCGCTTCGCCTTGTCGGGATTGTTGATGTCGCGCTGGTCCACGCCCTGAGGCGGCGCGACCAGGAATTTGCTGATCTTGCCACAAAGGCTGGCACCGCAGGGAGCGATCGTGATGACGGCATCGCGATCTTCGGTGATCCAGCGTCCGGTGATCGGATTGGCGGCCGAAGCGGGCACGGCGAGAGCCATGGCGACCCCGGCAAGGGTGAAAGCGGCGCGTTTCATCGAAATCTCCTTCGGAAGGGTCAACGGTGGGGGAGCCGAGTTGTTTCTATAAGGAACCGAAACCGGCACCGGCAGGCCAGCCCCCGCCCCCGAGCGCCATCACCTTGAACAGATCGCCCATTTCGTCGGCGTGAACGAGGCGGCGGAGATCGCGCGTAAGGGCCGCGCCGCCCAAAGCTGCCGCCCGCGCTTCGATCCCCAGTGCGCGCAACCACGCTCCCTGCGTTGTCGCGGACAACCACTCGGCGCCGCCCATTTGCGCGATTTCAGCGAGCGCCGCGAAATCGACCAGCGCGGTGAGGTCGGCGCTGCCGGGAAAGGCGAGCGGATCGACCTTGCGGTGGCCCTTCACCGCCTGGAGCGTCGATCCGAAACGCGGCGCGAGATAGCCGTAATCGATGAACAAAGCCGCCCCGCCCTGATGAGAGAGTCGCCGCACGACCTCGCCCATCACTGCCGCCGCGCCCGGATTGGTCTCGATGATCGTCCCCGGTTCGGCCATTCGGCGATCGTCAGGCACGGCCTCGTCCATCGGGTTGGGTCCTGCGGCGAAGACGAAATCGTCATTTGCGTCCAGCGCGATCATCCGTTCGCGCCAGCCGGTGTCGGTGCGGACGAGCTGGCGAACGGGAAGCGCATCGAGAAATTCATTGGCGACGAGCAATATGGGAGCATCTTCGGGCACGCTCCCCAGATCGTCGTGGAGTTGCGCTCCGGGCAGCGCCGCGCGCTGCTTCTCCCGCAGGACCGGTGAGCCTTCGCCCAGATGGATACGCGGCGCGAGGCCGTGTCGCTCCATCACCCGCAGCGCGTCGCTCGCCAGCGTACCCCGCCCGGGTCCAAGCTCGACGTAGAGAATGTCCTGCGGGTGCCCGGCGCGCATCCACAAATCGGCGCACCACACGCCGACCATTTCGCCGAACATCTGACTGATATCGGGCGCGGTGACGAAATCGCCGCCGCTCTCGGCTTCGGGACCGGGCGCGCCCAACGGATCGCGGCTCGCATAATAGCGGGCGTTGCTCTCCCCCATGAAGCGCGCCACCGGCATCGGCCCGTGGCTGCGGATCAGGCGCCGGAAGCGGGCGCCAAGATCGTCCGTCGCTCCGCTCACGCCGCCCTTGGTTCGCGCGGCGTGGCGGGGGCGGGCTGGCGCGTCAGGCTGTAGGCAATCACGGCAAGGCCGATTGCGATCATCGGGATAGTCAGCCATTGCCCGCGGCTGAGCCCGGTTTCCGCGACGACATAGGCGAGATGGGCGTCGGGCTCGCGGAAGAATTCGTTGACGAAGCGCGCCAGCGAAATCCCTACGGTGAACACCCCGACCAGCAGGCCCGGACGATAACGGGCGCGGGTATACCAGAACAGCGGCAGCAGGATCGCGATCATCAGCGCGCCTTCCAGCGCGGCCTGATACAGCTGGCTGGGATGCCGCGCGAGGCCGAGCGGATCGGACGGGAACACCATGGCCCAACTGACATCGGTCGGACGACCGTACAATTCCCCGTTCACGAAATTGGCGAGGCGGCCGAACATCATCCCGAACGGCACGTTGACCGCGATATAATCGCACACCCGCAGCCAGTTCAGCCCGCCGCGCCAGGCGACCCAGGCGATCGCGATCAGCACGCCGAGCACCCCGCCATGGAAGCTCATCCCCCCGGTCCACAATTTGAACAGAGCGAGGCTGCCGAACAGTTCGGGCTGGTAGAAGGCGGCATAGCCCAGCCGTCCGCCGAGGATGATGCCGAGCGTGCAGTAGAAGAACAGGTCGTCCACATGCCGCTGCGCCATCGGGGCGCCGGGGCTCTTGACCATTTTGGAGAGGTGCCAATAGCCCAAGAGGATACCGGCGAGATAAGCGAGGCTGTACCACCGCAGCGTGAAGAAGCCGAGATCGATCCCCGGCGTCAGGCCGAGCTCGGCCCACTGGATCGGGTCCGCGCCAGCATTCGCGAGTAGTGACAGCACTGGGTTATCCCTTATAGATGGAGCGAAAGCCGCCACCTGGCGACCTCGTCGGAGGGCGGCTTTTGGCACAGCCCGGCGATGCGCGAAAGCCTGCACGCTGCGCTGTCTGCCTTCGGAGACTTTTGGAGAGGATAGCCGCAACCCATGCAAACCGATCTCGACCGCGACATTACCCGGATCACCGACGCGGTGACCGCCGATGGGCAGATGTTCGCCCTCAAGACCGTAACCCGCCGCGGCGTGGACATGCCGGCCTTCGTCAACGCACCGCCGAGCCTGGCGCATTATTTCGCCCATTTCTGCAATCAGAACAAGGATGCGCTGTTTCTGGTCGATGGCGACCAGCGCCTGTCTTTCGGCGAGGTCTATACCCTTGCCGCGAAGGTGGCGGACGGGTTGGTGACCGGTCAGGGCCTGAAGAAAGGCGACCGGGTCGGGATCGCGGCGCGCAATTCGGCCCAATGGGCGATCGCCTATATGGGCACGCTGATGGCGGGCGGCTGCGCCACACTGCTCAATGGCTGGTGGACGGGCGAGGAACTCGCCTACGGGATCGACCTGTGCGAATGTTCGCTGGTGCTCGCCGATGCGCCGCGCGCCGCCCGGCTCGACGGGATCGACCACAAGGCGAAGATCGTCGTCTTCGACCATAGCGAGGAAGGCCTCGCCCCGATCATGGCCGATGGCGACACCGCCCAGCGAATGCTCGGCGAGCTGGGGCCGGACGATCTGGCGACGATCCTGTATACGTCCGGTTCGACCGGCAATCCCAAGGGTGCCTATTCCGACCATCTCGGCGTCGTATCGGGCACGATGAACTATATCTGCCAGACCGCGATGGTGCTGCAATTGCTGACAGAGCGTGGCGATGCGCCGACCGTGCAGCCGAGCGCGCTGGTCGCGGTGCCGCTGTTCCACGTCACGGGCGAAATCCCAGTCTTCCTCCAGTCCATCGCCATCGGGCGCAAGCTGGTGCTGATGCCCAAATGGGACGCGCGCGAGGCGCTGCGCCTCCTCGACGAAGAAAAGGTGACCTATTTCGTCGGCGTGCCGCTGATGAGCTACGAGATGGCGACTCATCCCGATCGCGACCAGTTCGACCTCTCGCAATGCAAGAGCTTCGCCGCCGGCGGCGCGCCGCGCCCCGTCGAGCACGTCACCAAGATCAAGGAATCCTTCCCCAACGGTTTCCCGCTGCTGGGATACGGCCTTACCGAAACGAACGCGGTCGGCGCGGGGAATCTCAACGAGAACTATCTCGCCAAGCCCGGATCGACCGGCATGGCCTCGCGCCCGCTGGTCGATATGGCGATCCTCGACGATGCGGGCAATGCGCTGGCGCAGGGCGAGGTGGGCGAGATCTCGATCCGCTCCGTCGCCAATTTCCTAGGCTACTGGAAGGACGAGGACGCGACGAAGGCGGCCTATACCGACGATGCCTATTTCCGCACCGGCGATCTCGGCTATCTCGACCCGGAAGGCTATCTCTATATCGTCGATCGCAAGAAGGACATCATCATCCGCGGGGGCGAGAACATCGCCTGTATCGAGGTGGAGGATGCGATCTACGCCCACCCGGCGGTGGCGGAATGTTCGGTCTTCGGCCTGCCCGACGAGCGGATGGGCGAGATTCCGGCGGCGGTCTATCTGACCCAGCCGGGCGAAACCCTGTCGCCGCAGGACCTCCAGGCCTATCTCGCCGAGCATATCGCGCATTTCAAGATTCCCGCGCGGCTGTGGCAGGCGGAGGAGCAATTGCCGCGCCTCGGCACGCAGAAGGTCGACAAGCGCGCGGTGAAGGCGCTCTATGCGAAGGATAGCGCCGCGGCGTGAACCGCTCCCCCGTTCCGAACCAGCGCGCGATCATAGACCGGCGGCTCCTCGCCGGACGGATCGCCGAACTCGTGACGGAGCATGGCAGCAAGGCGCGCCCGCAGATCGTCCAGGCCCTTAAAGAGGCGCTGGATACGGGCCGCGCCGAGCTGACCCGGCGGCTGTGCGAGCGCCCGTCCGCGGGCCATGCCTGCACGCGCGGCTATGCCTTCCTGATCGATCAGCTGGTGCGGGTGCTCTACGATCACGTCACCGCCGATCTCTACCCCGCCCCCAATCGCAGCAGCGCGGAGCGGCTCGCGATCATGGCGGTGGGCGGTTACGGGCGCGCGGAGATGGCGCCGCATTCGGACGTCGATATCGCCTTCCTGACCGCGCAGCGCCACACACCGTGGTGCGAGCAGGTGATCGAGGCGATGCTCTATCTGATGTGGGATCTCGGCCTCAAGGTCGGGCATTCCAGCCGCACGATCGAGGATTCGATGCGTCTCGCGCGCGAGGATCTGACGATCCGCACCAGCCTCCTGGAAGCCCGCTACGTCTGGGGAGACGAGGCCCTGTACGATGAAGCCTCGCGTCGGTTCTGGAGCGAGGTGGCCCGCGGGACCGAGCGGCAGTTCGTGGTCGAGAAACTGGCCGAGAGAAACGCGCGGCACAAACGGATGGGCGACAGCCGCTATGTCGTCGAACCCAATATCAAGGACGGCAAGGGCGGCCTGCGCGATCTGCAGACGCTCTATTGGATCGGGAAATACACCCATCAGGTCAGGAGCGCGAAGGAGCTTGTCGATATCGGCCTGTTGACCAAGGCCGAATATAGGGGCTTCCGCCGGGCCGAGCGGTTTTTGTTGGCAGTGCGTTGTCACCTCCACCAGATCACCGGTCGCGCCGAAGACCGGTTGACCTTCGATTTCCAGCGCCAGATCGCGGAGCGGATGAATTTCGCCGATCGCCCGGGCAAGAGCGCGGTCGAACGGTTCATGCAGTTCTATTTCCTCCAGGCCAAGCGGGTTGGCAGCCTGACGGGCGTGTTCCTCGCCCAGCTGGACGAGGAATTCGCGCAGAAAAGCGCCAAGCGCGGCTTCTTCGCCGGGTTCCGCAGCCGTCCGCGCGAAGTGAAGGGCTATGTCGTCCATGGCGGCAAGATCGCCGCGCCTTCGGACGATTGGTTCCGCAAGGATCCGGTGCGCCTGATCGAGGTGTTCCAGCTGGCCGAGGCGGAGGAGCTGGAGGTCCATCCGCGCACAATGCGCCAGGCCGCGCGCGACGCGAAGACGATCGATCACGCGGTCCGCCACGATGTCCGCGCCAATGCCCTGTTCCTCGACCTGCTATGCGGTCGCAACGACCCTGCAAGCGTGCTGCGATGGATGAACGAGGCGGGCGTGATGGGCCGCTTCGTGCCCGATTTCGGCCGCGTCAACGCGCAGATGCAGTTCAACATGTATCACCACTACACGGTGGACGAACACACCATCCGCGCGATCGGATTGCTGTCGCGGATCGAGAAGGGCGAATTGAAGGACGATCACCCGCGCGCCACGCGGCTGATCCACAAGATCGCCAGCCGCCGGGTCGCCTATGTCGCGGCTTTGCTCCACGATATCGCCAAGGGGCGTAAGGGCGACCATTCGATCCTGGGCGCGGAGGTCGCGCGCGATCTGTGCCCCCGTTTCGGCCTGTCGGACAGCGAGACCGAGCTGGTCGCCTGGCTGGTGCTCCACCATCTGCTGATGAGCCACACCGCGCAGAAGCGCGACCTGACCGATCCCAAGACCGTGGAGGATTTCGTCAACACCGTGCAGGGCGTCGAACGGCTGCGCCATCTCGCGATCCTGACCGCAGTCGATATCCGCGCGGTGGGACCGGGGACGTGGAACAGCTGGAAGGGCCAGCTGCTGGGCGAATTGTTCGATCTGTCGCAGGAACGCCTCAGGCTCGGCCATGCCCGCCACGGGCGCCGCGAGCGGGTCGAGGCGAAGCGGGCCGAGGTGTCGGAACGACTCGGCGAGCGCAGCGATCTGGTCACGAGCGTCGGCGGGCGGCTGGACGATGCCTATTGGATCGCCGAGCCTGCGGACATCGCCGCAATCAACCTCGTCCATTACCACGCCGCGCGCGAGGCCGATCACGCGCTTTCGATCCACTGCGAATTCTACGAGGAGCGTGGGGCAACCTTGGTGACGGTCATCGCCGCCGACCATCCCGGCCTCTTCTACCGCATCGCGGGCGGCATCCATCTGGCGGGCGGAAACATCATCGACGCGCGCATCCACACCTCGCGCGATGGCTGGGCGGTCGACAATTTCCTGGTGCAGGACCCGCACGGGCGGCCCTTCATGGAGGAGGGACAGCTCGACCGGTTGAAAAAATCGATCGGCGATGCGCTCGCCAACCGGATCGATCTCGAACCCCGCCTCGCGCAGCGGCCCCTGCCCCACAGCCGCTCCAAGGCGTTCGACGTCGATCCGCGCATCGTGTTCGACAACAAGGCCTCGAACCGCTTCACCGTGATCGAAGTCAATGCGCGCGACCGCTCGGCCTTGCTGAACCGCTTGAGCCGCTCGCTGTTCGAAGAAGGGCTGGTGGTCCACTCCGCCCATGTCACCGCCTATGGGGAGCGTGCGGTGGATACGTTCTACGTAACCGATGTCACCGGCTCCAAAATCACCGGCGAAGCCCGCCTCGCGCGCATCGAAGGATCGCTGCTCGTCGCCGCGAGTGATGCATTACAGGCACAATTGGAAGACGCATGACGGTTGTCCGTCGATAGATTGTTGCAAGTTTGCCGTGCATAGCTATGCAATCGTGTCATAACCATAAAACTCAGGAGAGAGTGCATGAAATCCCAGTTCGCGTCGCTGCGCGTGCTTGCCCTGCTCGGGGCCGGTGCGGCTCTGGCTCCCCAGGCCGCCTTCGCCCAAAATCAGGCGTCGGAAAGCCAACTCGAAAATGCCGATGTCGAGGATAACGCAGTCATTATCGTGACGGCGCAGGGCCGCGCGCAGGTGCTGGCCGACGTGCCGGTCGCCGTCTCCGCGGTTTCTGGCGAGACCTTGCAGAATTCGGGCACCAGCGACATTCGCGAACTGAATCAGGTCGCCCCTTCGCTCCTCGTCTCCTCGACGGGCAACGAAGCGAATGGATCGGCGCGTATCCGCGGCATCGGTACGGTGGGTGACAATCCCGGCCTCGAAAGCTCGGTCGCGGTGTTCGTCGACGGGGTCTATCGCTCGCGTTCGGGCAGCGCGCTCTCCGAGCTCGGCCCGCTCGACCGGGTCGAAATCCTGCGCGGGCCGCAGGGCACGCTCGGCGGCCGCAACGCGTCTGCCGGCCTGATCAGCATCTACACCGCCCCGCCCGAATTCCAGTTCTCGGGCTACGGCGCGTTCACGTACGGGAATTACGACGCGATTAAGGCCGAAGGCGGCGTCAACGTGCCGCTCGGCGATACGATCGCGGCGCGCGTGGACGGCGTCTATTTCAAGCGTGACGGCTTCTACACCGACGTCGTCAACGATGTGAAGATCAACAACCGCGACCGGTATCTGGTGCGCGGGCAGCTGCTGTTCGAACCGACCGAGGATCTGACCTTCCGCCTCGTCGGCGATTATTCGAAGAAGGACGAGGCGTGCTGTACCGCGACCTTCGTACAGCCCGATTTCGCGCCGCTCGCGCGCGTCTCGCCCGGCCTCGACCCGTTCACGCGCCCGGTCGGCGGTTCGCCCGCGCTGACCAGCCCCGGCAACCCGATCACCAACATTCTGCTGGGTCTCGGCCAGAACCGCAATGCCTTTACCCAGTCGACCTTCGACCGCGATGTCTACATCACGCCCGGTCGCACCTATGAAGGCGAGACCGAGGATTACGGGATTTCGGGCGAGCTGAACTGGGATTTCGGCAATGTCTCGCTGACCTCGATCACCGGCTATCGCGAATATTCGAACTTCCAGGGTTCGGACACCGATTACACCCAGGTCGACCTGCTCTATCGCGCGCCCAACGAATTCGGCGGCGCGCGGGCCTTCGAGACCTTTACCCAGGAACTGCGCCTGGCGGGCACGGTCTTCAACGATCGGCTCGACTGGCTGGTCGGCGGTTATTACGCCAATGAAGATCTGACGGTTAAGGACAATCTGCGGTTCGGTACGCAATACGGCACCTTCGCCAATTGCCGTATCGCTCTCGCGATCAACCCCGCGCTCGCCAATCCGGGTGCCACCAACTGCTTCGGCCCCAATATCGCGGCGCTGACGCTCGCGAATGGCGGTGCTGGCGCCTTCGGCCCTGCGACGCCGCTGATCGTGGGTGCGATCAACAATCTCGCCCAGGTCCGCGATCGCGGTTCGACCGGCGACCAGTACAATCAGAACAGCGAAAACTTCGCGCTGTTCACGCACAACATCCTGCACATCACCGACAATATCGATCTGACGCTGGGCCTTCGTTACACCAACGAAACCAAGACGCTGGACGCGACCTTCGGCAATGACAACGTGTTCTGTCCGGCCAACCGCGCCCTGCTGCGTCCGCTGCTCACCAACCCGGCGCTGGGCGGTCTGGCCGGTGGCCTCTTGGCCCTGTCCTGCCAGGGGAATTCGACCTCCGAGCTCAACGGCGTCTCGATCGCCGACGAGCGCGACGAGGACGAATTCACCGGCACCGCGATCCTGAGCTGGAAGCCGACCGACGATTTGATGACCTACGCGTCCTATTCGCGCGGGTACAAGGCGGGCGGCTTCAACCTCGATCGCTCGGCGCTGTCGAACCCAGTGCTGTTCAACGCCGCCGCGATCAATCCGTCGGTCCTGCAATTCGCCGAAGAGACGGTGAACGCCTACGAAGTCGGTGCGAAATACTCGACCCGCGAATTCGGCGTCAGCGTCGCGGCGTTCCGCCAGGAATTCACCAATTTCCAGTTGAACACCTTCAACGGCTCGGTCTTCCTGGTGCAGAACGTCAATTCCTGTGACGACGATCTGGGCGGTGCCGATCGCGATGCCAGCGCAGCGACCGGGGCCTGCAACCCCGATGCGGTGGCTCCGGGCGTGATCGCGCAGGGTATCGAAGTGGAAGCGACGGTCAATCCGGCCACCGATCTGGGCTTCACCTTCGGCTTCACCTATTCGGACACCAGCTACGAGAACAATCTGATCGGGAACGACAGCGGCGTGCCGCTCGACCCGGCGCTGCGCCTCCTGCCGAACGACAATCTGTCGAACGCGCCGGAGATCGTGGCGACCTCCTCGGTCACCTGGACCCCGCCGCTTGGCAATAGCGGGATGGAAGGCCTGGTCTTCTTCAACGTCCGCCTGACCAGCGACTACAACACCGGTTCGGACCTGCTCTACGGCAAGGAACAGGACGGGTTTGCGATCGTGAACGGTCGTATCGGTGTCACCAACATCGCGGATCGCTTCGCGGTGGAAGGCTGGGTGCAGAACCTGTTCGACGTGGATTACACGCAGGTCGCGTTCAACACCCCGTTCGTGGCGCCGCAGCAGACCTATTCGGCCTTCCTCGCCGAACCGCGGACCTACGGCATCACGGTGCGCGGCAAGTTCTGATCGGTTTTTCGATTGGAGAGGAGAGGGGCGTCCCGCGAGGGGCGCCCTTTTCCGTTTGGGGAAGGCAGCGTCCCGTTACTCGCGGATGAGGCGGCAATCAGTCCCGGGGACCGAACAGCGCCGTTCCCACGCGCACATGCGTCGCGCCGAGCATGATCGCGGTCTCGTAATCCCCGCTCATCCCCATGCTGAGATCGGCCAGTCCGTGATCCATGGCGAGCTTGCCCAGCAGCGCGAAAAACGGCGCCGGTTCGATATCGGCGGGCGGCAGGCACATCAGCCCGCGCACCGGAATATCGGCCTCGCGCGCAAGCTTTAGCAGGGCAGGCAAATCGGCGACCGGGCACCCGCCCTTCTGCTTCTCGTCCCCCACATCGACTTGGACGAAGCACGGCACGCGCCGCGCGGTCTTGTCGAACGCCTTGCCAAGCGCCTTGACGAGGCTCGGCCGGTCGAGCGCGTGGATGCAGTCGAACAGCTCTGCCGCATCCTCAGCCTTGTTCGATTGCAGCTGGCCGATCAGATGCAGTTGGGTGTCGGGAAAACGCTCGCGCAGCTCCGGCCATTTCGCCTGCGCTTCCTGCACCCGGTTTTCGCCGAACGCGCGCTGGCCCTGTTCCAGCAGCGGCAGAATGTCCTCGGCGGAGCGGGTCTTGCTGACCGCGATCAGCGTCACATCGTCGGGCTCGCGGCGAGCGATCTTGCAGGTGTGGGCGATCGTCTCGCGAACGAGAGCGAGCGGCGTGGAAACGGGGGCGCGTTCGGTCATGGCGCGCGCTATAGCGGCTTGGTGACCGCATGCCAGCCTTCCGCCCCCCTGCCGCTCCTGTGGCTGCTCTCCGATGCGCGCAACGATGCGAGGCTCGAAGAAACGCTCGATCGCCTGCCGCCGGAATCGGGCTTCGTGTATCGGCATTATCACCTCGACCCGCAGGCGCGCGCTGCCCGGTTTGCGGAACTGGCAGAGCGGGCGCGCAGACATGGCCATCGCGCCATCCTGTCGGGCACCTCCGAACAGGCAAGCGAATGGGGGGCCGACGGGATCTACGGCGCGCCCTCCCGCCTCAGCCCATCCCGTGCCGGTCTGTTGCGCCTCGCCACGGCGCACGACGCTGCGCAACTGCGCGAAGCCGAGCGCGCCGGGGCCGATGGCGTCTTTGTGTCGCCGGTCTTTCCCACCCGCTCGCACGAAGGCGGCGCAACGCTGGGCGTCGATGGCTTTCGCGCGCTCGCGCAGGCGACTGCCCTCCCCGTGATCGCTCTGGGCGGAATGACGCCGGAGCGCGCCACGGCGCTCGATTGGCCGCGCTGGGGCGCGATCGACGGGCTGAGCCGTTCGCCGAACAGCGCTTGACCTCGGACTCCTGCCCCACTCATAACAGTACCGAGCCGCAAGTGGGGTCGCGGCGGGAAGGATCGACCATGGCAAGCCAGGCATTGACGGTAACCGACTGGAAGGCCGCCTTCCGGCGTTCGCTGCGGCGCGCCGGTCAGATCGCGGGCGCCGCCGTGCTGAGCATTGCGACGCTGTTCCTCGCGCTGTCGCTGGCGAGCTATGCGCAGACCGATCCCAGCCAGTCCACCGCCGCCGCCGATAGCGACATCGCCAATTGGATGGGCTCGAGCGGCGCCTGGGCGGCGGAACGCGCCCTCTACTGGTTCGGCCTGACCGCCATCCTGCTGCTGCCGCTGCTCTATATTTCCGCACGCCGGTTATGGCGCGGGATCGAGACCGACAGTTCGGCCGATGAAGGCCGCTGGTGGCGCCCCTTCGCCATGCTGCTGGCCGCCATGGTCCTGCTCGCCACGGTGCTGGCCTTGATATTCGAAGGCAGCGCCAACGGCCTTCCCGCCGGGTTCGGGGGCCTTGCGGGCCTGTTGGGTGCGGGCGGGATCGAGGCGGTGGCGGGCCGGTTCCCCGCGGGCGCATCGGGCTGGATCATCGCGCTAGCCGGGATCGTCGCGCTGTTCGGCGGGGCGGCGCTGGTCACCCGCGTCTTCGCGATCGACTGGGCGCAATTCCTCACGCTCCCCGAATTCATGCACCGCGCCCCGCGCCTCGCGGACAAGCTCGCCGATAGCGACATCCTGCCCCTTCCCCGCCGCAAGGAACGCCGCGCCCGCGCCGAAGAGGCCGCCGAACCGCTTGCGGAAGAGCCCGCTTCGCCCCGCCGCGCGCCCGAAATTTCCGACCCGACTTCCGCGCCGCGCCGCGCCGAACCTGCCGCCAAGCCGCGCCAGCGCGACATGTTCGCCCAATACGACCTGCCCAGCCTCGACCTGCTCACCGATCCGGGCGAACAAAAGGTGGCGAAGCTCGACAAGATGGCGCTCGAAAGGAACGCCCGCCTGCTCGAAAACGTGCTCGACGATTTCAACGTCAAGGGCGAGATCGTGGCAGTGCGCGCCGGGCCGGTGGTGACCATGTACGAATTGGAACCCGCGCCGGGGATCAAGGCCAGCCGGGTCGTGGGCCTAGCCGAAGATATCGCCCGCAACATGTCCGCGATCAGCGCGCGCGTCTCGCCCATCCCGGGCAAGACCGTGATCGGCATCGAACTGCCCAATGCCGACCGCCAGACGGTCGCCTTCAAGGAATTGGTCGAATCGGAGGATTTCGCGGAGGCCAAGGGCAGCCTCCCGATGATCCTCGGCAAGGATATCGCGGGCGAACCGATCATCGCCGACCTTGCCGCCATGCCGCACCTGCTCGTCGCGGGCACGACCGGATCGGGCAAGTCGGTGGGGCTGAACTGTATTCTGCTGTCGCTGCTCTACCGCTTCACGCCGACCGAGTGCCGCCTGATCCTGATCGATCCCAAGGTGCTGGAGCTGAAAAGCTACGACGATATCCCGCATCTCCTCTCGCCGGTCGTTACCGAACCGCACAAATCGGTGCGCGCGCTCAAATGGGCGGTGGGCGAGATGGAGAAACGCTATCGCATGATGTCGAGCGTGAATTCGCGCAACATCCATTCGTTCAACGAGAAGATCAAAGCCTCGATCGCCAAGGGGGCGCCGCTGGGCCGCCGCGTCCAGACCGGCTTCGACCCCGAGACGGGGGAGGAGATCTACGAGGAAGAACAGCTCGATTACGAGGTCCTGCCCCAGATCGTGCTGATCGTCGACGAACTGGCCGATCTGATGGTCACCGTCGGCAAGGAGATCGAAGTGCTGATCCAGCGTCTCAGCCAGAAGAGCCGCGCGGCGGGCATCCACCTGATCATGGCGACGCAGCGCCCCTCGGTCGACGTCATCACCGGCGTCATCAAGGCGAACCTGCCGACGCGCATCAGCTTCAAGGTGACCAGCCGGATCGATTCGCGCACCATTCTGGGCGAACAGGGATCGGAGCAGCTGCTGGGCAAGGGCGACATGCTCTACAAGCCCAACACCGGCGCGATGGTGCGCGTGCACGGCCCGTTCGTCAGCGACGAAGAGGTCGAGGCGGTGGCCGATCACTGGCGCGGCCAGGGGAGCCCGGATTATGTCGATGCGGTCACCGAGGAGCCCGAAGAAGGCGGCAGCTTCGGCTTCGACGACGAACTGACGGCGAGCGACGATCCCGAAGAACGCAAATATCGCCAGGCCTGCCAGATCGTGTTCGAGAACCAGAAGGCGAGCGGATCGTGGCTCCAGCGCCAGATGGGCGTGGGCTACAACACGGCGGCGAAATGGATCGAGCGGATGGAGGGCGAAGGCCTCGTCAGCGGAGCGGATCACGTCGGGCGCCGCGAGATCTTCCGCGATCGCGACGGGAATCCGATCTGATTTCGGGGACCGGACCGATGCGCGATGGCGCGCAGATGCCGATCCTCGCGGGGGCAGTGCTGTTCCTGCTGGGTCTCATCGAAGGCGGCCTAGTCCAGACCTTCGTCAACCCGCGCATGGCCCTCTCCGCGCATCTCACCGCCGTGCAGAGCGGCATGGCGCTGATGATCTTCGGGGTCGTCTGGCGCTGGACCGATCTTTCTGCCTTCTGGTCGCTGGTGAGCCGGTGGGGTGTGACGATAGGCACGTATCTCCTATGGGCCGGACTGACTCTCTCCGCCGCCACGGGCGCGGGCGAAAGCCTGCCGATCGCGGGCGCGGGCTATACCGCCGGGCCGGTGGCACAGACTAGCGTTTCTGCGCTCGTTCTCGGCGGCAGCGTCGCGATGACGGTGGGCTGGGCGCTGTTCGTGGTCGGGCTGGCGAGGCACCGCGGCGCAAGTCACTGACGGCACCCCTCGCAAACCCACCAGCAAGGGATTTGACGCTCGCCTCCGCTCCTGTATTACTCTTGCAACACAGGGCTGCGACAGGTGCAGCCTGACATTTGCAGCCTGACCGGGGGAACCTCATATGACCATGCTTCGTAAAGCCAGCCTATTCGCTCTTGCCGCGGGGCTGATGTCCGCCGCGCCCGTTGCCAGCCAGGAATCCTCGATGACCTCACCCGCTTCCCCTGCAAGCACCACTGGACAGGACCTCTCCGCCTATCCGCTGATCGCGCGCGATGCCTTGTTCGGCAATCCCACCCGCGCCTCTGCGCAGATCAGCCCCGATGGGGAGTATCTGACGTGGCTCGCGCCCAAGGACGGCGTGCTCAACGTCTGGCTCGCCCCCGCCGATAATCCCGATCAGGCGCGCGCCATCACCGCATCGACGGACCGGCCGATTCCCCAGTATTTCTGGGCGCCGGACGGTAAGAGCGTGCTCTACGTCCAGGACAAGGGCGGGGACGAGAATTATCTGCTCTACGGCGTGAACGTCGCGACGGGCGAGGAAACCGTGCTGACCCCGTTCGAAGATACGCGGGTCCAGCTGATCGGCGCCTCGACCACGATCAAGGATGCGGTCCTCGTCGGCCTCAACAATCGCGATGCGCGCTTCCACGATGTCTATCGCCTCGATCTCGGCACGGGCGAGCTGACCCAGCTGATCGAGAACAATGGCTATGCCGGGTTCATGGCGGACGACAATCTCGATGTGCGCATGGCGATCAGGCCCAACCAGGCGGGCGGCATGGATTTCTTCAAGGTCACCGATAACGAGATCGCCGACGAACCGTTCAGCGCCACCGCGATGGAAGATTCGCTGACCACGAATCCGGCCGGTTTCACCACCGACGGCAAGACCATGTATTGGTATGACAGCCGGGGGCGGAACACCGCCGCCCTCGTCGCGATGGATGTCGATACGGGCGAGACGCGCGTGATCGCCGAGGACGAGCGCGCCGATATCGGCGGTTCGATCCGCGATCAGGATACCGGCGAGATCGAGGCCTATACGGTCAATTACCTCAAGACCGAATGGACCGCGACCGATCCCGAGATCAAGGCCGCGCTCGATTTCCTCGATGCCAATTTGGAGGGGCAATACGGCATCCAGTCGCGCACCGACGACGATCGCAAGTGGATCGTCGGCAACGATCCGGTGGTGGAGCCGAGCGCCGCCTATCTCTATGATCGCGACGCCGGAACGCTGACGCAGCTCTATGTCGGGCGGCCCGAACTGGAAGGCGCGCCGCTCCAGCCGATGCACACGCGCGAACTGACGAGCCGCGACGGACTGACTCTGCCGACCTATCTGACGCTGCCGCCGGGCAGCGACAGCGATATGGACGGCGTTCCCGACAGCCCCGTGCCGATGGTGCTGCTCGTCCATGGCGGCCCCTGGGCGCGCGATGGATACGGCTACAATTCCAGCCACCAATGGCTCGCCAATCGCGGCTATGCGGTGATGAGCGTCAATTTCCGCGGTTCGACCGGCTTCGGCAAGGATTTCATCAATGCCGGCAATCTCGAATGGTCGAAGAAGATGCATGACGACCTGATCGACGCGGTCGAATGGGCGGTCGGCGAAGGCATCGCGCCGCGCGACCAGGTGGCGATCATGGGCGGGTCATACGGTGGCTATGCAACACTCGTCGGCCTGACCTTCACGCCCGAGACCTTTGCCTGCGGCGTGGATATCGTCGGCCCGTCGAACCTCGAAACGCTACTATCGACGATCCCGCCCTATTGGGCGCCCATCATCTCGCAATTCCATGACCGAATGGGCAACCCCAACACGCCCGAGGGCCTGGCGCTGATCAAGGAAGCGTCCCCCCTCTACAAGGCGGACCGGATCGTGAAGCCGCTGCTGATCGGCCAGGGCGCCAACGATCCGCGCGTCAATCAGGCGGAAAGCGATCAGATCGTGGCGGCGATGGAGGAACGCGACATCCCCGTGACCTATGTCGTCTATCCCGACGAAGGCCATGGCTTCGCCAAGCCGACCAACAACATCGCCTTCAACGCCATCACCGAGAATTTCCTCGCCTCCTGCCTTGGCGGACGGGCCGAACCGATCGGCGATACGCTGGGCGCCTCGACCGCCGAGATCGTGACCGGGGCGGAGTATGTCGAAGGGCTTGACGCGCAAACGGGCGGTTAGGCCCGCCGGTCGAGCGAGGGGATGGCGGCGAGGAAATTGGTGATTTCCAGCCGCCGCCTCTCTTCGATCGCCAGTTCGTCGTCGACGCCAAGCCGCCATTGCAGCGCGCGGCTCTCCGGCTCGCGATCGAGCGCGTCGTAGAGATCGGCCTGTTCGTCGACCTCGCGCTCGCTCCGCGCGAGGTCGGCCTTCACCAGCGCCTCGCTTTCGCGGCGCAGGGCGGCGGCGATCTCGGCGAGGCTCAGTTCGGGATGGTATTGCACCCCCCAGAAGATACCGCGATCGTGGCGGACTTCCGCCGCCTGGATCGGCGTGACGGCATTGCCCGCCAGCAGGATCGCCTGGTCGGGCAGCCGCTCGACCTCGTCGGCGTGGAGCGCGGGCGCATCCCACGCGGCAGGACGTCCGGCGAGCAGGGGATGGTCGCGCCCCGCCGCCGTCGCGGTGATCCGGCGCGAAATTCCCGCTTCCAATCGCTCGGGCATTCTCCTCACCGTGCCGCCAGCCGCCGCGACCGCGACCTGAAGCCCTGCGCATGATCCGAAGGACGGCGTGCCGCTGGCGAACACGGCCCGCATGAAGGCGAGCTGCCGATCGACCGCCGGACTGTCCTCGTAGACATGGATCGGCGAGCCGGTGATGAAGACCGCATCGTAACGCGCGATCTCATCTCGGGAGAGCGGCAGGGCGCCCTCGTCGGAAGGGCGCACCAGCTCGACCGCGCAGCCGGGCTTCATCTGACGCAAAGTGCCGCGATAGGTTTCGCCGGAACTCTTGCCGGTATCGGCGCGCCGCTCCTGCCGATCGGCGGGCGTCCCGCTTTCGGCGATCAGAAATGTGGATTGGGAGATGGAGATGATCCTCGGTGGTGGGCCGCCCTATCTGGGGGCGCGTGAACGCCGCGCAACCGTAGCGTCCGGCATCGACCCAACCGCCGACTCCGCTTGCCGCCAAACGGTTGCAGTTGTAACGGGCGGGCCGAGAAGGAGAATCCCATGCGCGTCGGTTGCCCCAAGGAAATCAAGAACCACGAATATCGCGTCGGCCTGACGCCCGAAAGCGCCTACGAGCTGGTTTCCCAGGGCAACGAAGTCTGGATCGAAAGCGGTGCGGGCCTCGGCATCGACGCGACCGACGAGCAGTATATGGCTGCCGGCGCCAAGATCGTCGACGGGCCGGACCCGATCTTCGCCGAATGCGAGATGGTGGTGAAGGTCAAGGAACCGCAGGCCGAAGAGCGCAAGAAACTGCGCCAGGGCCAGATCCTCTACACCTATCTCCACCTCGCCCCCGATCCCGACCAGACGCGCGACCTGCTCGACAGCGGCGTCACCGCGATCGCTTACGAGACGGTCACCGGCCCGCGCGGGCAATTGCCGCTGCTGAAGCCGATGAGCCAGGTCGCCGGGCGCATGAGCGTACAGGCGGGCGCCGCCGCGCTGGAAAAGGCGCATGGCGGGCGCGGCGTCCTCCTGGGCGGGGTTCCGGGCGTGATGCCGGGCAAGGTCGTGGTGATCGGCGGCGGCGTGGTCGGCTTCAACGCGGCGCAGATGGCGGTCGGCCTTGGCGCCAACGTCACCATTCTCGACCGTGATCCCGAGGTTCTCGAAAAGGTCGGCACCCATTTCGAAGCGCGGGCGAGCACGCGGTTCTCCAACGCGGCGAACCTGCTCGACGCGGTGAGCAGCGCAGACCTCGTCATCGGCGCGGTCCTGATCCCCGGCGCGGCGGCTCCCAAGCTGGTGACGCGCAATATGCTGAAGCGCATGCAGAAGGGCGCGGTCCTCGTCGACGTGGCGATCGATCAGGGTGGTTGCTTCGAAACCAGCCGCGCGACCACGCATGCGGAGCCGACCTATGTGGTCGATGACGTGGTCCATTACTGCGTCGCCAACATGCCCGGCGCGGTGGCGCGCACCAGCACCTATGCGCTCAACAACGTGACGCTGCCCCATGCGCTCAAGATCGCCAAGCTGGGCTGGAAGGAGGCGCTGAAGGCCGATCCGCACCTGGCGGAAGGCCTTAACGTCCATGAAGGCAAGGTGACCTACGAAGCGGTCGCGACCGAACTCGGCCATGAATACCGCAGCGCGGCGGATGTGCTCGGCATAGCCTGACCTCCTCCCCTTTCGTCATTCCCGCGAAGGCGGGAATCCGAGATCGGCGCCGGACCATGGATCCCCGCCTTCGCGGGGATGACGGATGAGAAGTTAGCTTGGGATTAGCCTAAGCAGCGCGAAAGGGTGCGAGCACGTCGGCGCGCACCCGCAGCGGGCGCAAGGTCTCGCGGTCGAGCATCGCCCAGGTCGTCGCGGCGGAGACGAGGACGCGCCCGTTCGCGCCCGTAAAGTCCACTCGCCGCAACGATTTCGCGCCCTTCGGCTCGCCTTCGATCCAGGTCTCGCCCGTCACGCTTTCGCCCGGGCCGATATTGCCGCGGTAGTCGATCTCGTGCCGCACCACGAGCCACACCACCGCTTCCCGGTCCTCGGGCCGAGCCACGGCGTCCCAATGCTGGGTCGCCATGTCCTGCACCCACTGGACCCAGACCGCATTGTTGACGTGGCCCATCACGTCGATGTGCTCGGGCCCGGCAGTGAAGCTCTTGGTGAAGCGCAAGGCTACTCCGCCCCGCCATTCTGCCACAGGATGAAAGCGACTTCCTCGGCCATTTCGCGGATCGATTCGAACCGGCCCGACTTGCCGCCATGGCCCGCGCCCATATTGGTCTTCAAAAGCAGCGTGTTGTCGTCGGTTTTGTATTCGCGCAATTTGGCGACCCATTTGGCCGGTTCCCAATAGGTCACGCGCGGATCGTTCAGCCCCGCAGTCACCAGCATGGGCGGATAATCCTGCGCGGTGACCTGATCGTAAGGCGAATAGCTCAGCATATAGGCGAAGGCCTGCTTGCTCTCGATGGGATTGCCCCATTCGGGCCATTCGCCCGGCGTCAGCGGCAGGTCCTTGTCGAGCATTGTGCTGAGCACATCGACGAAGGGCACATGAGCGACGACCGCGCCCCACAATTCGGGATCGGTGTTGGCGACCACGCCCATCAGCTCGCCGCCTGCGGAGCCGCCCGAAATGCTGATCTTGCCGGGAGCGGTATAGCCTTCCGCGACGAGCCCCCGCGCCACGTCGACGAAATCGGTGAAGGTGTTGGTCCGCTCGTTCAGCTTGCCGCCGAGATACCAGTTGCGGCCAAGATCGTCTCCGCCGCGGATATGCGCGATGGCATAGGCGTAGCCGCGATCGACGAGGCTGAGGCGCGTGGTCGAAAAGCCGGGCGGGATCGCATAGCCGTAAGCGCCATAGGCATAGAGATGCAGCGGGCCGGGCTCGGCCGGGCGATCCTTCCGGCGCACCACGCTGACCGGCACCATCGCCCCGTCGCGCGCGCGGATCGTCAGCCGCTCGGTCACGTAGAGATCGGGATCGTAGCCGCTGGGGATTTCCTGCTGCTTCAAGAGTTCAAGCTCGGCGGTATCGACGACGTAATCATAGACCGAATTGGGCGTGACCATGCTGGTGTAGGAGAGGCGCAGCCGGTCGGTATCGTATTCGGGATTGTCCGAAAGCCCGGCGGAAAAGCTCGGCTCCATGAAGGCGATCGGCTTGACCAGCGCGGGTTCGACGTAAGAGCGCAGCTGGATCTGGTCGAGGCCTTCGAGGCGCCCTTCGGTGACGAAGAAATCCTTGAAGAGGTCGAAACCGGTCAGATAGAATTCGTCCGATCCCGCGATCAGCGTGGTCCAGTCGCCCGGATCGTCGAGCGGCGCGGTCGCGAGGCGGAAATTGACGTGTTCGTCGTTCGTGTGGACCCACACCGTATCGCCGCGCACATCGACATCGTATTCGACGCCCTTTTTGCGCGGCTTCACCAGGATCTGCTCGCCGGTCGGATCGGCGGCGGAGACGAGGCGGACCTCGCTCGTCTCGTTGTCGCCGGTCGCGATGACCAGCCAGTCCTCCTGCGCGGTCAGCCCGGTGCCGACGCGGAAGCCCTCGTCCTCCTCGTGATAGATCTCGACATCGCTTTCGACCGGCTGACCGATGACGTGGAGCCGCGCATTGTCCACGCGCCATTCCTTGGTCGCGAGCCCGTAGACGAGGCCGCGATCGCCCATCACCCAGGTGAGGCCCGACAGCGTGCCGGGGATCTCGTCGGGCAATAGCTCACCCGTTTCGAGATCCTTGATCCGCGCCGTGAACCGCTCCGATCCGTCGGTATCAGTCGAGTAAGCGAGATAGCGCCCGTTCTTCGAGACCGAGAAGCTTCCGAGGCGGAAATATTCGACCCCGTCGGCCAGCGAGTTCTCATCAAGGATCAGCTGCCCATCCCCGCCCGCAACCGGCTTGCGATAATATTTGCGATACTCCGCACCCTCTTCGAATTCCGACCAGTAGAGCCAGTCGCCATCCTTTTGCGGCACGGTCGAGTCGTCTTCCTTGATCCGCGCCTTCATCTCTTCGAACAGCGTGTCGACCAGCTTCTGATGCGGCTTCATCTGCGCTTCGAACCAGGCATTCTCCGCCTTGACGTGATCGAGAATGTCCTCGTCGTCGATGGTCGGATAGCTCGCATCGCGCAGCCAGTGATAGGGATCGGAGATCGTGATCCCGTGATGGCTGTAGGAATAGTCGCGCTTCTCGGCGACGGGGGGCGCGGTCGGTTCGGAGGAAGGTTTGGACACGGAACTCTCTTGATTGGCGGCATTGGCTTGGGCGGCGAGCGGAGCGGACAGCGCCAGGCTCGATACGGACAGGCCGAAGACGGAAAACGCGGCCAATAAACGCTTGGACGACATGGATGAACCCCTCGGATAGCGGCGCAGAGGTGGAAAGCGGCCCCGCAATGCCCTACACTTGGCCCCATGATTATGCGGCTGCGTGACGCGCCGCAAGCCGCGCTTGTCCGACAGGGCCGCGCGAACCGTCGAAAGGATAGACCGCCATGCTGATGAACGCCCACGAAGCCCGCCTCACCGATCTGCGCAAGGAGTTGCAGAAGCGGGGCCTGTCCGGCTTCGTCGTGCCGATTTCCGATGAACATATGAGCGAATATGTCGGCTCCTATGCGGAGCGGCTGAAATGGCTGACCGGCTTCAAGGGCAGCGTCGGCAGCGCGGCGGTGCTGGCGGGCGATTACAGCGGCAAGGGCGCGGCGATGTTCACCGACGGGCGCTACACCGTGCAGGTGCGCGAACAGGTTTCGGGCGAGCTCTACGATTACGAGGACGTGCCCGCGACCGGTCCCGCCCAGTGGATCGCCAAGCACGCGCCGAAGGGCGCCAAGATCGGCTACGATGCCTGGCTGCACGGGATCGAATGGGTGGAAGCGGCCGAAAAGGTGCTGGCGAGGAAGGGGATCGAGCTTGTCCCTGTCGACGGCAATCCGGTCGATGCGATCTGGCATGACCGGCCCGAGCCCTCCGCTGCCCCCGCCGTCCCCTATGGCGAAAAGCTCGCCGGGCGCTCGAGCGCGGACAAGCGCGCCGAAATCGCCGACTGGCTGAAAGAGGAGGGTTATGACGCGACCATCGTCACCGCGCTCGATTCGGTCGCCTGGCTGCTCAACATTCGCGGCGCGGATATCGACAAGACGCCGGTCGCCCTCTCCTACGTGATCGCGCGGGCCGATGGAACGGCCGATCTCTTCATCGCGAAGGACAAGGTGTCGCCAGAGCTCGTCCAGCATCTCGGCAACGCCGTGACCGTGCGCGATCGCGCAGATTTCGAACCGGCGCTGGCGGAGCTTGCAGGCAAAACCGTGGCGGTCGATCCCGAACGCGCCGTGGCGGGGATCTTCCACGCGCTGAACGATGCGGGCGCGAAGCCTGCCCGCGCGACCGATCCCGCCATCCTGCCCAAGGCGATCAAGACCGCCGCCGAACAGCAGGGCCATCGCGACGCGCAGGCGCGCGACGGGGCGGCGCTGGTCCGGTTCCTGCGCTGGGTCACCGAAGAAGCGCCCAAGGGCCATGTCGACGAATTGTCCGCCGCGGCCAAATTGCGCGAGTTCCGCGGGCTCAGCCGCGATCTCAAGGATGCGAGCTTCGACACGATCAGCGCCGCGGCGGGCCACGCCGCCCTGCCGCATTACAAGGTCGACGAGGACAGCAATATCGCGATCCCGCCCTCCAGCATCTATCTGTGCGATTCGGGCGGGCAATATCTGGGCGACGAATCCGCCGGGACGACCGACATCACCCGCACCGTCTGGATCGGCCCGGGCGAGCCTTCTGCGGAGATGATCGATCGCAACACCCGCGTCCTCAAGGGCTATATCCAGCTCGACACGGCGCGCTTCCCGGTGGGGACCAATGGCGGCCAACTCGACACGCTGGCCCGGATGCATCTGTGGCAGGCGGGCGTCGATTACGGCCACGGAACTGGTCATGGCGTCGGCAGCTTCCTCGCGGTCCATGAAGGGCCGCAGCGAATCTCGAAATCGGGCGGCGCCTTCGCGGGCACGGGAACACCGCTTGCGGCGGGCATGATCCTTTCCAACGAGCCGGGCTATTACAAGCCGGGCGAATTCGGCATTCGCATCGAGAACCTGATCCTGACCGTCCCGGTCAAGATCGAGGGGGCGGAAGGCGATTGGCTGGGCTTCGAGACGCTGACCTTCGTGCCGCTCGACCGGAGACTGATCGATAGGGATATGCTGACGACGAGCGAGCGCGATTGGGTCGACAGCTATCACGCCAAGGTCCGCGCGCTGCTGGCGCCGCAGCTGGATGGCGAGGATCTCGCCTGGTTGGAGGCGGAGACGGCGCCGCTCTAAGGGGCTTGCCCCGCGTTCATGTTCCTGTAATGTTCCTCGAAGCGGTCGCGAGTCGTTTTGAGGGAGAAGTCTGATGCTTGGATATGTGACCGTCGGCACCAACGATCTCGAACGCGCGGCGGCGTTTTACGACGCGATCGCGAAGGAAATGGGTGTCGGGCGGATGATGGATTTCCCGACCTTCATCGCCTGGGGCGAAATGGACGGTGCGCCGGGAATTGCCGCGACCAAGCCTTTCGACGGCGAGAAAGCGACGGTCGGCAACGGCATGATGGTGGCGCTGGAGGCGAAGGATACGGCGCAGGTCCACCGCCTGCATGAAATCGCGCTCGCAAACGGCGGCAGCGACGAAGGCGCGCCCGGCCCGCGCGGCGATGCGGACGATAACGGCATGGTCTTCTACGCCAGCTATTTCCGCGATCCGGACGGGAACAAGCTCAACGCCTTCACCATGGCGAAAGCTTAGGCGGCATAGCTTTTGCGCATTGCAGGTGCCGATTGGGCGCCGATCGCAGGAGCTTGTCCGATGAAGCATTCGATCTTCACCCTGTCCCTTTCCGCGCTGGCATTGGCCGGTGGCGGGGTCGCTCTGGCCCAAGCCCAGACTCAGGCTCAGCCTCTACCTCAGGCGCGGTCCGTCGAGAGCGGCCAGCGCACGATGACGCTTGCCGCCATGCAGGAACGTGGGGCGCGGATGTTCGCACGCATGGACGCGAATGGCGATGGCGTCCTCGACCAGGCCGACCGCGCGGCGCGCCAGGCCGATCGGTTCGCGAAACTGGATGCGAACGGCGATGGCGAGGTCTCGCGCGCCGAAATCCAGACCGCTCGCGAGGCGCGCGCGGAACAGCGCCGGGAACGCCGCGCCGCGCGGCAGGATACGCGCAAGACCGATCGCTTCGCCGCGCTCGACACCGATGCCAGCGGCGGCCTCTCGCAGGACGAATGGACCGCCGCGCGGGCGAAGCGCGGAGATCGAACCGGTGCCGAAACCCGGGCGCGGCCCGAGCGCAGGACCGCCATGCGCGGCCGGATGATGGCGCGCGGCATGATGCGCGGCGCCGATGCAGACGGAAACCGCGCCGTGACTCGCGCCGAATTCGACGCCGCCTTGATGCAGCGCTTCGCCCGGATGGATGTCGATGGCGACGGGAATGTGACCGCCGCCGAACGCAAGGCGGCGCGCGACGCGATGCGCGCCGCCTTGCGCCAGCGCCGCTCGCAGGGGTAATCGCGTCGTCGCCAGAACGGGCGGGTTTGAAACCCCGCCCGCTCTAGCGCATCAAGCCGCCGATGATGTTGCGCACGAAGGCGGTCGCGCCGGTGCGGATCGGGTCGGCGCTGGATTTCTTGCCCAGCACGCTCGCCACCACGACCGAGGAGAGCGAGCCCGCCGCCGCAGTCGCCGCGGCCTTCCCCGCCCTGCCCCAGAGCGAGGTCGACTTGCGCTCCCTCTTTGCGACCTCCTTGCGTCCTTTTTCCTCCACCTCTTCCGCCGTCGCGGCGGCATCGGCGGCCTTTTGCGCCAGCACCTCCTCCGCGCTCTCGCGGTCGACCGCCTCGTCATATTTCCCGTCGAGCGGGCTCACCGAATTGACGATCGCGCGTTCCTTCTCCGTGACCGGCGCGAGCCGCGAATGGGGCGGCGCGATCAGCGTGCGCTGGACCACGGTGGGCGCCCCATCCGCGTCGAGTGTCGAGACCAGCGCCTCGCCCACCTTCAATTCGGTGATCGCGCTTTCCACGTCGAGATCGGGATTGATGCGGAACGTCTCCGCCGCCGCCCGGATCGCGCGCTTGTCGCGCGGAGTGAAGGCTCTCAAAGCGTGCTGGACGCGATTGCCGAGCTGGCCTGCGATCTTTTCGGGGATGTCGATCGGGTTCTGCGTCACGAAATAGACGCCCACGCCCTTCGACCGGATCAGCCGCACGACCTGTTCGATCGCATCTTCCAGCGCGGGCGGAGCGTCGTCGAACAGGAGGTGCGCCTCGTCGAAGAAGAACACCAGCACCGGCTTTTCCGGGTCGCCCACCTCGGGCAGCGCCTCGAACAGTTCGGCGAGCAGCCAGAACAGGAAAGTGGCGTAGAGCTTCGGGCTGCGCATCAATTTGTCGGCGGCGAGCACGTTGATCGTGCCGCGCCCCTGTTCGTCCACGCCGAGGAAATCCGCGATCTCCAGCGCCGGTTCGCCGAAGAACTGATCGGCCCCCTGCGCCTCGAAGCTCAACAGCTGGCGCTGGATCGCGCCGACGCTGGCCTTGGTGACGTTCCCGTAGCGCGCCGACAGATCCTTCGCGTTCTCCGCCGTATGGGCCAGCATCGCCTGGAGATCGCCGAGATCGAGCAGCAGCAGCCCCTGTTCGTCGGCATGGCGGAAGACGATCTGCAACACGCCCTCCTGCGTGTCGTTCAGATCGAGCAGGCGCGCGAGCAATAACGGCCCCATCTCGCTGACCGTGGTGCGGATCGGGAAACCCTGTTCCCCGAACAGGTCCCAGAACACCGCCGCATTGTCGCGATATTGGAGCGGGCCGATCCCAAGCTCCTCCGCGCGCGCCTCCAGCTTGTCGGCGTGCTTGAACGAAGGACTGCCCGCCATCGCGATGCCCGACAGGTCGCCCTTCACATCCGCGAGAAACACCGGCACGCCGCGCGCCGAGAAGCTTTCGGCGAGGCCCTGCAAGGTCACCGTCTTGCCGGTGCCGGTGGCGCCCGCGATCAGGCCGTGGCGATTGGCGCGGTCGAGGCGCAGCTCCTGGCGCGATCCGTCCGCGCCCAATCCGAGAAAAATATCATCCATGACCGACAGGTGTTGCCGCCCGCCTTGCGCTGGTCAAGCGTCTCGGCGAACATCCCGACCGGCTTGATCTCGACAGGAGGGCGCACCTTGCTAAAGGAGGCGGCGATGAATGCGCGCCCGCCCATGGTCCTGCTCGACGACGCGCGCAGCGAGGGTGCGGCGGACGCCCTGCTGTTCGAGCGGCCCGAGCGGATCTTCGTCGCGCGCACGCCGGACGAGGTCGTCGAAACGATCGAGCAAGCGGACAGCGCGCGGGTCGAAACCGGACAATCGCTGGCTGGCTACATCGCCTACGAGGCGGGCCTGGCGCTGGAACCGCGCCTCGCCGCTCTCGCCGCCCAACGAACGGGCGCGACAGGTCCACTTGTATGGCTTGGCCTGTTCGGCGAGCCGCGCCGCATTCCGGCGGAGGCGGTCGCGGCCTATCTGGCGGAGCAAAGCGAGGGAGAGGCGCGGATCGGCCCGCTCGACCCGCAGATTTCGCCTGGCGCTTACGAAGAGGCCTTCGCGCGCCTGCAGGACGCGATCCGGGCGGGCGATATCTATCAGGCCAATCTCACTTTCCCACTCGCGGGCGGGTTTACCGGCGATCCGCTGGCGCTCTACGCCGCGCTGCGCCCGGCGGCACAGGCGGGCTATGGCGGGCTCGTCTTCGATGGCGCCCACTGGCTGTTGAGCCTGTCGCCCGAATTGTTCGTATCGCTGAAGGACGGGGCGGCGCGGACCAAGCCGATGAAGGGCACCCGCCCGCGCGGGGCGGATGCGGCAAGCGACGCAGCTATGCGCGAAGAACTGGCGCTGTCGGAAAAGGACAAGGCCGAAAACCTGATGATCGTCGATCTCCTGAGGAACGATCTGGCGCGCGTGGCGGAACCCGGCAGCGTCAGCGTGGACAAGGCCTTCGCCATCGAAACCTATCCCACGGTCCACCAGATGGTGAGCACGGTGAATGCCCGGCTCGCCCCGGAAAAGGGCGCTATGGACCTCGTGCGGGCGCTGTTCCCCTGCGGATCGATTACCGGCGCACCCAAGATTCGCGCGATGGAGCTGATCGATCAGGTCGAGCGCGATGCGCGCGGACCGTATTGCGGCGCGATCGGGCGGATCGACGGGGATGGCAGCGCGGCCTTCAATGTCGCGATCCGGACGCTGCGCCTGACCGAGATCGAGAACGGGCGCGGCAAGGCGGTGCTGGGGGTTGGCGGCGCCATCGTGGCGGACAGCGACAGCCAAGTCGAATGGCGCGAGGCGCTGCTCAAGGGCAGCTTCGCTCGCGCCTCCTCGCCCGATCTCACGGCGCCCGATTTCGATCTCATCGAGACCATGCGGTTCACGCCCGACCAGGGCGTGGCGCTGCTCGAACTGCATCTCGAGCGCGCGAAACAGAGCGCCCGCACGCTCGGCATTGCGTTCGACCGGCACGAGGCGCGCAACCAGATCCAGGCGCTCACCTTCGATCTCGACGCACCTCACAAGGTCCGCCTGAGAGTCGCGCGCAGCGGGGCGATCGCTCTTGAAGCGAGGCCGGTCCCGCTGCCGCTGGAAGGTCCGGCGTGCTGCATCCTCCTTCCCCTCCCCGTCGATCCTGGCGACTGGCGGCTGCGCCACAAGACTTCCGATCGCGGCTTCTACGAGGACGCGCGCGCCGTGGCTGTGGAAGCTGGCGCGGACGAGGCGCTGTTCGTGCGCGACGACGGGCTGGTGACCGAAGGATCGATCGCCAATCTGTTCGTGGAGCGCGACGGAATATTGCTGACCCCGCCTCTCGCACTCGGTCTGTTGCCGGGCGTCCTGCGCCGCTCGCTGATCGATCAGGGCCGGGCACGCGAGGCGGAACTGACGATCGCGGATCTCGAAGGCGGGTTCCGACTCGGCAATGCGGTGCGCGGATTATGGCGGGCGGAACTAACTGAATGACCCTTATACCCATCCTCTACGAAGACGGCGAAGCGCTGGTGATCGACAAGCCTTCCGGCCTGCCGATCGACCGGCCGCGGCGCGGCGGCAAGAGCCTGGAAGACCATCTCGATGGGCTGAAGCTCGGCTTCCAGCGCCTGCCCCTGCCCGTCCACCGCCTGGACACCGATACCAGCGGCTGCCTCCTGCTCGCGCGCAATCCCAAGGCGCACAAGCGCTTCGCTCGCGCTTTCGAAGAGCGGTTGGTCCAGAAGCGCTATCTCGGCGTGCTTGCCGGGATACCGAATGGCGAGGAAGGGACGATCGAATTGTCGCTGTCGAAAATCAGCAGCGCGGAAAAGGGCTGGCGCATGATCGCGGCGAAGAAGGGCAAGCCTTCGGTCACGCATTGGCGCCTGCTCGATACGAAGGATGGCCGCGCGCTGATCGAATTCCGACCCGAAACCGGGCGCACCCACCAGATCCGTATCCATTGCGAGGCGGGCCTCGGTCTGCCGCTGCTCGGCGATCCGGTCTATGGCAATGGCACCACGAAAACCGCTGCGCCGCGCACCATGCTCCACGCCGCCGGCCTGACCGTGACGCGCGAGGGCAAGACGCCGATCGAGGCGGTCGCGCCACTCCCGCCGGAATTCGCCGCGCTCGGATTTGCCGATACGGCCGCATAATGGGCAAGATCGCCGATCGCGCGCTGGACATCGCGGAGGAGAAGTTCATCGCCTCCTCCGGCCCCGGCGGGCAGAACGTCAACAAGGTGGCGACGGCGGTGCAGTTGCGAGTCGACGTGTTCCGCATCGGCCTGCCGCCCGAAGCGTTCGAGCGGCTGAAGGAGATCGCGGGAAGCAAGCTGACCAAGAACGGCGAGATCGTCCTGACGGCCAACGAATATCGCACGCAGGACCAGAACCGCGAAGCCGCGCGCGAACGGCTCACCATGCTGCTGCGCGAGGCGCTGACCCCGCCGAAACGCCGCGCCAAGAGCCGGGTCAACCGCGTGGGCAAGGTGAAGCGATTGAAGGCCAAGAAGGAACGCGGCGCGGTGAAGGCGAACCGGGGCAAGGTGGATTGGTAACAGGCTCGCCGGTCTGCACCCGCCCGCTTGACTTTTCCCCCGGAATCACCCAATGGCCCCGGCCTGACCGGCGGCGTTGCGGCGTCGCCCTTTGTTTTTGGCCTGTCGGAAAATCCGAACGGCCCCAGCGAAAGTTTTAGGAACACGCCATGGCGAAGCCTGCCACCGTCAAGATCAAGCTCGTCTCGACCGCCGATACGGGCTTCTATTACGTGACGAAGAAGAACCCGCGCAACATCACGGAAAAGATGACCTTCCGCAAATACGATCCCGTCGCGCGCAAGCACGTCGAGTTCAAGGAAGCGAAGATCAAGTAAGCGCGTCTCGGATGCGGGCCGGGTTTGCTGAACCGCGGGAACGCCTCCAGTTCAGTGATGGTTCAATGCTCCGATCCCATCAACGGAGCATGACCCACGTGTTTTCAAAACCCAAGAAACTCGCCGCCGCCCTGACGCTTGCCGTCGGCGCCGCGGTCCCGCTCGCCATGATCGCCGCGCCGCCCGCTGCGGTGGCCCAGTCGGGCGATCTCGACCGGGCGGTCGCTGCCCTGCGCGGCATTTCGACCATGAAGGCGAGCTTCACGCAGACCGATCGCGCCGGCCAGACGATGGCGGGCGAGCTGACGCTGAAGCGCCCAGGCAAGATCCGCTTCGATTACGGCAAGAGCGCGCCGATGCTCGTCGTCTCGAACGGGAAGAGCCTGTATTTGGTCGATTACGACGTGAAGCAGGTCGAACGCTGGCCGATCAGCAATTCGCCGCTAGGCGCGCTGCTCGATCCCAATCGCGACGTGAAGCGCTATGGCAAGTTGGTCCCCACCAGCCATTCGGGTGTCGTCAGCGTCGAGGTGCGCGATCCCAAGCGGCCCGAATTCGGGGTGATCACTCTGATCTTCCAGCGCGACGCGAATTCGCCCGGCGGCTTGAAGCTGACCCACTGGGTCGCGCTCGATGCGCAGAACAATCGCACCACGGTGAGATTGTCGAATCACCGTTACGGGATGTCGGTTGCGGACAGCGCATTCACCTTTTCCGACCCGCGCAAATCGTCCCGTCGACCGGGGTAAACGCAAGGACGACAAAACGACGCTGCGAAGCGTCAGTCGGAGCATGGATGTTCATCCATCAGCAAGCCCGGCGGGCATAAAACCTAACTCACAGGACGGATGAAGACGGGTTCCCCCCTGTTGCCCAGATCTTCATTTATATCCGTTCTGTCCAAGCGTGACGAACGCAAGAAGGAACCCTCGTGCCAATGCCCCCGGCACGAGGGTTTTTTGCGCCTTGGTGTTTCGCTCGCGCCTCCGCGCGAGCGTCCTCGGTGCTGTTCCTCCGCTTCGCTCCGGGCACCTGCGGGGCGGGCGCGTGCCCTTGCGGTCCGCTAGTCGCGGACCGGGCCATTCCCCGTTTTAAAGCATGGTCGCGGAGTTCGGACCCGCAGGGCCCGCAAGCGCGACCGCGCGCCCGCAGCGCCCTTAGGCGCGAGGACATCGCACGCCAGATGGCGTGCGGAAAAACAAAAACGCGCGGGAAACCGGACCTGAAAACTCAATCCCAGCCGAACGCTTCGCGGATTATATCGTAGATCCGGTTCTGTTCGATCACGCCGCGTACGCGCTCGGCGCCGGGGCCTTGGGCGAAGAGCGCGACATCTTCGCCACCATGCGTTTCCGATCCCATCGGGACCAGCGCCTGCTGGCGAGCCATCACGCCCGTCTCAGGCACGCCGCGCTCGCCTTTCACCGCGCCGGGGCCGTTGGCGTAGCCGAGCGTGGTGTAGGGCTTGCCGTCCGAGCCGAGCGACGGGCCGTCTCCGCTGTCGCCATCCTCGCCGCCGCCTTCGGGCGGATGGACCAGGCCGAGGATGTCGTTTCCGCGCCGGGGATAGCCCGCGATCGTGAAAACATGGCTTTGATCGGCGGTGACCATGATCAGCGTTTCGTCGGGATCGGTGTTGTCGATCGCGTACTGGATTGCGCGCGCGAATTCGACCGCTTCTTCCAGCGCATAGCCCGCCTGGCCCGCATGGTGGCCGTGATCGATGCGCCCGCCCTCGACCATCAGGTAATAGCCCTGAGGATCGGACTTAAGCCGCGCGATCGCGGTGGCGGTGAGATCGGTCAGTGTAGGCTCGGTCGTGACCGCTTTTCGGTCGACCATGTAGGTCATGTGGCTGGGCGAAAAGAGGCCCAGGACCGCGCGGTTCGCCGGGGCCGCGGCCAGTTCCTCCGCCGTCCTCACATAGCTGCCGCCGGTGCGCGCCGCCCAGTCGCGCGGCAGGTCGCCATCCGCCGCCATGCGCTGGCCGCTGCCGTCCGCTCCGAAGAACGCCGCACGCCCGCCGCCCAGCGCCAGATCGAAATCGCTCTCGACCAATTGCAGCGCGATATCGCGGCACATCTGGCCGCGCTGGCCTTCGGGGATGCCGATATCGGCCTCCCAATTGCGATCGACGCTGCGGGCATAGACCGAGGCGGGCGTCGCATGGGTGATCCGCGCGGTGCTAACGATACCAAGCGCGAGGCCGCGCCGCTTCACCTCTTCGCCCAGCAGCGGCAGTTCATGCCCCCGCCCGCTGGCGCAATCGCCGGTGATCGCTTCGGGGCCGATGCCGAGCATCCCGATCTTGGTCTTGACGCCCGAATGCATCGCCGTGGCGGTGCCCGCGCTATCGGGCGTCTGGGCGTTGGTGTTGTAGGTCTTTACCAGTGCGACATTCTCGAAAGTCTCGAAGGGGAGCACATGCTCCTCGCCCGATTTGCCGAGTTTCTGCCCGGCATAGATGCGCGCGGCGGTGATCGTGGAAATCCCCATCCCGTCACCGATGAAGAGGATGACGTTCTTTGCCTTGGCCTGTGCTCGTTCTGGCGCCGGAGCGGCCGGAGATGCCGAGGCGACCGGAGCCGTCGACCCTTGCGTCGTGGCGCACGCCCCAAGAGCCAAAGTGAAAACGCAAGCGGCCAGCGCGGTTTTGCGGCGAAACGCCATCCTCATTCTCCTCACACCTGTATGGCTTTGCCCTAGGTGACATTCGCGTGTGGCGAAACGGTGAAACTTGCCCCCCGCGCGGCCTGTGCCTAAGTCCGCCCGCATGACGTCCCCAACCCTTTCCGTCGCGACCTGGAACATCAACTCGGTGCGCCTGCGTATGCCGATCGTCGAGCGCTTCCTGACCGAACAGGCACCCGACGTGCTCTGCCTCCAGGAGATCAAGTGCCAGGAGGAACAGTTCCCTTACGAGGCGTTCCGCGCGCTCGGTTACGAGCATTTCGCAGTGCACGGCCAGAAGGGCTATCACGGCGTCGCGACCGTCGCCAAAGTTCCGATCCGCGATTTTTCCAAGCATGACTGGCAGGACAATGGCGAGGCCCGCCATATCGGCGTCGAACTGACCGATCCGAAGCATCGGGGCATGATAGTCGAAAACGTCTATGTGCCGGCGGGCGGCGACATTCCCGACCGCGAGCAGAACGTGAAGTTCGGCCAGAAGCTCGACTTCTTCGAGCGGATGACGCGCTGGGCCGACACGGTCGACCGTCCGACGCTGATCGTGGGCGATTTCAACGTCGCCCCCCTCGAAAGCGACGTCTGGAGCCACAAGCAGCTGTTGAAGGTGGTCAGCCATACGCCGATCGAGGTCGAGACGCTGCAGCGCTTCATGGATGCGCATGGCTGGGCCGATATCGGGCGCCAGCACATCGCCGCGCCCGAACGCTATTACAGCTGGTGGAGCTATCGCTCCAAGGACTGGAAGGCGAACGACCGCGGGCGCCGGCTGGATCATATGTGGGCGAGCCCCGAACTGGCCGCGCAAGCGGTGGCCCACCACGTCCACGAAGGCGCGCGCGACTGGGAGAAGCCGAGCGATCACGTGCCCCTCGTCACGGAATTCGCGCTCTGAGCGAGGCAGGTCCTTCGCCGCGCCGCGCCGCGCAGGGCGTCGATGCGCTGCGCCATGGCTGGCCGATCCGGCTCGATGGCGGCCCGGTGCTGCAACCGATAGAGACCAGTTACGAGGACGCGCTGGCGTCAGAGACGCTGCTGATCTCCGCCAGCCGCGCCGTCACTTTGAAACTCGCCAATCAGCGCGAGGCGGCGATCCCCGGAGAGCCGGTGCTCCTGCGCGGGGCCGAGCGGTTTTCGCGCGATATGGCGCTGGCGGTGGCCGATCCGGCGCTCGATCTGGCGCATCCGATGAAGGGGCCGTTCAAGGCGCTACCGCATGACGATTGGGCCGACCAAGCCCGCGCCGCGCTCGATCTCGCAAGGATCGCGGGCATCCTTCCCGCCTTCATGGTCGCACCCGAGGGGTCGGAACCGCCGGTTACGCTGACGCTGGCCGATGCCAGGGCCTATGCCGATCCGGCGAACCTCATCATCGCCTCGCGCGCGCGCCTGCCCGTCGAGGCGTTCGAACAGGCCGAGATCATCGCCTTCCGCAGTCCCGCCGACACGCGCGAACATGTCGCGCTGGTGATCGGACAGCGCCGCTCCGATAGCGCGCCCCTCGTGCGCCTTCATTCCGAATGCCTGACCGGCGACGTGCTCGGCAGCCTCAAATGCGATTGCGGCCCGCAGCTGGACGCTGCGCTCCACGCCATGGCCGACGAGGCGCGAAGGGGGGGCTGGGGCGTCCTCCTCTATATGCGACAGGAGGGACGCGGGATCGGCCTCGTCAACAAATTGCGGGCCTATGCCCTGCAGGATCAGGGCCACGACACGGTGGACGCGAACACCCGCCTGGGTCTCCCCGACGAAGCGCGTGATTTCCCGACGGCCGCGCGCATCCTCGCCCTGCTGCGTGTGCCGAGCATCCGGCTGATGACCAACAATCCGGCGAAGGTCACGGCGCTCGAATCGGAAGGCGTGACGGTCACCGAACGCGTCCCCCACGCTCTGCCCGACAATCCGCACAACGCCCGCTACCTCGCGACCAAGCGCGACCGGGCGGGGCATTTACTGCCGTAATTCGCGCCCTCAGCGCCGCTCGAACGGCTTCAGGCCCGCGCCCAATTCGTTGTTCGCGATCGACAGGCGGTCGCCCGTCCAGTCGGCGATGAAGGCGGGGCTGCGCCTCAGGCCAGGAACGAGGCGCGCGTCGTTGTCCGATATGACCAGCCCGTCGGACGAGTAATTCCCCTCTTCCGCGCCCACCGCGATGAAGGCGGACCAGTTCTCCTTGTCGCGCCCCTGGACGAACCAGTTGCGCACGATCCGGCCATTGCCGCCATTGGGCAGGTCGATCATGTAATTTGTGCCCCGCCCCGCCGCGTCGTCGAAGCTCGAATCCTCGACGATCGTGCGCGCCGCGCGGCTCTTCAGATAATGCCCGCCCGTGCCCGCTTCGAAGCGGCTGCGCGTGACGGCGGTTTCGGCGATTTCGCCGGTGTAGATCGAATGGGCGCAGCCCCCATCGCCCTCGCAGGTGCCGAGCCGCGTGAAGGTCGATTTGTCGATGCGCAGATGGATGTTCGGATCGTGCGCGGTCAGGATCCCCTGCTCGCTGTCGCGGAACCAACTCTGCGTCACGGCGAGGTCGCCGCTTTCCAGGCGGATGCCTGCCCCGTTGCGATCGGGCACGGCGATATCCGAGAAGACGAGGCCGATCACCGTCGCCGCTTCGCCGCCGAGGACCAGCGCGCCCTTGCCTTCGCAGGCGACGCCGGAAAGCGTGGCCGAACCCGGCTCCATCGCGCGGTAGGTAATGTCTCCCACGCGCTGTACGGCGCATTCATTGTAGGTGCCCGGCGCGAACACCACCGTGCCCGTGCCCGCGCCGATTGCATCCACCGCGTCCTGGAGCGTGGCATAACCCCGCCCGGTCTCGGCGACGGAGAATGGCGCGCCCTGCTGGGCGGAGAGCGGGAGCGTGACGGCGGCGAGCGCGATCAGAATGGGGGCGGCGATGCGGGTGCGAGATGTCATGTCGTCACTGTAGCGCGGCGAGACTTACCGGCAGCATAATTTTGACCCGTGTCTCAATTCTCGACGATACAGCGCAGGAAGCGATCTCCGTAGGCTTCGAGTTTCTTCGCGCCGACGCCGCCGATCTGTCCCAGCCGGGCCAGCGTGTCGGGCCGCGCCAGCGCCATTTCGCGCAAGGTCGAATCGTGGAAGATCACGTAAGGCGGCACGCCAGCCTCCTCGGCCAGTTCCTTGCGCAGGGCGCGCAGCGCTTCGAACAGGGGGTTGCCGACCGGATTGGGCGTCGCGCCGCCGCCGCGCCGTCCCCTGCGTTCGCGCTTGGGCGGGATGACGATCGCCACTTCGCGCTCGCCTTTCAGGATTTCGCGCGCACCGCCTCCCAGCGCCAGTCCGCCATGATCGTTCGCAACGAGGTGGCCATGCGCCTGCAACGCCCTTGCAACGGGCTTCAAGAGCCCTGCCTCCTCACCCCCGACGATCCCGAACACCGACAGATTGTCGTGCCCGCGCTGGCGGATGCGATCGTCCGCGGTTCCGGTGAGGACCTTTTCGAGATGCCCCATCCCGAAGCTCTGCCCAGTGCGATAGACGGCGCTGAGCAGCTTGCGCGCCAGTTCGGTCGCATCGGTGACGCCGGGCGCGTCGAGGCAATTGTCGCAATTGCCGCATTTTTCGGACGGGTCCTCGCCGAAATGCCTCAGCAGGATCGCGCGGCGGCATTGCGCGGTTTCGACGAGGCCCGCCAGCGCGTCCAATCGCTGGCGTTCGGCCATGCGGCGATCCTCGGGCACTTCCTCCAGCCGCGCCCGCGCGGTGGCGAAATCGCTCGCCCCCCACAGCATCACCGCGCCCGCCGGATCGCCGTCGCGCCCCGCGCGTCCGGTTTCCTGATAATAGGCCTCGATCGATTTCGGCACGCCGACATGGGCGACGAAGCGTACGTCCGGCTTGTCGATCCCCATGCCGAACGCGATCGTGGCTACGATCACCATATCCTCGCTGGCGACGAAGCGCGCCTGATTGTCCGCCCGCTCCTCCGCCGGAAGCCCGGCGTGATAGGGCAGGACGGGGCGCCCGGTCGCGCTGGCGAGCTTTTCGGCGATGTCCTCCACCTTGCGGCGCGTGGGCGCATAGACGATGCCGGGGCCGGGGCGATCCTGCATGATCCCGGCGATCTGGCGCACCGGATTGTCGCGCGGCGTGATCGCATAACGGATATTGGGCCGGTCGAACCCGGCGAGCACGAGCCCGTCTTCCGGAATGCCGAGCTGCGCCATCACGTCCGCGCGAGTCTGCCGGTCGGCAGTGGCGGTCAACGCCAGGCGCGGGACATCCGGAAACGCGTCCATCATCGGGCGCAGCATGCGATAATCGGGGCGGAAATCGTGGCCCCATTCGCTGACGCAATGCGCCTCGTCCACCGCGAACAGGCACAGCGGCGCGGCGCTCAACAGCTCGCGGAAATGCGGCTGGCTGGCGCGTTCGGGCGCGACGTAGAGCAGGTCCAGCTCGCCCGCTCGGAACGCGTCCTGCGTCTCGCGCCAGTCGGCATCGGCGCTGGTGAGCGTGGCGGCGCGGATCCCGTTGGCGCGCGCGCTGCGCAATTGATCGTGCATCAGCGCGATCAGCGGGCTGACGACCACGCAGGTCCCCGCCAGCATGGTCGCGGGCAATTGATAGGTCAGCGACTTGCCCGCGCCTGTCGGCATCACTGCGAGGGTGGACCGGCCCGCCAGCACGCGCTCGACCACCGCCGCCTGTCGCCCGCGAAAATCGTCGAACCCGAAAGTGCGGCGCAATTCCGCGCGGGCGTGATGCAGATCGGCAGTTTCGGCGCGGTCGGAGGCGAGCGTATCGTCCATCGCCGCGCCCCTGCCAGACTTCGCCGCCCGCGCGAAGGCCCGTCCCTTCGTTTTCGGCCATTCGTTTTCGGCCATTCGTTTTCGGCCATTTTCCCCTTGCCCCTTGTGCCCGCGTGGCGCTTTAACGGCACAGCACACTGTCAGGGTCGCCTTGTGCCGCCCGCCCGTTTTGGAGAGACCGATGAAATTCCGCCTGACTTCCCGCAAGCCTGTCCTGCTGGCCGCCGTGATCGCCGCCCCGCTCGCGCTGGCCGCGTGCAGCGATTCCGACGATGCGGCCTATGAAACCGACACCGAAACGGTCGAGATCGAAGCGAACGAAGCGCTCGAGAACGTCGATGCCATGCCGGTCGAGGATCCGCAGGCCTCCATGCCCGATCCGGTGGTCCCCAGCACGACGCAGACCGTCGATCCCGAAGCCGCCGCCGCTGCCGAGGCCGCGCGCCAGCAGACGCTTCAGGACGAAGGCGACGATGCCGCCGCCACCGCCGCGGCGGCGATGGATGCGATGAACGAGGAGTAAGTCGATGCGCGCCGCGCTCGCCCTCCCCGCGATCACCGCCCTCCTTGCCGCCTGCGGCCCGTCGGACAACGATCCGGGCCCGGGCGGCGTGACGGTGGGCGAGGCGCGCGCGCTCGACGAGGCGGCTGAGATGATCGAAGAGCGTCGCATCCCCGCCGACGTGCTGGCCGAACAGGACGACGCCGAACAACGCATGGACGAAGCGGATACGGGCCGGGATACGGGCCAGAATACGGGAGAATAAGAATGAACGCACCGGCCACCAAGCCCGCCCCCGCCCGCAATCCGGGCATGGATGCGGACACTTTCGCCCAGTTCCACGAACAGCTCGAACGCTATGTGCGCGAACGGCTGATCCCGGCGGAAAAGGACGTGATCGAGAACGATCGCGTGCCCGACGATATCCTCGATGAAATGAAGGAAATGGGCCTGTTCGGCCTCTCCGTGCCCGAAGATCACGGCGGCGCCGGGCTGAACATGACCCAGTACGCCAAGATCGTGAAGACGATGAGCTACGCCGCGCCCGCCTTCCGCTCGATCTTCTCGATCAATATCGGGATGTTCAATTCCGCCTTGAAGAATGGCGGGACCGAAGCCCAGCAGAACGAATGGTGGCCGCGCATCGCGGGCGGGGAAATCGCCTGCTTCGGCCTGACCGAGCCCGGTTCGGGCAGCGATTCGGCAGCGATGGCGACCACGGCGAAGCCCGATCCCGACGGCAATGGCTGGATCCTCAACGGATCGAAGCGCTACATCACCAACGCGCCCCACGCCGATGTCGCGCTGATCATGGCGCGCACCGAAAAGGACGCGCTGCCCAAGAACGCGCATGTCAGCGCCTTCATCGTGCCGATGGACACGCCCGGCGTTTCCGTGGGCAGCCCGGACAAGAAGATGGGCCAGGCCGGATCGCATATCGCCGACGTGATGCTCGACGACGTGCATGTTCCGGGCGATGCGCTGCTCGGCGGAGAGACCGGCCAGGGCTTCCGCTTCGCCATGATGAGCCTCGACAACGGACGCATCTCGGTGGGCGCGGCCAGCACCGGCTATGCGCGCCGCGCGCTCGATTCCGCGCTTCGCTATGCCAATGAGCGCAAGGCGTTTGGCGAGCCGATCGCGAATTTCCAGCTGATCCAGCAGATGCTCGCCGAAAGCGAGACGGAGATCTACGCCGCCGAGTGCATGATGGCGGACGTCACCGCGCGCGCCGATGCGGGCGAAAGCACGATCAAGCAGGCCGCCGCCTTCAAGGTCTTCGCATCCGAAATGTGCGGCCGCGTGGTCGATCGGGTGGTGCAGATCTATGGCGGTGCGGGCTATCTGGCGGAATACGATGCCGAGCGGTTCTTCCGCGATGCGCGCATCTATCGCATCTACGAAGGCACGACGCAGATCCTGCAACTGCAGATCGCCAAGCATATGCTGCGCGAATACGCGGCACTGTGACGCGCAGGATTGGGATGATCCTCCCCAGAATGGGGAGGGGAACCATCCGCAGGATGGTGGAGGGGCTCCCCCTACTCCAAGGAACCGGGTCCGGCGGAGCCGGTGCCCCTCAACCCCGCGCTTCGCACGCGGTTCCCCTCCCCGTACCGGGGAGGATTTGGTGAAGGATTTCGCCGACTGGATCGGGCGCGAGCAGCGGTCCGCCGATCGATTGGACCCGGCGCTCGCGGCGCGCTGGTGTGCCACCTTCGATCGTGATGCACCTTTGGACGAGGCGATGCCGCAGGGGATCCATTTCTGCCTCTGCACGCCCGAGGCGCGCACGGCGCAATTGGGCGAGGATGGGCACCCCGCGCGCGACGACAGCGCGGCGAGCTTCCTTCCCCCCATTTCGCTGCCGCGCCGGATGTGGGCGGGCAGCGCAATTCGCTTCCATGCGCCGCTGACGATTGGCGCAACGGTTGAGCGCGTAAGCCGCATCGCTTCGATCACCGATAAATCGGGCAGTCGCGGCCGGATGGTGTTCGTCGAGGTCGAGCACGAGACCGCGGCAGATGGCGCACTCGCAGTCAGCGAGACACAGACGCTGGTCTATCTCGAAGCGCTCGATCCCAGTGTACCGCTCTCGCCGCCCGAACCGGGCCCCGACAGCTTCGATCCGGGCGATTGGGACGCGCACCGCGCAATGCGGCCCGATCCGCGCCTGCTGTTCCGCTATTCCGCGCTCACCTTCAACACGCATCGCATCCATTACGACGCGCCCTATGCGCACGATGTCGAGCGGTATCGCGACCTCGTGGTGCACGGGCCGCTGACCGCCAGCCTGATGCTTCAGCTTGCCGCCGAACGACGCGGCGAAAACCGGGTGGGAAGCTTCCGCTTCCGCGGGCTCAGCCCCGCGATCGCGGGCGAGCCGCTGCATCTGACTTTGCGCCAGAAGGACGATGCTCTCGAACTGGCGGCGTTCGCCCAGGATGGGCGGCAGATCACGCAGGCGAGTGCCGAGATCGCGTGAAATCCAACCCCGCTCGGATCGGCGATTTGGCATTCGCCGCGCGAACGCTTACATCGCTCCTATGGCTACACTCGCTGACCCTGAACAGGATTTCACCCGTCTTCCCGATATGCCGGAAGGAGTCTTCACCGCCCCCCTGAAGCGGCCCGACCATCTCGGCGAAGACTGGCTCGAACCCAAGCAGACCGAATACGATTCCGATGACGACGCGATCTGGAACGACCTGTTCGCGCGCCAGATGGAGGTCCTTCCAGGCCGCGCGGCGAGCGCGTTCATGTCAGGACTGGAAAAGCTGGACCTCGGCCGGGGCGGCGTGCCCGATTTCGGTGACCTCAGCGCGGAGCTGGGCAGCCTGACCGGGTGGAGCGTGGTGCCCGTCCCCATGCTGATTCCCGACCATGTGTTCTTCTGGCATCTCGCCAACCGGCGCTTCCCCGCGGGCAATTTCATCCGCACGCGCGAGACCTTCGATTACATCCAGGAACCCGACGTTTTCCACGACGTCTTCGGCCACGTGCCCATGCTGACCGACCCGGTCTATGCCGATTACATGCAGGAATACGGCAAGGCCGGGTGGAAGGCGATGCGCCACAACCGCTTGAAGGCGCTGGGATCGCTCTACTGGTACACGGTCGAATTCGGTCTGTTGCAGGAAGCGCCCGGGGACATCCGCGCCTATGGGGCGGGCATCCTGTCCGGGCCGACCGAGGTGGTTTATGCGGTGGAGGCGGAGAGCCCCAATCGCATCATGCTCAATGTCGACCGCGTCATGCGCACGGATTACGTCATCAGCGACCTGCAACCGACCTATTTCGTGATCAAGAGCTTCGAGGATCTCTATCAGCAGACGGTGGAGCGCGATTTTGACCGGCTCTACCGCACGCTCGACCCCGGCTTCACCTATGCCAACACCGCCGTGATCGATGTGGACGACGTGCTGCACCAGGGCACGCTCGAATACACGCTAAGAGGCGGACGCGGGAGCGGCGCGAAGGCTGTCTAATTCGCGAAGCCACCTCCGTGGCTTCGTCCTCGGCGCTATTCCTCCCTTCGGTCGGGCACCTGCGGGGCGGCCGCGTGGCCTTGCGGTCCGCTGGTCGCGGACCGGGCCATTCCCGGCCTGAAGGCTTGGTGGCGGAGCTCGGACTCGAAAGGGTCCGCAAGCGCGACTGCGCGCCCGCAGCGCCGTAAGGCGCGAGGATATCGCGAGCGCGGACGCGCTTGCGGAAAACAAAAACGCTCGGACCCGAAAGGGTCCGCAAGGGCGACCGCCCGCCCGCAGCGCCGTAAGGCGCGAGGACATCGCACGCCGGATGGCGTGCGGAAAACAAAAAACGCAAAACAAAGCACGCAAAACAAAAAAGGCTCCGGATTGCTCCGGAGCCTTTCTCGTCATTTAGGAAAACCGGACTTACGGGGTGTCCATATCGTCCGCTTGTTCTTCCATCTGCTCTTCCATGGCGTCGGTCTGATCGTCCATGGCGTCGGCCTGGTCGTCGGTGATCTCGCCCGAAGCTTCCATGTCGTTGACCATCGCGTCGCGATTGTCTTCCATGGTTTCGGCCTGGTCTTCCATGGCGTTTTCCTGGGGGCTGTCACAGGCGGCGAGCGTCAGGCCGAGCGCGGCCATCGATGCAAAAGCAATTTTCTTCATTAATCTTCCCCTTTTTTTGATGCTCCACACAGCGCGGAGACATTCCCTTCTAAACAAGTGTAACCGGTCGGGTCACCGAAACGCCCGCTGGCGGGCGGCATCGGCGATGGCGATCGCGACGATCGCACCAAGAACCGCCCAAAGCAAATCGAGCGGTCCGACCGTGGCCAGCAGATTGGCGTTGCCGAGCATAGCCCCGGCAAGCAGCGAGCCCACGATACCAGCCCCCATCATGGTCAGGATCGCACCGCGGTCTTCGCGGCGCAGCACGATGGAACCAAGCCATCCGAGCAAGGCGCCGACCACGATGAGAATTATGAGACCCATGTAAGGTTATCCGACTGGCTTATGGGTGGATAAAACGTCCAGGAGCGGTTCGGTTCCCGATTATGGCAGGATTTTGTCAAACTTGCCGAATTGCTCCTGTCGCAAAGCGCATCTGCCCCGATCATGCAATCGCGAAGAACCACACCGCGACCAGGCCCAACGCGATACGATACCACGCGAAAGGCGCAAACCCATGTTTGGAAACATAGGCGACGAAAGCGCGGATCACGGCCAGCGCCACCAGAAAGGCGGCAACGAAGCCCAGCGCGATCTCGGTCCACCCGATCGCCGCTTCGCCCGCGAGCAGGGCCGGTTCGTCGAGGATCTTGACCGTGGCGGCGCCCAGCATGGTGGGCACGGCGAGGAAGAAGCTGAATTCGGCCGCCGTCTTGCGCCCGACGCCCATGGCCAGCGCGCCCATGATGGTCGCGGCCGAGCGGCTGGTGCCCGGCACCATCGCCAGGCACTGGACGAGGCCGATCGTGAGGCAGGATTTCCACGAGAGGGCCGCCACCCCGTGATCGGGGCGCGCGGGAATGATCTTTTCCAGAACGAGGATCGCGATCCCGCCCACGATCAGGGCGCCCGCCACCACAAGCGGACTTTCGAGCATCACGTCGATCGCGTCCTTGGCGAGGAGACCGATGACCGCCGCAGGCAGGAAGCCGAGGAAAATATTGCGCACGAAACGCACCGACTGGGCGTCGCCCTTCAACAACCCCGTCCCCATCGACCAGAACAGCGACCAATAGCTCACCACCACCGCCAGGATCGCGCCCAGCTGGATCACGATGTTGAACTGGCGCCATTGGGCCGGATCGTAGCCGAAGAAGCCCTGCGCCAGGATCAGGTGCCCCGTCGATGAAACGGGCAGGAACTCGGTCAGGCCTTCGAGGATGCCGAGGAGGATAGCGGTAAGGGTGGTGGACATCGTTGCCCCCAAGACAAAAGGGGGCGGCAAGTCAAGCGACCTGCCGCCCCCCTGGATGCTCTATCGGACGCTCTATGCGACCGGCGCGATCAGAAGATCACGATCCGCTGTTCGGGCGGCAGATACAGATCGTCCTGCGGGGTCACGTTGAAGGCCTTGTACCAGGCGTCCATGTTGCGCACGACGCCGTTGACGCGGAATTCCTCCGGGCTGTGCGGATCGGTGCGCAGACGCTGGCGGGCGGCATCCTCGCGCTGCTGCGAACGCCACACCTGCGCCCAGGCGAGGAAGAAGCGCTGATCGCCGGTCAGCCCGTCGATCACCTTGTCCTCTTCGCCGTTCAGATGCAGCTTGTAGGCGCGATAGGCGAGCGCGAGGCCGCCGAGATCGCCGATATTCTCGCCCAGCGTCAGGCGCCCGTTCACGCAGGTTTCCCCATCGTCGAGCGGGCAGAACGCATTATACTGTTCGACCAGCGCATTGCCGCGCGCATCGAAAGCTTCGCGATCGGCGTCGGTCCACCAATTGCGCAGCATGCCCGTACCGTCGGACTTCGAGCCCTGATCGTCGAAGCCATGGCCGATCTCGTGCCCGATTACGCCGCCGATCCCGCCGTAATTCACCGCCGGATCGGCGGTGATGCCGAAGAAGGGTTGCTGGAGGATGCCCGCCGGGAACACGATCTCGTTCTTGGTCGGGTTGTAATAGGCGTTCACCGTCTGCGGCAGCATGCCCCATTCGGTGCGGTCGATCGGACCGCCGAGCTTGGACAGCATGTCGTCATACTGCCACTGCGCCGCCGCCATGCGGTTGGCGAGCGGGCCGTCGGCATCGATCGCCAGCGTGTCGTAGGTCTCGAGCTCGTCGCGATAGCCGATCTTGGGATCGAAGGCGTCGAGCTTGGCCATCGCTTCCTGCTTGGTCGCCGGGCTCATCCACTCGATATCGTCGATGCTCTGGGCGACCGCCTTGCGCAGATTCGCGACCAGATCGACCATCGCGGCCTTGTTCTCGGCGGGGAAATACCGCTCGACATAGGACGCGCCGACCAGCTCGCCCAGAAGACCTTCGGTCTCGTCGATCGAACGCTTCCAGCGCGGGCGCTGTTCGGGTGTTCCGTTGAGGGTCGTGCCGTAGAAGGCGAACTGCGCGTTATCGAGCGCGCTCGGCAGCACCGCCGCGTTCGAATTGAGGAAGCCCTTGACCGTCCAGGCCTGCAACACGTCGAGCGGGGTCGCCTGGACGAGCTTCATCATCGCGGGCGTGCCGCCGCCGATCTTGGCAAGCGTCGCTTCGTCGAGGCCCAGTTCCTGCGCACGCGCGTCGCTGGGCGGCAGGTCGGAAACGATGAAGCGATCGGTGTCGGCGAAGCCAGAATTGGTCAGCATCGCGTCGATCGGGAAATCGCCCGCCATGCTGCGCAGTTCGGCAGGCGTCAGCGCGTTGTAGGTCAGATCGCGATTGCGGCGCGTGGCGCGGTCCCAGGTGACGGTGCGCGCGATCTGGTCTTCGAAATCATAGACCTGCTGCGCCATCGCGGCGGCGTTCTGGTATCCAGCCTGTTCGTAGAGGAAGGTCAGATAGTCGCGATACTTGGCCTGGATATCTTGGCCCTTCTGGCTGGTGTCGAGATAATAGTCGCGGTCGGGCAGGCCGAGCCCGCCCGAGCCGAGATAGACCGAATAACGCGTCGGCTCCTTGGCATCGACCGAGACATAGCCGCCGAGCGGGCTGGAATAGCCGGGCTTGGACCACAGCGTGACGAGCTGGGCCAGATCGTCCGTGCCCCGGATCGCATCGAGATAGGGCTGCGCGGGCGCGAGGCCCGCGGCGTCGATCGCGGCATTGTCGTTGTAGGCGTTATAGGCAGCGACGATGCGGCGCTCGTCGGCAGAAAGGCTGGCGGCATCGCGCGCGACCAGCTCGTCGACGAGGGTCTTCACGTCGCTGGTCGATTTTTCGCGCAGCAGGTTGAAGGCGCCGAAGCGGCTGTATTCGGGCGGCAGCGGATTGGCATCAAGCCACTTCTGGTTGGCGTAGGCGAAGAAGTCGTCACCCGGATCGATCGAGGGCGACAGGCTCGACGGATCGAAGCCCCAGGTGCCGAAGCTCATGGTCGGCGTCGCCACCGCGGCGGCGGCAGGCGCGTCGCCCTGCTCGACATGGAAAGCCTCGTGAACGCCCTCCATCTCGTGCGCGTCCTGCGCGGCGGCGGGTACGGCGAGCGTCAGGGCAAGGACGCTGGCCCCGGCGGAAAGAATATGGCGGATCATAGATGGCGACTCCCAAGAATGCGGACGAAATGTCCCGAAGGTCACCCGTAAGGGTGAAGCGCCCCCGGTGCGACCCGTCAACGCCGTTCGTCGGAACGAGAGCGGGCTTTGTAGAATGGCGCGGCTGAAAGCGGCCTGAACCGCACGATTTGCGCTCTTTCAGGCGCTTTCGAGACCGAACTGGAGCGTCGCGAGGCGGGCGTAGAGGCCCTCGCCCGAAGTGAGCTGCGCGTGCGTGCCCTGCTCGACGATCGCGCCATCCTCCATCACCACGATCCGATCCGCGGCGCGCACGGTGGCGAGGCGGTGGGCGATGACGAGCGTGGTGCGATCCTGCATCAGCCGTTCGAGCGCGTCCTGCACCAGCCGCTCGCTTTCCGCATCGAGCGCGCTGGTCGCCTCGTCGAGGAGGAGGATCGGGGCATCGCGCAACAGGGCGCGCGCGATGGCGAGCCGCTGCTGCTGCCCGCCCGACAAGCGCGTGCCGTTCTCGCCCAGATAGGTGTCGAGCCCGTCGGGCAGGCGTTCGAGGAAATCGGCGGCATTGGCGGCGCGCGCCGCCTCCCAGATCTGTTCGTCGCTCGCCGCCCAGTTTCCGTAGCGCAGATTGTCGCGCGCATTCGCGCTGAACAGCACGCCGTCCTGCGGCACCATGGCGATCCGGTCGCGAATGTCGGCGGGATCGGCGCTCGTCAGCGCGACTCCGTCGAGGCGGATCGTGCCCGCCTGGGGGTCGTAGAATCGCTCGGCGAGTTGGAAGATGGTGGATTTGCCGGCCCCGGAAGGCCCGACGATAGCGACCGTCTCGCCCGGTTCGACCTCGAGGCTGAAATCCTTCAGCGCCGCAACATCGGGCCGGGTGGGATAGCGAAAGGTGACGTTGCGGAACGACAGGCTGCCGCGCGGCGGATTGGGCAGGCTCTGGGGCCGGGCGGGCGGCGCGATATCCGGCGTCTCTTCCAGAAGTTCGCCCAACCGGCTGGCCGCGCCCGCGCCGCGCAGGAGATCGCCATAGACCTCGGTCAACGATCCGAACGCGCCCGCCACCAATCCGGCGGTGAGGACGAAGGCGGCGATCGTGCCGCCGGTGATCGTCCCTTCGCTGACCGCGGTCGCACCGCGCCAGACGAGAATGGTGATTCCGCCGAACACGAACAGAATCACGATCGCGGTCATCGCCGCGCGGATGAGAATGCGCCGCCGCGCCACGCCGAAGGTGCGCTCCACCGCTTGCCGGAACCGGTCCGCCTCGCGCTTTTCCTGGTTGAAGCCCTGGACGATCTTCATCGCCGAGAGGACCTCGGTCACTATAGCGCCGATATCGGCCACCCGGTCCTGGCTGGTGCGGCTGACCGTCCGCAGGCGCCGCCCGAAATACGTGATCGGGATCACGATCGCCGGGATGATCAGCACGAGACCGATGGTCAGGCCGGGCACGAGATAGAACAGGTAGATCGTCCCCCCGATCGCCATCAGGAGATTGCGCAGCGCGACCGAGACGGTGGTGCCGACGACCTGTTCGATCAGCGCGGTATCGCTGGTCATGCGGCTGGAGATCTCCTTGGGCGAGTTCTCCTCGTAGAAGGCGGGCGCGAGGCGCAGGAGATTGCGGTGCACGCGCAGGCGGATATCGGCGACCACCCGCTCGCCCAGCCAGCTGACGAAATAGAACCGCATCGCCGTGCCCGCCGCGAGAACGGTCACGATCATCAGCAGATAACGGAACCAGCGCCCGATATCATCCGCATTCCCGCCGGCTGAGAACCCGCGATCGATCACCATCTTGAATCCGGCAGGGATCGCCAGCGTGGCCGCCGCCGTGATGATCAGCGCCAGACCCGCGAGCGCGAGATAGCCGGGATAGCTTGCAACCGCGGCATAGACCATGCGCAGCGGCTTGAGCGAGCGCGCCTCGCCTGCGTCGGCGCCCGCCCCCTCGGCACGCGAACCACGGCCGAAACGGCGCTTGCGGGGGATTTTGCGCGGAGTGGCGTCCATGCCCCGCACGTAAGCCCGCGGGCCGAGAAAATCCACTCGCCAAAGACGCGGTTTCCTGCCTTTTCGTGCATTGTGCGTTGCACACAAGGCATTCCATCGCCACCTTGTCCCGACAATCGAAGCACGCCACCAAGAACACGAACAGGCGTCCGCAGGGGAACCGCAATGCTTTACCAGGCCTACGAACTGCAACGCAGCTGGCTATCGAGCGCCAGCGCCTGGGCCGCGATCGGCTCGGAGATGCTGAGCAATCCGGCTCTTCCGCTGGGCTATTTCGGGATGGGCCCGATGGCGGCGAGCGCGCTCGAAGTGTTCGCCCACGCCACCGCCACCTACGGCAAGCCAGCCTGGAATATCGAGGCGGTCAAGGTCGAAGGGAAGGCCCGCGCGGTCGAGGAAGCGACCGTGGTCAACCGCCCCTTCGGCGATCTCAAACGTTTCCGCCGCGACGGATTGGCCGACGACGCGCCCAAGCTCCTCGTCGTCGCGCCGATGAGCGGCCATTACGCCACTCTGCTGCGCGGCACGGTCGAACGCATGATCGAAAGCTGCGAGGTCTATGTCACCGACTGGGCCGACGCGAAGACGGTGCCCCTGTCGGAAGGCCAGTTCGATCTCGACGACTATATCGATTACGTGATCGGCTTCCTCGAACATATCGGGCCGGACGCGCACGCCATGGCAGTCTGCCAGCCCTCCGTCCCGGTCTTCGCCGCGGTCGCGATCATGAACCGCGACGATCACCCCTGTGCACCCAAGACGCTCACCATGATGGGCGGGCCGATCGACACGCGCTGTTCGCCCACCACGGTCAACGATCTCGCCATGGATCGCCCGATCGAATGGTTCCGCCACAACGTCATCGCCACCGTGCCCATGCAGTATCGCGGCAGCGGGCGGCGCGTCTATCCCGGCTTCCTCCAGCTGGCGAGCTTCATGTCGATGAATCTCGGCAACCACCTTCAGAGCCACTACGAGATGTTCAAGCATCTGACCGAAGGCGACGAGGCCAGCGCGCAGGCGACCAAGGATTTCTACGACGAATATCGCAGCGTCTGCGACATGACGGCGGAATTCTACCTCCAGACCGTGGTCGAGGTGTTCCAGACCCACTCGCTGCCCAACGGCACTTACGAACACCGTGGCCGCCGCATCGATCTGGGCGACATCACGAAGACCGCCCTCCTCGCCATCGAAGGCGAGCGCGACGATATCTCCGGCCTAGGCCAGACCCGCGCCGCGCTGGAACTCACGCCGAATTTGGACGTGTCGAAAAAGCGCTACTACATGGCCGAAGGCGCCGGGCATTACGGCATCTTCAACGGCAGCAAATGGCGTGGAAAGATTGCCCCGGTGGTGGAGGAGTTCATCGGCGAGCATGGGTGATTCTAGGTAACCATGAGGAGCAGGTTCTACGCCTATCTGGAAAAATCGACTATCAGAGCGTGACGCGAGAGGAGTCATTAGGCGTGTTCGTTACTGCTATTAATAGGTTCATTCCAATCTGGGTATGCCTTCTGGCCGCTTAACTTAGCTTAGGTTTCGCTGTAATCAGCAACCATGAACCCTTCGCGTAATCGAACTTGCCCATGCGGAAGCCGCCAGAGGTTCAAACATTGCTGTGGTGCTTTAGCGGATAAGTCTTTGCGGCCTACAGACGATGAATTGTGCGAACTTGCTTGCGAGGCAGACGACGAAGGTTTGCTTCTTCGTGAAGAGCCAAAACAACGAGCCTTCATGAATGTTCTCCGTATGCTAGCTAAGCTAGGTATTGACGGCGTCCCGTTGATAGGGGACCATTCTCCGAAAATAGTGCAGAGAATACATCACGCTAACAATCGCCTATTTAGGCCGATTGATCAGCGTGAAGGAGGAGTCCATTTAGGGTTCTTCATGTTCAGAGATCTTTTTGCTCGCCTCTACGTGCCCGTGATATTTGGTAGCCCACGGATCGATTTCTGGCCACTGCTTGATTTTTCGGAAGACCAAAAGCTGCGGTTGGCGGCGGACGACGAAGCGATGGCTCGGTTTGAGGATCAGGCTTTTGACCTGCTCGATTTTGGATACGGGTTCATGGAATTTGGGCATACCCGTCCGGTTACTGATCAATCGAAAGAGCTCATCTACCGCGCGCACGTTCAGCTAGAAGCTGCCGCTGCTACTGCGACCGGCGCATATGATTACCGGGGAACCTTACAGAGCGCATTACTCGGCGCGGAATTGGCATTGAAAGCCGGGCTATCTTGTAATGGGTACAGCGATACTGACCTACGCTTGAAAATAGGACATAATTTGACGAAGGCAGCTACTGCCTTAGGTAGTTATGAAACAGCATTTGATGTTGATCGCGTTATTCGTGCCGCTAGAACTTTTCCAAGTTTTGTTGGGAGCCGCTATGGTGGTCCGGAACCCGATAGGCAGGAAATGGGCCACATACTAATGAAAGCGCAATTCATCGCGTCGGAAGTCACCCGCACATTTACTGATAGGGATATGCGAAGCGGTCAAACCGAGGTGAAGGCTCGAAACTATCCAGCTTAGCTCTTTGGAAAGAGCGGCCTTTGGCCAGACCATGCCCTCGCTGATTTTTCGGTTCTAATGCTTTTCACCAACTTTTTAGCTTCAGAATCCCATCGTCGCAAATTTTCTCACTAGCTGACTATATTAAAAAAGCGGCCCGGGTCTCCCCGAGCCGCCCTTTTTGCGTAGCGCTTAGCCGCTTGATCAGAAAATCTCGAACAGGCCCGCTGCGCCCATGCCGCCGCCGACGCACATGGTGACGACGCCGTATTTGGCGCCCATGCGCTTGCCTTCCAGAAGCACGTGGCCGGTGCAGCGTGCGCCGGTCATGCCGTAGGGGTGGCCGATCGAGATCGAGCCGCCATTGACGTTCAATTTGTCGTTATCGATCCCGAGCTTGTCGCGGCAGTAGAGGACCTGCACGGCGAAGGCTTCGTTCAGCTCCCAGATGCCGATATCGTCGACCTTGAGGTCGAATCGTTCGAGCAGCTTGGGGATCGCGAAGACGGGGCCGATGCCCATCTCGTCGGGCTCGGTGCCCGCAACCGCCATGCCGACATAGCGGCCGAGCGGCGTGAGGCCCTTCTTTTCGGCGACCTTGGCTTCCATCAGCACGCTGGCGCTGGAGCCGTCCGACAGCTGCGACGCATTGCCCGCGGTGATCGTGGTGCCTTCGCCCATGACCGGCTTCAAGCTGTTGAGGCCTTCAAGCGTGGTCGAGGGGCGATTGCCTTCGTCCTTGTCGATGGTGATCGCGACGTCCGAGATCTCGCCCGTTTCCTTGTCCTGCACCTTGTGAGTGGTGGAGACGGGGACGATCTCGTCGTCGAACTTGCCCGCTTCCTGCGCGGCGGCGGTGCGCTGCTGCGACTGGAGGGCGTATTCGTCCTGCTGCTCGCGCGAAATGCCGTAGCGCTGGGCGACGGTTTCGGCGGTCTGGAGCATCGGCATGTAGATCGCGCCGTGCATGGTCATCAGTTCGGGATCGGGCATGACGCGCATGTCCTTGGTCTGGACGAGCGAGATGCTCTCCTGACCGCCGGCGGCGACCACGTCCATCCGGTCGGTGATGATCTGCTTGGCCGCCGTGGCGATGCTCATCAGGCCGCTGGAACACTGGCGGTCGATCGTCATGCCGCTGGTGCCGATCGGGCATCCGGCGCGCAGGGCGACCTGACGGGCGAGATTGCCGGCCTGCGCGCCCTGCTGGAGCGCGGCGCCCCACAAGACGTCGTCGACCTCGCCGGCGTCGATACCGGCGCGTTCGATCGCGGGCTTCAGGGAATAGGAGCCGAGCGTGGCCCCCTTGGTGTCGTTGAACCCGCCCTTATAGGCGCGGCCGATGGCGGTGCGGGCGGTGGAGACGATTACTGCGTCACGCATGGTGGAAATCCTCGGGGGTTCTAGAGCCCCTCCCCCTTCAAGGGAGGGGCAAGGTGGGGAATGTCACGATCGAAGGTGATCAGACGAAATACATGGTCATCCATTCGCAGATCAGCGCGGGCTTCTCCTCGCCTTCGATCTCGATCGTGATCCCAACCGTCTGCTGCCACTGGCCGGGGCGCTTCTCGGTCATTTCGAGCAGCTTCCAGTGGCCGCGAATGCGCTTGCCCGAACGGACCGGGTTGATGAAGCGCGTCTTGTTGCCGCCGTAGTTCACGGCCATCTTGATCCCGTCCACGCGCGGCACGTCGCTGTTCGCGGTGAGGTAGGGGATCATCGACAGCGTCAGGAAGCCGTGAGCGATAGTGCCGCCGAACGGCGTCATCTTGGCGGCTTCCTCGTTGACGTGGATGAACTGGTGGTCACCGGTCGCTTCGGCGAACTGGTTGATGCGCTCCTGCGTCATTTCGACCCATTCGCTGGTGCCCAGCTGTTCTCCGGTCTTGTCTGCCACTTCCTGCGGGGTCATAGGCCTCTCCTTGTGATGATGCGGCGCGAAAGATCACGCCTGTCACCCGGCCTCATGGCGCAAGGAAAAGCATGGCGCAACCGCCCCGCGCGTGCCGTTACGGCATGGCAGTTTCGCGGACCGGCTTGGCAGAGGCGGTACGCGCGCCACGCTTCATGCGCCGCGTCCTGCCGCGCTCCGAGCTCTCATCGGAAGCTAGCGATTCGCGTTTCGCGCAATAGGTCCACAACGCGATCTGGAGGCCGAGGAAGAGGTAGATGACCGGCTGATAGCCGATCCCCTGGAAGGCCGCGCCGACAAGATAGACGACATGCGCGTTCTGCAATCCCGCCGCGAGCGGACCGATCCAGCCATCCTCCGGCCCGTCGCGCGTGCGATACCGGCGGCGGAGGCGCTCCATCTGCCAGAGCCCGGTCAATTGCAACATGATCCAGACGAAGAAGCCGGGATAGCCCTGTTCGCCCAAGAGCTCGAAATAGGACGAGTGGAAGGCGCGCCCCTTGTCCTCGACCTCGACATATTCGATCGAGACGGAGCCGCCCTCGTCGACGCGCTCGGGCATGATGTATTTGAAGCTGTTGCCCCGATAGGCGTCGAACCCGCCGCCGAAGGGATTTTCGCTCACATAGTCGATCGTCCATTCCCACACCGCCACGCGGGTTGAGGCGGACTGGTCGCCGCCATGCTCGGTAATGGTCGACATCCGCTCCCAGTAGCTCGCTGGCAGGAAGGGCAGCGCGACGAGGCCGAGCATGGCCGCCCCCGCGATATAGGCGATCCGGTTCTTGACCGTGCGCAGCAGCAGCACGCCCAGCACCGCGATGCAGAGGAGGCCCGTGCGCGCCTCCGTTCCCACCGGGATCAGCAGGCAGGCGAAGATCAGGCACACGCCGAACAGCTTCACGCGCCAGTCTGGCGGGAAGACGCGCCCGTATTTCATCAGCCAGGCGATCAGCGGCGTCATCCCGATCGCCACTGTGGCGAGCGTCGAACTTTCGTAGATATTGGAGTTGTCGTTGACGAAGAAATAGAGGCTCCCATACCCGCCCCCGCCCAGCGCGGTCTTCATCCCGGCGCTGATGACGATCGCCCCCACGGTCAGCACGATGGTCAGGATCACCCCCTCGATCCGGGTGCGCGTGGTCAACGTGAAGGGGAGGAAGATCGCGAACACCAGCGCCTTCCACACCCACTCCCACTTCGTCGCCGCCTCGACCGGGAAATCGGCGGTCTGCGTCGTCGCGAAGCAATAGAGCAGCAGGAACAGCATCAGCCCCTGGCGATAATGGAAGCGCGTCTCGCTCTTGGGATCGGTCAGCAACCAGCCTGCAAAGGCGGCGCAAAAGGCGATCAGCGAGATGGGAAGCGCGGGCGTCAGCACCCAGCCGATCTTCTGGGGGGCCAGAATGTCGATATAGATATAAGCGAGCACCCACAGGAACGGGCGCGCGACTCCAAGCGCGAGGAACGCCATCACGAAGGCGAACAGGGAAAGATCGATCACGGTTCGCGTGCCGTGGGGGTGATTTTGCGCCGCTTCGCCCGCTTTTCGCGCGCGGAGAGCTGGTCCGCCTCGCCCTCCAGCGCGGCATCGCTGTCGACATCGCTGCGCCGCGCCAGCCTGAGCAAAGCGATCAGCAACAATCCATGGCACAGGGCAAGGGCGAAATAGTCGATCAAGCGCGAACGGTTCCGATGATGCGAATTCTGGCTCTTACGCGGAGGCGGTTGACGCCGCGTTAAGCCTGATGTGCAAGAGGTATAGCGCAATGACCCGTATCCTGCACATCCTCGACCATTCGCTGCCGATCCACTCGGGATATACCTTTCGCACACGCGCGATCCTGAAAGCGCAGCAGGCGGCGGGGTACGAAGTGCGCGCGATCACCGGGCCGCTCTATCACGAGGGCGAGACGGGCACGGCGACGGTTGACGGCCTCACCTTCGATCGCGTGCCCGGCCCCGTCACCGGGCCGCCGGGCGTTAGGGAATGGCGCACGATCGAGGCGCTGCGCAGCGGTATCGAGCGGGTGAGCGAGGAATGGCGGCCGGATATCCTCCACGCTCATTCGCCTGCCCTGTGCGGGATGGCGGGGCTGAGAGCGGCGCGCCGCATGGGCCTGCCCTTCGTCTATGAAATCCGCGCGTTCTGGGAGGATGCGGCGGTCGGCAATCTGACCGGGCGCGAGGGATCGGTGAAATACCGGCTCACCCGCGCGCTCGAAAACCGTATCGTCGCGGGTGCCGACGCGGTCTTCACGATCTGCGACGGGCTGCGCCGCGATCTGGTCGAACGCGGACACGATGCCCAAAAAATCGCGCTGTCGCCCAATGGCGTCGACCTCACCCTGTTCGGCGAGCCGCCTTCGCGCGACGCGAAGCTGGCGGAGCACTTGGCGTTGGGCGAAGGACCGGTGATCGGCTTCATCGGCAGTTTCTACGATTACGAAGGTCTGGACGATCTCATCGCCGCGATGCCCCTGTTGCGCGAACGCCATCCGGGCGCCCGCCTGCTCCTGGTCGGTGGCGGGCCGATGGAAGACAGCTTGCGCGCGCAGGCGGCCGCCAGCCCGGCATATGACGCGATCGTCTTTGCCGGGCGCGTGCCGCATGAAGAGGTCGAACGCTATTATTCGCTCGTCGACGTGCTCGCCTATCCGCGCAAGAAGTCGCGGCTGACCGATCTCGTGACCCCGCTGAAACCGCTCGAGGCGATGGCGCAGAAGCGGATCGTCGCCGCCAGCGATGTCGGCGGGCACCGCGAGCTGATCGCGGACAAGAAGACCGGAATCCTGTTCGCGCCCGACGATCCCGCCGCCTGCGCCGCCGCGCTCGCCGATCTGATCGACCGCCGGGACAGCTGGGATACGATGCGCGAGGCGGGCCGGGCCCATGTCGCCGCGCGGCACGACTGGGCGCGCAATGTCGAAAATTATCGAGCCGTTTACCAACGTCTGGTAGGCGATCGGCCTGAAAACGGCGCCCGGCGCGCCGCCTGACCGAACGAGCGCCCCTGCCATGACCTCAACATCCTCCCGCCCCTTAAGCAGCCTCCCGGCCTTTCCGGTGCTTGTGGCGCTCTGGTTCGCGGCCCTGTTGGGGGCAGGCACCTTCGTCCTGCCCGCCGCGATTTTCGAAAGCGCGGCGAGCGCGACCGGACTTGCCGAAATCATCCCCGCTGCGCAGCCCCCGCTCGGCACCACGGCGCGCCTCGCGATCACGATTGCAGCAGCTATTCTGGGCGCACTGATCGGGCTGTTCGTGGCCTGGCAGGTCCGCCGCGCATCGCGTCCGGCCCATGCCGCCGATCCTTCCGATGCCCCCCTCGCCGCTGAGGAGCAGGCAACCCCTTCAGCGGCGGAAGACAGCGAGGCCCGCACCGCCTGGCAGGCCTGGCGCGAAAATATGACCGAGGACGCGGACGATTACGGCGATATGCCTGATTCCGACGCGGATGGCTCGGACGAGGCGGAGCGCGGAGTGGATTTCGCTCGCCTCGAAGCGGCGCTTCGCGACGAGGATACGGACGAAGGTCCGTGCGACGGGATCGATACGGACGAATTTGAGGGCACGGATAATCCGCCCCTCGCTGACGACCCGCAGCGTGCCGAGGCGGACCGTCTCGTCGCCGGGCTGGCGCGCCTCCGCCGCGAGGACGATGGACCGCGCGCCTTCGACGATGGCGACCCCATCGCCCCGCCTGCAATTCCCTTGCCGGACGAGGACGATCATGAGACCCTCTCCTTTCGCGACGACAATCCTGACGAGCGCGAAGAGGTCGGCATCTTCGATCCCTCCTTCGTTTCGGAAACGCCGCCCATGCGCGACGAAGCCGACGATCTCGAGCCGGAGCAGGAAATCGAACGCGAGCCTGCGCCCCAAAGGCGCGAACAGGCGGACACTGCGCAATCCCAGCCCACCGATACGCTGTCGCTTCCCGAACTGGTCGCGCGCCTCGAACTCGCGATCGATGCTGTCGCGAACAAGACAGCCGCGGATCGCGAAACGCGAAATGCGCGCGATCAGAGGGACGAGGTGGTTTCCTTCCCGGGCAACGAAACGCCGCGCGGAAATCAGGCGACTCCGAACGCGGACAGCGGCGCTGCCGACTCCCAAACGATGCTGCGCGCCGCTCTCGCCAAGCTCGACCAGGTGGGCAATCGCTCCTGACCATCCCTGCCTGCCTGATCAGCTTTTGCCCCGCGAAATAATCCTTCGCCTCTCGCAGTTGCAAAAATTTCTTCCGATCGTCACAAGGGCGTTTCACGACATTTAAGCAGCGCCTGGTCGGGTGCCGCGAGAACGGTCGAGTCGTGAGGTCGCCTTACCGCTTCCTCGCGCCCGACGGCCGAGAAGGATGCGAGTGACGCAAGCGATGACGACTACCGGTTTCCCGCCGCCCGCCACCGGGCTTTACGATCCGCGCAACGAACACGATGCCTGCGGCGTCGGCATGGTGGCGCATATCGCGGGCGGGAAAAGCCATTCGATCGTCACCCGAGCCTTGGAAATCCTCGCCAATCTCGACCATCGCGGCGCGGTGGGCGCGGACCCGCTGCTGGGCGATGGCGCGGGCATTCTGCTGCAATTGCCCGACCCGCTGTTCCGCCGCTGGGCCGAGCAGGAAGGCGTCGATCTGCCGATGCCGGGCCAGTATGCGGTCGCCCAGTGCTTCCTGCCGCAGGACGAGGAGGCGGCCCGCTTCGTCGCCGACCAGCTGGAGAAGTTCGCCGCCAAGGAAGGCCAGCGCGTGATCGGTTGGCGCGACGTGCCGACCACGCTCGACGGGCTGGGCCAAGCGGTTATCGATTCGATGCCGGTGATGCGGCAGTGCATTGTCGCGCGCGGCGAAACCTGCGCGGATCAGGACGCCTTCGAACGCAAGCTGATCGTAATCCGCAAGCAGACGCTCAATCCGCTGGCGAAGCTCGCTGAAAAGCACGGCCTTCCCGATCTCCCCAAGGCCTATATTCCGAGCTTTTCCAGCCGCACCATCGTCTACAAGGGGCTGCTGCTCGCAAATCAGGTCGGCAGCTTCTACGACGATCTGCGGGACGAGGCCTGCACCTCCGCCTTCGGGTTGGTGCACCAGCGGTTTTCGACCAACACCTTTCCCAGCTGGCGGCTCGCCCACCCCTATCGCTTCACCGCCCATAATGGCGAGATCAACACGGTTCGCGGCAATGTGAACTGGATGAATGCGCGCCGCCGCACGATGGAAAGCGAACTGCTCGGCGTCGATCTCGACAAGATGTGGCCGCTGATCCCGCACGGCCAGTCGGACACGGCCTGTCTCGACAACGCCTTGGAACTGCTGCTGGCGGGCGGCTACAGCCTCGCCCATGCGATGATGATGCTGATCCCGGAGGCCTGGGCCAAGAACGACCTGATGGATCCGGGCCGCCGCGCCTTCTACGAATACCATTCCGCGCTAATGGAGCCCTGGGACGGGCCCGCCGCCGTCTGCTTCACCGACGGGCGCCAGATCGGCGCCACGCTCGACCGCAATGGCCTCAGGCCCGCGCGCTATTGCGTGACGCAGGACGGCCACGTCATCCTCGCGAGCGAGAGCGGCGTGCTCCCGGTCGACGAAGAGGAGATCGTCCGCAAATGGCGGCTGCAGCCGGGCAAGATGCTGCTGATCGATCTCGAACAGGGCCGCATCATCGAGGATGACGAGCTGAAATCCCAGCTCGCCGCCGAGCATCCTTACGAGGAATGGCTCGAGCGCGCGCAGTACAAGCTCGAGGACCTGTCGCATATCGAGCCCGAACTGTCGGAGCTTCCCACGGCGAAGACCTCGCTCCTCGAGCGCCAGCAGGCCTTCGGCTACACGCAGGAGGACCTCTCCCGCTTCCTCGAACCGATGGCGGCTAATGGCGAGGATCCGGTGGGCTCGATGGGCACCGACACGCCGATCGCGGTGCTGAGCGCACGTCCGCGCCTGCTCTACGATTATTTCAAGCAGAACTTCGCCCAGGTCACCAATCCGCCGATCGATCCGATCCGCGAGGAATTGGTGATGAGCCTGATGTCGATGATCGGCCCGCGCCCCAACCTGCTCGGGCGCGAGGCGGGATCGCACAAGCGGCTCGAGATCGCGCAGCCGATCCTGACCAACGAGGATCTGGCCAAGATCCGCTCGGTCGAAGTGGCGCTCGATGGCGCGTTCCGCACCGCGACGATCGACACGACCTGGAACGCCAGCACCGGGGCCGGTGGCCTCGCCATGGCGATCAAGGAAATGTGCTGGGCCGCGACCGAAGCGGTGTTGCAGGACCACACGATCCTGATCCTGTCGGACCGCGAACAGGGGCCGGACCGGATCCCAATGCCCGCGCTGCTCGCGACCTCCGCCGTGCACCATCAGCTGGTGCGCCAGGGCTTGCGGATGCAGACCGGCTTGGTCGTCGAAACCGGCGAAGCGCGCGAAGTGCATCATTTCTGCGCGCTCGCGGGATATGGTGCGGAAGCGATCAATCCGTACGTCGCTTTCGAGACGCTGGAGAATTTGCGCGCCACCAAGCTGCCGCAGCTCGATCCGAAGACGGTCGAGGCGAATTTCGTCAAGGCCGTGGGCAAGGGAATTTTGAAGGTCATGTCCAAGATGGGCATCTCGACCTACCAGTCCTATTGCGGCGCGCAGATCTTCGACGCGGTCGGGCTGGCCGAGGATTTCATCGAAGATTTCTTCACCGGCACCGCCACCACGATCGGCGGCGCGGGCCTCGACGAGATCGCCGAAGAAGCGGTGCGCCGACACGCGCAGGCCTATGGCGACAGCCCGCTCTACGAAGGGATGCTCGATGTCGGCGGCATCTACCAGTATCGCCTACGGGGCGAGGATCACGCCTGGACGCCCGAAACCGTCGCCAATCTCCAGCACGCGGTGAGGGGCGAGAAGCCCGACAATTACGCCGCCTACGCCAAGGCGATCAACGAGCAGTCAGAACGCCTGCTGACCATTCGCGGGTTGATGGAGCTGAAACCGGCGGACCAGCCGATCCCGCTCGACGAGGTCGAACCCGCCATCGAGATCGTCAAGCGCTTCAGCACCGGGGCGATGAGCTACGGTTCCATCAGTCGCGAGGCGCACACCACGCTCGCCATCGCGATGAACCGCATCGGCGGGCGCTCCAACACGGGCGAAGGGGGCGAGGAGCCCGATCGCTTCACCGCCATGGACAATGGCGATTCGATGCGCAGCCGGATCAAGCAGGTCGCCAGCGGCCGGTTCGGCGTCACCACCGAATATCTCGTCAATTCGGACGATATCCAGATCAAGATGGCGCAGGGTGCCAAGCCCGGCGAAGGCGGGCAATTGCCTGGCCACAAGGTCGATAAGGTGATCGGCAAGGTCCGCCACGCGACGCCCGGCGTCGCCCTGATCTCGCCGCCGCCGCACCACGACATCTATTCGATCGAGGATTTGGCCCAGCTGATCCACGATCTAAAGAACGTGCAGCCCAAGGCGCGCATTTCGGTGAAGCTCGTCAGCGAAGTCGGCGTCGGCACGGTCGCAGCGGGCGTTTCGAAGTGCAAGGCCGACCACGTCACCATTTCGGGCTATGAAGGCGGAACGGGCGCGAGCCCGCTGACTTCGCTGACCCATGCGGGCTCTCCCTGGGAGATCGGCCTTGCCGAAACGCAGCAAACGCTGATGCTCAACGATCTGCGATCGCGCATCGCGGTGCAGGTCGATGGCGGGCTCAGGACCGGGCGGGACGTGGCGATCGGAGCGCTGCTGGGCGCCGACGAGTTCGGCTTCGCCACCGCCCCGCTGATCGCGGCGGGCTGCATCATGATGAGGAAATGCCACCTCAACACCTGCCCGGTGGGCGTGGCGACGCAGGATCCCGAATTGCGCAAGCGCTTCACCGGCACGCCCGAACACGTCATCAACTACTTCTTCTTCGTCGCCGAGGAATTGCGCCAGATCATGGCCGAAATGGGCTTCCGCACCGTCGAGGAGATGGTGGGTCGGGTCGATCGGCTCGATACGGCGCGCGTCCATCGACACTGGAAGGCGCGCGGGATCGACCTGTCGCGTCTGCTCGCCCAGCCCAGGGTCGCCCAGGGCGTGCCCCTGCGCCACACGCTGACGCAGGATCACGGGCTCGGCGCCGCGCTCGACAACGAACTGATCGAGGCGTGCCGCGAAGCGATCGACAACCGCACGCCCGTCACGATCGAACGGTCGATCCGCAACGTCAACCGCACGACCGGCGCGATGCTGTCGGGGCGCATCGCGGAAGAATACGGCCATGCAGGCCTGCCGCCAGAAACCGTGCGGATCGCCCTCACCGGGGTCGCCGGGCAGAGCTTCGGCGCGTGGCTGGCCCACGGCGTCACGCTCGATCTGACGGGCGATGCCAACGATTATGTCGGCAAGGGGTTGTCGGGGGGCCGCATCGCGGTGCGCCCGCCCGACAACGCGCCCCGCACGGCGGACGAGAACATCATCGTCGGCAACACCGTCCTTTACGGCGCGATCGCGGGCGAGGCGTATTTCGCCGGCGTCGCGGGTGAACGCTTCGCAGTCCGGAATTCGGGCGCCGTCGCAGTCGTCGAAGGCACGGGCGACCATCCGTGCGAATACATGACCGGCGGCGTGGTCTGCGTGCTCGGCAAGACGGGTCGCAATTTCGGGGCGGGGATGAGCGGCGGTATCGCCTATGTCTACGATCCCGACGGCAATTTCGAACAGCGCGTCAATCCGGCGCAGGTGGATGTGTTCGCCGTTTCGAAGGACGAAGCCGAAGGCGCCGAAAAGAGCTGGGGCAAGCCGCAGCAACGCGGCCTCTCGGTCGAGAATAACGGGATGGGCGATCCGCTCTACCACGATGCCGAGCGGCTGCGCGTGCTGGTGGAGCGCCATCAGCTGCATACCGGATCGAAGCTCGCGACGAGCCTGCTCGAGGATTGGGATGCGGCGCTTTCGAAATTCAAGAAAGTGATGCCGCGCGATTACGCCAGGGCCTTGAAGGCGCTGGAAGACGAACGCGAACAGGCTGCGATGGAGGCGGCGGAATAATGGGCAAGGAAACCGGCTTCCTCGAATACGAGCGCGAGGAGCGCACCTATGCCGATCCGCAAGAGCGGCTGACGCATTACAAGGAATTCACGATTCCGCATGCCGAAGGCGCGCTCAAGAAGCAGGCGGCCCGGTGCATGAATTGCGGCATTCCGTATTGTCACAACGGCTGCCCGGTGAATAACATCATCCCCGACTGGAACCACCTCGTCTACGAAGACGACTGGAAGAACGCGCTCGCCGTCCTCCATTCCACCAACAATTTCCCCGAATTCACCGGCCGCATCTGCCCCGCCCCGTGCGAGGCGGCCTGCACGCTCAACATCGTGGACGAGCCGGTGACGATCAAGTCGATCGAATGCGCCATCGTGGATCGCGGCTGGAAGGAAGGCTGGGTCGAACCGCAAGTGCCGGAAAAACACACCGGCAAGTCGGTCGCGGTGGTGGGTAGCGGCCCGGCGGGTCTCGCCTGCGCGCAACAGCTGGCCCGCGCGGGCCACGCAGTGACGGTGTTCGAGAAGAGCGACCGGATTGGCGGATTGCTGCGTTACGGCATTCCCGACTTCAAGATGGAGAAGCACCTCATCAACCGCCGCGCGGTGCAGATGGAGGCCGAAGGCGTCCAGTTCCGCACCAGCGCCGAGGTAGGCGTGGAGGTCAGCTTCCAGGCCTTGCAGGACAATTTCGACGCGGTGGTGCTGTCGGGTGGGGCGGAAGAGCCCCGGCGGCTCGACATTCCCGGCGCGGAATTGTCGGGCGTCAGGCTGGCGATGGAATTCCTTACCCAGCAGAACAAGCGCAATGCAGGCGATGACGAGGTCCGCGCCGCGCCGCGCGGGACGCTGAGCGCCAAGGGCAAGCACGTCATCGTGATCGGCGGCGGCGATACCGGCAGCGACTGCGTCGGCACGTCCAACCGCCAGGGCGCGGCCAGCGTGACCCAGCTCGAAATCATGCCCAAGCCTCCCGAAAAGGAGGACAAGGCGACGACTTGGCCGCATTGGCCGCTGAAGTTGCGCACCTCGTCCAGCCACGAGGAAGGAGCGGAACGCGACTGGGCGGTGCTGACGAAGCGCGTCGTGGGCGAGAATGGCGACGTCACCGGCCTCGAATGCGTGCGGATCGAATGGGACGGCCGATCCTTCGAGGAAGTGCCGGGGAGCGAATTCACGCTGAAGGCGGACCTCATCCTCCTCGCCATGGGCTTTACCGGCCCCAAGCGGCGCGGCCTGCTCGACCGGGCGGGCGTGGACTTGTGCGAACGCGGCAACGTCAAGGCCGATACCGAGCGTTACGCCACAAGCGAGGACGGCGTCTTCGCCTGCGGCGATATGCGCCGGGGCCAGAGCCTGGTCGTCTGGGCCATCCGCGAAGGCCGCCAGTGTGCGCGCGCAGTGGACGAAGCGCTGATGGGAGCGACGGACCTGCCGCGATAGGCGAAGCGTCGCTGTCCCGATTCATTCGGGATTGGCAGAGGCGACATACAAAATCGTCCACGATCGATCTAACAGGCGAATAGACTTCTATTCGCGTCGTGAGTGTGTATCCTGTTCGCTGTAGAACAGGAGAACCACGATGCTTTCGCTTCTCGCCGCTGCTGCCATCTCTGCCTCGTCGCCCTTTTCCGCGTCTTTCGACACCGTCGAGGCGGACTATAGGCAGCCGTCCTACGAGGAGTGGAAGTTCGCGATCACCAATACGTCCGCAAATGAACAGACGCTCCGCATCTGTCCGTCCGACATCGATCGAATTGCGCTCGACCCCGCACGAACCACCCAGCATGCCTTCGCCGTGGCGTTCGACTCCGAAACCTGGCGCTTCGGGTGTATCGAGAAGCGCCTTCAGGCAGGGGACGCCGTGTCGCTGCGGGCCTATACGCGGCCCTATGGCACGCCCGGTTCCGGTCGCACGCTGGTGCTTCGCGACGCCAGCGGGGCGGTGATACCCGCTACCAGCTGATCACAACCGCCAATCCACCGCGCCGCGCCCGCTGTCTTCCAGAAAGGCATTCGCGCGGCTGAAGGGGCGGGAGCCGAAGAAGCCGCGGCGCGCGGAGAGCGGGCTGGGGTGCGGGCTCGCGATCACGAGATGGCGCGGTGCGGCGATCTCGGGAATCGTGGTCAGTTTCTTCTGGGCGTGCGCGCCCCACAGGATGAAGACGCTTGGCTCGTCGCGCGCCGCGACTGCCGTCACGCAGGCGTCGGTAATCGCTTCCCAGCCTTTTCCCGCATGGCTGCCCGCCTGCCCCGCCTCCACGGTCAGCGAGGTGTTGAGCAGCAGCACGCCCCGCTCCGCCCATCTGGTCAGGTCGCCATGCGCGGGCGGCGCGATGCCGAGATCGCTTTCGAGCTCCTTGTAAATATTGCGCAGACTCGGCGGGATTTTCTCGCCTTCTGGCACGGAGAAGCTCAGGCCCATCGCCTGGCTGGGCCCATGATAGGGATCCTGCCCCAGAATCACGACCTTCACGTGGTCGAGCGGAGTCAGCTCGAGCGCACGCAGGCGCATGCCGCGCGGAGGATAGACGGTCTTGCCCGCCGCTTCCTCGGCGTTCAGCCAACCGCCCAGACGCCGCGCCTCTTCGCTCGTCATGACGGGATCGAGCGCGGCGCGCCAGCTTGCGGGAACGGGGTCGGACATCCTCGCATCGTTACGGCGCGCGCGGCCCGCGATCCAGCGCCCCTTCCCCTCAATCCCCGATGCGCCTAAGGCCCGCTCCATGGCCGTATATTTCCACGAAGAAGACCTGCCCGCCGATGTCGTCCTTGAAGGGCCGGTCGCGGTCGATACCGAGACGATGGGGCTGATAACCCCGCGCGACCGCCTGTGCGTGGTGCAGATCAGCGATGGCGGGGGGGACGAACACCTCGTCCGCTTCAATCCCGACAGCGAATACGAAGCGCCCAACCTGTCCGCCATTCTGGGCGATCCCGATCGGGTGAAGCTCTATCACTTCGCCCGCTTCGATCTCGCCGCGATCGAACATTATCTCGGCGTCACCGCCGCGCCGGTCTTCTGCACCAAGATCGCCAGCAAGCTGGTGCGCACCTACACCGATCGCCACGGCCTCAAGAACCTGGTCGAGGAATTGCTGGGCGAGAACCTCTCCAAGCACCAGCAGAGCTCCGACTGGGGCGGCCCCGTCCTCAGCGATGCGCAACGCGATTACGCTGCCTCCGATGTGCGCTATCTCCACCGGCTGAAGGACGAGCTGGAAAAGCGGTTGAAGCGCGAAGGGCGGATGGAGCTGGCGCAGGCATGTTTCGATTTCCTGCCCCATCGCGCGCGGCTCGATCTCGCCGGATGGCCCGATCACGACATATTCAGCCACGCCTCCGCATAGCAACGCGATGGCGAGCGTAGAGGCCACCGGCCAGCGCCGGATCGAAACCGAACAGGCAGCCGAACGGCGCAGCCGCCGCCAGCATTTCGCCGCGCCCGGCGGACGGCACGACCGTCTCGTCGGCTTCCTTGCCAAGGCTCTGCCCATGGCGGTCGGCGTGGTCGCCGCGCTGATGGTGATCACGCCGCTGAGCCCGCGCGGAGAAATCAGCTTCCTGCTCGATCGAAACAAGGTCGCCGTGATCGACGAGCGACTGCGCGTCGACAATGCGCTTTATCGCGGACAGGACGATACGGGCCGCCCCTTCTCGCTGACGGCGGGCGAGGCGGTGCAGAGATCGAGCCTAGAGGGCATCGTGCGGATGGACGATATGCGCGCGCGCATCCTGTTGAGCGAAGGGCCCGCCCAATTGCTGGCACCCGGCGGGGCCTACGATATCGATGCCGCCGCGATGCGCGTGCCGGGAGCCGTGCGGATGACGGCGGCGGACGGCTATTCGATGCTGCTGCGCGACGTGCTCATCAGCCTGACCAGCAAGACCGTGGTGGGAACCGGCGGTGTGTCCGGCGCTATTCCGGCCGGGACCTTTTCCGCCGACCAGCTCGAAGCCGATCTCGACGCGCGCACCGTCGCGCTCCAAGGGAATGCCCGGCTGCGCATGATACCCGGCCGATTGAGGATGCCGTGACGATGACAACCAAGACCACCTCGCTTGCGACGACCGCCGCCCGTTGGGCCTTTGGCGGTTTCGCTGTCACGATCGCGCTGATGGCGGGCATCCAGTTGAACGCGCAGGCGATCGCGGGCCACAATTCCAACGCGCCGGTCGATTTCGCGGCCAACCGGATCGAATTGCAGGATCGCCAGAACCGCGTCGTCCTGTCGGGCAATGTGGTGATCGAACAGGCGGGATTGCGGCTGACGGCGGCGCGCACGCTGGTCAATTATTCCGACGCAGGCTCGCTCAGCATCCAGCGCATCATGGCGACGGGCGGCGTGGTGGTGACGCGCGGGAACGAGCGCGCGGCGGGCGACAACGCGGTCTACGATTTCAACCGCCGGGTCATCACAATGGCGGGTAACGTGCGCCTCAATCGCGGCAGCGACACGCTGAATGGGGGACGGTTGGTGATCGACCTGCGCAGCGGCGTTTCCAGCGTCGACGGTGCGGCCAGCGGATCGTCCAGCGTGACGGGCGCGGATGGCGGCGTCACGACGAGCAATTCGGGTGGGCGCGTGACGGGGACGTTCTCGGTTCCTGAAAACTAGGCCCCCAAGACTATCTAGGCTCTATCGCCGCCCCGGCCTGCGCGCCATGCCCGCCAGCGCCTGCGACAGCAGCAATTCCGCCGCCTGGCTGTTCGCCAGCAATTCGCGATGCAGTTCGACCAGCCGCGTGGTCAGTCGGTCGAGCCGGGCCCCGCGCCAATAGGCGAGCTGGGTGCGGATATCGCGCTCTTCCTTGAAGAAGATGCCGAGCGAGGCCTTTTCTCCGCGATTGAGCTCGTCGAGGTTCTGGCGCGGGCCGAGGCGCGCGGCGATCTTCGCCAATTGCGCGGCGCGCCGCTCGAAGGCCAGCAACAGACCGACCGGGTTCAACGAAACCTCGCGCATCCGCTTCAACTCGCCCGACAGCTTCGCCTGTTCGCCCGAAAGCACGGCGTTGACGAGCGGCATGAACCCGTCCTCCTCGCTGCTCGCGCCGATCAGGTCGAGATCCTCGGCGCTGGCCTGGCGCGGCGCCTGGGGCGCGGCGTCGAGATAGAGGGCGAGCTTGGTCACTTCCGACTGCGCCAGCCGCACGTCGAGGGCCGCAGCGCGCGCGATCCGCTCGGCCAGCGCGCCGGACAGAGACACGCCCGCCGCATCGCCCATCGCGCGCACCTGGTGGGTGACGCTTTCGAGATTGGGCGGGTAGAACATCGCGACCACCGCATCCTTGCGTTTTTCGAGCAGTTTGGCCGTGCGCGACTTGTCTGTGGCGGAAGTGGCGACGACCACGACCGGGCAGGCCTCGCCCGCCCCCATGTCGCCCGTCTCGGTCAACAGTTTGAGCGCATCATGCGCCTCGTCGCCAGAAACGCGGGCATAGATATGGCGTGTGTCGCCGAACAGAGAGGACGAGCGCGCCTCGTCGCCCAGCAGCGCCGGGTCGGAGCGCAATTGCGCGCCCGTCATCTCGACCCGCTCGCCCGCGTCGGGCAGCATGCCGATGAGGGCCTGCGCCGCGGCCGAAGCGCCCGCCTCGTCCTGTCCGCAGAAGAAGAAGATCGCCGCATTGCGCGCCGCATTGGGCGCTTTCGACGCGAAGTCTTTCTGCGTGAGTTTCACTCGCCGACCCGTGCAGGGCCCTCGCGCAATCGCAGGGCGATCCGCGCCACGATCCGGTCGGCGACCTCGCGCGAGAGATTTTCGAGCGCGGTCTGCTCCGCCGCGATCACGGCATATTCGCTGGAGACGACATCGATCCCCGCATCGCTGCCCGCGGTCGCATCGAGCAGGATTTCGCCGCTCGACACGTCGACCAGCTGATAGCGCGCACGCAGGGTCCGACGCTCGCGCGAGACGGTGTCGTCGCCGAGGATGCCAAGACCTTCGAGCTGGTCGTCCAACCGCACGTCGAGGCGATAGCGTGCGGGCGCATCGCCGCCCGCGCCCAGCCGGTCGACCAATTCGTTGCGCACCAGCCAGCCCGCACGGCCCGGGATCGCGGGTACATCGACTGCCGCGAGGCCCTGCGCCACCGCACCATTGCCGCCGCCCGCATACATCGGCTGGAGGCCGCAGGCGGAAAGCCCCATCAGGGCGAAAGAGGCGAATAGAGCGCGCATCAGGTGACGATATTGACCAGCCTGTCGGGCACGACAATCACTTTGCGGATCGCCGCGCCGTCGATCGAACGCTGCACCTTGTCGCTCGCGAGCGCGAGTTTCTCGAGATCGTCCTTCGACGCGCCCTTGGGAGCGGTCAGCGTGTCGCGCAATTTGCCCATATGCTGGACCGCGATGGTCACTTCGTCCTCGACCAGGAGAGCCGGATCGACTGCGGGCCAGGGCGCATCGGCGACGAGGCCGGTTTCTCCGAGATTCACCCAGGCTTCCTCGGCAAGATGCGGCATCATCGGCGCGACCAATTGCACCAGCGTGTGGATCGCGGCGCTGCGGCTGGCGGAAGGGGCCGCCTTCTCGACCGCGCCGGTCAATTCGTAGATGCGCGCCACCGCCTTGTTGAAACCCAAGGATTCGACGTCCGACGCGACCGCCGCGATCGTCTGGTGGGTCTTGCGGTCGAGCGGCTTGTCCGCGCCGCTGGCCGCAGCGTCATACTGGCCGAACAGGCGCCACAGGCGATGCACGAAGCGCGAGCAACCCTCGATCCCCGCTTCCGACCACGGCAGGTCGCGTTCGGGCGGGCTGTCGCTGAGCATGAACCAGCGCACTGCGTCTGCGCCATAGCGGTCGATGATCGTGTCGGGATCGACGACGTTCTTCTTCGACTTCGACATCTTGATGACGCGGCCGATCTCGACCTCGCCGCCATCGTCCTTCAGCAGCGCCCGCTGCGCCTCGCGGCTGATCTCGTCGGGCGCGAAATAGAGGGTCTTGCCCCCATCGCGGCGCGAATAGGTCTCGTGCGTCACCATCCCTTGCGTGAAGAGCGAAGCGAACGGCTCGGTCACGTCGATCAGACCGATGCGGTTGAGCGCGCGGGTCCAGAAGCGGGCGTAGAGCAAATGCAGGATCGCGTGCTCGATGCCGCCGATATATTGTTCGACCGGCAGCCATTTGGCGATCTCGTCGCGGTCGAACGGCTTGTCCGTGGGCTGGCTGGCGAAACGCAGGAAATACCAGCTCGAATCGACGAAGGTGTCGAGCGTGTCGGTCTCGCGCACGGCCTTGCCGCCGCATTCGGGACACTCGACATGCTTCCAGCTTTCGTGCCGTTCAAGCGGATTGCCGGGCGTCTTGAAATCGACATCCTCGGGCAGCGTGATCGGCAGGCTGGACTTGGGCGCCGGAACCACGCCGCAAGAATCGCAATGAATGAAGGGGATCGGAGTCCCCCAATAGCGCTGGCGCGACACGCCCCAATCGCGCAGGCGCCAGACGGTCTTGCCCTCGCCGCGACCCTGTTGCTCGATCCGCGCGATGATTTCGCGCTTGGCGTCCTCCACGCTCATCCCGTCGAGGAAGTCGGAATTGACGATCACGCCCTCACCGCTCTCCGCTTCGCCCTCGAACGGCTTGTCGGCGTCTTCGGCACTCGCCGCGACGACGCGCGGGATCGGGAGATCGTATTTTGTGGCGAATTCGAAGTCTCGGCTGTCGTGTCCGGGCACGCCCATCACCGCGCCGGTGCCGTATCCCATCAGCACGAAATTCGCGATGAAGACGGGGAGGTCCGCGCCGGTGAACGGGTGTTTCGCGGTCAGGCCGGTATCGAAGCCGAGCTTTTCCGCGGTCTCCAACTCCGCCGCGGTCGTCCCGCCCTTCTTGCACAACGCGATGAAGTCGCGCGCGGCCTCGCTGTCGAGAGCCTGGGCCACCGGATGATCGGCGGCGACAGCGACGAAGCTCGCGCCGAAGATCGTGTCGGGCCGGGTGGTGTAGACGGGCAGCGTGTCGCCGTTCGACAGGTCGAAACTGAACTCCAGCCCCTGCGACTTGCCGATCCAGTTTTCCTGCATCAGCCGGACTTTGTCGGGCCAGTTCTCGAGTGTCCCCAGCCCTTCGAGCAATTCCTCGGCGAAATCGGTGATCTTCAGGAACCACTGGCTGAGCTTGCGCTTCTCGACCTCGGCGCCCGAGCGCCAGCCCTTGCCGTCGATCACCTGCTCGTTGGCGAGCACAGTCATGTCGACCGGGTCCCAATTGACCTCGCTCTCCTTACGATAGACGAGGCCGGCTTCGTACAGGTCGAGGAAGAGCGCCTGTTCGTGGCCGTAATAATCCGGCTCGCAGGTCGCCAATTCCCTGGACCAGTCGAGCGCGAAGCCGAGGCGTTTCAACTGCGCCTTCATGTGCTCGATATTGTCGCGGGTCCAACCGCCGGGGTGGACGCCCTTTTCCATCGCGGCGTTTTCCGCCGGCATCCCGAACGCATCCCAGCCCATCGGGTGCAGGACCTCGTGCCCGATCGCCTTCTTGTAGCGCGCGAGCACATCGCCCATCGTGTAATTGCGGACGTGCCCGATATGGATGCGCCCCGAAGGATAGGGGAACATCTCGAGCACGTAGCTCTTCGGCTTGTCGCTATCGCTGTCGGCGCGGAAGGTCTGCGCCTTTTCCCAGCGGGCCTGCCAGTTCGCATCCGCCGTAGCCGGATCGAAGGGCGCGCCGAAGCCCGTATCGCTCATCGCCTGCCCCCCGATCGGATCAGCCGGCGATCGTCTGGCGGCGGAATTCGCGCGCCTTCGTCAGGATGATGTCTTCCAGCTTCTGCACCGTGGCGGCCTGCACCGGCGCATCGACCCAGCTGTTGCCCTGTGCGACCTGGCGGCTGGCGGCGACGCGCAGCGCATCGGCGCGCAGATCGGTGTCGAGGATGGTGACCGTCATCTTGACTCGCTCGCCCGGGTTCGACGGGTTCGCATACCAGTCGGTCACGATCACGCCGCCCGCGCTGTCCGCCTGGAGCAGCGGCGCGAAGCTGACCGTTTCCAGCGCGGCGCGCCAGAGATAGCTGTTCACCCCGATCGTGTTGACCTGGGCCGCGGCGAGGTCGGCAACCGGGCGGTCGCGCCCTCCGCAGGCGGCAAGCGCCGCGGTAGTGCCGAGCAGCAGGGCGGCGCGGGCGATGATGCGGGGGGATGCGGAAAGACGGGTCATGCTGATCCTTGGTCTGTCAGTCTGGGGTCTGTCGGTCGGACGCTTCTATAAGACCGGGGCTCTATAGACTGGGTGGCGAGGGGAGCAAGCTCTGGAGCATGTCGCCCGGCGCCGCTCGTCCGTTTTTGAGCGCTTGCGCCGTGAACCGGTTGTGAATTTCACGACCGCACTGAAGGGGCTTCGCATCGGTGTCCTTGGACCATCGCCAAGTGGCCTAACCTGTTGAGACATTGCAACACAGATAGCCTCATGTCGGTGTTCCGACCGGATTCGGCTGGCGGCATGGGGCGTGCCTTCCTATCAGATGAGTCGCGAGGAGTGCCGCGCGGCGGGTTTTCAGGAACCGTTCAGTCGCACCGGCGTCTAAGCGAGCGACACCCGGCATTTTGCCATCGGCAAATTCGTCTTGGGTTTCAGGTTGATAGGGGCAGAGGTAGCGACCGTGGCGATCAAGCGGCAGGGCAGTAGCGGCAAGGGGCGTTTCGTCCCCGCTGCGCTCGTGGCCGCGGGACTCGGCCTCGCGCTTCCCACCGCCGCCGCGCTTGCCGTGGGGCAGAGCGCCTCGGTCGCAAACGCTTCGGTCTCGGGCGAATCGCTCGATTTCCTGCCTTTCACACCGGCGCGGCTCGATCCCAGCCTGGTGCGAGAAGTGGCGTCGTCCATCGGGGTCGATGCCCTGCGCTTCACGCCTGCCGCGCGTCCGGCGCGCAAGGACCGCACGCTGACCGTCGCCGTGCGAGTCGACAATGCGACCGCGCGGGCGATCTCGGTGCGCAAGCCGCTCGAACGCATGAGCGAACCGGGCCTCGGCAGCACCAGCTCGGTCGCAGTCGATTCGACGCGGTACAATCTCGGCATCGCCCGCGGTTACCAGGGCTTCGCCCAGCCCAAGCCGGTGGAATTGCCCGCCGGCGTGCGCGATCTGACCATGCCCGATCTCGAACGCTTCTCGCTCGAGAAGAACACGCGCGACAAGCCCGATCGTTTCCAGCCGCGCGTCGCGCTCGAATCGGTCCAGCCCAGCGGCCCGACGCCGCGCGTGCTCGATTCGCGCAGCAGCCGGAGCGTGGAAGTGGGCGGTGCCTACCGCGTCGTGGGCAATCTCAACGTGACCGCAGGCGTCCGCCTCTCGCAGGAACGGGACCGCCTGACTCCGCTGACCGATGGTGTCGAAGACAGCCAGGCGGTTTACGTGGGCACGCAGCTGCGCTTCTGATCCTTCGCCGGTTGTGATCCGGCTGTTCTGTTCCGCCCGCTCCGATCAACGGGCGGATAGCGACGCTTTTCCCTTCATACGTATTTCTCCGCCAGCTGAGACAATGCCGGTTGTCGGACGCGCGCGCCTCGGCTTAAGGTCTTCGTGACGCTACGGAATGGAGAGGCACGACCGGCCCTTCAGAAAATGGGAGAGCGCGAATGGGAAGAGTGGCCATCGTTACGGGCGGAACGCGCGGCATCGGCAAGGCGATCTGCGAACATCTGAGCGAGGACGGCTTCACCGTCGTCGCCAATTACGCCGGCAACAGCGAAGCGGCGCAGCGCTTTACCGACGAGACCGGGATCAAGGCCTATCGCTTCGATGTCGGCGATCACGAGGCGGTGATCGAAGGCTGCAAACAGATCGAGAGCGAGGTCGGCCCGATCGACGCGGTGGTCAACAATGCCGGCATCACGCGCGACGGCACGCTGCTGCGCATGACCTACGAAGACTGGCAGGATGTCATGCGCATCAATCTGGGCGGCTGCTTCAACCTCGCCAAGGCGACGTTCGAGGGGATGAAGGAGCGTAGCTGGGGCCGGATCGTCAATATCGGCTCGATCAACGGCCAGGCCGGGCAATACGGCCAAGTGAACTACGCCGCGGCCAAATCCGGCATTCACGGCTTCACCAAGGCGCTCGCGCAGGAAGGCGCGCGCTACAAGATCACCGTCAACGCGATCGCGCCCGGCTATATCGACACCGACATGGTCGCCGCCGTGCCCGAACCGGTGCTGGAAAAGATCGTCGCCAAGATCCCCGTCGGCCGCCTTGGCCAGGCGAGCGAAATCGCGCGCGGCGTGAGCTTCCTGTGCAGCGAGGAAGCGGGCTTCGTCACCGGGTCGACCATGAGCATAAACGGCGGCCAGCATATGTACTGACGATGGCAGGCGAGCAGGGCCGTCCTGCTCGCCGGTGGCGCCAGCGGCGCCAGCCATCGGCTCGGCCAGCCGGTCGGCGGGCCCTGCCCGTCGAGCCGGTTTGACGTCGGGGCGGCGGCTTTGCCGTCGCCCTATCGGCCACTATCTTGAGGGCACGATCCCCGCCCGCTCCGGCATGTCCGAATCGGGAGCCATCGGATCGACGCACACCCGCGCCATCAGCGGCAGGTGGTCCGATCCGACATCCTCGCCAATCTCCAGCCGCTCCACCTTCACGCCGTCCTTGACCATGATCTGGTCGAGCGGCCAGCCCAGCCAGGCATAATCCGCCGGAAAGCTCGCAAAGCTGCCGCGCCCGGCGCGCGGATCGAGGAAACTGCCTTCCTCGCGAAACCGTTCGGTCGTGCGCGACCAGGGAACGTCGTTGAAATCGCCGATCGCCAGCACATTGCCGATCCCGTCGGGCGTCATTGCGCCGGCGCGGGCGATATTGGCATCGCGCTGCTGGGTGTTCTCACCGGGGCGGGGCGGGCGAGGATGCAGGCCGACCAGTTCGAAGCGCGCCCCATCTCCCATCCGCAATGTGGCGTAGAGCGTCGGCGTGTTGCTGGAGGTGTTCGCCACCATCCGCGCCTGCTCGACCTCCAGATTGGTGGCGAAGATCATGCCGTAGGTGTTCTCAAGCGGCCGTTCCAGGCGATAGCCATAGCGCGCCAGCTGCGGTTCGAGCGCGCGCAGCCAGTCGCCATTCGTTTCCATCAGCAGCAGGATGTCGGGCCGGGTCCGCTCGATCAGCGAAGCGGTGCGCGCATAGTCCTCGTTCGGCTGAAGGACATTGAACGAAAGGACCTCGGCGCAGCTCATCCCGCTCACCTCCTCCGGCAGCGGCACCTGTGTGGAGGCAAGCGCGGAATAGGGCCACATACGCGCCAGATTGATGACTGCGCTGGCTGCGAACAGGCCCACCGCGATCCATTTGCCCCGCCCGGCGAACAAAGCGGCCAGCACGCCCAGAAGGGCCGCAAGATAGATCGCAGGCTCGCGCACGAAGTCGAGCATGCGCACGATACCGCGATTGGTCGGCCATAGGGATACCAGCGCGAGCGCCAGCATGATTGCGGCGAACCCGATGGCGATTTTCGCTCCGGTATCGATCTTGCGGATGTCTGCGTCCCCCTGAATGCTACGGCTCCTTAGCGAGACATGCCCGAACGGTCCATCGCCGTGAATTCAGGACCGTCCGGGCGCACGCGTCGTTGGAAATGTGAAGCACGACAAAAAAGGATCGCCTGAATGACCGCCACTCGCAGCGAAACCGACAGCATGGGCGCGATCGACGTGCCCGCCGACAGCCTCTGGGGCGCGCAGACGCAGCGCAGCCTTCAAAATTTCGCGATCGGCGAGGAAAAGGTGCCGCGCGAAATCGTCCACGCGCTGGGCATCGTCAAACAGGCGGCGGCGCGCACCAATCGGAAGCTCGGCACGCTCGACGCGGTGCTCGCCAACGCGATCGTGGATGCGGCGCGGGCCGTGGCCGCGGGCGAGATGGACAGGCAATTTCCGCTCTCTGTCTGGCAGACCGGATCGGGCACCCAGTCGAACATGAACGCCAACGAGGTGATCGCGAATGTCGCCAGCGAGGCGCTCGGCGGCACGCGCGGGGACAAGGCGCCGGTCCATCCCAACGATCACGTCAATATGGGGCAGTCCTCGAACGACACCTTCCCAAGCGCTTTGCACATCGCGGCGGCGAGGATGGTGTCGGATCGCCTCCTGCCCGCCCTCGAAGCGATGCGGGCCGATCTTCAGGACAAGGCCGAACGGTGGGACGATATTGTCAAGATCGGGCGCACCCACACGCAGGACGCGACCCCGCTGACGCTGGGGCAGGAATTTTCAGGCTACGCCGCGCTGGTAGAGGATGGAATTACGCGGATCGAGCTCGCCCTGCCGGGCATCCTCAAGCTCGCCCAAGGCGGCACGGCAGTGGGCACCGGCCTCAATGCGCCCAAGGGTTTTGCCGAAGGAGTTGCGCAGGAGATCGCGGAACTGACCGGCCTTGCCTTCGAAACTGCACCCAACAAATTTGCCGCTTTGTCGGGCCAGGACGCGTTGCTGTTCCTCCACGGTGCGATCGAGGCGGTGGCGATGAGCCTTTACAAGATCGCGAACGATATCCGCCTGCTGGGTTCCGGCCCCCGTTCGGGCCTCGGCGAGCTGGCCCTACCCGCCAACGAGCCGGGCAGTTCGATCATGCCGGGCAAGGTCAATCCGACCCAGGCCGAGGCGCTGACGCAGGTCTGCGTACAGGTTCACGGCAATCAGGCGACGCTGTCCTTCGCCGCGAGCCAGGGGCAGTTCGAGCTCAACACCTATCGCCCGCTGATGGCCCATGTGTTTCTTCAGAGCGTGCGCCTCCTCGCCGATGCAAGCGACAGCTTCACCCGCAATCTGCTCGCCGGGCTAGAGCCGCGCGAGGAGAATATCGCACGCGGGGTCGAAAATTCGCTGATGCTGGTGACGGCACTGGCACCCGAAATCGGCTACGATGCGGCAGCGAAGATCGCCAAGAGCGCTCACGAAAACGACCAGACCCTGCGCGAGGCGGCGATTGCCAGCGGCAAGGTCGGCGAAGAGGATTACGACCGGATCGTCCGGCCCGAGACGATGCTCGGGCCGGACCGTGGCTGATCACTCGATAACGTAGGACACCACACGCCACGCGCCGCCTTCGCGCTCCAGCGTGACCGTCTCCTTCGCGTCGGGCTTGCCGCTGAAATCGGTGCGGAATGTGACCACGCGATACCCGTTCGGCGGCGCATAGACCTCCTGATAGCCGGTCGCTTCGCGCGAAGAGACGGCACCGAGCGGTATGCGGACCTGATCGGACGCATCGCTCCATATCTTGAGCGTATTTCGGCTGCGGAACTGCGACCCGGTCGCCGCGTAGCTCGCTTCCCAGTCATAGGCATCTACATCGGCGAGAAATTCGCGCGCCGCGGCTTCGGTCGCGTGGTCGAGGGCGACCTTCTCCGCGGAGCTGTCGGGAGGGGTAGGGTCATGGGTGATGCCGGACCCGGCGAGGGCAAAGGCGGCAAGAACGATGAAAGCTGACATGGCGACTAGGCCTCCGATTATGCGTCGGCGTCCAGGGCGGGCGCCGTTCGATGCATCGGTTCCTGCTCCCGCCTCGCCTGCCGAAGCATCCCCCAAACTCTCGCCTGCTAGAAAATCGGGGCCTTCGTCGGCGAGTAGAAGCCGCGCCGCCTCTTTGCTGCTGGTGACGCCCAGCTTGCGCCGCGCATCGCGCAGCCGCCCGTTCACCGTATGCACCGACAGGTCGAGCGCGCGGGCCGAGGATTTCGCATCGTGGCCGCGCAGGATCAGCCGCAGCGTCTCCTTCTCCTTCGGCGTCAGCGTGTCGGTCGCATCCTCGCTCATCGGTTCGGGATAGGCCCGCGCAGGCAGACGCCGCCACCCCAAAAAATTGGTATGTGCGCCATGCCGCCGCCGGTTAGGATGGGGCGATGGACATCCCCTATCATCCGCCCGTCAAACGCTCGCTGGCGATCCACGGGCATCGCACCTCGATCAGCCTCGAGCCGATATTCTGGGACCTGCTGAAGCGCGCCGCTTCGGAAGAAGGGGTCGCTCTCGCCGCCCTGGTCGCACGGATCGATGCCGAGCGCATCCAGGCCGAAACCCCGCCGGGCCTTGCAGGCGCGCTTCGGGTCTGGCTGGCGGTGAGGATCATCGCCGATTCATCCCCCGAGGCCGTTTCGGACGAGTCGATTGGGGGGATCGAGCAATGAGGCTTTCGATCGTGTGCGCCGCGCTGCCTCTGGCGGGATACGCCGGGACGATCCGGGACCGAATCTAACAACCCGTCGCGCTCACCGAAATGCGGGTTACCTTGGCGAGCAACTTGCGACGGCATCGCCCAATGCCTCGCTGGCGCGTCTGACGGATGCAGGCCACCACGTCGATTTTGCAAAAATTTTAGAGCCGACCTGGCAAGTCTGGGAAACGGGCTTGCCCGAAGACTGATACGAAAAGGGCGACACCGCAGCGCCGCCCTTCTCTGTTTCCCGAATAGATCCCGAGATCAGTATTTCGCGGTCGCGTCGCTCGCCGGATAAGTCTCGTCGAGAGCCTCGTCGGTCCGGCTCATCGTGTCGCCCGGCGTGCGAGTCGCGGCCGATCCGGCATCGCGGAATGCGCCATCCGGCTGGCCGTTGGCGAAAGCGACGCCGTTATTGTCGGCGCGGTTCTTTTCGTAATATTTGTATCCGGCGTAACCGACGGCGCCGAGTGCTGCGAGCTTCAAAAGCATGGGAATTCCCTTTCGTGTCTGTACCCCGCATCAACGGTGCAAGGCGCCAAAAGGTCCTGCCAATTCAGCCTATTCGTCGCCGACCCGTTCAATATCCGCGCCGACGAGCGAGAGTTTCTCCTCCAGCCGCTCATAACCCCTGTCGAGGTGATAGATCCGGCGCACCACTGTCTCGCCCTCGGCGGCGAGAGCGGCGATGATGAGGCTCATCGAAGCGCGCAGATCGGTCGCCATGACCTCGGCGCCGGTCAGCCGGTCGACTCCGCGCACGATCGCCGTGCGGCCCTCGGTCTCGATATCCGCGCCCATCCGCGTCAGTTCGGGAACGTGCATATAGCGGTTTTCGAAGATCGTTTCCTTGAGGACGCTGGTCCCTTCCGCCTTGCAGAGCAGGCTCATCAATTGCGCCTGCATATCGGTGGCAAGGCCCGGATAGGGCGCGGTCGAAAGGTTCGTGGCCTTGAGCCGCCCGTCCGCCGACACGCGGATGCCGCCCTTCACCTCTTCGACCTCGACGCCGATATTGCGCAGCGCGTGGAGCGTCGCCTGCATCTCGCTCGCATTGGCACCGTCCAGCGTCACATCGCCGCCGGTGATCGCGGCGGCGCAGGCATAGGAGCCCGCCTCGATCCGGTCGGCCATCACCTTGTAGGTCGCGCCGTTCAGCTTCCTGACGCCGTGGATCGTCAGATCGGACGTGCCGATCCCCTCGATCTCCGCACCCATCGCGACGAGGAGATTGCAGAGGTCCACGATCTCGGGCTCGCGTGCGGCGTTGAACAACCGGCTGGTCCCGTTCGCCAGCACCGCCGCCATCAGCGCATTCTCCGTCGCGCCGACCGACACCACGGGGAAATCGAAATCGCCGCCCGGCAAGCCGCCATCGGGCGCCGACGCTTTCACATAGCCCGCCGCCAGCTCGATATACGCGCCGAACGCTTCCAGCGCCTTCAAATGCAGGTCGATGGGGCGATTGCCGATCGCGCAGCCGCCGGGCAGCGACACCGTCGCCTCGCCCGTGCGGCCCAAGAGGGGCCCCAGCACCAGGATCGAGGCGCGCATCTTCCTGACCAGCTCGTAAGGCGCGACGTTCGACGTGATCCGCATCGCTTCCAGCGTCACCACGCGCCCGAATTCCTCGGGCCGCTTGCCCGGAATCGTGTGGCTGACGCCGAACTGCGTCATCAGGTGCTGGAAGCCGTCGATATCGGCGAGGCGGGGCAGATTGCGCAGCGTCACCGGCTCTTCGGTCAACAGCGCGCAGGGCAGCAGGGTGAGCGCGGAGTTCTTGGCGCCGGAGATCGGCATGGTGCCGGCAAGACGATTGCCGCCGCGAATGATGAGCTTGTCCATGACGGAGCGTTTACCGCATTCGCCTGCGCAGGCAAGGCGCGGCCATCAAGAGCGCGTCAGGAGCTAGCGCCGAGAGCGAGGGAAGCGAAGGCCGGGAAGCGCGACCGAAGTCGCGCTCCCTGGCCCCGGTTCAAGCGTCGGCGGGCTCGTGATCCTCGCCCTGCGACTTATCGGCCTTGGCCGCTTGTCCGTCGGAGCCATTGCCGCGCTGGCGGGCGACCAGAGCCTTCGCATCCTTCGGCCCCGCATCCTTTGTGAAGGTCTCCTCCTCGTCTTCGTCGAACGCGGCGCCTTTGACGAGGCCGGACAGGTTCGACCCGTCGAGGCCCAACTCCTTCATCAGCCCGTCGAGGACCGGGGCCTGCGCGCGATAAGCGAGCGCCGCGCTGACCGCGTCGGTGGCGAGATTGCCTGAGCTTCCCGACCCCTGCGCGCCGCCTTGCCCCTTTCCGCCGCCATTCGTCAGCCCGTCGACCTGGACGATCTTGATCGAATCGATCGCCTCCATTGGCTTGGCGCTCTCGCGGATGACGTCGGGCAGGACCTTGAGCAGCGCCAGCTTGGTCTGCAGGCTGATCTGCTCCATCGAGAGGATGTTGGCGGCCTCGTTGATGGCGCGCTGGCCCGCGGCCTCCACTTCGAAACGGACGCGCGCGGCTTCGGCGCGCAGCTTTTCGGCCTCGGCCTCGCCCTCGGCTTCGCGGCGGGCGGCTTCGGCGCGGTTCTGGGCCGCGTCCTTTTCCGCTTCGGCATCGACGCGGATCTTGATCGCGTCACGCTCGGCCTGCTTCGAGGCTTCGATCAGTTCGATGCGCTTCTGACGCTCGGCGATTTCGGTCTCGCGGCTGGTCGCGACCTGTTCTTCCGCGGCGACGGCCTTGGCGCGCGCCTCGTCCGCATCGGCCTTGGCCTGGCTTTCCTCGCGGCTCTTGTTCTGGACCGCGATCTGCTGTTCCTGCCGCGCGATCTCGAGCGCGCGCTGCTGGTCGATGCGGGCTTCCTCGACCAGGCGATCGGCCTCGATCTGCTGGGCGTCGACCTGCTTCTTGGCCTCGATCCGCGCGGCATCGGCCTCGCGCGTACGCTCGGCCTGAGTGCGGGCGATTTCGGAAGACTGGGCAGCGCGGCGCACTTCGACCTCGCGCTCCTGCTCCAGCCGGGCATATTCGGTGTCGCGGCTGATCTCGAAGCTCTTCTGCGCGGCCTCCAGGTTCTTGGTTTCCATCTGGACGCGCGTGTCCTGCTCGATGTCGTTGCGCAGTTTCTTGCGCGCCTCGATCTGCTCGGTCAGCTTCGTCAGACCTTCCGCGTCGAAAGCGTTGTTGGCGTTGAAGTGTTCGATCGAGGTTTGGTCGAGCCCGGTCAGCGAGACCGATTCGAGTTCGAGCCCGTTCATGGCGAGATCGTTGGACGAAACCTGCTGCACCTTCTGGACGAAATCGGCGCGCTGTTCGTGCAGCTCGTTCATCGTCATGCCCGCCGCGACCGAACGCAGCGCGTCGACGAATTTGCCCTCTACGAGGTCCTTGAGCATTTCGGGCTGCATGGTGCGCTGGCCCAAGGTCTGCGCGGCCATGGCGATTGCTTCGCTATCGGGCTTTACGCGGACGTAGAATTCCGCCTTCACGTCGATCCTGAGGCGATCGAGCGTGATCAGCGCCTCGCCATCGCGGCGCACCACGCTGAGGACCAGCGTGTTCATGTTGACCGGCATGGTCTCGTGGAACACCGGCAGAACCAGCGCGCCGCCGTTCATCACGACCTTTTCGCCGCCGACGCCGGTGCGCACGAAGGCGATTTCCTTCGAGGCGCGGCGATACATCTTCAAAAGGAAGGTGATCACGATGAGCGCGAAGATCACGCCCCCGACCAGCACCACCAAAGACGTTCCGAACAGGTCTTCCATCAATACCCCCTAACGATAATCAGTTTGGCGACAGGCGGCGCTCGGCCATCGCGGTCGCGTAAAATTGGTTCTTTTCCCGGCGGACAAGGAGGACCTCGTCGCCCGAATGCAGCTCGCTCGACTGTTCGTGCGGCTCCACCATCACGTAATGCGCCTGGCCGTGCACATCGCGGACGCGGGCACGCGCAGGCGATCCGGCGCGCGCGACGCCATCGGTAATCGTGGCGCGGCGACCGATCAGGCTTTGCGTGCTGACGGCGGTCGTATGATCCTTGGGCAGGACCGCCCCCAGCGGGCGGGCGAGCACCCCCGTTACCGGCACTGCCGCAGCCCCTGCGATCACGGCCGCGAGCCAGGAATAAAGCGGCGCGCCGGTCAGGCTCTCCGCCAGTTCCTGTATGCTGAGGCCGATCCCTGCGAACATCAGCAGGAACAGCGCCAGCCAGATCGTCAGAGGCACGCGCCCGAGGCCGAGCAGGGTCAGGAACCCTTCCATCATCCCCGGTTGAAGCGCGGCATCGGCATCCGCCCCGGCCTCGAGATCGATATCGGCGTCCGCGCCCCAATCTCCAAGCCCCAGCAGCTGGACCAGCGCCAGCAGCACGATGAGCCCCATCGCGATGGCGAAAGGCAGGTTGTGCGGTTCGAGCAACGTCATAATTCCCCCCTCTCGCTTATAGGCTTCGACACCCGCTTCCACCACCGAAACGAGCGCATCGGCCTGCTGTGTTAGCGATGTGGATCACCTAGCAGAAATCGGTCATTTTCCGTAGGAATATGCGACGAACGGAGTTCGATTTCCGCACCGGAATGGCGGCTTTGTGCGGCTCAGGCGTCCGCCTGCGCACGAGCGGCGAATTCGTCTCGCAATTCGCGCTTGTAGAGCTTGCCGTTCGCCTCGCGCGGCAGTTCGCTGCGGAATTCGAACAGGCGCGGCATTTTGATGCGGCTCAATTCCGGTTCAAGATAGGCGCGCAGCTCCGCCTCCAGCTGCTCGCCTGCCTCGTCCATCGTCACCGGCTGGACCACGGCGACGACACGTTCGCCCAGATCGGGATCGGGCGCGCCGATCACGGCGGCGTCCATCACCTTGGGATGGCTGACGAGGAGGTTTTCGACCTCCTGGGGATAGACGTTAACCCCGCCGGAGATGATCATGTGGCTCTTGCGGTCGGTGAGGTAGAGATAGCCCTCCGCATCGATATGGCCGATATCGCCCAGCGTCATCCAGCCTTCGGGATGCATCGCCTCCGCCGTCTTGGCGGGATCGTTGTGATAGGTCGGCAGAGTCTCGTTCTCGAAATAGATCAGGCCGTCTTCGCCCGCCGCCAATTCCGCGCCATCCGGCCCGCAGATGTGAAGCTTCCCGAAGATTGCCTTGCCGACCGTGCCGGGCCGCTCCAGCCATTCCTGCGCCTTTACCAGCGTCATCCCGATCCCTTCGGACCCGGCGTAATACTCGTTCACGATTTCGCCCCACCATTCGATCATCGCCTGCTTCACCGGGACCGGACAGGGCGCGGCGGCGTGGAGCGCGCGCTGGTGGCTCGACAGATCGTATCCCGCGCGCTGCTCGGGTTCGAGTTTCAGCATTCGCACGAAATGGGTCGGGACCCACTGGCTGTCGCTCACGCCGTAACGCTCGATCGCCTTAAGCGCGGTTTCGGGGTCGAATTTCTCCATCACGACCACCGTCCCGCCGAGCCTGTGGGCGGTGGTGCACCAGCCCAGCGGCGCAGCGTGATAGAGCGGCGCGGGCGAAAGATAGACCATCGATCCATCGGCAGGCATTCCCGCCCCCATCATCGCGAGGCCGACGAGGGGGACTGGCGCCTGGATGTCGTCGCTGTCGGGCGCGCGCGGGCGCACCCCCTTGGGGCGGCCCGTGGTTCCGCTGGAATAGAGCATGTATTGGCCGGGCACGGGATCTGAGAGCGGTGCGTCCGACTGGTCGGCCAGAGCAGCGCCAAGGTCTTCCTCCCCTTCGCCGTCCAGAACCAGGAACTCGCATTCCGGGCAAAGCGCGCGCAGGGCCTCGATCCGATCCGCGAAATAGGTTGAGGTGACCAGCAGCTTCGCATCGCAATCGCGCAGGATATAAGCGATTTCGGGCGCGGTCAGGCGGGTGGAGATGGGCACCATCATCGCGCCCGAACGCTGCGATCCCCAGACCAGCTGGAGATAGAGCGAATTGTTCTCCATCAGGAGGCCGAAATGCCCGTCCCTGCCCACGCCGCGCGTGCGCAACAGCCGGGCGAAGCGATTGGCGGTCTCGTCCATCGCGCGATAGCTGACCGTCTCGCCGCTGCCCGCCATGATGATGGCCGGATGGTCCGGGCGCGCCTGCGCGTGCGCGATGGGGTGCATGTCTCTCTCCCGCAAAGGCGCCCCCGCTTTGTCCGGGTGTGCGCGATCTGGTTGCAGGACGAAACCTAACCCATGGATCGGAAGGGGGCAAAGCAAAAGGCGGCCGGGGATGCCCCCAGCCGCCTTTGAATGCTGCCGCTCCTCATATCGAGGGGAGCCGCATGGTTTTGCAATTATTCCGCGGAAAGCAGCGCCAGCGCGTGATCGCGGTGATCGTCCGAGGCGACCATATAGGGCGACGGATCGACCGCGACGCCATCGACGCGGACTTCGTAGTGGAGGTGCGGACCAGTCGAACGGCCGGTCGAACCGACATAACCGATCAGATCGCCCTTCTTCACCTTGTCGCCCGCCGACACGACCATGTCGGACAGATGGGCGAAGCGCGTCTGGAGCGAAGCGCCGTGTTCGATCGAGATATACTTGCCGTAGCTCGAGAACCAGTCCGCCTTGCTGACGAAACCGTCCGCCGTGGCGTAGACCGGGGTGCCGGTCGGCGCGGCGAGGTCGACGCCCTTGTGGCCGCGCATCCCACCGAGCACCGGGTGGTTGCGCATGCCGTACCCGCTCGAAAGCCGGGCATCGGTCAGCGGCATGGCGGAGGGTACCGAAACCGGCGTGGTCGCGATGCCGGCCGAAACCTTGTCCATGCGTTCCCAGCTGGCGAACAGCTGCTCGAACTGGCGATCGCCATCAGCGGTGGTGACCGTGGAACCGGCCGTATCCTTCGCCGGCATATCGACCGCCGGAACCATCGCCGCGGAGTTCGCGCTTTCAGCGGCGGCGGGTGCGGCGGCCATCAGGCCAGCGGCACCCAGGCCGAGAGCGAGCGTCCGCAGAGCGTGGTTGAAAAGCTTCGTCATATGTGACCCGTCCATACTGCGAAGGCCCGATCCCCCGGACCCGATCGAACCCCAATCCCTTGGGTTATCGATCTATTTTCATCACCGCCGGAACCCCCCGACGTCTCGTGCATTGTGGGGTGGCGGAGAGAAGTTTACGAAGCAAGTGCGCCGTAGAACTCTAGCGATAAACCGGCTGATCGACGCGCTGAGTCGTTGAATGGCGGTTTGATAGCCCCTGCAAAATGGCTTTCGACCAATTTTCGCCACAATTCCGGCGGGTTTTCGCCGCGCGCCGCCGCCACCCGCGAAAAGTGCTTGGTGCCAAGGGCAACGTGCCGGATTTCGTCGTCAAGGATGCGTTGCAGGATCTGGGCGCCGCGCGAATCACCCGATGACGCCACGCGGTCACGAGTCGCAGGCGTGACGTCGAGGCCTCGCGCCTCCAAAACCATCGGCACCACCGCCAAACGCGCACCGACATCGCCCGCCGTATCGCGCGCCGCTTGCCACAAGCCGTCATGCGCGGGCAGCGCGCCATACTGCGAACCGAGCGAGGCGAGCTTGCGATCGAGCAGGGCGAAATGCATCGCCTCGTCCGCCGCGACGCCGAGAAAGTCGGACGCGAATTCCTCGCCCATCTGGCCGCCGAAACGCCCGACGATGTCGAGCGCCAGATCGATCGCGACGAATTCGATATGGGCGAGCGCATGCCACAGGGCGATTCGCCCGCGTTCCGACCCGCCCTTGCCGCGTTTCGGCATCTGCGAGGGCGGCAGCAAGTCGAGGCCCTCGGGCCAGACCGGCCGATCGGGCATAGATGCGGCCTCCGCCTCGCCGAGATCGAAGCGCAACCGCCCCAGCCGCCAGTCCCGCGCCACCTGCCGCGCCGCGAAGACCTTCCCGCCCGCCTCTCCAGTCAATAATGCCTTGCGGATCGCAAGCGAGAGGCCGGGCTTACCGCTCACGCTTCGCGCGCCGCGGCCAGCACCTCTTCGGCGTGGCCCTTCACCTTCACCTTGGGCCAGACGCGCAATATGCGCCCGTCCTCGCCGATCAAATAGGTCGTGCGAACCATGCCCATGAAGGTTTTCCCGTACATCTTTTTCTCCGTCCACACGCCGAGCGCGTCGGACAGGCCGCCGTCCTGCGCATCGGTGGCGAGATCGACAGTGAGATCATGCTTGGCGATGAAATTCCTGTGCTTCTGGGCTGAATCCTTGCTCACACCCAACAGGGCCACGCCCGCGGCATCGAAATCGGGGCGCAGCGCAGAGAAATCCTTCGCCTCGGTGGTGCAGCCGGGCGTGTTGTCCTTGGGGTAGAAGAACAGCACCAGTTTGCGCCCCTTGAAATCGGACGGCTTCACCTCGCTGCCGTCGATCGTTTCGAGCGCGATGTCGGGCAGAGTGTCGCCGGGGCCGTAGGTCGTGTCGGTCATGTGATCTCCAGTTCGATGTTAAATAGGCGCGCCCAATGGTCGGCGACGCAGGCCCTCGCACGGCCGAGCGCGGCCAGCACGGCGGGAAAATCGTCGCATCTGACGAGGCGCGCCAGAACCTGCCGCGCTTCCCCGCCCGGCGGATGCTGATCGGGGGCGAGCAGGCGCGCACCGACGAGAAGCCGCGTGAGAAAGCGATGCGCCTCCCGCAGATCCTCGTCCACCAGTCCCGTTTCGGCGAGGTCTTTCAGCGCGACGCTCAAATCGGGCGTCAGCGCGGTGCGATCGCGCAATTGCAGGAAGTGGACGAGGAATTCGAGGTCGACCAACCCGCCGCGCAGCAACTTTGCATCGAGCGGGCCCTTGGCGGCTTTATGTGACGCCATCTCGGTGCGCATGGCGAGGACGTCCTCGCGCAATTTTTCGGGATCGCGGGGCATAGTGGCGATCTCGCGCACGATCGCCTCGATCCGTGAACGCGCCGCATCCGATCCGGCCACCACGCGGCTGCGCATCAGCGCCATGTGTTCCCAGGTCCAGGCATCCTCGCGCTGATAGCGGGCAAAGCCGTCGATCCCCACCGCCAGCGGCCCCTGAGCCCCTTGTGGCCGCAGCCGGGTATCGACTTCGTAAAGGGCCCCCTCGGCGGTCGGCACGCTGAGCGCGGCGCTGACGCGCTGGGCGAGGCGATTGAAATAGAGCGTCCTTCCCAAAGGACGGCCCCCGTCCGATTCCGCTCCGATCGCGCCGTCCGTGAACAGGTAGACGATGTCGAGATCGGACGCATGAGTCAGCGCCCCACCACCCAAGCGCCCAAGGCCGAGCACCACCAGCTCGCCATCGACGAAGCGGCCGTGAGAACCTGCGAATTCCGCCTGCGCCGCATCGAGTGCGACGTTCAGCGCCGCCTCGGCCACGCGGGACAGGGCGCTCGCCACATCGAGCGGGTCCTGCTGCGCTTCGATCAATTGCATGCCCAGCGCGAAGCGCTGCTCGCCCGTCACCACGCGGATGCGATCGAGCTTGCGTTCGTAATCGTCCCCGCGCTCGCCCCGCGCCATCCGGTCCATGAGAGCCGCGACATCGCCGGGAAGGTCGAAGGCCGAGCGATCGATCAGCGCGTCGAGCAATTCGGGCCTGCGCGCCAGTTCGTCGGCGAGCGGCGGGGCGAGCGTCAGGCAATCGACGAGCAGTTGGAAGAGGCCAGGTCGCGCTTCGAGGAGGCGAAAGAGGTTGATCGCGCTGGGCAGTTTTTCGAGCAGGGTCTCGAACCGCGCGAGCGCGTGGTCGGGCGCTTCGCTTTCGGCAATCGCTTCGATCAGATCGGGCAGGATCGCGTCGAACGCACTTACCGCCGCCGTGCTGCGCAGCGCGCGATAGCGGCCATCGCTCCAGCGCGCGATCCGCTGCGACACGCTCTCGGCATCGGAGAATCCCAGCTCTTCCAGCCTATTCGCCGCGGCGGGAGAGGCGGGCGCGCCGCCGTCCTCCGCGATCAGTTCGCCGAACAGCTCGGCCACGGGAGCGCAAGTCTTTGCCACCAGATCGACCAGAGCCGCCCCGCTTTCGAGCCCGTGAAGATGCGCGACATTCTCCAGCGCTTCGCCCTCGGGAAGGCTGTGCGTCTGGCGGTCGGCGACCATCTGCAGGCGATGTTCGATCGTGCGCAGTCGCTCATAGGCCTCGCCCAGAATGCGCGCAGTGTCGGGCGGGATATGCCCCGTCGCCGCCAGCGCATCGAGCGCTGCGCGCGTGCCCCGCCCCCGCAGCGAGGCATCGCGTCCGCCATGGACCAGCTGATGGGTCTGGGCGAAGAATTCGATCTCGCGAATGCCGCCGCGCCCGAGCTTGAGGTTGAAGCCCGGCCCGGCCTCCGTCGGCCCGGAATGGCTGTCGCGGATGCGCGCGGTCAGCCGCCGGATCTCGTCGATGGCGCCGAAATCGAGGCTGCGCCGCCAAACAAAGGGGCGGATCGCATCGAGGAAGCGCTCGCCCGCCGCGATGTCGCCCGCCGCCGCGCGCGCACGGATGAAGGCGGCGCGCTCCCACGCGAGCGCCGAGCTTTCGTAATGCGTCGTCGCCGCGCCGATCGGGATCGCGAGCGGGCTGACCTCGGATGCTGGGCGCAGACGCAGATCGACGCGGAAGACGTATCCTTCGGGCGTCGTCTCGGACAGGAGCCGCACCGTCTCGCGGGCATAACGCTGCGCCGCCTCGCCCGGCTCGTCCCGCTCGCGCCGGGGCAATGTGTCGGGATCATAGATCAGGATCGGATCGATGTCCGAACTGTAATTGAGCTCGCCCGCCCCATGCTTGCCGAGCGCGAGGCCGATCATCCCATCGGGCGCGGCACCCGGCACCCGGCGCGCGATCGAGGCGGCGATCGCGGCGTGGAGCGCGCGATCGGCAAAGGTCGACAATTCGCGCATCACGCGGTCGAGTTCGAGACCTCCGGCCAGATCGCCCACCGCCAGAGCCAGCGCCAGCGCCAGCCGCTCGCGCCGGAGCGCAACGCCGGTGTCCTCGATATCCTCGCCCGCCGCCTTGGCCGCGAGCAGCGCCTCCTCGATCTGCCCCGCCTCCAGCAACGCCTCGATCGCGGGCAAACGCTCCAGCGCGCGCGACAGGAAGGGGGAATGCGCGCGCGCCCGCGCCAGGGCACCGGCCCAGTCGGGAGAGGATGAGAGTGCGGCGGCCATCGCCCGATCGCATGCCCGCCACGCGCTTGCCCCGCAAGGTGCGAGGTGCGACAGGGCGCCCGCCCATTATTCTCTTTGCCCGCCCAATACCGGAGCCTGCCGATGCCAAGCGATATCCCGATCATGCCGCCCGAATGGGCGAAGCAGGACTGGCTCTGGATCGGCTTCCCCCATGATGCGGAGGAATGGCCCGACGTTCTGGGCCGCGCGCAGGAGCAGATCGCGGCGTTCGCCAATGCGGTCGCCGAAAGCGGGCAGGAAGTCCGCCTGCTGGTCCGCGACGCCGCCAACGAAGCGCGGGCGCGCCAGCTGACGAGCGCTGCGGTGACGCTGGAGCGGCGCGATTATGGCGATGTCTGGCTGCGCGATACCGGGCCGCTGGTGCTGAGCGACGGCAATAAGCGCGTCGCGCGTCGCTTCCAGTTCAACGGCTGGGGTGGCAAATATCTGATGGAAGGCGACCAGACCATCGGGGCCGAACTGGCGCGCGATGCCGGGCTGCCGCTCGATACCGCCGGCTGGATATTGGAAGGTGGCGCGATCGACGGGGACGGAACGGGCCTCGTCGTGACGACCGAGCAATGCCTGCTCAATCCCAATCGCAATCCCGATCTCTCACGCGAAGAGATCGAGGCGAGGCTGAAGCGCGATCTCGGCTTCACGCGCGTGCTGTGGCTGGGCGATGGCCTCGTCAACGACCATACGGACGGGCACGTGGACAATCTCGCGCGCTTCGTGGCGCCGGGCCGGATCGCCCTGCCGCAGGCGACGGGCAAGGACGATCCCAACGCCGCGATCTATGACGATGCGGCGGACCGGATCAAGGCGGCGGGAATCGACCTCGTCCGCATCCCCTCACCCGGCCTCGTGACCAGCGGGGATCATGTCGAACCGGCAAGCTACGCCAATTTCGCCATCACCTCGAACCTCGTGGTGGTGCCGACCTTCGGCAGCCTGCACGACGAGGAAGGCGTGGCGGCGATCGGCGATCTGTTTCCCGACCGCGCCACCATCGGCCTGCCCGGCGATGCGGTGCTGGCGGGCGGCGGCGGCTTCCACTGCGCCAGCCAGCAGATGCCCGCGGCGGAATGGTGCGCTTAACCGTTCGTTAGGGTTTCCGCGCGAAAACGGGAACATGGCCAAGGCTATCGCTCTCGTCCGCACTCCTTTTGCCGCGCTGCGTCCCACGGACCTGTTGCGCTCGCTGATCGTCGGCGCCTGCGGCCTCGCGCTTGCTTTCGCAGGGCCGATCCTGCCGCTCTGAGCGGCTTCAGCTAGCCACCTTCACACAATCGCCTTTATCAGCGCGGCCAAGGCCGCCGCGCCGAGCACCACGCCCACACAGACCCGCCAGGTCCGGTCCGCGATCCGGCCCGACAGCCGGTCGCCCAATCTGTTGCCGACCAATACGGCGGGGAACAGCAGCGCTGCGAGCAGGGCCAAATTCCATTGCAGCACGCCGAGCGCCGCGCCGCTGACGAGGCCCGCGCTCGACGCGCAGGTGAAGATCAGCAGCATCGAGGCCTTTGCCGTCTCGCGCGCGATGTCGCGCCCGACGTAATAGGGCACGACCGGCGGCCCCGGCATCCCGGCATATCCGGTCATCAACCCGCTCAAGATACCCACGCCGCCGGTGGTCGCCGGGTGATGATCCATCGCGCCCCGTCGCGGCAGGAGGATCGCGACGAAGGCCGACAGCGCGATGAAGGCGATGACGACTCGCGCGATTGCGGGCGTGGTCAGGCTGAGCGCATAGAGCCCCAGCGGTGTTGTCACCGCGACGAGCGCGATAATGATCCACGCCGACCTTTCCGCATTCCGCAGCAGCCTGCGGATTTCCGAGAGGCCGATGAAGACCGACAGGAAATTGGTCAGCAGCACCGCATGGACGGGCGAGAGCGCCAGCGCCAGGATCGGCACCAGCAGGATCGCCATCCCGAACCCGGTCAGTCCGCGCACGAAGGCCGAGCCGAACGCAGCGAGAAGCGCGGCGAATATCGCCGCCGTGCCGTATCCGGCCAGCAGGTCCATCGCGAAGGCCTAGCCCTGTTTCAGATCGGGCGGAGTCGCGGCGTCTTTCAGCATGGCGATCGCTTCGTCCAAGGGCATCACCTTCTGCTGTTGCTCGCCGAGCGTGCGGACGGCGACGGTGCCTTCTTCCGCTTCGCGATTGCCGACGACGAGGAGATGCGGGACCTTGGCGTGCGAATGTTCGCGCACCTTGTAGTTGATCTTCTCGTTGCGCAGGTCGCTTTCGACGCGGATACCCGCCGCTTCCAGCTTCGCCACGGCTTCCTTCGCATAGTCGTCCGCATCCGAAACGATGGTCGCGACCACGGCTTGGACCGGGGCGAGCCAGACGGGGAGTCGCCCGGCGAAGTGCTCGATCAGGATCCCGATGAAGCGTTCATACGATCCGAAGATCGCGCGGTGCAGCATGACGGGGCGGTGCTTCTCGCCATCCTCGCCGACATAGCTTGCGTCGAGACGATCGGGCAGCACGCGGTCGCCCTGGATCGTGCCGACCTGCCAGGTCCGCCCAATCGCATCGGTCAGGTGCCATTCCAGCTTGGGCGCATAGAACGCGCCTTCGCCGGGCAGTTCTTCCCAGCCGTACTCCTCGTTCGCCATGCCCGCTTCGGCCACGGCATCGCGCAATTCCTGTTCGGCCTTGTCCCAATCGGCCTCGCTCCCGAAGCGCTTTTCGGGGCGCAGCGCCAGCTTGACGTGATAGGTGAAGCCGAAATCCTTGTAGACCGCATCGGCCAGCGCGCAGAACTTGCGCACTTCTTCGACCACCTGCTCCTCGGTGCAGAAGATATGCGCATCGTCCTGCGTGAACTGGCGCACGCGCATCAGGCCGTGGAGCGCGCCATGCGGTTCGTTGCGGTGGCAGCAGCCCATCTCGCCCAAGCGGATCGGCAGGTCGCGATAGCTGGTGATCCCCTGCTTGAAGACGAGGACGTGCGCCGGGCAGTTCATCGGCTTGATCGCCATCCAGTCGGCGTCCTTCGCCACCGTGGGGTGCGAACCGGCGCCGCTATCGTCGACTTCGGGGACCATGTCGGGCACCGCGAACATGTTCTCGGCATATTTGCCCCAGTGGCCGGACTGTTCCCACTGGCGCACGTCCATCAGCTGCGGCGTCTTGATTTCGCGATAGCCGCCATTGTCCATCTTGCGGCGCATATAGGCTTCGAGCTCGCGCCAGATGCGATAGCCCTTGGGATGCCAGAAGACCGATCCGTGCGCCTCTTCCTGCAGGTGGAACAGGTCCATCTCGCGGCCCAATTTGCGGTGGTCGCGCTTGGCGGCTTCTTCGAGGCGCGTGAGGTGCGCGTTCAATTGCTTCTTGTTGAGCCAGCCCGTGCCGTAGATGCGCGTCAGCTGCGCATTCGACTGGTCGCCGCGCCAATAGGCGCCCGCGACGCGCATCAGCTTGAAGGCATCGGGGTCGAGCTTGCCGGTCGAGGCGAGGTGGGGGCCACGGCACATGTCGAGCCAGTCCTCGCCCGACCAATAGACCGTCAGCTCCTCGTTCTCGGGCAGTTCCTTCGCCCATTCGGCCTTGAAGACCTCGCCTTCGCTCTCCCACTTCTCGATCAGCTTTTCGCGGCTCCAGACCTCGCGCTTCAGCGGCTTGTCGGCGCGGATGATGCGACGCATCTCCTCCTCGATCGCGGGCAAATCGTCCATCGAGAACGGATCGCGATTTTCGGGCGCCTTGACGTCGTAATAGAACCCGTCGTCGGTGGAGGGGCCGAACGTGATCTGCGTGCCGGGGAAGAGCGACTGGACCGCTTCAGCGAGGACGTGGGCGTAATCGTGGCGCGCGAGTTCGAGCGCGTCTTCCTCGTCGCGGCTCGTCACCAGCGCCAGCTCTGCATCGCCGTCGAAGGGGCGGTTGATGTCGCGCAATTCTCCATCAACGCGCGCCGCGATCGCCGCCTTGGCGAGACCGGGGCCGATCGCGGCGGCGACATCGGCCGGAGTGGATCCGGCCTCCATCTCGCGCACGGACCCATCGGGCAGGCTGATCTTAAGCAATTCCGTCATCGTCTCATTCCCTCGCTGCCGGGGCCATGGCACAGCGGCGCGCCCGGTCAAGCCGCGGCGTATCGAGGAGAAGGATCGGGAAGGACGCCGCACCACCCGACCGGGACCGTGGGCCGGGAAGCGGGCGCGGCGTCAGCCAGCGCGCGCGCACCCCGGCGCGATGGTAGTCGAATTATGGGTGCGAGCATTCGTCATTAGCGGCAGATAGCGGTTGCAGGCCGTTTGCTCAACCGTCGTCACACCGTTTCGAGCCGCTTCTGACCCGCCAGCGCGGTGATCCGCTTGGTACCGGCAAGCGCGGCCCCTCTCTGCCGTGCGCCCATCAGGCGATATTCGCTGGTCGCGCTGCCCGGCGTCAGCTCCACCGCCATGTAGCCGCGATGCGAGGCGTCCATCCACCGAAGCTCGGGATTGAAAGCGACCGTCTCGCGCTCCAGCTCCGCAGTCGGCACGTAAGTGACGTAGTTCTCGAGACCCGGTGAGGTCACCGACTGGCCGCCGAATTCGACGCCCACCCGCGCGCCGTCCTGCGCCAGGTCGAAGGCCCAGGCATTGTGCGTGTCGCCCGCCAAGCTGACGAGGTTGGCATCCGCTTCCAGCGCCGCGCGTAACACTCGCTCGCGCGCGGCGGGATAGCCGTCCCACGCATCGAGATTGAGCGGCAGTTCATTACGCGAGGCCATCGCGCCCGCCTCGACATAGCGGCGCGTGCGCTCGGCCATGTCTGACGGGAGGTTTTCGGCGAGGCGCGGCGCGGTGGCGAGCTTGCCCATCAGCACCTGCTGGACGAGGACCTGCCATGGCTTGCCCGCCCGGGCCGAGCGCATCAGCCCGTCCGCCAGCCACGCCTGCTGGCGCGCGCCGAGCATTTCGCGCGCAGGATCGGCATAGACCCCGTCGCGGAAGGCCACGAGCGCCGCAGACGCGCTTTCGGGCGTCGCCTTGCCGGAGAGGATCGAGGCGTAATCGAACTGTTCGGACCGCGCCTCCAGCCGGGTTTCCAATCGGAACAGCGTTGCAAGATCGCCGATCTCGTAAGCCGCCCACGGTTCGTCCGACACCGGCATCCATTCGCGATAGGCGCGCATCGCCGCCGCCTTGCGGGCGCTCCACGGCCCTTCGGTTTCCGGCTGGTGGTTCTGCGCCCCGCCCTTCCAACTGTCGTTCGCGCTTTCGTGATCGTCCCAGCCCGCGATCATCGGATAGACCTGGTGCAGCCGCTGGAGGTCGCGATCGCTGCGATACTGCGCGTAACGCGCGCGATAATCCGCCAGCGCCACGATCTCGCGCGCCGGATCGGGCTGGCGCATGGCGAAATCGGGATTGTCGTAGGTGCCCGGGCCGTATTCGTAGAAATAATCGCCGAGATGGAGCGCGCAGTCGAACTGGTTCGATTCCGCCGCATGGGCATAGGCGTTGAACCAGCCGAAGCCCATATTGGAGCAGGAAAACACCGCCATGCGGAAGCGCGCCGTCGGCCCCACGGGCAGTGTCCGGGTGCGTCCTTCGTCGGACTGCGTTCCGTCGGGCGCAGTGAAGCGATAGTAATACCATCTGCCCGGTTCGAGCCCGCTAACCTGCGCCTTGCAGCAAAAATCGCGATCGGGCGAAGCGATCACGCGTCCTTCGGCGACCACGCGGCGGTTCGCGTCCGCTTCCATCATCTGCCAGTCGAGCGCCGTATCCTGTCCTGCGACAAAGCGCGTCCACAGCAGGACCCCGTCCGCCCCCGGCTCGCCACTGGCGACGCCATGGGTGAAACCGCGCTGAGCGGTCAGCTGGGCGGAAAGCGGCGCCGACAGCGCGCCTGCCGCGAGGATGCCCCCTTTCAGGACATGACGACGGTCGAGCGCGGGAAGCAGGGCGGCGGCGGGCGGTTCGGTGGGGAACATGATGGCGATCTCCTCGATGGCGGGGCGTGGACCCGCTTCGTGACAGGATCAAGACCGTTGTGCCGCGATACGCAGTTGCGTGCCACGACAAGGACATGCGCCATTATGACAAGCATGCTTGACAAAGCAGAACGCGACACGTAAAGCGTCATTGACATACAGAAAAGGACCCTTGCCATGACGACTACACGCTCCGCCCTGTTGCTCGCCGCCGCGATGATCGGGATCGCACTCCTCGCCATCGTGGATGTCGTGCCGGAAGAAACGGCGCAGTTTGCTCCGCTCGCGCTGCTGGCGATCTTCCCGCAGGCATGGCTGGGCCGGTCGCGCGTCTGCGGGCGCGCCGTCAAAGCCGAGCGCTGACATGGCTACCGGCAAGAAATCTGTGCGGATCGGCCTCGCGATCTCGGCGCTCCTATCGGCCCTTGCGATCCTCATGCTCGCCGAAACCTCCGCGATCGAGCGTGAGACGGCCTGGGTCCTCGCGATCCTTCCCGTCTCGCTGATCGCACTCGCTATGTTCGCGGGCGTTCGCGCCGGGTCGGCCAAGCCCGCCGCCTCGCAGCGTTATATGCTCAGGATCGGAGGGCTGATGGCGTTCTACCTCGTCAGCCTCTTCGCCGCCGAGATCCTTATCGAGGATCGCGGCCTGCCGGGCGCTCCGGCCGTCATCCTTGCCGCATTGCCCGGCCTCGCCTTCGCGGGCGTGGTGTGGGTGTTCGGCGCGCTGATCGTCGAGGAGAAGGACGAATTCATGCGCCTGCTCCACATCCGCCAGGGCCTGATCGGCACCGGCATCGCGCTGACCTGCGCGGCGGTATGGGGATTTCTCGAAACCTATGGTTTTGTGCCCCATGTCGCCGCCTTCTGGTGGCCGACGATCTGGTGCTTCGGACTGGGCCTCGGCGCGCTCGCCAACAAGATCGCCTACGGTTCGTGGGGAGAGGTCCGGTGAAGAACCGCCTCAAGGTGCTGCGCGCCGAACGCGACTGGAGCCAACAGGACCTTGCCGAGCGGCTGGAGGTCAGCCGCCAGAGCGTCAATGCGATCGAGACCGGCCGCTACGACCCGTCGCTCCCGCTCGCCTTCCGCATCGCCGATATTTTCGGCCTCGCGATCGAGGAGATCTTTCTGCGCGGATGATGGTGCGCGCAACGCGATAGCGGGCGTTGACTTGCAGCCGGTGCCGCCCGAAAAGCGGCGCCGGACACAGTGCGGGGGCGCGAGACGATATGGAAGAAACGGCGGATGCCGGCGCGGGTGGGCGCGCGGACGATCCTCACAGCGCATTCGGATTCACCGGATCGTGGCGCGAATTCGCGCCGATCGCCTTTTCGAACCTTCTCCTGACTATCGTGACCTTGGGCGTCTACCGCTTCTGGGCCACCGCGAGAGAGCGCCGCTATCTCTGGTCGCGCAGCCGCTTCGTGGACGAACGGCTGGAATGGGCGGGCACCGGGCTCGAGCTTTTCATCGGTTTCGTGATCGTGCTGCTGCTGTTCGGCGGGCCGTATTTCATCGTCAGCTTCGGCGCGCAGGCCCTGATCGCGCGCGGGTACGAAGCGCTTGGTCTCGCGCTCCTCGCAGGGTCGATCGTCATCATCTTCTATCTCGCGGGCGTCGCGCGCTTCCGCGCGCTGCGCTATCGCCTGTCGCGCACCCGCTGGCGCGGCATTCGCGGAGGGAGCGACGATAACGGCTTCGTCTTCGGCCTGTCCTATATGTGGAAGACCGCGGTCGGCTGGATTCCCGCCGGGTTGCTGATCCCCTGGTCGATGACCAGTCTGTGGAACGAGCGCTGGAACGCGATGAGCTTCGGGCCCTATCGCTTCGTGTCGAAGGCCGATTCCGCGCCGGTCTTCCTGCGCTTTCTCCTCTTCTACCTCGCGCCCATCGCACTGGTGGTGGGCGGCGGGATCGCCGCCGTGATGGGCGCGCTGGCGGGGCAAGGGATCGGTGGGGACGAAGGCGGAATGATCGGCGGTGCGATCGGCATAATCGGTATGGTCATCGCGCTTTATCTCGGTCTGGGGTTGATCGCGGTCGCGTTCTACGCCGCCTTCTATCGCGAGGTGGTCGGCAAGACCCGGTGGCACGATCTCGAATTCAGTTTTGAGGCGCGCACGAAAGACTGGGTCAAGCTGCTGGTGGGCGATGTCGTCCTCGTCGTCATCACGCTCGGGATCGGACTTATCTTTCTCGGCTATCGCCATTGGAAGTTCTTCATGACGCATCTGGAGGCGCGCGGCGAAATCCTGCTCGACGATCTGACCCAATCGACCACCGCCACCGCGCGCCATGGCGAGGGCCTGCTCGACGCCTTCGACATGGGCGCGATCTGACGCGATGCCAGACGCGATGGAGAACGAAGGAATCGCGGTCCCGGCAAGCTGGTATGACGGGATCAGCGCGATCCGCCACGAGGGCAGCGCGCGCTGGCAGCGCGGCGAATTGGTGCTGGAAACTGTCGATGGCGCGATCACGAGCGTCGCGCCCGACGATCTGACCTTCGCCGAAACGCAGCCGGACAGGATCGTGTATCGCCGCAGGAGCGCGCCGGACTTTCGCCTCTATTTACCACGCGACCTTCCGCCCGCCTTCGCTTCGCATCTCCCCGAAGGACGGGAATATGGCGGCTGGATCGATCGGATCGGGCTGGGAAAGGCCGCGATCGCCTTCGCTGCCGTAAGCGCTGCGGCCGTCGCGCTGTTCCTGACCGCGCCCGACTGGCTCGGGCCGCGCATCCCCGAAACGTGGGAGCGCAATCTGGGCCAGGCGATGGTCGGCGATTTCGGCGGCCGCCTGTGTTCGACGCCCAAAGGCGATGCCGCGCTCGCCAAGCTGCTCGACCGGGTCGATCCGGGCGATCCCCAGGTCAAGGCGGGCATCGCCAATATCGACATGGTCAACGCCGTCGCCCTGCCCGGCGCACAGGTTCTCTTGTTCGACGGTCTGGTTCAGCAGGCGGAAAGCCCCGAGGAGCTGGCGGGCGTCCTCGGGCACGAGGTCGGCCATGTGCGCGAACGCCATGTGATGACCGCGCTGCTGCGGCAGTTCGGTTTCTCGATCCTCTTGTCGGGCGCCAATTCCGGGCTCGGCGACACCGCGTTCGGGCTCGCGCAGATGGGCTATTCCCGCGATGCCGAGCGCGAGGCGGACCAATATGCCCGTGCCCGCATGGCCGAAAGCGAGATTTCGCCGCTTGGCGCGGCAAGCTTTTTCGAACGGATGGCCGAGAAATACGGCGATAGCGACGATACGCTGTTCGGCTGGGTCGCCAGCCACCCTTCGGCAGGCGAGCGTGCCCGCCTCTATCGCAACGCCGCTCGCGAGAACGCGCCCTATCCGCCCGTGCTGACCGATGCGGAGTTCGAGGCTCTCAAGACAATGTGCGCCGACGATCCCGACGTCGAGGAGTTCGAGTTCTTCTGATCGCTTGCAATGCCTCGGTCCCATGACGAGATGGACGGGATGAGCGCATTGACCGACTATTTCGACGGACCCCAGGGGCGCCGCATCGCCTATCGGCACATCCCCGGTGACGGCCCGGCCCTGGTGTTCCTGCCCGGTTATATGTCCGACATGGCGGGCAGCAAGGCGACCGCGCTGATCGACTGGGCGCGCGAGACGGGGCGCGAATGCCTGCTGCTCGATTATTCCGGCTGCGGCCAGAGTGACGGCGCGTTCGCGGACGGAACGTTGACCCGCTGGCGCGACGAGGTGGCGGCGCTGGTCGAGGACCGGATCACGGGCGAGGCGATCCTGATCGGATCGTCGATGGGCGGCTGGTTGATGCTGCTGGTGGCCGAAGCTTTGGGGGATCGGGTCGCAGGCCTCGTCGGGATCGCCGCCGCGCCGGATTTCACCGAATGGGGATTGAACGCCGACCAGAAAGAGGAGCTCGAGCGCGGCGAGACCGTGTTCGAGGACAATCCCTACGGCCCCGACCCCACACCGACCCATCCCGGCTTCTATAGCGATGCGCAGGCCTTGCGACGCCTGGAGGGCCCCATCGCGCTCGACATCCCCGCGCGCCTGATCCACGGACAGCGCGATACCGACGTGCCGTGGCTGATCACCCTTCGCCTCGCCGACAGATTGCGTTCGGACGACATACAGGTGACGCTGGTTAAGGATGGCGACCACCGCCTCTCGCGCCCGCAGGATATCGCCCTGCTGCTGCGCGTCATCGGCGATCTCGCCGCACCGGCCTTGTCCTAACGATCGGACCCCGCCCCGATGATCACATCCATCCTCTCGCTCATGCTGGCCCAGGTCGGGCCTAATCCCATTGTCGCGGAGCCGATCACGCCGCCCGAAGTGGCCGAACAGCGCCGCCAGACCGCCGAGCGCGAGCGGCAACAGGCTGGAAACGTGGCCGTGCAGGATGCCGCCGCGCCCTCGCGGCTTTCGGAATGCCTCGCCAGCGCGGGGCAGGACGCGGAAACGGGCGAGGCGTTCGCCCGTGCTTGGCTGGAAACCGCCACGCCCGAAGACCGCGCGCTCGCTCTGCACTGCCTCGGCCTGTCGCTCGTCAGGCAGGAACGGTTCGCCGATGCGCGCGCCGCTTTCGATAGCGCGCGCGACGCGGCTCCGGCGACCAATCCCTCCTATCGCGCCCGCCTGTCGGGCATGAGCGGCCACACCGCGCTGGCGCAGGGCCAGGCCGATCTGGCCGTGCCTGCCTTCGAACGCGCGATCACGGATGCGGAGAGCGCCGCCGATCCCGCGCTGACCGCCGGGCTCAACACCGATCTCGCCCGCGCGCTGGTCGCCGCGAACCGCGCGCCGGACGCCGTCGCCGCGCTCGCCGCGGCGCGCGATGCCGATCCCTCGAACGCGCAGGCCTGGCTGTTGTCGGCAACGCTGGCGCGGCGGCTCGAACGGTTGGGCGAGGCGCAGCGCCATATCGAATACGCCGCCACGCTCGCCCCGCGCGATCCCGCGATCGGCCTGGAAGCCGGCGTCATCGCCGCGATGGCGGGCCGCGAAGACCAGGCACGCGCCAGCTTCGCCTCCGTGATCGAGGTCGCGCCCGACAGCGTCGAGGCGGGACGGGCCCGCACCTATCTGACCCGGCTCGACGGGGGCACGCAGCAGGAAGGGCCGAGCGGGCGATGACCGACTATTCCGTTCTCGACCTCGTCCCCGTGCGCGAAGGTGGCACGGTTTCGGACGCTCTCGCCGCCGCCACCGATCTTGCGGTCGCCGCCGAACGGGCGGGGTGCAAGCGGTTCTGGGTGGCCGAACACCACGCGATGGACGGGATCGCAGGCGGGGCGACTTCGGTCGTGCTCGCGCATATCGCGAATGCGACCCAAACGATCCGCATCGGATCGGGCGGGATCATGCTGCCCAACCACACGCCCTTCCAGATCGCCGAACAGTTCGGCACGCTCGCCGCGCTGTTTCCCGGTCGGGTGGATCTCGGCCTCGGCAGGGCACCGGGGGCAGGGCCGGAATTGCAGCGCGCGCTGCGCAAGGATTTGCACCGCGCCGCCGAGATGTTCCCACATGACGTGGTCGAACTGCGCGCCTTTCTGAGCGCCGAGGACGAGACCGCGATCCGCGCCACGCCCGGCCATGGCTCCGACGTCGAGATGTGGATGCTGGGATCGAGCCTATTCGGCGCGCAACTCGCGGCGCGGCTCGGCCTTCCCTACGCCTTTGCCAGCCATTTCGCGCCCGACCATCTCGACGGCGCGCTTGAGCTCTATCGCCGCACCTTCGAACCCGGCCCGGCGCTCGACAGACCGCATGTGATGGTCGCCATGAACCTGTTCTGCGCCGAGAATACGGCGGAAGCCGAAAACCTCGCCAGCTCGCAGCTGCAATCCTTCGTCCGCCTGCGCACGGGCAAGCCCGGCAAGCTGCCCCCGCCTTTGCCCGACTATCGCGCCTCGCTCGACCCACGCGCCCGCGCCATCGTCGACCATGTCGGCCAGGCGAGCGCGATCGGCACGCCGGACGAGGTCGCGAGCCAGGTCAACGCCTTCATCGCGCGCACCGGCGCCGACGAGGTCGTCTTCGGCGGAGCGACGTTCGAACCCGAGGCGCGCACCCGCTCGCTCGCTCTCGCGATGGGCGCGCTGACCGCCTGATTCTCTTGCCGGATACGCTTGCGGCGCGGTTCGGAGAGGCCTAGGGGCCGCTACGTAAACCCGCGCTGGAGAGAGCGCGTCAGGAGAGATCGGGCAGCCGTTTTCGGCTCGCCCGCCGAGAGGTTCTATGGGTTCCAAGCAAGCCGCCCCGAAACAGACCGACGGGCAGGCGCCCGCCATCGATTCCAAGCTCGTCGAACGGCTGGCTGGAAGGATGCGCGATTCTCTGCTTCCGGGCGATGACCCCATGGACAAGGACCGCCTGCACGAAGCCGCGCGCTTCGTTCTGGAAGCAGGCGCCGCACGCGAGATGAACCGTTCCGCGATCGCGCTGGAATCCCTGAGCGAGGAGCGGCGCTTCATGCGCATCGCCATCGTCAATGACGACATGCCCTTCCTCGTCGATTCCACCGCCGCCGCCATCGCCGCCGCCGGGCTTTCGATCGATCGGCTGGTCCACCCCGTCGTGCCCGTGGAGCGTGCGCCGGATCGCCGCCTCGAAACCATTCTCGATAGCGATCCCGACGACGCCTTCTACGAATCGATGATCTATATCGAGACATCGCGCGTCGATGCCCGTCAGCGCCGCGAATTGATGGCGAGCCTCAAGGAAACGCTGGGCGATGTGCGCGCCGCGGTGCAGGATTGGCCGAAATTGCAGGCCGCGATGCTCGCCGATGCGGATGCGATCGCAGACGAGGGCCGGGAGGGCGAACAGGGCGCGGAAGTGCTGCGCTGGCTCAACGAAGGGATGCTCACCCAGCTCGGCCACATGATCCGCACGCGCGATGGCGACGTGGAAGACGCGCTCGGCATCTGCCGCAAGAGCGCGCAGGACCTGTTGGCGGAAAATTCCTACGAACGCGCCTTCGCCTGGTTCGAGGACAAAAAGAACACCCGCGTCCCGCTGATCATCAAGGCGAACCGCGTCGCCAACGTCCATCGCCGCGTCCCCCTCGACCTGTTCATCGTCCCGCGCTGGGAAGAGGGCAAGGCGGGCAAAAAGGTCGCCGCGCTGTCGATCCACGCGGGCGTCTGGACCAGCGCCGCCCTCGCCGCGCCGCCGCGTTCGGTGCCGCGCCTCAAGGACCTGCTTGCTTCGATCGCCGAACGGCTGGATTTCGATTACGGCGGCCATGCCGGCAAGGCGCTGGTCCACGCGCTGACCGCGCTGCCGCACGATCTCCTCGTCGGGTTCGCCGAAAAGGATGTGGAGCGCATCGCCACCAATATGATGGCGTTGGTCGACCGCCCGCGCCCGCGCCTCGCCCTCGTCGAAGCGCCCCTGTCGCGCCACCTGTTCGCCTTCGTCTGGTTGCCGCGCGACATGCTGGCGACGCAGGTTCGCCTCGAAATCCAGGCTCTTTTGGAAACCGGCGCCGAGGCCCGGATGCTGGACTGGAGCCTCGAGGTCGAGGGCGGCAACCTCGCCATGCTGCGCTTCGTGCTCGACATCCGTGATGGCGAGGGGAATTTCGACGCCAAGGCGCTCGACGATCAACTACAGACGATGCTGCGCGGCTGGACCGAGGCGGTCGAGACCGAACTCGCCACACATTTGGAAGGCAACCGCGCCGCCGCGATCGCCCTGCGCTTCGCCGAAGCCTTTCCGACCGCCTATCGCGGCCGGTTCGGTGCGCAGGAAGCTGCACTCGACATCCTGCGCCTGCGCGCGCTGGGCCATCATGCGGTCGGCGAGCAAGGTGGGGACGAGCAGGGCCGCCAGCGCGGTGCCCGCCTCTATCGCGACCCCAGCGGCACATCCCATGCGCTGCGCCTCAAACTCTATCAGGCCGAGGGCAGCCTGCCCCTGTCGGACGCGGTCCCGACGCTCGAGAATTTCGGCTTTCATGTCCAGTCCGAAATGCCGACCTCGCTCGACGAGGGCAGGCTGGGCACGATCCACGATTTCACGCTCCGCCTCAATTCGGCGGTCGAGGCGGATGCGCTGGTCGAACGCGCCGAGACGATCGAGGACGCGATCGCCGCTGTCCTCAATGGCGAGGCGGAGAACGACTCCTTCAATCGCCTGGTCGCCGAAACCGGCCTGACCGCGCGCGAGGCGAACTGGCTACGCGCCTTCTATCGCTATCTGCGCCAGACCGGTATGGGCTTCACGATCTACACGGTAGTCGATGCGCTGAGCGGTGCATCCGACGTCACCCGCGCGCTGATCGCGCTGTTTACCGCGCGCCACGATCCCGAATTCGGGTCCGGCCGGGACGACGCGATTGCAGAAGCGGAGGCCGCGATCAAGCGCGGGCTCGGCAAGGTCCAGGCGATCAATGACGACCGCCTGCTGCGCCTCTATCGGGCGCTGGTCGATGCGATCCTGCGCACCAACGCCTTCGCGCCCGCGGCGCAGGAGGCGCTGGCGTTCAAGATCGATTCCAAGCTCGTCCCCAACCTACCCAAGCCGATCCCCTGGCGCGAGATCTTCGTCTATTCGCGCCGCGTCGAAGGCATTCACCTGCGCGCGGGCGCGGTCGCGCGTGGCGGCCTGCGCTGGTCCGACCGGCGCGACGACTTCCGCACCGAAATCCTCGGCCTGATGAAAGCGCAGCGCGTGAAGAACGCGGTCATCGTGCCGACCGGGGCCAAGGGCGGCTTCTATCCCAAGCAATTGCCCGATCCGGTGACTGACCGCGACGGCTGGGCGGCGGAAGGCCAGGCCAGCTACGAAGTCTTCATTCGCACGCTGCTGTCCGTCACCGACAACATCGTGGACGAGACGGTGGTCCATCCCGAAGCGGTCGAGATTCTCGACGGCGACGATCCCTATTTCGTCGTCGCGGCGGACAAGGGCACGGCGCGCTTCTCCGACGTCGCCAACGGCATCGCGCAGAGCCGCGACTTCTGGCTCGACGATGCCTTCGCCAGCGGCGGCTCCAACGGATACGACCACAAGGCGATGGGCATCACCGCCAAGGGCGCGTGGGTCTCGGTCCAGCGGCATTTCCGCGAAATGGGCGTCGACGTGCAGAGTGAAGCGATCGAAGTCGTCGGCTGCGGCGACATGTCGGGCGACGTGTTCGGCAACGGGATGCTGCTGTCGCAGGCGATCAAGCTGGTCGCCGCCTTCGACCACCGCCACATCTTCATCGATCCCGATCCCGATCCCAAGGCCAGCTTCAAGGAACGCCAGCGCCTCTTCGACCTGCCGCGCTCGAGCTGGGAGGATTACGACGCGAAGCTGATCTCGCGAGGGGGCGGCGTGTTCCGGCGCGATGCGAAGACGATTACCCTTTCCAAGACCGCGCAGAAGGCGCTGGGCCTCAAGGAAGCGACGCACGAGCCCGATGCGGTGATCTCCGCGATCCTCAAGGCGCAGGTCGATCTCATCTGGTTCGGCGGCATCGGCACCTACATCAAGGCCGAACGCGAGAACAACGTCCAGGTCGGCGATCCCGCCAACGACGCGGTGCGGGTGGATGCGGGCGAGGTGCGTGCGAAGGTCATCGGCGAAGGCGCCAATCTGGGCGTGACGCAGGCGGGCCGGATCGAATTCGCACTCGACGGGGGCCGCATCAACACCGACTTCATCGACAATTCGGCGGGCGTCGATTGTTCGGACAACGAGGTCAACATCAAGATCGCGCTGGCCGCGGCGCGGCGGGCGGGGAAATTGTCCGAAGCGAAGCGCAACGCTCTGCTCGAACAGATGACCGACGAGGTCGCCGAGCTTGTTCTCGAAGACAACCGGATGCAGGCGCTTGCCCTGTCGATCGCCGAAACCGGCGGTTCGCGCGCATCCGAAGCGCAATTGCGCCTGATCGAGAAGCTGGAGGAAGGCGGCAATCTCGACCGGCGCACCGAAGGCCTTGCCGACGACGAAACGCTGGGCCGCCGCGCGAGCGAGGGTCTGGGCCTGACGCGGCCCGAACTCGCCGTGCTCCTCTCCTCGACCAAGCTGGTCCTGCAGGATGCGATCGAGAAAAGCCCGCTCTCGCACGACGAGGCGCTTGAGCCGATGCTGCTTGCCGCCTTCCCCGAGCCGATGCAGACAAAGTATCGCGCGGAAATCCTCGGCCACCGGCTGCGGCGCGAACTGGTGGCGACGAAACTCGCCAACAGGATCGTGAACCGGATGGGCATGGTCCATCCCTTCGAACTCGCCGAAGAGGAAGGCGCCACGCTCGACCAGGTGGCGGCGGCCTTCGTCGTCGCGACTCAACTGTTCGACATGGAGGCGCTCTGGGCTGAAATCGATGCGGCCGAGATGCCCGAAAGCGCGCGGCTCCAATTGTTCGACCAGGCGGCGCGCGGCCTGCGCATCCAGATGGCCGATCTGATCGGAGCGGGCGTGGGCAGCGGCGATTTCGGTGCGGTTTTGGAAGAGCTCGCCCCGGGCGTCCAACGCCTGAGCGAGGAGACCGAAAACCTGCTCGCCGAGGAAACGCGCCAGCAATCGGACAAATTGATCGACGACATGGCCGCGATCGGCGCGCCTGCCCCATTGGCGGCGCGCGTCGCGCATCTGTACGAGATGGACGGCGCGGTCGGTCTCGCCAAGCTCGCGCGCGATCAGGAGATCGAAACCTGTTCGCTCACGCGCGCCTTCACCGAGCTCGGCGCGGCGCTGGGCCTCGACTGGGCGCAGGCCACGGCGGCGATGATGAACCCGTCCGATGTGTGGGAACGGCTCTTGGTCGCGGGCCTCGCCCGGGATTTCCAGCAGATGCGGATCGAATTCCTTCGCCGCCTTTCGCGCAGGAAGGGCGCCAAGGACAACATGCCGGCCATGATCGAGAAATGGACGAGCGAGAATCAGGTCGCGGTGCGGCAGTTCCGCACGATGGTCAATCGCGCCCACGCCCAGACCCCGGTGGCTCCCGCCGCCCTCGCCCAGATCGCGAGCATGGCCCGCAACCTTCTGGGACGATAGGCACGGCTTGACCGCAGGCGTTCGAACGGCGATCCCCGCCGACATGGAGAGAGCCGATATCGTCATCGTGGGTTCGGGGCATGGCGGCGCACAGGCCGCCATCGCGCTGCGCCAGCAAGGGCACGAGGATTCGATTCTCATGCTCAGTCGCGATCGTACCCCGCCCTATGAGCGCCCGCCGCTGTCGAAGGAATATCTCGCCGGCGACAAGCCGCTCGAACGCATCCTGATCCGCCCGCCCTCCTTCTGGGAGGACAAGGGCGTTGCGGTCGAACTGGGCGTCAATGTCTCCGAAGTCGATGCGATGGCGCGCGAGGTCGTTTTGGGCGACGGGCGACGGATCGGCTATCGCAAGCTGATCTGGGCGGGCGGGGGCGATCCGCGCCGCCTGTCCTGCCCCGGATCGGACCTCGCGGGCATCCATTCGGTGCGCCACCGCATGGACGTCGACGCCATTCGCGCCGATCTCGAAACCGGCGCACGCCGCGCCGTGGTGATCGGCGGCGGCTATATCGGGCTCGAAGCGGCAGCGATCCTGCGCAAGCTCGATTGCGAAGTCACGGTTCTCGAAGCGCAACGCCGCGTCCTCAGCCGCGTCGCGGGCGAGGAATTGAGTGGCTTCTACGAAGCGGAACACCGCCGCCAAGGCGTCGATCTGCGGCTGGAAACCGCGGTGGAACGGATCGAGGGCAAGGACGGGAGAGTCGCCGCCGTCATCACCGACACGGGCGAAGCGATCGCCTGCGACATCGTGGTGGTCGGCATCGGCATCGTCCCCTCTGTCGGCCCGCTGATCGGCGCGGGCGCGGCGGGATCGAACGGCGTCGATGTCGACGAATATTGCCGCACCAGCGTGGACGACATCTACGCCATCGGCGACTGCGCGGCGCATGCCAATCCCTATGCCGACAACGCAGTGACTCGCCTGGAATCGGTGCAGAACGCACACGACATGGCGACCTGCACCGCGAAGGCGATCATGGGCGACAAGCAGCCATACGAGGCCGTGCCCTGGTTCTGGTCGAACCAGTACGATCTCAAGCTCCAGACCGTGGGCCTCTCGCTCGATCACGACGAGGCGGTGCTGCGCGGCGATCCCGAAGCGCGCAGCTTCTCGGTCGTTTATCTCAAGGAAGGCCGCGTAATCGCGCTCGATTGCGTCAATCGGGTGAAGGATTACGTCCAGGGCAAGAAGCTGATCGAAGCGCGCGCCGAAATCGATCCCGATCTGCTGGCGGACGACACGGTGCCGCTCAAAGAGCTGCTTTGAGCCGCGCGGCGGCCCAGTCCGCCGCTTCGCGCACCACGGGATCGGGATCGCTGCGCAGATTTTCGACCTGCTCGAGCAGGTGCGGATTCGCACTGTTTCCGGCGGCATAGAGGCAATTCCGCACGAACCGGTCGCGCCCGATCCGCTTGATCGGAGAGCCCGAAAAGAATTGCCGAAAACCGGCATCGTCGAAGCCGAGGAATTCGGCAAGGCGGGGCGCGACCAGCTCTTCGCGCGGGGCGAGCTTCAGATGACGGTGCGCGGTGTCGGCGAACTTGTTCCAGGGGCAGACCGCCAGGCAATCGTCGCAGCCATAGATGCGATTGCCCAAAGCGGCGCGGAATTCTTCCGCCACCGGCCCATTGTGCTCAATTGTCAGATACGAAATGCAGCGCCGCGCATCGAGGCGGTAGGGCGCGGGAAAGGCGTCGGTCGGGCAGGCGTCCTGACACTTTCGACACGATCCGCAAAGGTCGCGGCCCGGCGCGTCGGTTGCGAGATCGAGTGTCGTGTAGATCGCGCCGAGGAAGAGCCAGCTGCCGTGCTCACGGCTGACGAGATTGGTGTGCTTGCCCTGCCAGCCAATCCCTGCCGCCTGCCCGAGCGGTTTTTCCATCACTGGCGCGGTGTCGACGAAGACCTTCAATTCGCTCTCCGGCTCGCGCGCGATCATCCAGCGGGCGAGCGCCTTGAGCGCCTTCTTCACGACATCGTGATAATCGCGCCCCTGCGCATAGACGGAGATGCGCGCAGCTTCGGAATCACTCTCCAGAGCCAGCGGATCGCCCTCCGGCGCGTAGCTCATGCCCAATGCGATCACGCTCCGCGCGTCGGGCCAGAGGCCTTGCGGGGAGGCGCGCTGTTCCTTCCTTGCCTCCATCCATTCCATCGAGCCATGGCGATCCTCGCCCAGCCATTGCTCCAATCGCTCTCCATTCAGAGGATCGGTGGCCGCGCTCGCGAAGCCGCAGGCCGCGAAGCCAAGCGCGGTCGCTTCGGCGCGCAGATCCTCCTGAAAAGACGCGGCGTTAACCAATCTGCTGTTGCTCCGGTTCACGCGTGCCGGTTACCTGCACCCGGATGGCAACCCAAGCGCAAACTCCCAGACTTGAGACTTTGGCGATCGAAGCAAATGGCCTCGTCAAGCGCTTCGACGATACGCTGGCAGTGGACGGCGTGGATCTCTCGGTGCCCGAGGGCGCGATCTACGGCATTCTCGGCCCCAACGGCGCGGGCAAGACGACGACCTTGCGCATGCTGCTCGGGATCATCGACCCGGACGAGGGCGTGCGCCGCATCTTCGGTCATGACCGCCCGCACGATCTCGCGCGCCTGATCGGCTATTTGCCCGAAGAGCGCGGCCTGTATCCGGCGATGAAATGCGACGAGGCGATCGCCTTCATGGGCGCGTTGCGGGGGCTGCCGCTGGACGAAGGCCGTCAACGCGGGCGCGAATTGATGGAAGCGCACGGCCTTGGCCACGCGGTGGACCGCCAAATCCGCCAGCTGTCGAAGGGTATGGCGCAGACCGTCCAGCTGCTCGGCACGCTGGTCCATCGCCCGCGTCTGGTGGTGCTCGACGAGCCCTTCAGCGGCCTCGACGCGATCAATCAGGGCAAGCTCGAAACGATGATTCGCGAGCTCGCCGCCGATGGCGTGACTGTGATCTTCTCCACGCATGTGATCCACCATGCCGAGCGATTGTGCGACGATGTCGCGATCATTGCGGGCGGCAAGGTGCCCTATGCCGGATCGGTCGATGCCGCGCGCGATCGCATTCCCGCTCAGGTGCGGCTGGAAACGCGCCGTGCCGAAGGCGCTTGGCGCACCGCGCTGCCCGATGACGCGCGGCACGATCCGAAGAAGGATGGGAGCCATTTCTGGTATTTCCCCCTGCCTGCGGGCGGGATCGAGGCGCTGTTGAAACGCCTTATCGAAGGCGAAGCGGGCGTGCTGTCGCTCTCCATCGAGCGGGCCGGGCTGCACGATGCCTTCGTCGAAATCGCAGGCGCCGCAGCGGCGAAGGCGATGAAGGACGAGGTGCCGGCATGACCGCTTCGCGCCTTTCCCTGTGGCAGGCCGCCTGGGTGATCGCCCGGCGCGACATGCGCGCGATCCTGTTCAGCAAGGCCTTCCTTCTCTTCCTGCTCGGCCCGATCTTCTTCGGCGGAATCAGCCTCGGCGCAGGCATGCTCGGCGCGAAGGCGGCGGGCAGCGCGGAACCGGCCCGGCTCGCAGTGATCCTGTCGCCGCAGGAAACCGCCGATCTGCGCCGCGCCTATGCCGAACTCGCGCCGCTGGTGGACCTGCCGATCGTCGAGGCGGTACGCGCGAACGATTCGGAGCCACGCGCGCTTCTGAAAGATCGCGACCGCAATTTCGGCGCCGTCCTGACCGGGTCGCTCGCCGCGCCACGCCTCACGGGAACGCCCGACCAGATCGAGCGGTGGCGCGGGCGCGTGGCTCTGCTGGCTGCGCGTGCCAAAGGCGACAGCGCGACTTATCCCAGCGTCGCGCTCGATCCCACCAGCAGCAGCGTCGCCAGCGCACGCACCGCGCAGACCGGGACCGCCACGGCCGGGATTACGCTCCTGTTCCTGCTCACCATGCTGCTGGCTGGAATGGTGCTGTCCAATCTGGTCGAGGAAAAGGCCAACAAGATCATCGAAATTCTCGCCGCAGCGATCCCGATGGACGCCGTGTTCGTGGGCAAATTGTTCGCCATGCTCGGGGTCAGCTTCGTGGGGCTGGCGGTATGGGGCGCGATTGCAGGCGTGGCCATCCTGCTCGGCGGGGCGGCGATCCCTGCGCTGGTCGCGCCCGCCGTCGGCTGGCCGCTCTTCGTCGCGCTATTCGTCGTCTATTTCGCGCTGGCCTATCTGCTGATCGGGTCGATCTTCCTCACCGTCGGCTCGATGGCGGCGACGGTGCGCGATGTGCAGACCCTGTCCATGCCCGCCACCATCGCGCAATTGGCGGTGTTCTTCCTGGCGACCTTCGCGATGACCGATATCGGATCGCCGATGGAGCTGTTCGCCAGCATCTTCCCGCTCTCCTCGCCCTACGCCATGGTGGGCCGTGCGGCGCAATCGGCGGCTTTATGGCCCCACCTGCTGGCGCTGATGTGGCAGATCATGTGGGTCGCGATCTTCGTGCGGGTGGGCGCGCGTCTGTTCCGGCGCAAGGTGATGAAATCGGGGCCTGCCGGCCGCAAGCCGAAAAAGAAGCGCGCGCCTGCCGTCTGACGCGGCGGGGACCGGATTCGGTTTCCAATCGCAACCCTGTTGACACCGATGTCAGTTACGGCAGGATGGGTTCTCGAAATGCGCGACCGGTCGAGAGTCGCCGCCGACGGAGAGAGACCATGGCCACCGCCCAAATCCAGCGGCCGCAAGTCCGCCGCGAGCCGAGCGCCTACGAAGCGCTCAAATCGCATTTCGACCAGCATCCCGAGCATCGCCCGCATCATCCGCACAAATGGGATGTCAGCCGCAGCGACATCTACGCCGAAAACACCTGGCATCCGATCTTCCGCGAAATGCGCGAGGCGGGGCCGCTGCATTACATCCCCGAAAGCCCCTTCGGCCCCTATTGGGCGGTCGTCGGACACAAGGCGATCCAACATATCGAGGCTCTGCCGGAAACGTTCTCCTCAAGCTGGGAACATGGCGGGATCACCATCCTCAATCGCCTGAGCGAGGAGGAACTGGCCGAGGCAGGCGTCGACCGGCGCGAGCTGCCGATGTTCATCGCCATGGATCGCCCCGAGCACACCGGGCAGCGCCGCACCGTCGCGCCGAAATTCACCCCCAGCGCGATGACTGCGATGGAGGACGAGATCCGCCAGCGCACCGGAGAGGTGCTGGACCGCCTGCCCCACGGCGAGACCTTCGACTGGGTCGATCAGGTCTCGATCGAGCTGACGACGGGCATGCTCGCCATCCTGTTCGGCTTCCCTTGGGAGGATCGCCGCCTGCTGACCTTCTGGTCCGACTGGTCGGGCGATACCGAGCTCGCCTCGGTGCGCGAACTGGACAAGATACGCTGGGAAATTCTCCACGAGATGGGTGCCTATTTCCAGTCGCTCTGGGCCGAGCGCATGCAGGACTCCGAACCGGGCGACGATCTCATCTCGATGATGATCCATTCCGAAGCGATGAACCAGATGCGGCCCGAAGAATTCATGGGCAATCTGGTGCTGCTGATCGTGGGCGGGAACGACACCACCCGCAATTCGATGAGCGGCTTCGTCTACCAGCTCGACAAGAACCCGGATGAGCGCCGGAAATTTGAGGAAGATCCATCGGTCATCCCCAATGCGGTGCAGGAAATGCTACGCCTGCAGACGCCGCTCGCGCATATGCGCCGCACCTGCACCGAGGATACCGAGGTGTTCGGCCAGACGATCAAGAAGGGCGACAAGGTCGTCCTCTGGTATCTCAGCGCAAATCGCGACGAAGACGTGTTCGAAAATCCCGACGCGCTCGACCTCACGCGCGACAACGCCCGGCGGCATATCGCCTTCGGTTACGGCATCCACCGCTGCGTCGGCGCGCGGCTGGCGGAATTGCAGCTCAAGATCCTGCTCGAAGAAATGCACAAGCGGCGCCTGCGCGTCGATGTGGTGGGCGATGTCGAGCGGGTGCGTGCGAACTTCGTTCATGGCTTCCGCAAGCTGGAAGTCCAGGTCTCGACGTTCTGATCGCTCCCAGCGCGTGATTCCGATCAAGCACCCGTTCAGACCGGTTCCGCTATAAAGAGGGTATGACCAAAACCACCTCCTACACCATGAACCGCCGTGGCCTGTTCGGCATTCTCGGAACCGGCGCGGCTACCGCCGTGCTCGCCGCATGCGGAAGCGGGGCGCAGGCCAAGAGCTTTCCCGTCGCGCGCAGCGAAGCGGAATGGAAAAAGCGCCTCACCAAGGCGGAATTCTACGTCCTGCGCCAGGAGGGGACCGAGCGCCCCTATTCGAGTCCGCTCAACGAGGAAAAGCGCAAGGGCGTGTTCGCCTGCGCGGGGTGCGGCAACGCGGTCTATTCCTCGCGCACGAAATTCGAAAGCGGTACGGGCTGGCCGAGCTTCTGGGATGCAATGCCCGGTGGGGTCGGCACCAGCCGCGATTTCAAGCTCGGCTATCCGCGCACCGAAGTCCACTGCGCCGATTGCGGCGGGCATCTCGGCCACATCTTCGATGACGGTCCGAAGCCGACCGGCAAGCGCCACTGCATCAACGGCGTGGCGATGGATTTTCGTCCTGCTTGATCTGGCCGCCTGATCAGGTCGACCTGATTCTATTCTGACAGCAGCACCGGGCTCTGGATCGAAGCGGCCAGACGCGCGAAATCGGCCAATGAGAAGGTCGTGTCGAAGGCGAGACCGTATTCGGGCGCCCGGCGCCAGCGGACCTTGGCCCGGATCTCGGGAAGCTCGTCGCCGGTCAGTTTGACGGTCTGAGCGATGGCGAGCGGCACGTCGCAATCGAGGCACGCGCCCTGCTGCGACAAATTGCGCGTGATCGCCTGGCCGCGCCCGGTCAGGCAGGCGACCTCGACCGGTATTTCGATATTCAGGCGCAATTGGCGCTTGGGATAATTGGTGGTTTCGCGGATCAGGGTTTCGACCGGAACCGGCGTCAGGAAGGTGAAGCTGCCCTCGCGCCCTTCCGAGCGCACCTTCTGCAATTCGAACGCTTCCCCATTGGGAAGCTCCAGCGCCATCCGGTCGCCGCTGGGCAGGCGGTGGAAGGCGCGCAACGAGATACCGGTGGCAGATACGTCGCGAATCACGCACACGAATTCGCCCGAGCCGCAGATGAGCTTGGCCGAGCGAATCAGCGAGGTATAGCGCGTCGCGCCCCGCTGATCGCGTTCCTGCGGGCGGTCTTCCGCCGCTTCAAAATCCGTTTCGGGATAGCCCATCGTCCCGCAAGCCCCTGTTTTCGCACGCCACACCAACCTGCAAGATGCGGCCGATCACACGTCCATCACCTAACCAAGCTCGGTTAAGATGGAGTAAGCGCCGAGCCGAAGCGGAGTAATCGTCGAATCCGGGCGATCGCGATCGGCAAAGAGCGGCTGGTGCGGGTGGCGGGACTCGAACCCGCACGTCCAAAGGACAAGGGATTTTAAGTCCCTGGCGTCTACCATTCCGCCACACCCGCCGCCGCGCCTCGCCTAGCGTGGGCGGGCGCCCCCTGCAATCGAGCCAGGGATTGGAAAGAGGCCGCGCGCTTATTCGTCGTCGTTGAGGACGCGGCGCATTTCCTTGCCGGGGCGGAAATAGGGCACGCGCTTCGCCGCGACCTGGACCTGTTCGCCGGTGCGGGGATTGCGACCCGACCGGGCCTCGCGCTCCCGCGTGGAAAAGGCGCCGAAGCCACGCAGTTCGACGCGGCCGCCTTCGGCCAGACGCTGGCCGATTTCGTCGAAGAAAATATCGACCACCTGCTCTACCTCTTCGGCCTTGAGACCGGGATTGTCCTTGGCAAGTGCATTCAACAATTCGGATCGTATCATTTATCGCTCCCAGCGGGCCCAACCGGCTCCGCCCACGTCATCCAAGCTTGCGACCCGTCAACCACCAGCGCGAATACCAAGCAAGCGTTCCCCCAACGGTTTCCCGCGCTGATACGCATTAGAGGCGAAATTGGCAAACCGGATGGTGCCCCAAAAACGCCCGCTAGGTTCTCTCCTGCCCGCAGGCTCCATTCATGCAGGCGAGAGCAGATCCGCCATGTCGAGCCCCAGGCGATCGATCCGGTCGCGGATGGCGGGCCATTCCTCTTCGACGAAATGGCGCCGTTCGGCTTTCCTCAGCCGCTCGGTCGCGCCTTCGACCACATACATGCCCACGCCGCGCTGCACCTCGACGAGGCCATCCTGCTGGAATTGCTGATAGGCTTTCGCGACGGTCAGAGGATTGGCCCCCTGTTCGGCAGCCAGCGCGCGCACCGAGGGAAGCATCGCGCCTTCGCGGTAGCGCCCATCGAGGATCGCGGCGGCAATCAGGTCGCGCAGTTTGAGATAGACGGGCTTGGACTGACTGGTCATCGATGAATTCCAATGGCGGAAGCGCGAACTGCTTCAGTGCCATAATACAGCGGCGCGCGCAAGGTTCCCGCATTTTATGTATTTTACGGCAAAATGCGATCGGACGACTTATTTTCGCCCGCCTCGATGCGCAGGAAATCTGTTGCCGCTGTAACTAAGGCTTCACATGCGCGCCGAACCCGTTAGGTTGCGCAGCTCTTCGGGGAGGAGCCTGCGCGCAACGACGCCACGTGCTCCGGCAGATTAGGGATACGGGATACTCATGGTCGAAGGTGCCTTTTTCACATTCGGTTCCGCGTACGAGATGTGGGCCTTCCGCATCGCGGTGATTGCGCTGGTGTCGTTCCTGATCGGCGGGATGGTCCTCGTCACCCGCCCGCAGCAGGAAGTTATCGGCCACCCCAAGGGCCTGTTCCTGCTGTTCATGGCCGAAATGTGGGAGCGCTTCTCCTATTACGGGATGCGCGCCCTGTTGATCTTCTACCTCGTCCAGCACTGGCTGTTCTCCGACAGCGAAGCGTCGGTGATCTATGGTGCCTACACGGCCTTGGTCTATATCGCGCCGGTCGTCGGCGGCTATCTAGCCGACCGCTATGTCGGGCAGCGCAAGGCCGTGCTGTTCGGCGCCGTGCTGTTGACCTTCGGCCACTTCTTCATGGCCTTCGAAGGTGATGGGACGTTGGGCCAAGACAACCCGATGATCAACGTCTTCTGGCTGGCTCTGGCGCTGATCATCGTCGGATCGGGCTTCCTCAAGGCGAATATCTCGGTCCTCGTCGGCCAGCTCTATTCGCGCACCGACATCCGCCGCGACCCGGCCTATACGATCTTCTACATGGGGATTAACGTCGGCGCCGCGACCGCTTCGATCATTTGCGGCTATCTCGGCCAGACGGTCGGGTGGGAATACGGCTTCGGCCTCGCCGGGTTCGGGATGCTGATCGGCCTCATTTTCTTCGTCGTCGGCAAACCTTTGCTGCTCGGCAAGGGGGAGCCGCAGAATCCCGAACGCATCGCGGGCGGCAAGGAGTATCTCATCTACGCGGCGGGCCTCGGCATGGTCGCGCTGTGCTGGCTGGCGATCCAGTTTCAGGAACTCGTCGGCGTCCTTCTCGGCGGCTTCGGCGGTGCGCTGGTCGCCTATGTCCTCGCTATCGTGACCTTCCAGATGGCCTATGGCTCGTGGAAACAGGCCCCGACGGTGCCGTTCTTCGTCTATATCTCGAGCGCGGTCGGCCTGATCGTGTCGCTGATCGCGGCATCGCAGGGCGGCGCTGCCGCTCCCTACGCCGCGGGCGCGTCGCTCGTGGTCCTGATCGGGGTCCTCATCCAGCAATCGCTAGTGAAGACCTTCCACGAACGCGACCGCATTTTCGCGGCCATGTTCCTGATCCTGACCTCGATCGTGTTCTGGGCGCTGTTCGAACAGGCCGGGTCGAGCCTTAACCTGTTCACCGATCGCCATGTCGATACACAGGGCGTCAGCGCGTCCATCTTCCAGTCGGTCAACGCGATCTACATCGTCCTGCTGGCCCCGCTTTTCGCCATTCTCTGGCAAAAGCTGGCCGCAAAGGCCGCGGAACCCAGCACGCCGATGAAGTTCGGCCTTGCCGTCGTGCAGGTCGGCCTCGGCTTCCTGGTCCTGGTCTGGGGCGCAAACAGTGTCGGCGTGAACGTGCCGACGCCGGTGATCTTCATCTTCCTCATCTACCTGCTGCACACGACTGGCGAATTGTGCCTCAGCCCGGTCGGCCTGTCGGCGATGAACCGGTTGAGCCCGGCGCATATCGCCTCGCTCGTCATGGGGACGTGGTTCTTCGCATCGGCGACGGGCAATTTCGCCGCCGGCCTGATCGCTTCGGCGACCGGCGCGGAAGGCGTCGGCGAAGAGGCGGGCAAGCAATTGGTGCTCGACGTTTACGGGACGGTCGGCTGGTGGGCGGTCGGCATCGGTGTCGGCGTCATGGTCCTCAGCCCGTTCGTCAAGAAGCTGCTGCACCTCGACACGATCCGCGACGACGATGTCGGCGACGACCTCGAAGGTCAGGCGGGCGCCGGTCTGGAACCGCAGGAAGCGGGCATGCATCCGTCGACCAATCCGCAGGCGCCGGGCGTGCACGAGCAGAACCGCTGATGCGTTTCGCTGCCATTCGTCGCATATCCGACGAACGGACTTGACCAATATGGGGCCGGGGCGCGATGCTCCGGCCCTGTTGATTCAGGCCCCGAAGAACGGGGCTCAGGGGAATGGGGTTTCATGGCCAGATATCTGAAGACGCCGCTCACCGCGCTGGGGCTGATTGCCGCCGCCGCGCTTGCCGGGTGCAGCACGACGGGAACCGATAGCGATACGGCTTCTGCCAGCACGCCCATGACGGCGGACGGCAAGGCACCCTACGCTTCCACCTACAAGCCCTACCCCGGTCGCCCGACCGCGCTGGTCGGCGCGACGATCTATGACGGGCGCGGGCAGCGGATCGACAACGGCACCGTCCTCTTCCGCGACGGCAAGGTGGTCGCGGTGGGCGATGCCTCGCTCGCGACCACGGGATATGACCGGATCGACGGGGCGGGCAAGTTCGTCACCCCCGGCGTGATCGACATCCATTCGCATCTCGGCGACTATCCGACTCCCAGCGTGGACGCGCATTCGGACGGGAACGAGGCGACCAGCCCGATGACGCCCGAGGTCTGGGCCGAACATTCGGTTTGGCCGCAGGACCCCGGCTTCACCCGCGCGCTCGCCAATGGCGGCGTTACCGCGCTTCAGATCCTGCCCGGTTCCGCCAATCTTACCGGTGGGCGCTCGGTCACGCTCAAGAACGTGTCCTCGCGGACCGTACAGGGGATGAAGTTCCCCGGCGCGCCGTACGGGATGAAGATGGCGTGCGGAGAGAACCCCAAGCGCGTCTATGGCGGGCGTGGCCGGATGCCATCGACCCGCATGGGCAATTTCGCGGTTAACCGTCAGATGTGGCTCGATGCGCAGGCCTATGACGGCAAGAAGCGCGATCTGGGCAAGGAGACGCTGAAGGGCGTTCTCGATGGCGACATCCTGATCCACAACCACTGCTACCGCGCCGACGAAATGGCGCTGGTCATGGATATGGCGAAGGAGATGGGCTACAAGGTCACCGCCTTCCACCACGCGGTCGAAGCCTACAAGATCGGCGATCTGCTGCGCGAAAACGACGTGTGCAGCGCAATCTGGGCCGATTGGTACGGCTTCAAGATGGAAGCTTATGACGGCATTCTCGAAAACGCGGCCTTCCTGCGCCAGGCTGGGGCCTGCGTCGTGATCCACTCCGACGATGCGAACGGCATCCAGCGTTTGAACCAGGAGGCCGCCAAGGCGCAGGCCGCCGGGCGGCGCGTTGGAATCGACATTCCCGATGCTGAAGTGGTCGGCTGGTTTACCTACAACGCCGCCAAGGCGATGGGGATCGAGGATATGACCGGCAGCCTGGAAGCGGGGAAGATGGCCGATGTGGTCCTGTGGAACGGCGACCCGCTCTCGGTCTATTCGCGGCCCGAAAAGGTCTGGGTGGACGGCGCGCTGATGTTCGATGCGATGGACAGGAAGCGCAGGCCGGTGAGCGATTTCGAGCTCGGCCAGCCGGGTGAAGGAGACGTGAAATGAAGAAATTTGCGCTCCTTCTCGCCAGCGCTGCCGCCGCTTTCGCCGGTCCCCTCGCCGCGCAGGATTTCGCCATCACCAACGCCACCGTCGCGATCGGCGACGGCAGCGATCCGGTCGAGAACGCCACCGTCGTGGTGCGCGGTGGCCGGGTGGTCGCGGCAGGCACCGGCGTCGCCGTTCCGGCGGGCGTCCAGACGATCGACGGCGCAGGGAGCTGGGTCACCCCAGGCCTCGTCGCCAGCGTCACCTCGCTCGGCCTGTGGGATGTCGGCGCGGTCAGCGAATCGAACGATACCAATGCGGGCAATTCGCCCTTCAGCGCCGCTCTCGATGCCTCCCCCGCGATCAATCCCAACTCGCAGCACATCCTCGTCCACCGCGCCGCGGGCGTCACGCGCGCGGCGAGCGTGACAATGCCGTCGAGCTCGATCTTCGGCGGGCAGGGATCGATCATCGATCTGGGTGCGGACATGAACCCGATCACGCGGGCGCGCGCCTTCCAGGTCGTGACGCTCGGCGAAAGCGGCGGGCGGCTTGCAGGCGGCAGCCGGGCGAGCAGCCATGCCCTGTTCCGCAACGCTTTGCGCGAAGCGAACCAGTTCGGCGAGGATGCGCGTATTCCCGGCATGGCCTCGCGCCCGGCGGAACAGCGCACGGGCGACGATCTTCCGATCGATCCGCGCCTTGCCGACAACCAGACCGAGCGTGGTGACGATTCGCTCCTGACTCGCTTCGATGCCGCTGCGCTGGTGCCGGTGGTTCGCGGGGAGCAGCAGCTCTACGTCATGGTGGAGCGCGCGTCGGACATTCTTGCCACTTTGGCGCTGAAGCGCGACTTCCCGCGCCTCGACATGGTGCTGGTGGGCGCCAGCGAAGGCTGGCTGGTCGCGCGCGAAATCGCGGCGGCCAACGTGCCGGTGATCGCCGACGGGCTGGACGATCTGCCGACCAATTTCGAGGAGCTGGCGTCCACCCAGTCCAATATCGGTCGCATGGTCAAGGCAGGCGTGCGCGTGGCGATCAACGCCGCCGCCATGGAGAACCCGCGCAATCTCAACCAGTATGCGGGCAATCTCGTGGCCTTGTCGCGGGTGCCCGGTGCGGATGGCCTCAGCTGGGGTCAGGCTTTCGCCACCATCACCTCGGTCCCGGCGCAGATCAGCGGATTGTCGGGCCGGGCAGGAATGCTGACGCCCGGCGGGATGGGCGACGTGGTGATGTGGGACGGCGATCCCTTGGAAGTCGGCTCCATGCCCACGCGGGTCTTCATCGACGGGGTCGAACAGCCGCTCGAGAACCACCAGAGCCGCCTCAAGGACCGCTATCGCGATCTCGACACCAGCGACCTGCCCAAGGGCTACGATTGGTGAGGGAGATGCGCTCGACGATTTTAGCGCTCGCCGCGGCCTTCGTGGCGGTGGGTGGCTATGCGGCTTTCGCCCAGACAGGGTCTGACGCGGGGCCCGACCGGTCGCAGGACATCGCCTGGATGAACGGCCAGCAGGCCTATCTGTCCGGCCTCGATGCCGCGGATGGCTGGCGCTTCCTCGATGGCGGGCTGCGCTGGCGCCGGATTGCGGGCGATGGCAGCGGCGCGCATCCCAGCGTCGCGGACACGGTGACCGTCCATTACGAAGGCAAATTCACCGATGGCGGCGTGTTCGACAGCTCCTTTGCACGGGGCGAGCCCGCCACCTTCCCGCTCGGTCGCCTGATCCCGGCCTGGCAGGAGACCATCCCGCTGATGGGTGTGGGCGATACGATCGAAATCGCGGTGCCTGCCGATATGGGCTACGGTCCTAAAGGCAAGGGACCGATCCCTGGCGGCGCGACGCTGTTGTTCAAGGTCGAACTGATCGACATACCCGGCGACTGACCGGGAGACGGGTCGCGGAACCGTTGGAGACTGACCCATGGACCCGCTGACCTCGCTCGCCGCCGCTTCGATCGCCTTCGTCGGCAGCCATTTCGCGCTGTCCCATCCCTTGCGTGGCCCCCTCGTCGGGGCGATCGGCGAAGGGGCGTTTCGCGGGCTCTACAGCCTCGTCGCGGCGGGCTGCATGATCTGGATGTATCTGGCCTTCAAGGAAGCGCCCGGTGCCGATCTGGGCGGGAGCGGAGAAATCGGGTGGGCAATCGCCACGCTGCTGACCCTGCCCGCGCTGGTGCTGTTTCTCGGCTCGCTGAAGGGCAATCCCGCCCTGCCCGCGCCCGGTGCGCAAAAGGCGGCGGCGCGCGATCCCGCAGGCGTGTTCGCAGTCACGCGCCATCCGATGATGTGGGGTTTCGCCCTGTGGGCCGTCGCGCATCTGGTCCTGTGGTGGAGCTGGCGAACGGTGATCGTCGCGCTCGCCATCCTGATCCTCGCCCTAGTCGGCGCGCGTTTGCAGGACCGCAAGAAAGAGCTTTTGATGGGCACCAGCTGGACCGGATGGGAACGCCGGACGAGCTACTGGCCGCGCTGGAGCGGCCTCGTGCGCGTCGGCCCCGTCCTCTGGCTGCTCGGGATCGCTGCATGGCTCGGCGTGACCTGGCTGCATATCGGCGCGGGTGGCATCCCGGCAGGGCTCTGGCGCTGGATCGGGTAGGTCAGGCGCCGGTAAAGCGTGGGGGCCGCTTTTCGATCAATGCGTCGACTCCTTCCGCATGGTCGGCAGTCGTGTGCATCAGCGCCTGCGCATTCGCGGCCATCTCCAGTGCGGTGTCGTAGCTCGTCCCGCGCCCCTGCCGCATCAAGCTCTTCGCCTGTCGCAGGGCGTGAGGCGGCATGGCAGCGACTTTCGCGGCAAGAGCGCGCGCTTCGTCCATCAACGCTTCGGCTTCGACCACCCGGCTGACCAAGCCCCAGTCCCGCGCCGTCGCAGCATCGATCACGTCGCCGGTATAGAACAGCTCCGCCGCCCGCGCTTCGCCGATGATGCGCGGCAGGATCCAGGTGCCGCCATCGCCGGGAATGATCCCGAGCTTGAGGAAGGTGACGCCGAACTTCGCGCGCTCGCTGGCGATGCGCATGTCCGCGAGGCAGGCGAGATCGCATCCCAGCCCGATCGCTGGCCCGTTGACCGCGGCGATCAGCGGCACGCGCAACCCATAAAGCGCGCGCAGGATCTTGTGGATGTTGTTGCGATAGCCGTCCGCGATTTCGGGCGCTGTGCCGCCGAAATTGCCGGTCTTGTCCTTCATCGCCTTGATATCGCCGCCGGCGCTGAAGGCCCGCCCAGCCCCGGTCAAAATCACGCAGCGCACGTCGATCTCGCCGTTGATCGCATCGCAGGCGGCGGCAAAGGCATCGCCATCGCCCGATGCCCCGAGCGGGTTCATCGTGTCGGGGCGGTTGAGCGTGAGGGTGGCGACGTGCCCTTCGCGCTCGATCCGCAGCAGATCGCTCAAGCCCGTGCCTCTTCCACGCCCGCAGAATTGTGGCGCAGCGCGGCGAGCACAGTATCGACGATCTGCGGCGCGTTGAGGCCCGCCTCGTCATACTGCTTCATCGGATCGTCCTGGTCCTGGAACACATCCGGCAGGCGCATGGTGCGGACCTTGAGGCCGTTATCGGTCAGGCCGGTGTCGCTGGCGAAGGTGAGGACGTGCGCCCCAAGACCGCCGACGGCGCCTTCCTCCACCGTGACCACGACCTCGTGGCTGCGCATCAGTTTCTCGATCAGATCGGTGTCGAGCGGCTTGGCGAAGCGCATATCGGCGACCGTCGTCGACAGCCCCTTGGCTTCTAATTGGTCGGCGGCCTTCTTCGCTTCTTCGAGGCGCGCGCCCAAGGACAGGATCGCGACCTTGGACCCCTCGCGCACCACGCGGCCCTTGCCGATTTCCAGCTTCTGCGGCGTTTCGGGCATGTCCACGCCCACCCCATTGCCGCGCGGATAGCGGAAGGCGATCGGGCCTTCGTCATATTCGGCGGCGGTGTAGGTCATGTGGACCAGTTCCGCCTCGTCAGCCGCTGCCATTACGACGAAGTTCGGCAGCGTCGCCAGATAGGTCACGTCGAACGATCCGGCATGAGTGCTGCCGTCCGCGCCGACGAGGCCTGCGCGGTCGATCGCGAAGCGCACGGGGAGGTTCTGGATCGCGACGTCGTGCACCACCTGGTCGTAGGCGCGCTGGAGGAAGGTCGAATAGATCGCGGCGAAGGGGCGCATGCCCTGCGCGGCGAGGCCCGCTGCGAAGGTGACCCCATGCTGTTCGGCGATGCCGACATCGAAGGCACGATCCGGGTGCGCCTTGGCGAAGCGATCGACGCCCGTTCCCGAAGGCATGGCGGCGGTGATGGCGCAGATGCGATCGTCGGTTTCAGCAAGCTTGGCCAGCGTATCGCCGAAGACGTTCTGATAGGCCGGCGGTCCGGCCTTGGATTTGGCCTTTTCTCCCGTGACGACGTCGAATTTCGGCACGCCGTGATATTTGTCGGCGCTGTTTTCGGCAGGCGCGTAGCCCTTGCCCTTGGTCGTCACGACATGGATCAGCACCGGGCCCTGTTCGCTGTCGCGCACGTTTTCGAGCACCGGGATAAGGTGTTCGAGATTATGCCCGTCGATCGGGCCGACATAATAGAAGCCCAGTTCCTCGAACAGAGTGCCGCCCGTCGCCATGCCGCGCGCATATTCCTCTGCCTTTTCGAGCCCGCCCCAGACCCTGCGGCCGAGCTTCTTGGCGATCTTCGAGGCCATGGTGCGCAGGCCGAGATATTCGCTGCTCGACACCATGCGCGCGAGATAGGCGGACAGGCCGCCCACCGGCGGCGCGATCGACATGTCGTTGTCGTTGAGGATCACGACCAGGCGATTGCCCGCCTGTTCGGCATTGTTCATCGCTTCGTAGGCCATGCCCGCGCTCATCGCGCCGTCGCCGATCACGGCGATGCCGCGGCCCGGCTTGTCCTGCATCTTGTTCGCCATCGCGAAGCCCAATGCCGCGCTGATCGAAGTCGAGCTGTGCGCCGCGCCGAAGGGATCGTATTCGCTCTCGCTACGCTTGGTGAAGCCGCTGAGGCCCCCACCCTGTCGCAGGGTGCGGATACGATCGCGCCGTCCGGTCAGGATCTTATGCGGATAGCATTGGTGGCCGACATCCCAGACGAGCTTGTCCTGCGGCGTATCGAACACGTAGTGGATCGCCACGGTCAGCTCGACCACGCCGAGGCCCGAGCCGAGATGGCCGCCGCTGGTGCTGACCGCGTCGATCATCTCGCTGCGCAATTCGTCGGACAGCTGGCGGAGCTGGTCCTTCTTGAGCTGGCGAAGGTCGGAGGGGAGATCGACAGTGTCGAGCAGGGGGGTCTTGGGCGGTGAATTCATAACGCCCACCCTTATACTCGCCATTCGGCCCTGTCGATAAGGCGAGCTATCGGCGCGGCATGAGCAATTCGTGAGCAGTCGGTGAAGCCGCGCTCAGCCTTTCGTCACGCGGCGCAATTGTCGCACAAGCCGCGCAATTCCACCACCGGGCGGACATCGGCGAAGCCCGCATCGTGGCCCGCCGCGCGCAGGGCGCCGGTCACGCGCTCGTCGTCGAGATGCGTGGCCTTGCCGCAATCGTCGCAGATCAGGAAGATGCAGTCGTGGCGGCAGCCGGGATGGGTGTTGACCAGATAGGCGTTGGCGCTCTCGATCCGGTTGGCAAGGTTGCTGCGCACGAACAGGTCGAGAATGCGATAGACGCTGTTGGGCGCCACGCGCTTGCCGCGCGATTGCGAGAGATTGTCGGCGATGTCGTAGGCGGACGCGGGAATTTCGTGGCGCGCCAGCTCCTCGAATACGGCCTGGCGCATACCGGTCCACTGCTCGCCCGCTTCGGTCAGCGATCCGCGCGCGGCCTCGACCAGCGCCTCGCCGCTATGTTCGCGGTGGCGATTTCCGTGGGTGTGATCGCAGGTGTGATCGTGAGTGTGCTCGGCCATGGGCGTGAGGTAAGCCCGCTGCAACGCCCCTGCAAGACCGCTGCGACGCGGCTGCAACGGCGTGGCTCTTCAGTCGCGCTGGAAACTGGCGCTGTAGACGCCCGGATAGAGCCGCTTGAGGGCCGCGATCTTGGGGGCGTCCCAGCGCTGGATATAGCCATGGTTCGGATTCTTCGCGGCGAAATCCTGATGATAGGTTTCCGCCGGATAGAAGGCCTGTGCGCGGACCACATCGGTCACGATCGGCTGCGACCACTTCCCGCTTTTTGTCATCTGCGCGAGATAGGCCTTGGCGACGGCAAGCTGTTCGCCCGACATCGGGACCAGCTTGGCATCGTATTGCGCGCCGCGATCCGGGCCTTGGCGGTTCTTCAGCGTCGGATCGGCGACCACCGAGAAGAAGATACGCAGCAATTGATCGTAGCGGATGACGGACGGATCATAGGTGACCTTCACCGCTTCGACATGGTCGGTGATGCCCGAAGAGACGAGGTCGTACTTCGCCTGGCGCTTGGTGCCGCCGTGATAGCCGGACACCGCGCTTTTCACGCCCTTGACATGGCTGAACACGCCTTCGACGCCCCAGAAGCAGCCGCCCGCGAAGATCGCGGTCTTTAGACCGCTTTCCTTGGCAGTGCGTTCTGCCTGAGGCGCGGCGACCACGCCTTCGGCGGCGTTGGCCGCGCCGCACCCGGCAAGAGTCAGGCTCGCAGCGAGGAGGAGGGCAGCGTATCGTTTCATGCGAACAGCGTGGTGAACGCGTGGCCGAGGCCGGGATTGGTCAGCGCGACGGCGATGCCGCCCAGCAGGAAGCCGATGCCGAAATTGCGATAGAGGTCGGTGGTGAAGAGGGGCATGTCGTTATCTTTCTCGTGTCTTGCCCATATGGATACACGCGCCGGGATTGCCACCCGGTTAATCGAAGCTGCAAGTTGGATGAACGCGCGGCGTGACGAGCCCCACGGGCGACAGGGCGCCCGGCGGTCGATCACTGGCCGGGGGTATCAGTGCCGAAAGTGGCGCATCCCGGTGAACACCATCGCGAGATCGTGCTCGTCGGCGGCGGCGATCACTTCCTCGTCGCGGATCGAGCCGCCCGGCTGGATGATCGCGGTCGCGCCCGCTTCCGCTGCCGCCAGCAAGCCATCGGCGAAGGGGAAGAACGCGTCCGAAGCGACTGCGCTGCCCTTGGTGCGCGGTTCGGCCCAGTTATAGGTCTCGGCGGCTTCCTTCGCCTTCATCGCGGCGATGCGGCTGGAATCGCGGCGGTTCATCTGGCCTGCGCCGATACCGGCGGTCGCGCCGTCCTTGGCATAGACGATGGCGTTCGACTTGACGTGGCGCGCCACGGTCCAGGCGAACAGGCAGTCCTTCAGCTCCTGCTCGCTCGGTTGGCGTTTGGTGACGATCTTGAGATCCTCCTCGCTGATCGCGCCATTGTCGCGCGTCTGCACCAGCAACCCGCCCGCGATCACCACCTGTGTCACGCCGGGGCGGCGCGGATCGGGCAGGCCGTCGGTGATGAGGAGGCGCAGATTCTTCTTCTTCGCGAACGCCGCGCGCGCCGCATCATCCGCACCGGGCGCGACCACGACTTCGGTGAAGATCTGGCAGATCGCCTCCGCGGTCGGGCCGTCGAGCGGCACATTGGTCGCGACGATCCCGCCGAAAGCCGAAACGCTGTCGCATTCCAGCGCCGCATTCCACGCGTCGAGCAGATTATCCCGCTGCGCCACGCCACAGGGATTGGCGTGCTTGACGATCACGACTGCCGGATCCCCGCCCGCAAACTCGGCTGCGAGTTCGAGCGCGGCATTGGCGTCGTTGTAATTGTTGTAGCTCAATTCCTTGCCCTGGACCTGTTCGGCCTGGGGCAGACCCTTGGCGACGACGCGCTGGGGAACATACAGCGCCGCCTTCTGGTGCGGATTCTCACCATAGCGCAATTCGCCCGCGAGCGTGCTCGCCATCGCGCGCCTGGCCGGGAACATCTCGCCCTGATCGGCATAGGCGAACCATTGCGAAATCGCCGCGTCATAGGCGGCCGTGGCGGCAAAGGCCTTCGCCGCCATGCGCTTGCGGAAATCGTATCCGGTCGCGCCGTCCTGCGTTTCCAGCTCTTCGATCAGCGTGCCGTAATCGGCGGGATCGGTCAGGATCGTGACGTAGCGGTGGTTCTTCGCGGCGCTGCGCACCATGCTCGGCCCGCCGATGTCGATGTTCTCGATTACCTCGTCCCGCTCCGCGCCCTTGGCCACGGTCGCTTCGAAGGGGTAGAGATTGACCACCACGAGATCGATCGCGCCGATCCCGTGCTCGTCCATCGCGGCGGCGTGATCGGCATCATCGCGCACGGCGAGCAAGCCGCCATGCACCTTGGGGTGCAGCGTCTTGACGCGCCCGTCCATCATCTCCGGAAAGCCGGTGAGTTCGGACACGTCCTTCACCTCGAGCCCCGCATCGCGCAGCGCCTTCGCAGTCCCGCCGGTCGAAACCAGTTCGACACCGCGCGCCGCAAGGGCCTTGCCCAGGTCCGCCAAACCGCTCTTGTCGGACACCGAAAGCAGCGCCCGTTTGATCGTCACGTCCGTCACAGAATCTATCCCATTTTCTTGAGCAGCCAGGGGAAGGAGCCCCCGCCGCGCGAGGTCAGGCCCTCGACCACCAATTGCTGGATCGGCTGCGGGCGGCCTTCGCCATCGACCCACAGGCTCTCCTCGATACCCAGTTCGCCCTCGACCCCGCCGAGGCGCAATTGCCAATAGCTGCCATCGGGCAGCGCCAGGCCGGCGCCGCGCCGGTCCTCCGCCAGCATCAGCTCGATATGCGGGCCGATATGGAAACGGATGGCGAAGCCGATCTTGCCGCGCTGGCCGCGCTTCTTGGCGGGTTCGAGAATATCCTCGCCGCGCAATTCATTTCCATCGCTCGACAGCATCAGGATACGGCGATGGATCAGGCCGAAGCGCGAGGCATAGCCGTCATGGCTCGCCTCCAGCCGTTCCGCCTTGCGCTTGCCGCTATCGACGAGGTTGCGCGCGAAATCGACCTCTTCGACACCCTTGCCGATCTGGCCCTTGATCAGGATCGCGGTGCTGTTGGCATCGTCCAGCACCAGCGTCGAATGCGCGGCGGTGGCGCGCAGGCCCTGTTCGATGCGCACCGGGACCTGGCCGCCCGCCAGTTCCGCACCGCCGCAATTGACCACGATGCGCTGGTCGCCGTGCGAGAATTCGAACGCCAGCGTGGACGCGCAGCCGAAGCGGGCATGGCGCGGCCGCGGCGGGGGCGCTGCGTCGAATTGCAAGACGCTGCGCGCGCCCCCCGACATCTGGCCGCTGGTCATCTGATAGCCCCATTGGCGGCAATCCCGGGCCGGACGGGCGCGCACGCCACTCGCCGCGATCAGCGCCTCGACACTGGCTGCGGGCGTCGCCGCCGCGCCCTGCCACGATCCGAGCCCGCCATCGCCATGGCGCAGCGCCAGCAGGGGCGGCACCAGCAGGCCGAGCATCGCCTCGATCGCGGGCGGAGGATTGCGCCCCACCGCATCGTAACACGCGGTCAGATCGACGAGCAGGGCGATCGCGTCCATCTGCGCCAGCGGGCTGCGCGACAGGACGCCGCCATCATCGCTCACCGCCTCGCCCAGCGCGCGCAGCATGCCCGCCTCGCCATAGACGCGCCGGGCGCGGCCATCGGGCAGCAGCAGGCCGGCAGCCACGATCGCGCACCAGCCGGTCAGCGCGCCGAAGCGATCGTCCGCCGATTCGACATGGCGATCGAGCCAGCGCGCGGTCTGAACCATCGCTTCGAGCAATTGCGGGCGCAGCGCGGGCTGTTCGCCCACCAGGAGAAAGGGCGCGTGCACCAGCCACGCGATCAGGCGCTGACCGGCGCGCTCCACCGTCCAGGCGGGGCCCTTGGTGCCTTGCGGATTGGCATCGAGCCAAGCGCCCAGAATACGCTCCGCCACCGCGACGCATTGTTCGCGCGGGGCGCAGGCGGAAAGGTCGCGCAGCCAGCCGAAGCCATGGACGCGCCGCGCGAAGGGCGGCGTCAGGCGCGCGGCGGGGCCGAATTCCATCTGCGCGATCGGCGCGCGCACCCCGTTGACGAGGAAATGACCTGCTCTGAGCGCCATGCCTGCGCCCCGCTCGCCGATCCCGCTTTCGCCCGATAGCGGGCTCTGGACCGTCGCCAGCAGGCGCGGCTTGGCGGGCTTGCGCAGGGGAGACGCCAGCAGGGTCGGCGATATGCCCACGCGATAGGCCCAGCGCAGCATGGCATCGAGCGGCCCGGTGCGCGGCGCCGCGAAATCGGCAAGCGCGAGCGCGCGGCTGGGTTCGATCTGCGCGGTTGCGCCGTCGAACCCGGTATCTCCGTTGCCAGCCGGATCCCCCATCAGGGCGTGGGGTTCGCTGTCGTCGGCAGAGTCGAAAGGAAAGGCGCTCTGCGCACGGGCTTTCTCGGCCCCGCCTTCGTTCTCGGCATCATCCCCGCGCACCGCGCCGGATGCCGCTTCGCCGGATCGGGCGCGTTCGGCTCGCCCCATGGTCAGCGAGCCGTCGCTCATTGCGCGCCTTCTTCGGAAGCTGACCCGGCGGCCTTGAGCGCGGCGATGTTGCGCGCATAGCAGTCCGCCCCGCCCTTGAAGGTGGCCGACCCGGCGACGAGGACGTCCGCCCCCGCCTCCACGCACAGCCTTGCGGTCTCGGCATTGACGCCGCCATCGACCTCGAGATGGATCTGGCGGCCCGAGCGCGCGGCCTCCCGGTCGATCCGTTCGCGGATGGCGGCAATCTTGGCGAGCTGCGAATGGATGAAGCTCTGCCCGCCGAAACCGGGATTGACGCTCATCACCAGTACGAGGTCGACGAGGTCCATCAGATTGTCGAGCACCTCGACCGGCGTGCCGGGATTGAGCACCACGCCCGCTTTCTTGCCCAGCCCGCGAATCGCCTGAAGCGTGCGATGGATATGCGGCCCGGCTTCGGGGTGGACGGTGATGATGTCCGCTCCCGCCTCGGCAAAAGCCTCGAGATACGGATCGATCGGGGCGATCATCAGGTGGACGTCGAACGGCTTGTCGGTGTGGGGGCGCAGCGCCTTCACCACGGCCGGGCCGATGGTGATATTGGGAACGTAATGCCCGTCCATCACGTCGACATGGATCCAGTCCGCACCCGCCGCTTCGATCGCGCGCACCTCTTCGCCCAGCCTCGCGAAATCGGCGGAGAGGATCGAGGGAGAGATGAGCGGCGCGGCCATAACGAACTCGGACAAGCGGTCTGTGGGCGATCCGGCACGAGGGGCATTGGGCCGACGCGGAAACCGGATACGCGGGCGTGCGCGCTCGATAGGAGCGCGGGGGGCCACATCGCAAGCGGTTACTATGTCCTTATCCACCGGATCGACGGGATCGGGCCATGGGACCTGCTCCGTTTCCCAGGCAAATTCAGCCGCAATTCAGCGCCCGCTTGCTAGAGACGCGCCATATCCAGCGCATCACCGGCTCGAAAACGCTTTGGCGTAGGGTCGGCGCGCGCGACACGAACGAACGGAATGTCCATGTCTCTTCTTCAATCGACCAAGCGTCCTGCCCTGCTCGCCGCGGGGGCGATGGCTCTGGCGGCGATCGGCTCCGCCACCCCCGCATCGGCGCAATATGCGCAGGAATTGCGGCACGATCCCTCGCGTTGCAGCAGTGGGTCTGCCGTGTGGGTAACCATCGACGGGATCAAGCCGGGCGGCGGCACGCTGCGCGTCCAGTCCTATCGCGCGACGAAGGGCGATTGGCTCGAATCGGGTCGCTGGCTCAACCGGATCGAACTGCCCGCCCGCGCCGGATCGATGCGGGTCTGTATGCCGCTGCCCGCCAGCGGCCATTACGGCATCGCGGTCCGTCACGACGTCAACAATAACGGCAAGACCGACCTGTCGACCGATGGCGGCGCGATGTCGAACAATCCTTCGCTGAATATCTGGAACCTCGGCAAGCCGAGCTACAAGAAGGTGGGCTTCGATGTCGGGCGCACGCCTGCATCGATCGCCATCACAATGCGTTATCGCTGAGGGGCGCTATCGCTGAGGGGCGTTACCGCTGACGCGAGGCCGCGCGCCGACGCTTGCGCCACAATTCCCATGCCGCCCCCGGCATTGCGAGCAAGGGATGGCGCGCGCGAAACGGCGTGACTTCGAGCGCGATCCCGGTGTGGCGTTCGAGCTTCCACGCCCCGTAGGCCGCCGCGTTGTCGAAGGTGGTCGTGGCCTTGGCGAGCCGCAGGATGTTGAGCGGTTTCCCGACCCGCCTGCGTTTTTTCCACCAGGCCAGAATGGCCCGGCGCGGCTGAGGCTCCAATTCGGGCGCGAGTTCGTCTCCCTCGCACGCATAGGCGATCCCCGCATCCTCCCACGCGAGCGGCAACAGCCCCTCGAAATGCGCGGCATTGGCGGCGAGGATCGAATGCTCGCGCCCCGGCGGTTCGACACGGAATTCGGCGGCGTAGGTCTCGCGGAACAGCGCCTTCCAATAATCGCTCGCCGCGCCCTTGCGCGGGCCCAGAGCCGCTGCGAGGCGACCGGCCGTGCGCGCCGCCCCCGCCACCGCGCTAATGACCCGTCCGCGCACGGCGTCGTTCCTCGCCCAGACCAATGCGCTCGGCTGGACGAACCGCGCCCAGATCGTGGTGTCGCGCGACTGGCCTTCCGCCGCCTTCGCGAAGCGTTCGAGCGACAACGTCGCCGTCTTCGCGCGCAGGGGCGTGCCGCCGATCATCCGTTCGTGATAGCCGACGCGCGGCCAGATCCGCTCCTGCTGGCGCCCCGGCAGCAGGAGATAGAAATCGAGCACGCCCTCGAGCGATCCGGTGCGCAGATTCGATCCGTAGAACAGCACCGCATCGGCCCCCTCGTCCTGCGCGAGAGCCTTGGCGAACGCAGCCACCTCCTCGCGCACCGGCGCGGCGAGGCTTTGCCTGATGCGGGTTTCGAGCGTTCCGCTCACGCGCTCACGAACGTCAGCTCGGGGCCCTGCGCGACCAGATAGCGCCCCGCGGGGAACGCCTCGCCATCGAGGATGAACTGGTCGCCGATTGCGAATTCGAACGAATCGACGTCGCGCTGGTGATAGCCGCCGCGCTCCAGCCAGCCGGGCCGCCAACCGGCGAGGATCAGCGGCAGGCTCGCCATCATTCTTCTGCGCGCGCGATCGAGGACGGCGAGCTTCAGCCCCGAACGCCTGGTTCCGAACATCTTCAGCCCCAGCGGCATCCGGTGGAGCGTCGAGGCCATCAGGATCATCCGGCGCGCGGGATCGCCATGGCCCGAATGCGCCAGAATTTCCCCGCCCGGATAGAGCCGGACCGTCAATTCGACCCCGCGCCGCCAGGGATTGTCGTTCGCACCGAACATGCCCTGCACCACGCCCCAGGCGCTGGTCATGCCGACCGCCAGGCTGTCGAACAGACCCATGGAATGCGCCTCCTGCCCCGCGCGCACGCCGAGCGTGAACGCGCCTGCCCCAAGGATGAAGCCGCGCACCGGCAGGCGCTCGCTCTCTTTGTCGAGCGCGCTGATGTCGAGCGGGCGGCGGGTCACCCGGCTGCCGGTATGGAAGGCGTCGATCGCCTGCGCGAGCGACCAGTCGGCAGGCGCGCCGATATCGACGTTGAGCGCGTTGGTCTTGCCCTTGGGCAATACGGCAAGGACCGGCCAATCGTCGCCGAACACGCCCGCGCCGCAGGTCAATACGTCGCGCACCGTGCCGTCGCCGCCGCTGATGATGAGGTAATCGACCCCGCGCGCGGCGAAATCGGCGAGGACTTCGGTGATCTGACCGCGCTTTTCAGGGGTCGCCAGAACCACGCGTTCGCGATCGCCGATCGCAAGATCCTGCCCCTTGTTGCGGTGGCTGCGCGGATTGTAGATGACGCCGATAAGCGGCCCATCCGCCTTCGCTTCGCCCCGCCGCCCGGACGCATCCGAACGCCCGACAGCGGCCGCGCCCCCACCCGACACGCGCCGCGAGCCCTGGTCCGGCATATCGCCGAATTCGTGGATGGAGCTGTTCATCGAACCATTCGTGCCTGAAAACCCGCCGGGACAGACCCGATTTCGCACACAATTGCAATGCCGCGCCCACACCCGACCCTTATCGCGACACCACCGATGCGGTGTGAGAGGGTGTTGGAGAAATGGAAAAAACTGGCGCACCCGACAACCAAAAGGCGGCTACAATCATCCTGTGAATGTCCGTAGCGCACGGGTGACCATGGTCAGATTGCGCGAACTCCGGTTCCGAGTGAGTGAACGCGAACAGTCGGTGTTAGGCTTTGACCAGCTCACGGCCTCTCCCTCCACACGCCCATCTCGCGTCCGGAAGGAGTTTCCAGCAACGCGGCCTTCCAGGATCGCGATGCGCGAGCGGTGACGGTCGCAAACCTCCCGGCTTGCATTCGATTTGGTCGCGCAGATTGCTGTCCCCTTGGCGACCGCTTCTCACGGTCGCCAAGGGGTCATGGGCGATGGATCGGACTGGCCGTACTCAGAAATCGATCCCTGCGCGCAGATAGAGATATCGCCCGTTGAAGCCGGACGGTGAGAACGAGCTATAGGGCAGGAAATAGCCGTTGAGCCCGTAATTCGGCGTACCGGGTCCGCCCGGTTGGCCGAAGAACACCCGATCGGGATAGCTGTCGAACACGTTGTTCGCGCCGATCGCCAGTTCCAGCCGCTCGATCGGCCGCGCACGCAGCTCGACATCGGCGACCCACTGGCCGGACAGGGTCTGGTCGTTCGCTTCCACCGCACCGGGGATCAGCACCTCGCCAAAGCGATTGGCCCGGGTCGTCACGCCGATGATCCCGTAATCCCAATCGAGCCCGAGATTGAGCTTCGTGCGCGGCTGGCCGCGGGTGAGACGCAGCGATTCCTGCCGTCCGAACAAAGTCAGGCCGGGCAGGCTCGGGAGGACGGCGGCATCGCGGATCTCGGTCTTGTTGTCGCTGTATCCAGCGGTCAGCGAAAAGTCGCCGACGCCGAAATCGGGCACACGATACGTGCCCACGATCTCGAAGCCTTCGGTGCGCGTATCGATCCCGTTGATGAAGAAGCGGGCCGAGGTGATATTATTGAAACCGGCCCCGCGCAGCAGCGACACGACCGCCGCGCCCTGGAGGTTTTCGGTTATGACGATGCGATCGTCGATATCGATGCGGTAGTAATCGGCGGTGATATTGAGCCCAGGGATCATCGAAAAGGTGATACCGGCCGAAAGGTTAGTCGATTCCTCCGGTTCGAGCGGCTGCGATCCCAGAGCGAGCGCAACGGGGCTCGACACCGGGAAGGTCCCGATCTCCACGAGCGTTCCGTTGACGTTGTTGGTGCTGGTGGTGGCGTAGAATTGCTGGTGGAGGGACGGGGCCTTGAACCCGGTCGAGGCGCTGCCGCGCAGCGCGATGCCGTCGACGGGCTCGATGCGCGCGGCGATCTTGCCGTTCACCGTATCGCCGAAATCGGAGAAATCCTCGTAGCGCCCGGCCAGCTGGACGGTCAGGACGTCGAAGAAGGTGCTCTCCAGTTCGGCATAGACCGCCTTGGAATCGCGGCTCGCATCGACTTCGTTCGCCGGGCGGAAGCCGGGAAAGACCTGCGCCCCGGCCGGCGCGTTGAAGGGAGCCGCGGCGAAGGGACCGGCCTGGTAGCTTTGCGGATCGCCCGCATCGATCTGAAACCGTTCATCGCGATATTCCGCGCCGAAAGCGACCGACAACCCGTCGCCGAAGCCCAGCTCGAAGGTGCGTTGCAGATCGAGATTGACGGTCGTCTGGCCGAAGGTCAGCTCGCCCGCATCGAAGCGCCGGGCGCTCGCATTGCCGAAGGAGGTGTTGAAGCTGTTCTCGACGAAGAAGTGAAACGCGTTTGCGCCATGGACGCTGGAGAGATCGTACTGGAAGCCCCCCAACTCGCCCCGCACGCCGCCTGCAAAGGCAAAGTCGGTGATTTCCGACACGATCAGCGGCAGGAAGCCTTCCGAATAGAACGGCACGAAGCTCGTGGTCGAAGCCGAGAAGTTCCGGTTCCGCGCATCGTTGGCGCGGCGATAGAAGCCGGCGCTCTCCGCGTCGCGCTTGCCGAAACTGCCGAAGGTATAGATCTCGGCCGATGCGGACAGGTCGTACCCGGCGTTGAGGAACAGCGAGAAATCGCTGATCGCCGCGTCGCCGTACCGATGGGTGTAGCGATCGAAGTTCAATTCGCGCGGATCGGCCCGCCCCGCGATCGTGGGAAATTGCTGACGCGGATCGGCGGCGGACCGATTGGTCGGATTGCGATCCTGGAACTGACCGGTCAGGTTGAGATAGCCGTCCGGGCCCATGGGCAGGCCGAGATTGGCCGCCAGCGTCAAGGTTCCGCCATCGCGGCGCGAGCGTTCTTCTCCGGTGTCGGTCAGCTGGTAGACGCCGCCGGCGCCCGCATTCGGATCGAGCACAGGCTGGCCCGCCGCGTTCGTCACCGGTCCGCCCTGCTGCAACACGCCATCCATGTCGGTGCGGTACTGGCCGTAGGTGATCTGGGCGCGACCGCCTTCGGCCCGGCGCAGCTGGACGTTGATCACTCCGGCGATCGCATCCGAGCCATATTGCGAGGACGCGCCGTCGCGCAGCACCTCGATACGCTGGATGGCGAGCGGCGGAATGGTGTTGAGGTCGACCGCGGCGCTGCCCCGTCCGACCGACCCGTTCAGATTGAGCAGAGCCGACGTATGGCGGCGCTTCCCGTTCACGAGCACCAGAGTCTGGTCGGGCGCTAGGCCGCGCAGAGTGGCGGGGCGCAGCGCATCGGTACCGTCGGTGATCGAGGGCTGCGGGAAATTGAAGCTGGGGACCAGCTGGTTGAGGACCTTGTTGACTTCGGTGTAGCCCGAATTCGTCAGCGCATCGCCTCCGATAACGTCGATCGGAACCGGACTATCCGCCGCAGAACGGTCGGTCCTGCGGCTTCCGATGACGACGATCTGCTCCTGCGGACTATCGTCACCCTCGACCGCCACATCCGTGTCGTCCGGCGCCTGTTGCGCAAGGAGGGGCGAGGAGAGAAAGGCGAAGGTGGCAGTCGATGCAAGCAAAGCGATACGAGACATTCAAGGGCCCTCCCTGGAAAGCCCGCTATTTACCAGTACGCAATATAAAAACAAGATCGTAAACGATGCTTGGCCCTTCGATCATTTAGGGCGTCGCATGAGACATAAGATTGCGATTGATCGCAACAATCAGCCAAAGCGTATTGCGGAATTCGCAACTACGCGACCGGAAAGCTCCTTTCGATCGGACCGCCGCATAGTCGTGGCGCCATCCAGCGATCTGCCGCACCCTGCGAAATGAGTGCGCGGAACTGAAGAAGAAGTACTATTGGAATAGACAAATCTGGTCGGCTATGATCGAGTTCGCAGTATCATCGCCGATTTACCTTCACAATCTATGAATTTTATTTTGGAAGACCGACGCCAACTCGCTCCAATTCATTCACTGGCGTAGGCACGGCAAAACACTTCGACCGCAGCCGCGATGCGTTGTGCGTCGCGTTTTTCGTCGCGGGGCATCCCGAAACGGCGTTCGAGATCGCCCATGCCCTTGCACATCGCGGCGAATTGTTCGGCTGCGAGTTCGGGATCCTCGACGGAAATCTCGCCCGCTGCATTCAGCGATGTCAGCAACGCCGCGAACGCCTTTTTCATGCGATGCGGGCCTGCCGCGAGAAAGGTTGCGCCGATGGCCGGATCGAGTTCGATTTCCGCCGCGATACGACGCTCGAACTGGACCATTTCCGGTCGCGAGAGAAAGGCGACCATTGCTTTACCGATTTCCGCCAGCCGCTCGCGCAAAGTGCCATTGGGTAGCATCGGCACTGTGAAATGGCTGCGGATGCGTTCGCATTCCTGCTCGACGGCAGCCGTGAACAAGCCCCGCTTGTCGGTAAAATGATTATATACGGTCACCTTCGAAACGCCCGCCGCGGCCGCGACCTGCTCGATCGATGTCGCGGCGTAGCCGAGGTCGAAGAAGCTGGCGATTGCCGCATCCACGATGGCCTTTCGCTTCGCCTCGCTGACAGGCCTGCCCATGCGAGCAGGCGTCGATCTGGTATCGTTACTTGACAATCTGAACGGCCCCGTTCATCTGAACGCAATCGTTCAATATTGAGCTATGTTACCGGTCTTGACAAGAGAGGCGGCGGAACGTTTGGTATGAACTGGATCGCGATCCGCATGCTCACGGGCGACGCGCAGAAGTTCTACGGGCTGCTGTTCGGGATCGCGTTCTCCACTCTCCTCATCACGCAGCAACTGACGATCTTCGTAAACCTGCTCGAACGCGGCTCGAGCGGCGTCTACAACGTGTCCAGCGCCGATGTCTGGGTGATGGACCCGGTCAGCAGGACGACCGAGGTCGCCTATCCGATGCCGTCGACCGCGCTCGACAAGGTGCGCGGCGTGGCCGGCGTCGCCTGGGCGGTGCCGCATATCCGTGCCTCGGCATCGGTCCGCACCGGTAGCGGCGAGCTCGAAGGGGTTTCGGTTGTCGGCGTCGACGACGCTACGCTGATCGGCCTTCCCAAGGGCATGGTCGAAGGGGCGCCGCAGGTCCTGTCAGAGCCCGACAGCGTGATCATCGACGATGTCGGCGCGACGCGCATGTTCCCGGACGAAAGCCCGATCGGCCAGCGGCTCGAACTGAACGACCAGCGCGCGGTGATCCGCGGCATCGCTGATGCGATTCCGAGCTTCACCAGCCAGGTCACCCTCTATACCAAATACAGCCGCGCGCTGAATTACGTGCCGGGCACGCGCAACCGCCTGTCCTTCGTGCTGGTCGGCAAGGCGCAGGATGTCTCGCCGGAAGAACTGGTCGAGCGGATCGAAAGCCAGACCGGCCTTCGCGCCCGCACCCGTGACGAATTCGCGCGCGACGGGGTCGACTTCATCATCGAGAACACGGGGATTCCGCTCAATTTCGGAATAACCGTCGCGCTCGGCTTCATCGTCGGCGTGGCCATCGTCGGCCTGACCTTCAGCCTCTTCATCCGCGACAACATCAAGCAATTCGGGGCCTTGAAGGCGATCGGTGTCACGAACGGCACAATCCGCCGCATGGTCGCGGTGCAGGCGGGCATGGTCGGCTTTATCGGTTACGGGCTCGGCGTCGTCGGGACAGTGCTGTTCATCCTCGGCTTTTCCGGCAATCCGACTTTCAAGGGCTTCTACATCCCCTGGCAGGTTCCCCTCGTCAGCCTGGTCGCCATCGTGGTGATCATCGCGCTGACCGGCTGGCTGGCTCTGCGCAGCGTGATGAAGACCGAACCTGCGGCGGTGTTCCGGTGAGCGCGGCGCCCGGTCAGCAGGCGGCCATTTCGGTGCGCGACGTGTCCCGCGACTTTACCGCCGGACAGCAGACCATCCGCGTCCTCCATAGCATCGATCTCGACGTCGCGCCGGGCGAGCTGACCTATCTCGTCGGCGAGAGCGGGTCGGGCAAGACGACGCTGATCTCGATCATGTGCGGCATATTGTGGCCGACCGAGGGCAGCGTCGAAGTGTTCGGCACGCCGATCTACGGTCTGTCCGACGACGATCTGGTCCGCTTCCGGCTGGAGAATATCGGTTTCATCTTTCAGCAGTACAATCTCATCCCCGCGATCAACGCGGCCAGCAATGCCGCCGTACCCTTGATCGCGCGGGGTATGGACCGCCAGGAGGCCCGCGAGCGGGCGGTCGCGATGATGGAAAAGCTCAATATCGCCAATCAGGCGGACAAGCTGCCGAACCAGCTTTCGGGCGGCCAGCAACAGCGAGTCGCCATTGCCCGCGCGCTCGTCCACGAACCGCGCCTCGTCGTCTGCGACGAGCCTACAGCCGCGCTCGATGCCACGTCCGGTCGGCGCGTGATGGACCTGTTGCGCGACGTTGCGCTGGCGGAAGACCGTGCCTGCATCATCGTCACGCACGACAACCGTATCTTCGATCTCGCCGACCGCATTCTCGTGCTCGAGGACGGTCGCATCACGCATGACGGCCAATCCATGCCGGAGGATCACTGAGATGGCTCTGCTGCCTTCGAATATCAGCTTTTCGCGCCAGGTGCTGCCCACCGTCGCAGTGATCGGCCTGCTCGTTGCAGTGGCCTATATCGCCTTCGGCCTGCCCGATCGCGAGCTGAGCGAACCGACCGGCGAACCGCCCATCGCACCCGCGACTCTCGCCAACGAAGCTAGGGTCGCCGGTTCGGGCGTCGTCGAACCGTCGAGCGAGCTTATCCAAGTCGGCACCGCGCTGGCCGGCCTTGTCACCGACCTGCGCGTGCAACCGGGCGATTTCGTCGACAAGGGCCAGCCGCTCTTCGTGGTCGACACCCGCGCCCTCGAAGCGCGGGCGAGCGAGACCCGGACCGCAATCGGCGAAGCGCGGGCCGCCATTGCCGAGGCGCAGGCGGCGATAAGCGAAGCGCGCACCGCCGAAGCCACCGCAGCGCGCCAGCTCGACCTGTATCGCAACGTCACCGATCCGGCTGCCGTGAGCCGGGCCGAAGTCATACGGGCGGAAGGTGAGGCCGCCGCCGCGCGCGAGCGGCGTGCATTGGCGCAGGCGCGCCTGTCCGCCGCGCGGGCGCGTCTCGATAGCGCTGAGGCCCAGGCGTCGAGCGCGCGCACCGAAATCGGCCGGGCGACCGTGCGGGCACCGATCGCGGGCGAGATCCTTGCGGTCGACATCCGTCCGGGCGAATTCCTGTCGACCATGGGCGGCAGCGGCCAACCCTTCATCGAAATGGGCGAAACGCGTCCGCTCCATGTCCGCATCGATATCGACGAGGAACAGGCCGCGCGGGCCGATCTCGGCGCGGAAGCCACGGTCAATCCGCGCGGGGCATCGGACCGGCGGGTAAAAGCTCGCTTCGTGCGGGCAGAGCCGCTGGTCGTGCCCAAACGCTCGCTCACCAATTCCGCGGCTGAGCGCGTCGATGTGCGGGTCTTGCAGGTGATCTACGCCTTGCCCGACGATGCGCGCGGCATGTTCCGCGTCGGCCAGCAGGTCGATGCCTGGATCCCGGCGAAGAAACCTGCCCGATGATCCGCGCCGCACCTCTGCTTGCCGCTGCCGCGCTAGCGGGATGCGCAGCCGGTCCTCCGCCGGACATGGCGACGCCGATCCCGGTCCTGCCGGAAAGCTATCTCTACGCACCGCGTCCCGCAGAGGCCGGATCGCTGGCGGCCTTGCTGCCAACCGACGATCCCGCGTTCGATCGTCTCGCGGATCAGGCGCTGACCAGTTCGCCCACGCTCGGCGAAGCGCTGGCGCGCATCGAGCAGGCGCGCGCCGGGGCCTCTCGCGCGGAGGCCGAGCGCCTCCCGAATATCGGCGCCAACGCGTCGGTCGCCGGGCAGCGGACCAATCCCGCTCAGTTCGGCGCCAATCTGCCCCCTGGCGTGGCGATCGACAGCGAGCGTGTCAGCTACGGCGCCAATCTCACCACGCGCTGGGACCCGGATATTTTCGGCGCGTTGCGCGCGCAGGAGCGGGCTGCCTTGCTCCGTGTCGATGCTGCATCCGCCGGAGCGTCGGCGGTGCGCCAGGCACTCATCGCGGAAATCGCGGCGAGCGTGATCGACTGGCGCACGCTCGCGGCCCGACAGGCCGCACTCGAAAGCGATCTTGCAGCGGCGGGCGAACTGGCCCGGCTCGCCGAAGTGCGCGAGCGTGCGGGGATAGCGCCCGGCTTCGACCGGGTGCGCGCGGAAAGCCAGGCCGCCGCTTCGCGCAGTCGATTGCAAAGCCTTGCGGGCGAACGCGCGCGGGTTCTTGGCCGCCTGGTAACGCTTACCGCCCAAGGTGGAGCGCAGGTGAGCGCGGCGCTCCAAAAAGAGGGGCCCACGGACGCTCTCCTGCCGCCCCCCATCGCCCTTCCCTCCGAACTGCTCGCCAACCGCCCCGACGTGGTCCGCGCCGCTGCCGAGCTTTCCGCCGCCGACGCCGATCTCGCAGCGACGGCCCGGCAGCGCTTCCCGCGCTTCGACCTCAGCGCCGCGATCGGGCTGCTCGCTTTCGGTGTCGGCGACCTTTTCGACACCGATTCCGTGATCGGATCGCTCGCAGCCTCCGTGGCCGCACCCTTGCTCGACTTCGGGCGGATCGAGGCCGAAATCGACGGCGCGGCTGCGGCGAAGCGCGCTGCGTTCGAAGCCTATCGCGGCGCAGTCTTTACAGCGCTCGGAGACGCGGAGGCCGCTTACGGTCTCGTGGCCGCCGCCGATGCCGAAGCAGCGGCTTCGATGGCCGAGCGCGACATTGCGCAACGCGCGGCGGCCATCGCCAACACGCGCTTCGAGGCGGGTCTGGCCGATTTCCTGACCGTCATCGAAGCGCGGCGGGCCGCCGATGCCAGCGGCGAACGCGCCGCCGCGGCCCTCGGCCGAGCGCGCCGGGCCCGCGTGCTGCTATGGCAAGCGGTCGGGGGAACTTCGGGCGCGCGAGACTGAGCGCGAAGGCTTGCAGCGAGAGCGAAACGGCCAGGTTTGCAAGCCTGCTCGACAAGTCCGCTCGGCCATGATTGTGCGGCAATCGCCCTTGTCGGCTCGAGGATACGCCTCGGCGGCGGAATCGGTTCGTGGTCGAAGGGGCAAAGGTTACAACAAAATTTTAAGCATATTGCGCGAAAGACCGACGATATAATTCGGGAGCGCGTAATGGCCAAAATACTTATTGCGGACGACGATCCGATCCTGGTCGAACTCGTAAGGTTCCGGCTCGAAGGGGCGGGATACCAGGTCCTCGAGGCAACCGACGGGCAACAGGCCATCGAGGCAGTCAAGACGGAACGGCCGGATCTGATCGTGCTCGATTCCATGATGCCGTTGCTGTCCGGTCGCGAAGTCCTTCTCTATCTTCAGAAAAACACCGCCACCAAGGACATTCCGGTCATCATGCTGACCGCCAGGAGCGGGGAAAGCGATATCGTCTCGGCCATCCGGTCGGGCGCGTCGGATTATCTGACCAAGCCTTTCATCCCGCAGGAATTGCTCGTTCGAATCGAAAAGCTCCTCACGCTGGTGACGTGATGGGCGGGCCGAGATCCGTCGGGCGCGAGGCGCTTGCGATCGCGGCGGGGATGATGGCGGCGTTGTCCTCCATCGGGCTTCCCCACGCGGCCCAGGCGCAGCAAGCGGACCCACGCGAGCAGGCACAGGATGCCTTGCGTCGCGGGGATCACGAACGCGCCAGCGCCATCCTCCTCGAACAGCTTGCCCGGGAGCCGCGCGATGCGGACCTTTTGCGGCGGCTGGCCAGCGTGGAAGCGGCCGACGGTGATTTATCTGCGGCGCTGGCGGCCATCGACCGCGCTGCCGCCATCGCGCCGCGCGATCTCGACATCCGTCTTGCCCGGGCGAACATCCTCTTCTGGAGCGGCGCCGTCGAGGACGCTCGCGCCGAGGCCGATGCGATCGCGCGCATCGACCCGGCCTACCCCGAACTGGACCAGCTGCAGGCCCGGCTGCGCCCATCGCCTTCGCAAAGCGCGGAGGACGATCGGATCGGGCTTCAGGCGCTCTATCTTTCCGCAGGCCTGTCCCGGATCGCGTTCGATGGACGCGACACCCATCAGACCTGGACCAATCAGGGCGCGGCGCTCGGCCTGCGTCTCGGCAGGGTCGGTACCGCCACATTCTCCGTCGAACGCGAAGCGAGAGCGCGCAGCGACACGCGCTTCGCCGCCCGTTTCGACCGACGCATCGAGGGCGGCTCCTATTATCTCGAAGCGGGCTTCGTGCCGGACGCGGATTTTCGCGAGACATGGAAAGTGGCGGTCGGAGGCGAGGCGGCATTGGCCTCCAATGTCGATGGTTTCCTCGATGTCCGCGTCGCCGATTATGCCACCGGCACCATCGTGGTGGTGGAACCGGGCATTCGGGTGGCGCTGGCGCCCCGATGGTCGCTCGATGCGCGCGCGATCAATCTGTTCGGAGGGAACGAAGACCATCGCATCGGTGGGAGCGGACGCCTGGCATACCAATCGCAGTCCGGCCCCACCGCGTTCGTGTCGCTCGCGACTTATCCCGATGCGGAAATCGACGGCGTCAGGCAGCTGCGCAGCGCAGCGATCGGCCTTGGCTGGCCGGTCGCCCGGAACGTCACCATCAGCGCGATCGGCGTTCACGAGGACCGGGAGGCCAGTTACCGTCGCAACAGCCTGACCGTGGTTTTCTCCCGAAGGTTCGGACCGCAATGACCTCGCTCTGGCCCATCATTCTCGGTTCCGGTTGGATCGTGGGTGCGATCCTCGTCATCTTCGCTGTGCTCGTCTTGCGCCGCTTTCTCGACGAGCGCAGCGCGGACGCCCGCAAGAAGGAAGATGCCAAGATCACTCGAAGCTATCTGCGCAGGGTGGCCGGGCATCCTCCCGAAGACAAGGGGAAGCGCTGGAGCGCCAGCCGTCGTCTCGTGGCGGTCTCGCATCTCCAGTCCCTCCTGAGGGGCGGAGACCGTTCGCGCCTCATGCAGATCGCCGAATTCGACGGATTGTTGACCGAAACCCTACGCCGCTCGCACAGCGTAGGCGTATCGAACCGTGTCGATGCGATCCGCCTGATGCAGCGCTTTGGCAGCGAAGCCTGCATCGCGCGCCTGCGACAGATGATGGCGCGCGATCGCAGCTACAATGTGCGGCTCGAGGCTGCCTTCGCCCTCGCCGCGACATCCGCCCTCCCCCCGCCGCGCGAAACGATGCGCGTGCTGGCCATGCTCGAGCGTGCCCCCAACCGGCTCGACATGGCCCTCCTGCGAGCCAGCGCGCCCGATTACAGCGATCAGCTGGTGCTTCTGTTAAAGGACGGTCTCTCCGAACGATGGCATGCGCAGCTGGTCGATGCGATCGGCTGGAGCCGAAACCCTTCGGTTGCGCCCCTCCTCGAAGAGGCGGCCATGCAATCCAGCAGTGAAATTCGCTGTGCCGCGCTGCGCGCCGCATCCAAGCTCGGCCAGCCCTGCGTCGAGGAGTGGGTGAAGGCCAAGCTGAGCGATCCCGAAAGCGAGGTGCGCGTCCAGGCGGCCAATGCGTGTGTCGCGCTTGGGCTGACATCGGCCGTCGACGCTCTGGCCCATTTGCGCAGTGACGAGCACCTCTGGGTCCGCCTGCGGGCGGAACAGGCGCTGGAACAGCTTGCGCCCGATCTTCTCGCGATCACGGGGAAGGCGGCATGAACTTGGCGCATTTCGCCTCCCAATCCGCATCGGTCCTGGAGCATGTGATCTTCGCGACGGCGCTATTCTGCTTTGCCGTCGTCCTGCTTCGCAACGCGATCGGTCTGGGGCAGCTGCTGGTCGCCACATGGGTCTTCGCCACGCGCATCGAACCGAGCGAGGGGGCGAGGGATCTCTGGACGCGCTACGCCGATCTTGCTCTGCCCGTCAGTGTCGTCGCTCCTGCCTTCAACGAAGAACTCTCCATCGTGGAGAGCACCAAGGCGCTGCTGGCGCTGGAATATCCCGAACATGAAGTGATCGTGGTGAATGACGGATCGACCGACGCGACACTGGATCGCTTGATCAGCGCGTTCGACATGGAGGAATCTCACCGCATCCAGGTCGCCGAACTGCAAGTCACCGCTATTCGCAAGACCTATCGCTCGCGCCGCTACGCCAATCTCCTCGTCGTCGACAAGGATAACGGTCGCAAGGCCGATGCGGCCAATGCCGGGATCGGCTTCGCGCGTACGCCCCTGGTCTGCGTGATCGACGCGGATTCGATCGTCGAGCCGGATGGCCTGCTGCGCGCCTCCGAACCCTTCATGCATGATGACGGCAGGCTGGTCGCCGTGGGCGGAGCCATCAGAGTGGCGAATGGCAGCAAGGTCGAAGGCGGATCGCTCCGGGAAATCCGCATATCGAGGAATTTCATCCCGCAATTCCAGGTGTGCGAATATCTGCGCGCCTTCCTCACCGCCAGAGTTGCGAACGCCCACACCAATACGCTGATGCTTATTTCCGGGGCGTTCGGGCTGTTCCGGCGATCGGTGCTGATCGAGATGGGCGGATACCGGCACGACACCGTCGGAGAGGACCTCGAACTGGTCACGCATATCCATCGCCATATGCGGGAGAGGAAGCGTTCCTACAGGATCGCATTCGTTCCCGATATCGTCTGCTGGACCGAAGCGCCCGCGTCTTTGGAAGGCCTGGCGAACCAGCGCGCACGCTGGCAGCAAGGCGCCCTCGAAACCCTCAGCTTTCATCGCCGGATGATCTTCAACCCACGCTATGGCCGTATCGGCATGATCGCCCTGCCGCAGATGATCCTTGAAGATCTGCTCGGCCCGCCCGCCGAACTTATCGGCTACGTCCTGATTCCGGCGGCGGTTCTGCTGGGCATTCTCGATCCGATGGCGGCGCTGGTCTTTTTCTTCGTGTCGGTCGTGTTCGGATGCGGGTTGAGCGTGGGGACGCTGGCTCTGGAAGAACACCAGCTCCGCCGCACGCCGACTGCAAAGGATCTGTTGCGCATCGGATGGGCGGCGATTGTCGAGAACTTCGGATACCGCCAGTTGAACCTGTGGTATCGCCTCAAAGGCGTGCGGCGCTATGCAAAGCGCGACAGCACTTGGGCGGCCGTTCCCCGCGAAGGCTTCAACGCCTGAAAGTGATTTCGCCGCAAACCCCTCGCGTAGGAAGCGTTTGCCTCAAGTCCAGTACGGCCTGAAAGGCTGCTCCTGCGCCGCCGTCAGACCGTCACGCTTCGCCATCCGAACAATGGCAAGGGACGTCCATAGACGGACGTCTCTTCGCGAAATCTGGCACCGAATACGACAGGATTTTGAGCCGGGATCGGGACAAGGTGTCTGTTGCGAGAACCGACACAACCGCAATTTACCGTCTTACAGGAGAGAGGCGTCCGTAGTCTCGAGTGCTGCGCAGTTGAGCGAGAGAGCAACACCACCCTTCGGCCAATCCATCGCCGCGTCCAATGGATGCTGGAAGCCGTCTCTGTTCGACGGAATTAAGATTGGCTAACCGATAGAATTCGGTCGAGGCGAATGACCGTAAGCGTCGGCAAGATGCTCATACGTTGTGAAAAGCTGGCGCACCCGACAGGATTCGAACCTGTGGCCTCTGCCTTCGGAGTGCAGAGTTTCCGGACAACGCGAGACAAACTGAAACTTCAAAATCGTTGAAATACCTTGATTTCCTATCTCTGCTTGTTTCCAATAATCCCCGTATGTATTTCATACTCATTCCATACCAAGCGGAATTAAGGAACTGGCGGTGGCATTGGACCTGAGCAAAGTCGGCAACCGGGAACGGTTGAAAGCGCAACGCGAGCCGCATTGGCAAAGGCTCCGCGCGGGATGCTTCTTAGGCTTCCGGCCATCTAAGCGAGGGGGCAGAGGGACATGGATTGCCCGCGTCTATGACGAGGATGCCAGCCGCTATCGGGTGAAATCGCTTGGAGATTACGGCACGCTCCCCGGAAACGAGATGTTCGCAGCAGCCAAGAAGGAGGCCGAGAAGCTTGCCGAGCTTGTGGAATCAGGCGGCGAAATTCGCGCCAAGATTGAGACTGTTGCCGATGCCTGCCGCGAGTATGCCAAGGACCGCCCGGAGGCAGAGCAGCGCTTTATGCGCTATGTCTATGAAGACTCGATCGCCCGGGTGAAGCTGAGCAAGCTGCGCCGCCGTCACATCAAAGAATGGCGCGAGCGGCTGGAAGCACAACCGGCACTGGTGAGCCGACGCAAGAAGGGCGATCCGGTCGAGCGCGAGCGGGCACCGTCTACCGTCAATCGCGATATGGCCGTGCTGCGAGCGGCATTGAGAAAGGTTCTGTCGCCCGGCGCACCGAACAGCGAAGCGGCATGGCAGGAAGCCCTGAAAGCGATTCCCAACGCCAATGGGCGCCGCACCCTCTATCTAGACCGCAAGCAGCGCAAGAAACTGATCGCAAGCACCGATGCCGGGGCAGCTCCCTTCGTCAGCGCCCTGTGCCTTTTGCCGCTTCGTCCCGGCGCTCTCGCGGCGCTCACGGCTGGCGACTTCGACAAGCGCACGGCGGAACTCACTGTTGGAAAGGACAAGACCGGGAAACCGCGCCGAATCCAGTTGCCGCAAGAGGCCGCGCAGCTGCTCGCGAAGCAAGCCGAGAATAAGCTGCCGGGCGCACCGCTCTTCATGCGAGCTAATGGCAAGGCATGGGACAAGGATAGCTGGAAGCGGCCCATCGCAACCGCCGTTAAAGCAGCCGAGCTACCAGCCGATGCCACCGCTTACACCTTGCGGCACAGTACCATCACGGACCTTGTCAGCGCGGGATTGCCGCTACTCACGATCGCGCAGATTTCAGGCACCAGCGCTGAAATGATCGAGCGCCACTATGGTCATCTTTCCAGTGAGGCAGCGATCAAGGCGCTTGGAGAGTTGGCGCTGTGACCGGAGGCACCCGCTACCGTGGAAATAGCATCGCTAATGGAATGTCATCCGAAGCACGGGATCGCCTCCACAAACGCTTGGATGAACTCATCGATTTAAACAATGAGATCGCCGAATGTATCAATGGGTCGGAAATGTCCGTCGAGCTTGCAGATCGATTACAGCATCATGCTGAGCGGCTTGTCATTGAAGCCAGTCGCTTCGCTGGCAAAGTGGCAGGAGGGGAGGCTCGGGCAATCGCATTCCGTCACTCGGAGCCAACTTCGAGACAAGCTTTTTCGCGCTTCTTGAGCGCAGTTGCCGAGTATGCTGCCCCATATGCTTACGCCACGCTGAATCTCGGCATTGAGACCTTCACATGGACGGATTCATTAGCAGTCTTAGACGGCTTGAAATCGCTGGATCACGGAGACGTCTCAGATCCATTTAAGCCCGCCGCCCGGCGCTACCCCCGTGGTAGCAGATATGCTGTGCTCAGAGAGCAATTCCGAGCAGTCCAGTGGGTCAATTATCTCACAGGTCAAATGCTTAAGGAGGCCGCGATCAAAGAAGTAGCGGTCGCCTATGATGTATCAGATCGGACGGTGTACGGCTGGCACGAGGCAACCGAGCAAATCGAACTTGGCTACCAACGAGATCACGCATTGTGCGAAGCGCGCCGAGAAGGTCAGTCAGGATCAAGGCCAAACTTCACTCGATCGCCATGGCGACCAGAATGTGACGAACCGTTCTCTAAATGGCTAGCGTTTGATGCAAATTTCTACAAAAGTCTCAAGAATACAACATCTTGAAATGGTTGCGGCTCAGCGTTTCAGCCGCATTTTGTTAGCCGCCATAACGTTCCTGCCTAATCCACTTGATGCCCTGAAGCACTGTGGCGTCTCGCAGGTGCAAGGGCATGGAGTTCGAAACATGACCCAAATGTTGACTGTGGCGGAATTCAAGGAGCGCTACAGAATTAGCCATTCTGCGTTCTATCGCGAGGTGGCAGCAAACCGCCTTCTGATTAAAAAAATCGGCCGCGCAACTCGTATCGCCCTTGCCGACGCAGAAGCGTGGGCCGCTAGCCTGCCAACGCAAGGAGGGGAGACGTCCGATGTTTGATCGGAAGAAGGATGCCTCCAGCGCAGTGGTACCGGCTCTGGCGGCGATTGGCGGAAAGTCGATGCCTCAGGACAATAGAGGGGTTACTATGCCTAGAACCCCATTCAAGCGTCGATACGTGAGGGCTATTGGACCCGATGACCAGCCGTTCGAAGTGACAGGCCAAGTTGCGAAGGTGCTTTTGGCGCTTGTTCAAGCAGGCGAAGCGGGGATCACACCTCTTGCGCGCGAAACTTGGTCGCTTCGCCTCTCTGACCATGTGCGCAAACTGAAGAATCGACATGGCTTAGTCATCGTGACCTTGTGGGGGAGGCATGAAGATGGACGCCATGCCCGTTACGTGTTGCGATCGACCGTCACCATCATCGAAGTTACCTCGGACTGACAAGTCGATGGCAGCGGGGCGGCTGGCAACGGTCGCCCTGCTTCCAGTCGCTCGATCGATCCCGCTTATGGGAGTGTCTTGCCGTGCGCAGGCGAAACGGAAATAAGCCGAACCACAAAGGCCGGAACCCTACTTCGCGTTTTGCCAGGCTGGACCATCGCTTGCTAAATTCGCCTGCGTATCGTTCACTCAGCCCGGCTGCCCGTGCTTTGCTGGTCGAGCTCACAATGCTCGACAATGGCGAGAACAACGGGAGCCTCTACCTCAGTATTCGTGACGCAGCGGGGCGGCTGGGCTTGGCCGATCTCACAGCCGTCCGCTCAGCCTTCGACGAATTGCAGGGGCTTGGCTTTATCGAGATGACTGAAAGCGCTTCGTTTCATGTCAAAGCAGCTGAAAAATCCCGCGCTCGATGCTGGCGATTGACTTGGCTTGCCGGCCCCGAACGAAAAGGTCCATCGATGGCATTTATGGATTGCCAACCGGAACCCGGAACTAGGGCGCACAAGCGGATGGAGCGTGGGATGCGTGCTCTGAAAGCCTACCGCAAGGACAGAGATGCGGGCCGTTTGCCGGTACTGGATTCCGACACATGACGCACAAGATATTCTGGCTGACAGTTATGGCGGTGTCGGTTTCCAATACGCCAGAAGGCTGAACCGGCAGAAATCAGCCACTTCACATTGTGTCGGATTCCAATGCACACATAGCTGCAACCATAGGTTGGGTTATCGAGCCGGTCGTTTCGCGTTTCGTTTCCACCGAACAATTCAAAGACCCCCCCCATAATAATGAAGGTGTGGCGGAAGTAAGCGGCTGGTGCGGGAGATGATCCTCCGCTAGAACCGCACCCGTCGCGCTCAGTCTTCACAAACTGTCGCGATGCGCATGACGCGCTGAGCACGAGCCGCCTAAGTCGGGCGGCTCCCGGAATACAAGAGCCTCTCGGCGAATACGGGAGGCGTGCTGCTTCGTGCTCGCACGTTGTGAACCACCCGGCACCAGCTGGGCCGGAGCACGGAGCTGTCGATGGTCGTCGCGTTGTTGATCCTAATTATTCTGATCTTGTTGTTTGGCGCGGGTGTCGTCCATGGCTGGTTGCTCAACATTTTTGGGGCGATCCTCGGCATCCTCTTACTTGCCACGGCTATTGCGGTCGTTTCCCATTTTTTCGGCGAAGACGCTTTCATTTGGATTTGGGCGGGGGGCGGCACGATTTTGCTAATTACGGTTCTCTGGGCGCGACAATATGACCCAAGCGAAGCCGAACACCGAGTCAGAATGAAGCGCGCTAAACGGGAGCGGGACGAACTTAGGCGCCAGTCTGAAGCAGAGAAAAAAGTGCGTTTACAACAGACGCCGATCGAAAGCCTGATGTCTGTCTTCGAAGAATACGACGCCCGGACAATTCCTACGACAAAGGACAAGGCAAACGAATTTTACGAGGCCCAGGACGAGAAAGAGCTGCGCGAACTTGTCAGCAAGATCTGTGAGCGCAATCAGGATTGTCTCCAATTCGATGGCAGCCACTACACCCGACGTCGAAAATACGGGAATTAAATGATCTCAGGGCCGAGAGACCTATGAATTCTGCGAGCCATATATGGGACTGAGCAGACAGAGGAGACCTGACAGCGCTGAAGCTGGTTTCTAAGCTTTTGCTAGCTAGCCCGTTTCGGCGCCGAGTATTGGAACCTGGCCGCTATTTGTTCTCAAGCTTGCGAAAGGCGTAAAATAAGAAAATGGCAGATTTCCGGGCCTTTCAGCACGGAGAGCCATCCGATGCGGCTTGTGGATAAAATGCCTGAAAGCCTGATAAGGCAGGAATGAGATAAAATAGGAAACGCCCGGATTTCCGCCACTTTTTGATCGGCAACCCCTCCGGGCGGGTTAACCATAAAATGACTCACGCCCAGCTTGGTAGGTAACGGGCGTACTTTTTAGACCCTCCAACCGCGTCATCGGGTTTGATTAATCCAGCTTCGATTGTCGCATTGATGATCTGTGATGCAGTTGCAGACTGGTTTTCCGTTAATCCGAAACGCTCACGCAGACTTTGGTTGGTCATCCTCTCAGACATGACATAGCGCAAATCGCAATGCTGCCAACAGGCGCGAATCCGGTCATTACGATCCATATCGGCGAATGAGCGAGGCCCGTGGACAATCGCCACCGTTCGCCTATGCACAGCCCTGAACTCGGGGGCGGGAAGCTGATAAAATTCTGCTTGTTCAACAACAGTGTCGATGCCACTGCTTTTCTCCTCACAGATGCTCATACGCCGCATAAAATCTGCAAGGCGCTCGTTACGCGACTGATAGCCATCGATGAACCGAGCAACTGGCACAATGGGTTCGCCAGGATTGGAAACCTCCAGCCGGTTTACATAGATTTCAACCATGGGACCGGCACCCTGCATGGTCATGTCTTGGTGGATCAGCGCGTTGGCAATAAGCTCGCGAACGCTTTCCATCGGCAGCAATTTCACTTGTCTGCGAAGCGCGTTTTCGATGACTTCGTTCTGAGGCAGCTGAGCCATAACGAAATCAACGAGCCCTTGGAATCCAACAGCGTAGCCACGAGTGCCGAGTTGATCGAGGCGTGTTCCGGTTTTGCCAATGCCGGAATAGACGATAACCCGCGAAGCTTTGCGAGAAAGGTCAGGAAACGCTTCCAGCTTCTTGGCAAGTAACAACCCGCCGAGACGCCGGATTGACCAGCCGTCGTTCCGTTGATCAATCAGTCGCTCTTTGCTCAGCCGATCAAGAACGCCGTCACGGTCGGAGGGGTATGGCAATTTCATCAGCTCGAAATACGATTGGGTATCGAGAAGCTCTACGACAGCTTGACCGTCCAGCCCGGTAAGCGAGGGCTCTTCAAGCCAATCTGGTGCGCCTTCGGCAAAGATAGCGCGCAACCGGTCCTGCGACATAGGCCGCAACGATTCCCCGGAACGCATCAGGTATTGCCCGTCGAGATGGTAAGCGGAACCCTTAGGACGCGGCGGAATATGGAACACCAGAACGCGGCCATCCGGGTGGGTTACCTCTTCAACTTCGACGCGAAAACCAATCCTGATGAACAGATCATCGGCTGTCGCAACAAGGTTGGTAAATGCCGCACTACCCACCACTGGCCGGGGCGGCTTGTCGGCAATACCAAGCAAAAGCGTTCCACCGCCCTCATTAGCTATGGCAATGCAATATCTCGCTAACTTCTCGCGGTCATAACTCGCTTTGGCCTCCTTGAACTCGAGATTTTGAGTTTCGGTTGGGGCGGACCGCCAAATATTGATTTGAGTAACTGTTGTGGCCATCCGTTACTGTGCCCCTTCAATGGGCAGCTGGATGCCCTGCATAATGCGGTCGGTTTCGGCGAGGATCTTGATGATTTTTTGATATTGGCGAATGTCATCCCATGACAGGGCGCGGCCCTTGCGATCTTTCAGCCATTTCTGAGCAGGCTGGTAGCCGCCGATGGGGAAATCCCATGCGATGGCGGGGACGCCTGCAAAGCCCTGATCCTTGTTGATCCAGACCCGACCGCCTTCGAAACGCGCCTTTTCGACAATGCTGTCACCATCGCCTTCGAACGGAAAAGGGGTTTCACCGATGACAGCATCTTCCATCAGGTGCAGACGGCGCAGCGCCTCGCCTTGCTCGCTTACCTTGCGGAACACGTCTGGCGAGGGTGGGAAGGGGACTCGTGGGAAGTCGATCTTCAGAAACTCGGCATAGGTTTCGCGATAGTCCGGGCAATGTAGCACGCCATAGATGTAATCGAACACCTTGACCTCCTCGGGTCGGGCATCGCCAGTGGCTCGGCGAAAGGCATCGGTGCCATCGTGCACGGTTGGTGTGCCGCTGAGGCCAGCCGCCTTTCGGATGTTCGCGTATAATTTCGGATCGAAATTGACGCGGATGGCTTGGTCCAGCGTGCCTTCGTCTGGATAGAGCAGAAGCGGGAGCATCTGGGAAATGCTCTTGTTTGAGAATATAGCTCTATTATCGATAATATGCGCGACCGCGACCGCATGACTGAAACCAAGATTGCCTTGGATCGCTTGGTGTGAGGTCATCAGCCCAAGGTTTGGATACTCCAAGAAATGATTCATCGCACGTTCGCGTCGATGGACCGCAACATGCGGGTCATAAACGGTGAAGCGAACATCAAAGGGGCGATAAATCATAGGCATTATCGCCTGTCGCCAGCTGCCATCCGCAAGGCCAGCCTTTGCGGCTTCATAATTCCACTGACTCTGCGAGCAGAGACGGAAGTGCTGTCGGGCTTCTGTTTCAGTGCTTGTCGATAGCAAGAGTTCCACTTTTTCAGCTGCCTCATTGGCGGTCCATGAAATTGCGAACTGGTCATGGGTGGTGACAATGCCGGGGGCCGGGCGGCCATTGGGAGAAAAGAGCTCGGCAACCGAAAATCCAACTTGGTATGCCGCCTCTAGCACCTTGTTCGTAGGCTTGAAGCGCCATGGGGTGGCTTCAGGCGATACATTTTCAGGCATCAATGCGCCGTGGCTTCCCTCCCAAAGCATCGCATATTTTGATTCTCGCGCGCCCCAGAGTTCCCCGTGGAAGACTTTGGCGGGTTTTTTGGCCATCGCAGCCCCTCCGCGCTTGACCGCAATAATGATGGCCACGCCCTGCTGAATGTCGAAAACGTTCTTGTCCGGCGAACCGTCCGGGCTGATCTCCTTTTTCTTGGCGTTGCCGTGGAGGTCGAGCACATAAATGCTGTCGAACGTTTGGCGCAGGTGATGGCGCATATCCATAAAGGTGGGGTTGTCGAGATAGCCGTGGTTGGTGATGAACCCAAGCACGCCTTCGCCATTCTTTTCGATCATGTGTTCAGCGAAGCGAACAAACTTTACGTAGTCATCGGAAAGCCACTTCGCTTGGGCCGGTCGCTTCAATTCTGGGCTGACCTTGTAGTCAGCCATAAGCCCTTCGATCCACGAGCCCTTGTTTGACGAATGGCCGGAGTAGGGCGGATTCCCAATCACCACCATTATGGGCGCTTGGCGCTTGATATCGCTGGCCGCCTTCGCTTCCTCTGCGATGGCGCGCGAGAGGCCAAACAACGTCTGTTCCACGCGCTCGCCTTCCTCCAGCGAGTTGGTCAGGTATACACCCAGCCGGGGCGGCTTGTCCGATGGCTTGTAACCTAAGCCGGTCAGGATCATGTCCAGCTTCATGTGGCACATGGCATAACTTGCCATGAGTAATTCGAAGCCGTGAATGCGTGGGATTAGGTCTTGCTCGACATAGTTCGACCATTGGCCAGGCGCGACGCCCTTCACCCGCTCAGAAACGAGCTTCACAACTTCGGCAAGAAAGGTGCCGGTGCCGGTCGCCGGGTCGAGAATCTGGACGCGGTGCACCTCTTTCTTGATGGTCGCAGGCTTGCCTTTCTTGTCCGTTTGGCCCGTGTCCCAGTCAATCGAAATGCGGCTGGTATCAGCAAGCCCGTCTGCCAAGCCAAACTCAGATTTCAGCACTTCGTCGACCGCACGAACGATGAAATTGACGACCGGCTCAGGCGTATACCAGACGCCCCGCGCTTTGCGCTTGGCGGGGTTGTATTCGGCCAGGAATACTTCGTAGAAGTGAAGAAACGGGTCTTCCCGGGCAGTCACCTTTCCAAAGTGGCGAAGCACTTGGTTCATGTTCGTGGCGCAAAAGACGTTGCACAGTTCATCGATCACTCGGCGCAGGCGCTCGTCCAGATTCGGCCCCGCGATGTAGATAAACAGCTCGCGCAAGAACGGGTTGGACTTTGGCAAAAGATCCAGCGCTTCGCCTCGTGTAAACGTGGCCGGCGTGTCATCATGTAGGCGCGCCGCGAAAAGCCCGTAGGCAATCGTCTCGGCGTAGATGTCTGCAAACTCATCAACCTTGATGTCGTGGATCAGGTTAGCTTTGAACGCCTCATACTGTCCGATAAGGTCGGTAGCTGGCTGACCTGCCTCCTTTGCCTTCATATCGGCCACTAATGCGCGGCCCATGATGTCCTTGATAATGGCAGCCTTGCCCGCCATCATTTCCGCCAGCCGCTTTGATGACGTGATGCTAAGTGGCGTGACGTGAGCGAAGTCGCGGAGCCGGTTTTCCAAGAGCGCAAAGCTGTCCGGCCGTGCGGGCATGGTCGGGATCAGGTCGGCAATGGTGATAAAATCTACCGCCTCGCCATCACGGATGAATTCGAAATCCAGCCCGTTGGTATAGATCAGATTGGGCAGGCCCTTTCGGTAACGCTCCTTCTGGCCCTTGCTGTAGTCATTGGCGGCGAACTTTCGAACGTCCTTGCCGATGTCCTTGGCCTCGCACCAGCCGATGGCGACATCCCCGCGCTGGAACACGAAATCAGGCGCGCCGACATCAGTAATATGCTTCGGCTCATTTATGACGGTAATGGCCAAATCGATCGATGCGAACAGCTTCGCCAAAGCTGGGCGGAAACTGTGTTCGGTTGTTTGGCCACTGGCATAGAGCGCGCGAATTTCAGATAGATAGCCTTGAATGTCCATTTGCGCTTACGCCCTCCTGTCTTCGCAAGACTTAGCGATAACCAGATACAGCGCCAAGCGTCCAAGGCTTGCAGGATGCGAGGTACTCCCGCCTCACTGGAAAGCATGGTGTACCGCTCTATGCGTCACCAGTCAGGTCATACCGGCCCTCGCCTCGCAATTTGAAATCTGGTGAGCACGCCCTCTTCCGCGCGTACGCCCCCGTATCGTTTTGCGTTTCGCTTCGCCGCATCACAAGCGTTGGCTGGTCTGAGATGGCCTATGGCAGCGCCTCTAAGCGCGAACACGCTGCGAAACACATTAGCACGGGCGCGCCAAATTGCATTGCCGTTAACACCAGCGGAACTTTGTTGGCGACCCCAATGTACACCGGTCCATCACCGCTATCCCGTCAAGGGTCCTCTTGAAGGACCCGAACGCGGGGGGGGGAGGGGGGGGGCACGGCGGCCGCGGAGCAATTAGAGAATCGCTAACTACCCCTAAGTTTTCCGTATTCATTCCATACGGAACGAACAGCACTTCACTAAGTCCTTGAAAAGCTGGCGCACCCGACAGGATTCGAACCTGTGGCCTCTGCCTTCGGAGGGCAGCGCTCTATCCAGCTGAGCTACGGGTGCCGAGCGGCGGGCCTCTAGCAAAGGCGAAGGGCGCGCGCCAGAGGGTTCGTTCGCGCGCCGCGCTCTTAGCGTTTCGGTAAGCCTGTTTGCGCTAACGAGTGCGGCATGTCCGCGATCAACCACGAATTCGATCTCGCTGGGGCGACCATGCTTCCGCCCCTCGGTCCCGTATCGGGCAAAAGCCTTCACGGCGAGCGCGCCGTTCTTCTGGCCGCGCGCTGGGAGGCGATCCATGCGGCCGGTGATGCAGTGGCCGAGCTGGCGCAATTGGGCCGCGACAGCGCGGATGGCGCCATCGCGCGGTTCCCGGCGCGAGCGGCGCAGCTGAAGGGATGGCGCGGCGAAGAGGTCGCGACGCGGATCGAGGATCTCGCCTTCGTGATGCAGACCGGACTTCGCGCGCTGATCGTGGCGGCGGGCACCGGGTGCGACACGACGCCCGCGGCCGTGACCCTGTGGCGCGAATTTCACGCCGCGCGCGCCGACATTCTGGCGATCGCCGAGCCCGATCGGCTGGCGGCCTGATCCGGACGCCGCTTGTCTAGGCGCGCTTGATCTCGCCTGCTTGACTAGGTTCGCATTTTGTTCCAGCCAGAGCGGCATGTCCGAATCAGCCGCGCTCGCTCGATCGTCAGAGCTATCGAGCCCCACTCTCGATCCAACCGCCATCCCGGTCGCGCGCGATGTGTGCCGCGGGATCATGCGCCTGTTCGCGCGCAACGATATCTGGTGCCTGCCCGAAATGCCGCTGCGCAACGGGCGCCGCGCCGATCTGATGGGCGTCGATGCGAAGGGGCGGGTCGTGATCGTCGAAGTGAAGGTGCAGCGCGGCGACCTCCTGGGCGACGGCAAATGGCCCGACTATCTCGACCATTGCGACCGGTTCTTCTGGGGCGTTCCGCCCGGCCTCGATCGTGGCCCGCTCGACAGCGAGGATTATCGCCCGGATTGCTGCGGTGTGATCGTGGCGGACGGATACGATGCGGAAATCGTGCGCCCGGCGCCGCTCCACCCGCTGGCCGCGGCGCGGCGCAAGGTGGAGATCGAACGCCTGTCGCGCGCGGCGCTGCGCAGGCTCACCGTCGCCGCCGATCCCGAATGTGCCCCATGGGGAACCGGCGATATCGCCTGACGGGATCGCCGCTATTGTCGTCATGGCGACCTAAGCCCTTCTCCGGTCGGGCAGATTGCGGCATAGCGCACTCGTGACTCTTCTCGCCATCCTCGTTTCCGTCCTGTCGATGACAGCGATCGTCGCGGCGCGCTATTTCGCGTCGAGCGGCCTGTTCGCCTGGATCAGCGCGCGGCGGGTACCCGGCATTCACGACAAGCTCGGCGCGCAGATGGGGCGCGAAATCCGCTGGTCGCTCGTTTCGGCGGCGATCTTCGGGATACCGGCGGGCGTGGTCGCCTGGGGCTGGCAGGAGCGGGGCTGGACGCGGATCTACGAGGACTGGAGCGCCTATCCGCTCTGGTATGCGCCCGTTTCGGTCATCCTCTATCTCTTCGCGCACGATACCTGGTTTTACTGGACCCATCGCTGGATGCATCGCCCCAGAGTGTTTCGGAAGATGCACGCGGTCCACCATGCCAGCCGCCCGCCCACCGCCTGGGCGGCGATGAGCTTCCACCCCTACGAGGCGCTCACCGGGGCAGTGGTGATCCCGGCGCTCGTCTTCCTCGTCCCGATCCATGTCGCCATGCTCGGCGTCGTGCTTGCAGTCATGACGGTGATGGGCGTAACCAATCATATGGGGTGGGAGATGTTCCCCCGCCGCCTGGTTCATTCCAAGTTAGGGGGTTGGCTGATAACGGCCAGCCATCACCAGCGCCATCACGAAGAGTACCGATGCAATTACGGACTGTATTTCCGCTTCTGGGACCGTCTGTGCGGAACCGACCGGGGGTTGAGCCCGAACGCATGAGGCCGCGTGGCGGGCTTGCGCTTCTGGCCCTGCCACTTGCCGCCTTTCTGACGGGCGCGGCGGCGCCCCAGGTTGACCGGCATTCCGGCACGACCGTTACGGTGGCGATCAGCGATTTGAGGAACGCCAAGGGTGTCGTGCGCGCCTGTATGACGCGCGATCCGGCGCGTTTCCCCAAATGCCGCGGCGATGCGGACGCCTATAGCGCCATCGTGGACGCCCATAGCGGGGCGATCACGCTGCGTTTCTCCGACGTGGCGCCGGGTCGTTATGCAGTGGCGCTGCTCCATGACGAGAACGCCAATGGCAAGGCCGACCGCGCGATGGGCATGATGCCGAAGGAAGGGTTCGGCTTTTCGCGGGATGCGAAGGTGCAGATGGGCCCGCCGGAATTCGACGCGGCCGCCGTCGAGATCGACCGGGCGCCGCGCACCCTTCCGATACGGATGCGCTATATCCTCTAGCGGCGACGCATGATGCCACGTGCAGGCCATCCCGTCTGCGCCGCGTCGTGTTTAATCGTATCTTTACCACGCACGCGCAAAACGGCCCCCTGATTTCAGTGGATTCTGGGGCGATACCGGCGATGGACAGGCTTGGCGGCGAATTCGGCGCGCATGACGGGGATTTCGGACCCGACCGGTTCGGCGATTCGAGCGATCCCGCAGTGGACCCTTTGGCCGATCCCTTCGATCTCGACACGCTCGAACTTGACGAGTGCGAAGACGATGCGGATTTCGACCTCACCCCGCCCAGCCCGGTGGGGCAGGACGAGCGGCGGATGCAGGTGCGCGCTTATAATCTCTGGGCAAGTCAGTTGGGCGATCAGGCCTTTCCGGCGATCGACGCGCTGGAGCCCGACACGATCGAGGATTTCGGCCCCTATTCGGTGCTGCTCGATTTCTCCGACGGAGTGGACGATCCGGTACTGCGCCATATCGGTGCCGAACTGGCCGAGGAATGCAGCGCCGATGCCGCGATGCAGCGCTTGTCGGACGTGCCCAGCCGATCCCTGCTGAGCCGGATCACCGATCATTACATGCAGATCCTGGCGAATCAGGCCCCCATCGGTTTCGAGGCCGAATTCCTGAACGCACGCGGCAACACCGCGCTCTATCGCGGCATCCTGCTGCCCTATTCGAGCGTGCCGCAAGGCGATTCGGCCACGGGAGAAGCGAAGATCGACTTCATCTACGGCGTGATCAACTGGAAGGAGCTGGCCGACCAAGCGACGACCGACGAATTGCTGCTCGAGATCGGACAGGCGCTCGAAGGGTATGCGCCGCCGCAAGCCGAGGAGTCCGTGCTCGAACTCGAGAGCCTCGCGCCGAGCGAGGAGGACGGGGATCAAGGGGATGCCTCGCTTCCGCTTCCCTCCTTCGGAGCGGCTGCGTCCGCGCAGCCAGCGCCGGTCAAGCGCCCCGCTCTGCCCACGCCGGATTACGCAGCGGAGGCGGCGGAAGAGGCGGCCAGAGAGGCAGCGCGAGACGCGGATGCGCCCGAGGATATGTCCGAGGACGGGTTTGACGAAGATGACGAAACCCCCTGGACGATCGGCGAGCGAGCCAGCGATTATGGCCTCGCCGAAGATTGGGACGAGCCCGAATACGAGGATGTCGACGGCGTCGTCGATCCGCTGGCGGACGATTTCGCCGGACCCGGCCTTGCCTCGCTGGTGACGCGCGGCACGCGGCGCGCGAGCGAGGTGATCATGCCCTCTTTCCCGATCGTGGCCGAGTTCGACGGCGAAATCGACGATGCCGCGACAGACCTGCCCGCCGCTCCGATCTCCGCGGCTCCGATCCCGAAGGCCTACGAGCCGGAGCCTGTCGATGAGGGCCAATCCGAACCGGAAGCGCTCGAGGCTAGCGAACCCGAACTCTCAGACGCCGACGGCCTTTACGACTGCCTCGCCGAGGCGCGCGAGCTGGCCTACACCGCCCGCTCCACCGAGGATCGCAGCCGCACCGCGCTCTATGCCGCGGTCGGCAGGGCCTATGATTTCAGTCTCGAAGCGCAGGCCGACCCGGACGGCTTTGCCGAACTCGTCGCCGATAGCGGCCTGACGATGCAGGATCGCGCGCCGATGACCCCGGTGGTGAAGCTGGTCTTCGGGTCCGATTACGACAAGACGCGCCTGACCGAATACGCCGCCGTCCTCGCCCATGCCCACCGCGCGAAGCTTGCGCGCGGCTCGCTCTCGCGCTTTCTCATGGAAGCCGACGGCGGATTGAAGGGCGTGGTGCGCGAGGAGCGCCGCCTGCGCCGCGAAGAGGCCGGGAAACCCGCGCTCGACGCGGCAGCCGTGCGCGCCGAACTCGCCGAACTCCTGCGCCGGATGGACCCGATTGCACTGGCCGACCTCGCCCCCGCCGGGCCGGAATTCGCGCTGGTGATGATTCGCCGCGACGAGACCGGAGCGATCGACCTGATCGGCGAGGTGCCCGAGGATATCGCGCTGATCGAGCGGGCCGCGCGCAAGCTGGCCTGACCCTTCACAGTCCGCCCGGCGCCCGCTAGCGCGCGGGCCATGCCCTTTGGACCGTTCCGCGCGCCGCCGATCCGCATCCAGCCCTATTACGGCTTCCGCAATCGCGAGCGAATGACGATATCGTGCCGCGCCCTGCGCTCGGGCAAGCGCGATGCCGGGGCCCGCTTCCAGCCGAGCGGGCGCTGGCAGGCGCTGCGCACCATGATCGCGCAATTCGCCTCGCGCGAGGTGCCGGATATCGCGGTGGAACTGGAAGTGCGCGACCGCGACGGGACCGCGCACCGCCATCGCGCCGTGACCGACAGCGAAGGCTACGCCAGTTTCGACATCGCGCTCGATCCTGCTCAGGACCTGTCGGAGACGACCGTCTGGGAAGTCGTCACCTTTCACTGGCATAATCGAGAAGGCGGGCAGGCCGTCGATGGCCATGTCCTCGTCCCCGGCCGGGATGCGGCGCTGGGCGTCATCAGCGATATCGACGATACGGTGATCGAGACCGGGATCACCGGCAATCTGCGCGCCATAGCCCGCAATTGGCGGCGGGTGCTGATGCAGATGCCCGACGAACGCCTGCTCGTGCCGCAGGCGGATGTCTTCTACACCGCGCTGGGCGGGGGCGCGGTGCTCAAGGATGGGGAAGGCGCGGCGGGCGAGCGCCTGCCCGCGCCGCACCACCCGTTCTTCTATGTCAGTTCCAGCCCGTGGAATCTGTTCTCCTATCTCGTCGCTTTCATGAAGAGCCGCAATCTGCCGCTGGGGCCGCTGATGCTGCGCGATTGGGGGCTGAACCGCGACACGTTCGGATCGGGCAGCCATGGCGCGCACAAGACGCAGGCGATCCATCGCATTATCGAGGCCTATCCGGCGCTGCGCTTCGCCCTGATCGGTGACGACACGCAGGGCGATCTGACCGCCTTTGCCAAGGTGGTGGCCGATCATCCCGGCCGCATCCGCGCCGTCTTCATCCGCCGCGCGGGCGATCCCTTCACGCCCGAGGAACGCGAGGCCAAGGCTACGATCGAATCGGCCGATGTGCCGCTATGGCTGGGCGACGATTACGAGACCGGCCACGAATTCCTGCGCTCGATCGGGCTTGCCAGCGATGGCGAGGCGGAGGAGATCGTGCGCATGGTGGACGGAACCGGAAAAACCGGGTCCGGCGAATCGGAAAAAGGGGCGTCATGAAAACAGCGCGGCGGAGACCGGGAAAAATGGGCTGGACGCTGATCGCGATCATAGTGCTGGCGCTGGCGGGCTTCGCCCTGTGGCGGTGGGCCCTGGCGGCGGGATCGGCGGGCACGCTGGACTGGATCGATGCGCGCTTTCCCCGCGAAACCGGGATCGAACTGGCAGCGCAGGGCCGCTATGGCCCCGCTGACGCGCAACGCGCCGAAATCTGGGTGCCCGAAGGCAAAGCACCCGCGGGCGGATTCCCGCTCGCCGTGTTCGTCCATGGCGGCGGCTGGCATTCCGGCGCACCCGAAGACTATCGCTTCGTCGCGCGCAGCCTGGGCGAGCGGGGCATCGCGACTGCGCTGGTCGGCTATCGCCTGGTGCCGGACGGCCGCTACCCGATCATGCTGGAAGACAGCGCGGCGGGGCTCGCCTGGGTGCGGGAAAAGGCCGCGACGGCCGATGTGCGCGCCGACCAAGCGATCCTGATCGGCCATTCGGCGGGCGCCTACAACGTGCTGATGCTCGGCCTGGACCCTCGATATCTGAGGGCGGCGGGCATACCGCGCGAAAGCCTGGCGGGCGTGGTCAGCATGGCGGGACCGGCGGATTTCTTCCCCTTCGACACCGATTCCTCGAAGAACGCCTTCGGCCATGTCGCGGACGGGCGAGCGACCCAGCCGGTCGCTCAGGCGACACGCGAAAATCTCGTCGGCGCGCCGCCCTTCCTGCTGATGCACGGGACCGCCGACGAGACCGTGCGCCCGTATAATTCGCGCAATCTCGCCGCCGCCATCGAGGCGGGCGGGGGCGCGGCCGATCTCGTCGAATATGACGGGATGAGCCATGCCGGGATCGTGATGGGCCTTTCGAAACCGTTCGCGCAGAAGGGCAAGGTTATTGATCCGATCCTCGCCTTCATCTCCGATCACGCGGATGCCCGGAAGCAGGAGAGACCGCAGGCTTCAGTTCCGGTTCAGGGCGAAACCCGCTAGCAGGGCCGTAATGCGCGCTCTTGCCTTCCTGCTCGCCTTTGTCGCTCTCACGCTTGCGAGCGCCCAGCCGGTCGCTGCCCAGTCGATCCTGCGCGATGCGGAGACCGAGGCGTTCCTGCGCGACATCTCGGAACCCCTGGTCGAGGCGGCGGGGCTGGAGCCCGGGAATGTCGACATCGTCCTCATCAACGATCCCAGCATCAACGCCTTCGTCGCCGGGGGACAGGCGGTCTACATCCATTCCGGCCTGATCGATGCGGCGGACAGCGCCAACGAGGTCCAGGGCGTGATCGCGCACGAACTGGGCCATATCACCGGCGGCCATGTCGTCCGCTTCGGCGAGGGGATGAAGGCGGCGAGCGGGATCACCCTGCTCTCGCTGCTCGCCGGGATCGGCGCCGCGCTCGCCGGAGCAGGCGATGCGGCGATGGCGGCCATGATGATGGGTCAGCGCGCCGCGATGGGCCAGTTCCTCGCCTTCACCCGCGTCCAGGAAAGCAGCGCCGACATGGCGGGCGCGCAATATCTGAAAGATGCAGGGATCACGGGGCGCGGATCGCTGAGCTTCTTCGGCAAATTGCAGAACCGCGAATATCGCTATGGCTACAGTCAGTCGGACGATGCCGCCTTCACGCGGACCCACCCGCTCTCGGGCGACCGCATTTCGGCCCTGCGCGGCGTCTATGAAAAGGACCCCGCCTGGGACGCGCCGCTGAACCCGGAATGGGAAAGCGAATTCGCCCGCGTGAAGGCGAAGCTGAAGGGCTATATTTCCGAGCCGCGCTACACCTTGCGTGATTACCCGCAGACCGACCAGACCGTGCCCGCGCGCTATGCCCGTGCCTACGCCTATCATAAGACCGCGCAGGTCGATCGCGCGCTGACCGAAGCGGATTCGCTGCTCGCCGTCGATCCCGACGACCCGTATTTCCTCGAATTGAAGGGCCAGGTCCTGCTCGAATCCGGGCGGCCAGAAGAGGCGCTCGCGCCGCTGCGCAAGGCGACCGAACTGACCCTGTCCGATCCGCTGATTTCCTCCATGTTCGGCCACGCCCTGATCGCGACCGAGGACAAGAGCCATTTCGAAGAGGCCGAACAGGTGCTGCGCGCCTCGGTCGCGCGCGATCGCTACAATCCCTTCGCCTGGTATCAGCTAGGCATGGTTTATGCCGCGCAGGGCGACCTGCCGCGCGCCCGCCTCGCCAGCGCGGAACAGCAGGTGATGAGCCGGCAATACGCGATGGCGCTGCGCAGCGCGCAGGCGGCAGAAGCGGGCCTGCCCAACGGATCGCCCGACTGGCTGCGGGCGCAGGACGTGGGGATGCAGGCGCGCGCCCTGCTCGAACAGCAGATGGACAAGCGCTGAGGGGCCAAGACAGACTATGCGGCAGTATTTCCTGACGGCGCTGATCGCGCTGGTGGCCGGCTTTGCCGGGGCGGCTGCGTGGTCGTTCACCGGATTGGGCAACGCGCAGACGCGCCAGTATCTCGTATCCAATCCAGAGATCCTCCCCGAAATGGCGGAAGCTTTCCAGGCGGGCCAGGCGCAGGAGCGGCTGGCGGGTGTCAGGGACGAGGTTGTCGAACCGTTCCCCGGTGCCGTGCTCGGCAATCCCGATGGGTCGCGCACGCTGGTCAAGTTCACCGATTACGGATGCACTTATTGCAAGGCCAGCGAGCCCGACATCGCCCGCCTGATCGCCGAGGATCCCCAAGTGAAGGTGGTGGTCCGCGAATGGCCGATCTTCGAGGGGAGCGAGGAGGCGGCGCGCATGGCGCTCGCCGCGGCGATGCAGGGAAAATATCCCGCCTTCTACAAGGCGATGTTCGCGCTCGGCCCGCCCAGTCCCGCGACTGTCGAGGCAGCGGCCAAAACCGCTGCCCTGGACCTGCAACGCGCCCGCACCGATGCTGCAAGCGACCGGGTCAGTGCCGAACTCGCCCGCAACATGGCCTTGGCGCGCGAATTGGGCTTTTCCGGCACGCCGAGCTGGGTCGCGGGTGGCCGCGTGCTGGAAGGCGCGGTCGGGTATGACGCGCTGGCCGATGCGCTTGCGGATGAAGGCGGTTCGGCGGCAACCGGCTGATGCTTCGGCGCGCGTTCCTGTGTGTCGTGCTGCTGGCTGCCGGGATCGCGCCTGCCCATGCGCAATCCCCAAAGCTCAGCGAGATCGAAGCCTTGCAAGCGCGCGATATCCATCTATTCCGCATTGGCTGGAAACTCGCCACCGGGAACGCGCCTTATTGTGCGGATGCGGCCCCTGCGATCGGCGCGCTGTTCCATGACGCCGCCTCCTACGGGAAGCCCGACAGGGTGCGCCGAGAATTGGGACTCGTCGGCGATATCGCAGTGCAGGCGGTCGCGCCCGGATCGCCCGCCGCCGCAGCCGGGCTGACGCGCAATGCCGCGCTGCTCGATCTGAATGGGGCGATCCTGTCCGACGCCTTTCCGCCAAGCGATCCGCGCTGGCAGCGCATGGTGAGCGTCAACGCCGCCATCGACGCCGCGCTGACGGAGGGTCCGGCCCGGTTCGGATGGGCGAGTGCGGGCGAAACCCCGACAGCAGCGACGATTACGGGCGTCCTCGCCTGCCCGAGCCGCTTCGAGGTTCTCGACGGGGGCAAGCGCGCCGTTGCCGATGGCAGCCGCGTGATCTTCGGGCGCGATTTCGCCGGGTTCGCCTATGCCGAAGACGAGTTCGCCGCCGCCGTGGCGCACGAGCTGGCGCACAACCTCCTCAAGCATCGCAGGATGTTCGATGCGGTCGGGCGCAGCCAGTCGCTGGTCCGCCTGACCGAGCGCGATGCCGACCGGATGATGCCCTGGATTCTTTACAATGCCGGCTACGATCCGCGCGCGGCGGTCCGCTTCATGACGCGCTGGGGCCCGAAATATGGCGGCGGCCTGCTGAGAGGCCGCAGCCATGACGGGTGGGACGAGCGCGTCGAATTCATCGAGGCGGAGATCGCGACCATGGAAGCCGCGCTCGCCGAAACCGGCGCGGCGGACTGGTCGCAGCGTTTCGTCCCGATGGCGAAACCGGAATAACGGATCAGGCCGCTTCCTCCTCCGCGACCGCCTTGGCGTAGAGCGAAGCGAGCGGCTTCGCCATCACGCGGCGCACCATCGGTTCGAAGAATTCGAGGGGCTCGCTCTCGTAATCGGGATCGAACGCCGCCTGGTCGTATTTCTCGCAGAATTCGCGGCACGCTTCGAAATGCGGATTGTCGCGGAACGCATCGCGGGCGTTCTTATCCATGCCGAGATGGTGGAAATAGTAATAGCCCTGGAAAGCGCCGTGATTCTGGCAGATCCAGTGCAGTTCGTCGCTGACGAAGGGCTTCAGGATCGACGCGGCGACTTCGGGGTGATTGTAGCTTCCCAGAGTGTCGCCGATATCGTGCAGCAACGCCATCACGACATAGCTCTCATCCCGCCCGTCACGATGGGCGCGGGTCGCGGTTTGAAGCGAATGTTCGAGGCGGCAGACCGGAAATCCGCCGAAATCCCCGTCGAGCAGTTTGAGATGGTCGAGCACACGGTCGGGCAATCCCTTGGCGAAAGCGCGATATTCGCCCCCGATGATCGCCCAGTCTTCCTTCGTGCCTTCCTTCATTTCGCGGAATTTGGCCCGTTCCGCCATCGCGTGGGGCACCTGTTCGCTCACATCCATCGCATCTCTCCCTCGCTCCGGCTGGAAAGCCGCAGTCTAGCGGCTGGTCAGCCTCGCGGCAAATGGTCTAAAGCGACGGCATAATGGCCGTCCTGCCCATCCAGCCGACCCCGTTCTTCGCGGACAAGAACCGCGCGTTCTGGTTGCTCCAGAGCGCGGGCTGGGGCGGCGCCTTCCTGCTGCGCGCGATTACGGGCCTGGTCGGCGGGCAGGACTGGAGCTTCCTCGTCAATGTCGCGATCGAGGCGGTGACGGGGTTTTCGATCAGCCTGGTCCTCTCGGTCATCTACCAGCGCCTGATCTCGGTCCGCCCGCTGGTCACCTGGGCCTCGACCATGCTGGTCCTGCTGGTGGGCGTGGCCATCTTCACCTTCATCATCGCCTGGGTCACCAGCCTCACGCGCGCGAGCTTCGATGGCGATTTCGTCGCGCTCTATATCGGTTTCCTGATCTGGCCGCTGGCGCTCTTGGGCGCGTGGTCGGCGCTCTATTTCGCGATCAACTATTTCCTCCAGATCGAGGAGCAGGCCGACCGGCTGGAGCGATTGGAGATGCAGGCGACCAGCGCGCAGCTTGCCATGCTGCGCTATCAGTTGAACCCGCATTTCCTGTTCAACACGCTGAATTCGATCAGCACGCTAGTGCTGCTGAAACAGACCGCGCCCGCCAATGCGATGCTGACGCGCCTCTCTAGCTTCCTGCGCCACACGCTCGTCACCGAACCGGGGGGCAAGGTGACGGTGGAACAGGAGGTGGAGATGCTGAAGCTCTATCTCGATATCGAGCGGATGCGGTTCGAGGATCGCCTGCAGACCGAATTCCGCCTGGAACCGGGCGCGGGCGATGCCTGTATCCCCTCCATGCTGCTGCAACCGCTGGTCGAAAACGCGATCAAATACGGCGTCTCCCCGCAGGAGGACGGCGCGATGATTTCCGTGGTTGCGCAGATCGTGGGCAGCCGCCTGCGCGTCACCATCACCGATACCGGCCCCGGCATCCATCACAACGTCCGGGGCGATCCGGCGCGTGGGGAAAGCGGCATTCCCACAGGGATGCTCGACCGTTCGCGCCGCACCACCTCCACCGGCGTCGGCCTCGCCAATATCCGCGACCGTCTGGCGCAGGCCTATGGCGATGATCACCGGTTCGAAATCCGTTCACCCGACAGCGGCGGCTTTGCCGTCATGATCGAAATTCCCTTCGAATCCGCCGAAGACGCGGCGGCTTCCCCCTCTTCCACCCCCCAGGCCCGGCAAGCGGTTTCCCCCCCGAAACTTGCCGCCCTGCCTTCCGAGAAAGCCTCCCCCGCATGACCATCCGCACGCTCATCGTCGACGACGAGAAACTCGCCATCCAGGGCCTCCAGGTGCGCCTCGAACCCTTCGACGATGTCGAGGTGATCGACACCTGCCAGAACGGACGCGAGGCGATCCGCGCGATCAAGACCCAGAAGCCCGACCTCGTCTTCCTCGACATTCAGATGCCCGGTTTCGACGGCTTCTCGGTCGTACAGGGGGTGATGGAGATCGACCCGCCGCTGTTCGTCTTCGTCACCGCCTATCAGGAACACGCCATCCGCGCCTTCGAGGCGAATGCCGTCAACTACCTGATGAAGCCCGTGGACGAGGACAAGCTTGCCGACACGATCGAGCGCGTGCGCGTGCGCTTGTCGGAGAAGAAATCCTCCGAAGAAGCCGAAAAGCTGATGAACGTCCTCTCCGAAGTCGCGCCCGAAGCGGCGGAGGAATTCACCGGCGAGGAAGGCGATGCCGCCGGCCGTTACGAGAAGCTCATCAACGTCAAGGATCGCGGGCAGATCTTCCGCGTCGAAGTCGGCACGATCGAGCATATCGAGGCGGCAGGCGATTACATGTGCATCTATACCGGCGACAATTCGCTGATCCTGCGCGAGACGATGAAGGATCTCGAACGCCGCCTCGACCCGCGCAAGTTCCAGCGCGTGCACCGCTCGACCATCGTCAATCTCGATCAGGTGCGCCAGGTGAAGCCGCACACCAATGGCGAGTGCTTCCTGGTGCTCGATTCGGGTGCCGAGGTGAAGGTCAGCCGCAGCTATCGCGACGTCGTCGCCCGGTTCGTGCATTGAGCGACGCAAGCGGGGGGCGGGCATGACGGTCGGGGCAGGTTCGGAACCGCGGGCGCGCCGGATAGAACGGGGCGGGTTCGTCCTTTTTCTGGCGCTCGTCACGATCGGGCTGATCTGGGTGGCGTGGCCGTTCGCCTCGGCGATCCTGTGGGCCGCGCTGGCCGCAATCATCTTCCAGCCTCTGTTCGCGCTGTTCCAGCGGCATCTGGGGGGCAGCAACCGGGCCGCCATCCTGACGCTGCTCGCCGTGACCGTCCTCGTGATCGTGCCGGCGATCTGGATCGGGAACATCATCGTCGATCAGGGGACCCGGCTCTATATCGCCTTGCAGAACCAGCAGATCGATCCCGCCGCCGCCTTCGACCGGGTGCATGACGCGCTTCCTCTGAGCTGGCAGCGCATGATCGACGGGGCCGGGTATGGCGATTTCCGCGTGCTGCAGGAACGCGTCTCGCAATTCACCGAAGAAGCCTTGATGATCGCGGGCCGCTCCGCCCTGTCGATCGGCGGCAGCGCGTTTTCCTTCGTTCTCTCGCTCGGCGTGGGGCTCTACGTCCTCTATTTCCTCCTTCGCGACGGGCAGCGTATCGGCCCTGCGATCCGCGATGCGCTGCCGCTCGAACCCCGGACGGCGCACGATCTGGCCGAACGCTTCGCGATCGTGGTGCGTGCGACGATCAAGGGGTCGGTCGTGGTCGGGCTGGTGCAGGGCGCCTTGGGCGCGATCACCTTCGCCATCGTTGGAATGCCCGCCGCCGCGCTGTTCGGCGTGCTGATGGCGATCTTCTCGCTGCTGCCCGCGCTCGGCCCCGCGATCGTGTGGATCCCGGTCGCAATCTATCTCGCGGCGATCGGGGAATACTGGCAGACCGCGGTCGTGATCGGATCGGGCGTCGGCGTGATCGGAATGGCCGACAATATCCTTCGGCCGATCCTCGTGGGCCGCGATACGGGCATTCCCGATTGGGTCGTCCTGGTGACGACCTTGGGCGGCATCGCCACGCTGGGCCTCAGCGGCATCGTCGTCGGCCCGCTGCTCGCCGGACTGTTCCTGACCGGATGGGCGATCTTGAGCGAGCAGCGTGGGATGGCCCGCCACCCCGATCCGCTCCCCGAAGGAGACCATTCATGACCGACACCGCCTGGACTCTTCCCGGCTTCGATCTCGATCGCTTCGTGCAGGAGACGCTCGCGGAGGATCTGGGCGAGGGGCTCCCCGGGGGCGGGCGCGATGTCACCAGCGAAAGCGTGATCCCTGACGATGCGCGCTTTTCCGGCGTCATGGACAGCCGCGATGCGATCCGGGTGGCGGGCCTGCCGGTGGCCGCCGCCTTCTTCCGCGCGCTCGACCCCGATATGGAGATCGCGATCCTGGTCGAGGAAGGCGCCGCGATCGCGCCCGGCACCGATCTGATGCGCCTCACCGGCAATGCCCGCGCCATGCTGACGGCGGAGCGCAGCGCGCTCAACACCGTCCAGCACCTCTCCGGCATCGCCACCATGGTCGCAGACTATGTCGCCGCGATGGACAATCCCGACTGCACCCTGCTGGATACCCGCAAGACCATTCCCGGCCTGCGCCATCTCGAGAAATACGCCGTGCGGATGGGCGGCGGGTCGAACCACCGCATGGGGTTGTGGGACGCTGCGATGATCAAGGACAACCACGTCCTCGTCGCCGGCAGCGTGGGCGAGGCAGTGCGCCGCGCGGTCGACGCCGGGGTCGCGGAGATCATCTGCGAGGTCGACCGGATCGACCAGATCGAGCCCGCGCTGGAAGCCGGCGCGACCCGGCTGCTGCTCGACAATATGGACCCGCCGACCTTGCGCGAAGCCGTCTCGCTCGTGGCGGGCCGCGTACCCACCGAAGCGAGCGGCGGCATCGCGCTCGACACCATCCGCGCCAAGGCGGCGACGGGCGTGGATTACGTCTCGGTCGGTCGCCTCACCCAGAGCGCGCCTGCCGCCGATATCGGTCTCGACTTTACGCCCTTGTGAAACCGCGCCATGACTGCGATCCGACAGAGGGGGGTACGTAATCATGAAACCGGCAGCGATCAGGAAATTCGACTGGCTCTATCTCGGCTCCATCGCCGTGGGCGTCTTGGGCTTCGCGCTCACTTACGGCACTCTCGCCGATAGCGTCAGCGCCGAGCTGACCGCCAGCGGAATGGAAGGCGCGGCGGGCGGGTTCCTCATCGGCAGTATGCTGGTCGGCGTGGCCATCAACGTCGCGCTGTGGTTCCTGATCTCGGTCCTGCGGATCGGCTTCGTCAAATGGATCCTCATGCTCTTCGTCGCTTGGGGGCTGTTGTCGTTCGGCATTTCGATCGCAAGCGGACAGGCGCCGGCGCTGAACCTCGTCATCGGGGCGATAAGTTCGATCATGGTGGTCGCATCCGTCTATTTCCTGTTCCAGCCCGAAGCGACCGCCTGGCTGGCGCAGAAGCGCGGCGACGATGGGGCGACCGGCGAATAGGTTCCGGCGGCGCGGCGCCCTCGCGCTCGGTTGCGCAGGGGCCCTACTCGCGCTCGCAACGCCGCTTCATGCGCAGGCCTATCAGTGTTCTCTGCCCCGGACGGCGAGCGTACCCGCGATTCCGCGCAACGGACCGGAGCGGCAGATGCCCGTCACCGGCTACACGCTGGCCGTAAGCTGGTCGCCCGAATTCTGCCGCGCGCGGACGAGCGATTCGAGCGAGGCGCGGCAATGTTCGGGGCGCAGCGGACGCTTCGGCTTCGTCCTCCACGGATTATGGCCCGACGGCGCGCGCGGCTGGCCGCAATGGTGCGGGACCGACGCCCGACCGACCGGAGCCGAGATCGCCGCCCAGCTCTGCCGCAGCCCGTCCGCCCGGCTCGTGGCGCGGCAATGGGCCAAGCACGGCGCCTGCATGACTCGGAGCCCGCGCACCTATTATCGGGTCAGCGCGATCCTCTATGACGGGCTTCGCTGGCCCGATTTCGACCGCCTCTCGCGCAAGCCCGATCTGACCGCGGGCGATGTGCGCGACTGGTTCGCAGCTGCCAACCGCGGTTGGCCGCCAAAAGCGGTGGGCGTGAAGCTGAACAAGCGCGGCTGGCTGGAGGAATTGCGGCTCTGCTACGACCGCCGCTCCATGCCTGCGCGCTGCGACAGGGGGCGGTTCGGGCCTGCGGACGGGGCGGCGGTGAAGATCTGGCGGGGCCTTTGAAACTAGCGCAGGCGCCTGAAGAACCCTCGCAGCAGCTCACCCGCCTCGCGCTCCCCCATGCCCGCATAGATTTCCGGTCGGTGCAGACATTGCGGCTGGTCGAACACGCGCGCGCCGTATTCCACCGCGCCGCCCTTGGGATCGCTCGCCCCGTAATAGAGCTTTGCAATGCGGGCATGGGCGATGGCGCCCGCGCACATGGCGCAGGGCTCCAGCGTGACCCATAATTCGCAATCCGTGAGCCGTTCGTTGCCGAGCGCTTGGGCCGCGGCGCGGATCGCCACGATCTCCGCATGGGCGGTCGGATCGTGGTCCCGGCGCGGCGCATTGCGGCCTTCGCCGATCACCTGCCCGCGATGGACCACCACCGCGCCGACCGGCACCTCGCCCGCCGCCGCCGCCTCGCGCGCGAGCCTGAGGGCCCTTGCCATCGGTTCGGGGGTCGGCCATCCATGCATCGCACCCCGGCTTAGCCCGCCCTGCCCCGTCCGGCAAACGCTTGACGATTCGCCTGTCGCTGGCTATGCGCGCCGCTTTCCGGGATACCGGTGTTACTTGATCGCCTGCGGGGCAGTTTCCGCACGCATCCATTCGAACGAGAGATTTGATCATGTCGCGCATCTGCGAACTGACGGGCAAGGGCCGCCAGGTCGGCCACAATGTGAGCCACGCCAACAACAAGACCAAGAAGGTCTTCCTGCCGAACCTTCAGAACGTCACGCTGATGAGCGAGAAGCTGGATCGCAGCTTCAAGTTCCGCGTCTCGACCCATGGCCTGCGCTCGGTCGAGCACAATGGCGGGCTCGACAACTGGCTGATGAAAACCAGCGACACCAAGCTGTCGGATCGCGCGCTCAAAGTGAAGCGCGAGCTCAAGAAAGCGACTGCCGCGGCCGCCTGAGGCGCCGTTCGCTTTTCTTCCTAACGACTGCGTGAAGGGCGCTCGGGGCTTCCGGGCGCCTTTTCGCGTGTCTGCACCGGGCTGGAATAGACGAGGCGCACCAGCAGCGAACGCTGGAAGGCGGAGAAATTGTCGTCCGAAACCAGCCAGAGGGCGGCTGCGCCGTCCGCCATTTCCATCGCCGCGATCCCTTCGAAATTGTCGTTCGGCATACCGCGCGGCAGAGACAGCATCTCTTCGGGCCGCCAGACGGCACCCGGTTCGAGGCTGGCCGAATCGAGCCGCACGATCGCGCTGACGAAACGCGGGGGGATGCCCCATTCGATCCGGCGGAGCAGAACCAATACTTCGCCTGACGAAACTTGCGTCATGTCGACGGGGCGAAAGCCCTCGGGCGCGGCGAAGCGGAACGCTGCGCCCTTCGCGCCTGTGGTGGGATCGGCGTTGAACACGACGCCGCGATTATAGGTCTCGCCCCGGCGTACGACCTCGGCGATCGCGACGAAGCGCCCGTCCGCCAGCCGCGCAAAGGATTCGGGGCCGGAGTTCGAGCGCCAATCGGCCATGGCGGCGGGTTCGACCCGGCGGATCGGCGCCAGATCGGGCGTGAGCGCCTCGATCGCATTGCTGCCCTCATAGGCCGCCCAGATCCGCCCGCTTGCCGGATCGTGAGCCAGTGCCTCCACATCCGCGTCGCGCTTGTCCCGCTCGGCGCTGCCGGTAATGGCGAGGAAGCGGGCCTCCATCGCCCGTGTCCCCGGACGCTCGATTGCCAGCAATCCCCCCGCATCGCTTGCCGCCAGCAGGGAATTATCGCCACGCGCGATTAGCGCCGAATATCCGCCAAGGCCGCGACTCGTGCTCGACAAAGCCCATGCCCCGGTCAGCAGCAGCGGCCCCTCCCGCCGCGCCTCCGGTGCGGTGTCCGCCGGCGTGAAGACGATGGCCGCGCCCGGATCGATCGGGCGCACCTCGCTGCGCCACACCGTCCCCGGTGCCAGACCGAGCGCCACGGCCACGGCGAGGAAGGCGCGCAGCGGGCGCAAACGGTTTCCCTAGCGGTCGACGAAGAGCAACGGATCGAGCCGCGCGCCGTGCCAGGTCAGCCCCCAATGGAGGTGTGGCCCGGTGGCGCGCCCGGACGCGCCGACATCGCCGATATGCTGGCCTTGGGTGACTCGCTCGCCCTCGCGCACGAGGATGCGCGAACAATGCAGGAAGGCGCTGTTGAGCCCCTGGCCGTGATCGACGATCAGCAATTGCCCCTCGAGCGAGTAATCCTCGACCGCCAGCACCACCACGCCATCCGCCGGCGCGACGAAGGGCGTGCCGGTCGGCTGCGCGATGTCGAGGCCGGAGTGGTAGCTGCCCGGCTCGCCGCGATAGATGCGCTGCGATCCGAAGCGGCCCGAGATCCGCCCTCTCACCGGCCAGACGAAATCCTGCCGCCACCCTTCGGCTCCGGTGCGTTTCTGGCGCGAGAGGTAGATGGCTTCGAGTTCGGGATTGCGCCGCGCCATGAAGGCCGCCGACGCGCCGCCGGGTGTGCGCGCGACGTTCACGCGCTCGATATTCCAGTCGCGCGGAGACACCGCGACGGGACTGGCGATCATGCGCCCGTCGGCCAGAGTCGCGGTGAGGCGCGCCTGCGGCCCCGAATCGCGGTCGAAGGCGGCGAAGAAACGACCCTCCTCGTCGAGGATCAACTCCTGATCGTCCAGTTTCGCCGAAACCGCCCCGCCGGGAGCGGTGCCGCGGATCCAGCCGCCTTGCGTCAGTTCTCCGTCGAAGGTGAAGACGGGAGCGCGGGCCGGAGTGGGGGCGGGCGCCGGAACGGGGGTGGGCGTCGGGGTCGGTTGGGTACGAACCGGCTGGACCGTCTCGGTCGCCGGCCCTGTCACCGGGGGCGCGCTATCGGCGGCGACGCATCCGGCCAGCGCGAACAGCGACAGGCCAAGCAGCGACGTGAAACGAAACCTCACGAATCGGCCCGCTGAGCCGTCCCCTGGGCCATCCGCTGTGTCGCCATTTCCGCGCTGGCATAGGCTTCCTGGTGGTGGACGCTCCAATAGCGCAGCTCTTCCAGGGGGATCGCCTGGCCGCTGACGGCGCAGAAGACATGGGTGCCCGCGCGCAGGACGCGAAAGCCGTTGGGGCCGTATTGCAAGCGGGCTTCGCCGTCGCTTCGATCTCGGGAGGACATCAACATGGGTCGCTTCCTAGCAAGCCGCGCTCATCCGAACAAATCTTCCTGACCTGGCGAAGCGGCGCTTTGCCTTTTGGGGCGCTTGGCGGGCGAGGCGGCTGGTGCGCCGACAGGGACCGCCGCCAGATCGCCGTCGCGGAACTTGAGCGTCAGCGCCGCTTCCTTGCCCGCCGCCGTACGGTCGGTCAGCGTCCGGCCATCCGCCCCGGTCACTCTGACATAGCCGCGCGCCAGCACCGCGTCGGGATCGAGCGAGCGCATGACGCGCACGGTGCCGGCCAGTCTCTCGCGCGAATCGCTTATACGGCGTTCGACAAGCGTCGGGGCCAAGCGCAGCGCGGCAAGATCGCGCCCCGCATCGCGCAGATTGCGATGCAGCACGGCAGGCGTCAGCCGCAATTCGCCGAGCTTCTGCCGCCCCGAAGCCGCGCGATCGAGCAGCCCCCGCTTCAACCGCTCGCCCGCCTCGTCCAGCCTCTGCGCCTTGGGCTGGAGCAGGGCTTCCAGCTTCGGCATCCGCTGGACCCGCGCCTCCAGCCGCTCGCGCCCGAGCGCCACCGGACGGGCGGCGCATTGCCGCTGGCGATGGCCGAGATCGGCGAGCATCGCGGCGAGGTCGGCCCTTACCGGCACCGCCCGCTCCGCCGCAGCGGTCGGCGTCGGCGCGCGTACATCCGCCGCGAAATCGGCCAAAGTCGTGTCGGTCTCGTGCCCGACCGCGCTGATCGTGGGAATCGTCGATCCCGCGATGGCGCGCACCACGATCTCCTCGTTGAAGCTCCACAGATCCTCGATCGAGCCGCCGCCGCGCGCCACGATCACGAGATCGGGCCGGTTCGGATCGCCTGCATCGATGCCGGAAAAGCCCTGCACCGCCCCTGCAACCTGTTCGGCAGCACCCTGCCCCTGCACCAGCACCGGCCAGACGATCACGCGGCTGGGAAACCGGTCCGCCAGCCGGTGCAGGATGTCGCGAATCACCGCCCCGGTGGGCGATGTCACCACGCCGATGGTGCGCGGCAGGAATGGGAGCGCGCGCTTGCGTCCCTCGTCGAACAGGCCCTCCGCCGCCAATCGCGCGCGGGTCCTTTCGAGCAGCGCCAGCAGCGCGCCTTCGCCCGCCAGCTCCATTCGTTCGATCACGATCTGGTATTTGGAACGCCCGGGATAGGTCGTCAGCTTGCCCGTCGCGACGACCTCCAGCCCGTCTTCCGGCTTGAAGGGCAAGCGCTGGGTGTTGCCGCGCCACATGACCCCGTCGATTACCGCCTTCTCGTCCTTGAGCGCGCAATAGAGGTGGCCCGAAGCCGCCCGCTTCACCCCCGACAATTCGCCGCGCAACCGCACGAAGCCGAAGCGATCCTCCACCGTGCGTTTCAAGAGGTTCGATATCTCGCTGATCGAATAGGCCTGGGCGTTGTCGCCATCGGCCTCCCGCGCTACCAGCCCGCGGTCAGTTTCGTCGTCTGAGAGGTAATCGGCCATGAATATCCTGTTGCTGGGCTCGGGCGGGCGCGAACATGCGCTGGCATGGAAGCTATCGCAATCCCGATTGCTGGCGGAGGACGGCGATACCCTGTTCGCCGCGCCGGGCAATCCGGGGATGGCGGATCATGCGCGATGCGTCGCGCTCGACATGGGCGATCACGATGCGGTGAAACGCTTCTGTGCGGAGAACGCGATCGGCCTCGTGGTCATCGGCCCGGAGGTTCCGCTGGTCGAGGGCCTGGCCGATACTTTGCGCGATGCCAGCGTTCCGGTCTTCGGACCGTCCAAGGCCGCCGCCCAGCTCGAAGGAAGCAAGGGCTTCACCAAGGATCTGTGCGAGCGCGCCGACATCCCCACCGCGCGCTATATCCGTGCGACCTCGCTGGAGGCGGCCTGGGGCGCGCTGAAACGCTTCGATCCGCCCTTCGTCCTGAAAGCCGACGGGCTGGCCGCGGGCAAGGGCGTGGTGATCGCGGAAACGCGCGAAGAGGCGCAGCACGCTTTGTCCGACATGTTCGACGGCAAGTTCGGCGCAGCGGGCGCCGAGGTCGTGATCGAACAATTCCTGACGGGCGAGGAGGCGAGCTTCTTCGCGCTGACCGACGGGACCCATATCGTCCCCTTCGGCACTGCGCAGGATCACAAGCGCGTCGGCGAAGGGGATTTGGGGCCCAACACCGGCGGCATGGGCGCCTATTCCCCCGCCCCGGTGCTGAGCGCCGAATTGCAGGCCGAGGCCATGCGCACGATCATCGAACCGACGGTTGCCGCGATGCGCGAGGCGGGCACGCCGTTTTCGGGCGTGCTCTATGCCGGGCTGATGCTGACCGAGAGCGGCCCGCAATTGATCGAATACAATGTCCGCTTCGGCGATCCCGAATGCCAGGTGCTGATGATGCGGCTGGAGAGCGATCTCGGCGAGATCATGCTCGCCTGCGCCGAAGGAAGGCTGGGCGGGATCGAACCGCCCCGCTTCAGCGACGATTTCGCGCTGACGGTGGTGATGGCGGCGGAAGGCTATCCCGGCACACCCAAGAAGGGCGGCACGATCGATCTGGGCGAATCGGAAGCGCATGGAGCCAAGGTGTTCCACGCGGGCACCGCGCGCGACGGCGAAGCGCTGACCGCGAATGGCGGGCGCGTGCTCAACGTGACCGCGCGGGGTGCAAGCGCCAGCGAGGCCCAGGCCGCCGCCTATCGCGCGGTCGATGCGGTGGATTTCCCCGAAGGTTTCTGCCGCCGCGATATCGGCCAGCGCGAGGTGCGGCGCGAACGCGGCTGACCGCGCGCCGCCGCGTCAGGCTGCCAGCCGCTCCGCCAGTTCCACGCGGTCGCGCCCCTTGTCCTTGGCGCGATAGAGCGCTTCGTCGGCGCGCTGCATGATCGCGGACAGATCCTCGCCCGCCGCATGTTCGGCACAGCCCATGCTCGCGCTCAACTCCTCTTCGACGGAAAGGCTCTCGCGACAGGCCTTTGCGAAGCTCTCGCGCAGCCGCTCCGCAATGGCGGCCGCGTCTTCCAGCGTGGCCAGCGGCAGGTGCAGCGCGAATTCCTCCCCGCCGATCCGGCCGCACACGCTGCGGCGCTCGGTCGCCTGCTCCAGCACGTCTGCAAACACGCAGATCGCGCCATCGCCCATCTCGTGGCCGTAGCGATCGTTGATGCGCTTGAAGTGGTCGAGATCGGCGAGGATCAGCACGCCGGGTTCGCGCCGGATCGAATCGAGCGCGAGATATTCGAATGTCCCGCGATTGTAGAGCCCGGTGAGGTAATCGCGCTCCGCCCGGAAGCGGATATCCGCCAGCGCCCAGGCCGCCACGCGCGCGATGATCAGCACGATGGCCAGCAGTTCGAGCGCGCCCAGAACGACGAGATAGCTGCGATCGATATTGGAATTGCGCAGCTCGGCAAACCCCATGTCGAGACCGAGAATGGACGGGACCACCACCAGGCGGCTCGCTTCCACCGCGACCACACTCATCAGAACAGCGAGCAGCGCCCAATCGAGCCAGCGTTTGCGGCTCACCTTCCACACGCGAAAGGCAAGCTCGCATTCGATCATCGCGAAGCCGCTCACCATCGCGGCGTAAGCGAGCAGGAAGGGGACTTCGAGAACGGTCCCGGCAAAAGCGGCGGCCAGCAGGCCGAAGGCCGCGCTGCGCCAGCGCCAATAGCTCCTAGGCTGGCGATAGACCTGGCGCAGTGCCTGGGCGAAGCCGATCAGCGCCAGCGGGACCAGCAAAGTGGCGCTCGCCATGTCGAACAGGGGCCCGCGCGACAGGCCGACGGACCAGACCTGCAGCGTCCCGATCGCGATCGACCCGAACAGCCAGGCCAGCGCGCGCTTGCGCCGCATCCCGGCGAGCAGGGCCGCGACGCTCATGACAGCCGTCCCGAACAGCACCACGTAGAGGGTGTTAATCGTGACGGTGAAGTCGGTCATGGTGACGGTGCGCCGATCGAGGTCCGCGAGCGAGGCGTCATCCCAGCCGCTTCGCCACCAGCGCCTTCAGATCGGCTTCGCTGCGCGCGCCGTAATGCGAGATGATTTCCGCCGCGCAGACCGCGCCCATGGTGAGGCAGGTCTCGAGCGATTCGCCGCGCGCATGGCCCGTCAGGAAGCCCGCCGCGAACAGATCGCCCGCGCCGGTAGTGTCGACCACCTTGTCGACCGGTTCGGCGGGGACTTCGGCGCGGGTTTGGCCCTGCACGGCGACCGCACCCTTGGCGCTGCGCGTGGCGACGACGGTGGGGATCTTGCCGCTCAATTTGGCGAGGCCCGCATCGAAATCGCTCTCGCCCGTCAGAGACGCCAGTTCGGTTTCGTTGACGAACAGGATGTCGATCTGGCCCTCGTCGATGAGGGCGCGGAAATCGTCGCCGTGGCGGTCGATCACGAAGCTTTCGCTGGCGGTGAAGGCGACCTTGCGGCCCGCCCTGCGCGCCACCTCGATCGCGCGGCGCATGGCGCGGCGCGGCTCTTCCGGGTCCCAGAGATAGCCTTCGAGATAGAGGATGCCCGCGCTCGCGATCAGTTCGTCGTCCAATGCTTCGGCGGGCAGGAACTGGGTGGCGCCGAGAAACGTGTTCATCGTCCGCTCGCCATCGGGCGTCACGAAGATGAGGCAGCGCGCGGTGGTTAGGCTGTCCTCGCTGCCTTCGGCGGGGCGCGAGGGCGTTTCGTAAGCGACGCCGATGGCGCGGATGTCGTGGGTGAAGACCTCGCCCAGTTGATCGTCCGCCACCTGACCCACGAAAGCGCATTTCGCGCCCAGCGCCGCCATGCCCGCCAGCGTGTTGGCCGCCGATCCGCCGGAGATTTCCTTTGCCGGCCCCATCGCCTGATAAAGCTCTTCGGCCCGCTCGGTATCGACCAGCGTCATCCCGCCCTTGCTCAACCCGAGTTCGCCGATCAGCGCATCCTCGCATGGGGCCATCACGTCGACGATGGCGTTGCCGATGGCGATGACGTCGTATCGGGTGGGGGCGGCAGTGTCGGTCATGAAAACTCCAGTGAAAACGGCATTACGTCGCGCGCGGTTAGCCGTTCGGCGGATCGAGGCCAAGGGCGCGATTGACTTGGGATCGTGCCTCTTCCACTCCGCGCCGCTGATGACGAGCCTGCAATGACGAGCCTACCCCGGGCCCTCGCCCTGTCGATCGCCCAGCTCGGCGACCGCGCGATCCTGCGCGTGCTGGCGAAGTCCGCAGCGCTGACGCTGGCGATTTTCGCAGCGCTGGGCGCGGCTCTGTGGTGGGCGCTCGATGCCGCGATCGAGGAGTGGATCGTCGCCACCCTGCCCGCCGACTACAGCGACGGGATCGCGGGCGTGGTCGCACTTGTCCTCGGCCTGCTCGCCGCTTGGTTTCTGTTCCGCGTGGTCGCGCTCGCCGTGATCCAGCTCTTCGCCGACGAGATCGTCCAGGCGGTGGAGGCGCGCCATTATCCGCAGGCCGCGGCAGCCGCGCGCACGCTGCCGTTAAGCGAGGATATCGCCAATGGCGCGCGCGGCGCGGTGAGGGCCGTCGCGTTCAATCTCGTCGCCCTGCCCTTCGCGCTGATCCTGCTGGTGACCGGGATCGGCACCGCCTTGCTGTTCTGGTTCGTCAACGCGCTGCTGCTGGGCCGCGAGCTGACCGAGATGGTCACGCTGCGCCATTCCCCGCACGGAAAGACCGACGCGACTGCGGTCGGCGGCCTCACGCGCTTTTGTCTCGGCGGCGTCATCGCGGCGCTGCTCGCGATCCCCTTCGTCAATCTGCTCGCCCCCATAATCGGCGCGGCGGGCGCCACGCATTTGTTTCATGGGAGGCCGCGCCATGCGCCGGTTTAAATTCGCTCGCCTGTCCATATCCGCTGTCGGTCTGGCCCTCGCTCTGTCGGGCTGCGTCACGACCCCGCCCGCGGGGACGACCGCCACCGGGGGAGAAGCGCAGCGCCCCCGCCCCACCAGCCCACCGCCGATGACCGTTCCGACCCCTGCACCGAGCGCCCGGCCCGGCGCCTTCATCCCCCCGAGAGTGATGAACCTGCCCGGCGTCGAAGGCGTGATCGGCAGCAATGCCGCCGCGCTGACCACGGTCTTCGGGACGCCCCGCCTCCAGGTGCGCGAAGGCGATGCGCTGAAACTGCAATTCACCGGCGAGGCGTGCGTGCTCGACGTCTATCTCTACCCGCTGACGCAAGGCGCCGAGCCAACCGCCACCTATGTCGATGCGCGGCGGGCGAGCGATGGGCTGGATGTCGACCGGGCGAGCTGCGTGGCGGCGCTGAGGCGCTAGGACCGCTTCAGACCATGAAGCTTTCGCCGCACCCGCAAGCGCCCTTGGCGTTGGGGTTTTCGAACACGAAACCGGCGGTGAAATCGTCCTCGCGCCAGTCCATCGTGCTGCCGACGAGGTAGAGCACGCTCGCCCCGTCGATGTAGAAAATGCCGCCGGGGGTTTCGATCTTCTCGTCGAACTTCGCTTCCTCGGTCACGTAATCGACCGAATAGGCGAGGCCCGAACAGCCCCGGCGCGGGGTCGACAGCTTGACGCCGATCGCACCTTCGGGCGCGCGCGCCATCAGGTCGGCCACGCGCTGTTCGGCGGAGGCGGTGAGATTCACCGCAGCGGGGCGTTCGCGGGTTTTCGTCTCGGTCATAGCATTCCCAGTTCGAGGCGCGCTTCGTCGGTCATCTTTTCCGGGCTCCACGGCGGATCCCAGACCAGGTTCACCTCGGCATCGCGCACGCCGGGCACGCTAGCGGCGCGCAGTTCGACCTCGCCCGGCATACTCTCGGCGACCGGGCAATGCGGGGTCGTCAGCGTCATCGTGACGATCACGTCGCTGTCCGGCCCGACCTCCACTCCGTAGATCAGGCCGAGATCGTAGATGTTGACCGGGATTTCCGGGTCGTAGATTTCCTTCAGCGCCGCGATCACCTTCTCGTAAAGCTTGCCGCCGGGTTCGCCCGCGCCGACGCTTTCGGGCTGTTTCTTGAGGAATCCTTCGAGATAGTCGCGCTTGCGCTCCATCTTCTCGCGCGGGGCCTCAGCGTCTGGATCGACCGCGTCGGAGACCCGCGCGCGCGGCGGCTTGGCCGGCGAAACGACCTGCTCGGTCGGCGAGGGCGCGACCACCTGTTCGGTCGGCGAGGGCGCCGCGATGAAATCCTGGTCCTTTTCCGTGGTGCTCATGAGAAAATCCTAGCCGAAAATCTTGAGTGTGCGCTCGATCCCGCGCAGCAGCGCAGCGATGTCGCTTTCGTCGGAATAGAGGCCGAAACTGGCCCGCGCAGTGGCGGGTACGCCCAGATGCTCCATCAGGGGCTGCGCGCAGTGATGTCCGGCCCGGATCGCGACGTCTTCTTCGTCCAATATGGTGCCGAGATCGTGCGGATGAACCCCTTCGATGGCGAAAGAGACGATTCCGGCGCTTTCCTCCGGCCCGAACAACGTGACCGAATTGAGTGTGCGCAATTCCTCGCGCAGCGTTGTCGCCAGCGTGGCTTCGTGCGCGAACAGCCGGTCCGGCCCCTGTTCGGCGACATAATCGATGGCGGCATGCAGCGCGATCGCTTCGGTGATCATCGGCGTGCCCGCTTCGAAGCGCTGCGGCGGCGGGGCATAGGTGCTGCGTGCGAATTCGACCTTTTCGATCATCGCGCCGCCACCCTGCCAGGGCGGCATCGCTTCGAGCAGGTCCTTGCGGCCCCACAAAACGCCGATCCCGGTCGGCCCGTAAAGCTTGTGGCCGGAGAAGACGTAGAAATCGCAGCCCAGCACTGTCATGTCGAGCGCCAAGCGCGGCGCGCTCTGGCACCCGTCGAGCAGCAATTTCGCGCCCACGGAATGCGCCAGATCGGCGGCGGCGCGCGCGTCCAGCACCGATCCGAGCACGTTCGAGACATGCGCCAGCGATACGATCTTCGTGCGCGGCGTCAGCGTGGCTTCGAGCGCGCCGAGATCGATCCGCCCATCTTCGGTCAGCGAGCAGACGTCGATGACGGCACCGGTCCGCTCCGCGATCATCTGCCAGGGGACGATATTGGAATGATGCTCCAGCAGGGAAAGGACGATCCGGTCGCCCTCGCGCAGGTTTGCCGCGCCCCAGCTCTGGGCGACGAGGTTGATCCCCTCGGTCGCCCCGCGCACGAACACCACTTCGTCCTCGCTATCCGCGCCGATGAAATCCGCCACCCGCCGCCGCGCCGCTTCGTAACCCAGCGTCATCTGCGCGCTGCGGCCATAGACGCCGCGATGCACGGTCGCGTAATCCTCGCCCAGCGCGCGCGACATGGCGTCGATCACTTGTCGCGGCTTCTGCGAAGACGCGGCGGTGTCGAGATAATGCCATGGCTTGCCGTCCGCCGTCAGGAGGCCGGGAAAATCCGCCTTGCGCGAAAGGACAGCCGCCTCGCTCACAGATGCTTGTCCAGCTTGCCCAGCGCGACATCCATCAGGCGCTCGCTCTCTTCCTCGTCCTCCAGAGCCACGAAGGCATCGCCGAGAAAGGCGCGGACCAACAGCTTGCGCGCGGTTTCGGGCGGGAGGCCGCGCGCCGCCATGTAATAGCGCGCCTGCTCGTCCAACTGGCCGACCGTGGCGCCGTGGGCGCATTTCACATCGTCGGCATAGATTTCGAGCTGGGGGACCGAGTTCACGCTCGCGCCTTTTTCCAAAAGCAGGCCCTTGAAATCCTGCTTGGCATCGACCTTCTGCGCATCGCGCGCGACGTCGATCCGGCCGAGGAAATTGCCGGTGCCCTGCCCCCAATGGACGCCGCGCACCACCTGGTTGCTGGTGGCGTTCGGATGATCGTGCGCGATACGGGTGACGAATTCACGCGTCGTGTCGCGCCCGCCGAGCGTGACGCCGCCGAATTCGAAATGCCCGCCTTCTTCGACCAACACGACCATTTCGACCCGGCCCAACCGGCCCGAGGCGATCACGCCGAATATCTCGCAGGTGGCATTCTTGCGCACATTGATGCGCAGGCGGCGCAGTTCGGTGGCATCGCTGACCGCATCGCCTTCATCGGCGATCACGATGGTGTCACGAAAGATCTCGCCTTCGGCCACGTCGATATCGCGCCATTGGTCGAACGTGCCGAGGTCCATGCCTGCAAGCGCGTCCGTGTTCGAATAGCGCCAGGCTTCGTCTTTCCGCGTCGGGAGGATGATCGCTTCGCTCACGCCGCCTCCGCCATCACCGCGTCATAGCCTTCGGCCTCGAGCCGCTGCGAGAGCTCGGCATCGCCCGTCTTCACGATCCGCCCCTGCGACAGGATATGGACGAAGTCCGGCTTCACGTAATCGAGCAGGCGCTGGTAATGCGTGATCAGCAGCACGCCCTTGTCGGGCTTGCGCATGATCGCGTTGATGCCGTTGCCTACGGTCTTCAATGCATCGATGTCGAGCCCGCTATCGGTCTCGTCGAGAACGGCCAGTTTCGGGTCGAGAATGCCCATCTGGACCATCTCGGCGCGCTTCTTCTCGCCGCCCGAAAAGCCGACATTCACCTGCCGCTTGAGCATCTCCATGTCGAGCTTGAGCAAAGCCGCCTGTTCCTTGGCATGCTTCAGGAATTCGCCGCCGGACAGCGGCTCTTCCTCACGCGCCTGACGCTGGGCGTTGAGCGCCTCGCGCAGGAACTGGACATTGGAGACGCCGGGAATTTCGACCGGATACTGAAAGCCGAGGAAGAGCCCAGCCGCCGCGCGCTCGTGCGGGTCCATATCGAGCAGGTCCTCGCCCGCGAATGTCACGCTGCCGCCGGTCACTTCGTAACCCGGCCTTCCGCCAAGCACGTAAGCGAGCGTCGATTTCCCCGCGCCATTGGGGCCCATGATGGCATGAACCTCGCCCGCATTTACGTTGAGCGAGAGGCCGTTGAGGATTTGCTTGCCGTCGATTTCGGCGTGGAGATCTTTGATTTCGAGCATGTCTGTTATCTCGTCTGGTCGCGATGTGGGCCCGGTTTGCGGGGCCGCGAATAATGCTGGTTGGGATTGGCCGCGGCATGGGCGCGCGCGGCCTCTTTCTTGTCGGCGATGCGGCTGCGCATGCCGAGCGTGATGCGCTGGAGCACGCTGTCGATGTCCGTCAAGATGTCGGAGGCGGCGATCCGCATGACGCGGATGCCGACCGATTCGAGGCTCTTGTCGCGACGTTTCGCCAGCGCCTCGTCGGCGCCCTCCTCGTCGATCATGATCGCCATGCCGAGATTGTGGCAGTTGAAGTCCACGATCGCGCTGCCGACCACGGCGAACCGCTTGAAGGTGTAGCGACCCATATCCGCCTTGGCGAATTTCTCGGCGAGCGCCTTGTGCGCTTCGGAAGAATGGCGGCGCATCTCGCGCGCCTGTTCGTGCAAAACGTCGAGCCGCTTGTCCGAAATCTCCCACCCACGGCCCTTCTTCTTGAGCGCGGGGGCGGAATCGTCGGTTTCGGACGGATCGCGAAGCTGGAGGGTTTTGCGGTCAGTCATGACGGAGTCGCTGACCGTGCCGGTAAACTAGCAAAGTAGCGGTTGGGAGGCCGAACAGGATCGAAAGTGCAAGCGTCACGGCCACGGGCTGCGATTCCGAGCCGAAGACAGAGAATACCGCGAGCCACAAAAGAGCAAACGGGCAAAGCACAACGCACGCGGTTGCCAGAATGCCAAAAAGCCGAGCCATCACCCCACACTCCCCTCGAGCGAAATCGCCAGCAGTTTCTGCGCTTCGACGGCGAATTCCATCGGCAGCTGCTTCATCACTTCCTTGGCGAAGCCGTTGACGATCAGCGCGATCGCCTCTTCCTCGCCGAGGCCGCGTTGCTGGGCGTAGAACAGCTGGTCGTCCGAAATCTTGGAGGTGGTCGCCTCGTGCTCGATCTGGGCGCTAGGGTTCTTGACCTCGATATAGGGCACGGTGTGCGCGCCGCATTTGTCGCCGAGCAAAAGGCTGTCGCATTCGGTGCGGTTGCGGACATTGTCGGCATTGGCGGCTACGCGCACGAGCCCGCGATAGGTGTTGTTCGACTTGCCTGCCGAAATCCCCTTGGAGATGATGGTCGAGCGCGAACCGCGCCCGTTGTGGATCATCTTGGTGCCGGTATCGGCCTGCTGGTGGTTGTTCGTCACCGCGACCGAGTAGAATTCGCCCACGCTGTCTTCGCCGTTGAGGACGCAGCTGGGATATTTCCACGTGACGGCGGAACCGGTTTCGACCTGGGTCCAGCTGATCTTGGACCGCGCGCCTTGGCAGAGGCCCCGCTTGGTGACGAAATTGTAGATCCCGCCCACGCCTTCGCTGTTGCCGGGATACCAGTTCTGCACGGTCGAATACTTGATCTCGGCATCGTCCATCGCGACCAGTTCCACGACGGCGGCGTGCAGCTGGTTCTCGTCGCGCATCGGCGCGGTGCAGCCTTCGAGATAGCTGACATAGCTGCCCTTTTCGGCGACGATCAGCGTGCGTTCGAACTGGCCGGTGTTCTCCGCATTGATGCGGAAATAGGTGCTGAGTTCCATCGGGCAGCGCACGCCTTCGGGAATGTAGACGAAGGTCCCGTCCGAGAAGACCGCGCTGTTGAGCGTGGCGAAGTAATTGTCGCGCTGCGGCACCACCTTGCCGAGCCACTTCTTTACGAGGTCAGGATATTCGCGGATCGCCTCGCTGATGGAGCGGAAGATGACGCCTGCCGCTTCCAGCTCCTTGCGGAAGGTGGTGGCGACGCTGACGCTGTCGAACACGGCGTCCACCGCGACCTTGCGCGCGCCTTCCACGCCCGCGAGCACTTCCTGCTCCGCGATCGGGATGCCCAATTTGTCGTAGACCGCCTTGATGTCGGGATCGAGCTCGTCGAGCGATTCCAGCTTGGGCTTGGCCTTGGGCTCGGCGTAGTAATAGGCGTCCTGGTAGTCGATCTCGGGATAGCCGAGCTTGGCCCAGTCCGGCTCTTCCATGTCCTGCCACAGGCGGAACGCCTTCAGCCGCCAGTCGAGCATCCATTCGGGCTCTTTCTTCTTGGCGGAGATGTATTTGACGGTGTCTTCGTTCAGGCCCTTGGGCGCGAATTCGGTGTCGATGTCCGAATGCCAGCCGAATTCGTATTCGGCGGCGCGCGCCGCGGCATCGCGGGCGTCCTGATCCTGAACGGGTTCCTGAAGGTCTACGGTGTCGGTCATGCCAGTTCTTTCGGGGCGTGAGTTTTGGGCGCGTCGGCGAGTTGCGTGAGCGCGATTCCGGCGAGCGCGCCGCGCAGGGCGCCGTTGATGAGGGGCCAATGGGGGCGCAGGCTGCAATCCTGGCCGATCGTGCAATCCTGCCCTTCGACGCAGGCGGTCAGCGCGATCGGGCCTTCGACCGCCTCGACGATGTCGGCGACGCTGATCGCGGCGGCCGGGCGCGCGAGCTGCAATCCGCCACCCGCCCCGCGCACCGAGCGTAAAAGACCCGCCGCGCTCAATTTGCTGACGAGCTTCTGCACGGTGGGGACCGGAAGCCCGGTTTCCGCCGCCAGTTCCGCCGCACTCGTCCGCCCGCCACCGCAATGGCGCGCGGCGGCGTGCATGGTGACGACGGCATAATCGGCGAGATTGCTGAGGCGCATGCTGGCCAAATCGGAGCAATGCGGTCCGATTTCAACCGAAAACAGATTGTTGCGAGTCGTTATTATGTTTGTGTTCCGCATCCCCTCCGGGATGCGAAATCCTCGCGCCTTCGGTGCTGCGGGCGGCCGGTCGGCCTTGCGGGCCTACGGCCCGTGCTCCGCGACCAAGCCATTGGGCCTATAATGGTCCGGTCCGCGACCAGCGGACTGCAAGGGCACGCGCCCGCCCCGCAGGTGCCCGACCGAAGGGAGGAACAGCACCGAGGGAGACGCAGACAGGCCGCAGGCCCACCAACCCGCGGAGGCGGGTTCGAAAAACAAAAACTCGCCCCCGGAGGCGTTTGCGAAACGCCTATTTTTCCCCCTCGATCCAGGCGTCGACATTCTCTTCCATGATCGCCAGCGGCACCGGGCCGGTTTTGAGGATCACGTCATGGAAGGCGCGGATGTCGAAATCGTCGCCCAGCGCGGTCTGCGCCCGGTCGCGCAGTTCCATGATCTTGAGCTTGCCGATCATGTAGGCGGTCGCCTGCCCCGGATAGACGATATAGCGTTCGATCGCCTTTTCGATATCGCCGGGCGGGTTGGGCGTGTTGTCGGTGAGGTACTGGATCGCCCGCTCGCGGCTCCAGCGCTTGTGGTGGATACCGGTATCGACGACGAGGCGGCAAGCGCGCCACAGCTCCATCCCAAGCCGTCCGAAATCGGAATAGGGATCGGTGTAAAATCCCATATCCTTGCCCAACTCCTCCGAATAGAGCCCCCAGCCCTCGCTATAGGCCGTGACTCCGCCGAAGCGGCGGAAGGGCGGCACATCGCCGAGCTGAGTCTGGATCGAGAGCTGGAGGTGATGGCCCGGAAGCCCCTCGTGATAGGCGAGCGCTTCGAGCTCGTTCTTGCTCATGTCCTTCAGATTGTAGAGATTGACGTAATAGGTCCCCGGCCGCGATCCATCAGGTGCGGGGCGCTGGTAGAAGGCCTTGCCCGCGCTCTTTTCGCGGAAGGCTTCGACCGGCTTTATCACCAGCGGATCGCTCGGCAGCGTGTTGAAGAAGTCCGGCAGGCGGGCCTCCATCGCGTCCAGCTTGGCTTCCGCATCCGCCAGATAGGCTTCGCGTGTGTCGTAAAAGAAGCGATCGTCGGTGCGGGTGTATTCGAAGAAATCCTGTAGATCGCCCTCGAACCCGACCTCGCGCATGATCGTGCGCATCTCGTTATGAATGCGCTCGACCTCGCGCAGGCCGATATCGTGGATCTGGTCGGCGGTGAGATCGGTGGTGGTGTAGTTCTTCAGCAGCGCGGAATAGTAACCGGCGCCGTCGTCGAAACGCCAGATCCCGTCATCGGTCGGCGCCATCGTCTGCTGGCGCTGCATTTCCGCGAGCAAGCGCTGGTAGGCGGGACGCGCGCTCTGGCTCCAGGCCGTTTCGGCGCGCGCGATCAGCGCCCCGCTCTGCGCTTCGCCCAGTTCGAGCTTCTCCACCTTGCCGCGGAAATCTTCCAGGATGGCGTTCTCGCGCCCGTCTTCGAGCAGGTTCTCGATATCCGAGATGACATAGGGATAGACCCAGTCGGGCGGCATGACGCCGGCCTCCGCCCGTTCGCGCGATTCGGCGATAAGCGTGTCGAGCACTGCACCGAGCCCGTCGATACGGCTGACGTAATCCGCCGCCTGATCCGCATCGGCGACCGAGTGGATGTTGATGAGGAAGGCGGGCAGCTGGCTCTGCGCGCCATTCATCTGGTCGAAGATGTAGCCGTTCTCGCGGAAGGGGAACAGCATGGCGCTGTTTTCCGCCTGATAGTCGAACAGGCGATAGGATAGCGTATCCTGCGGCGAGAGGTCGATCGGCGAATAGGTCGTGCGCATCGTTTGCGCGGTCTGCTGCTGCAGCCGCTCTTCGGCGATCTCTGCCGCGTCGGAGAAATCGCCCCAGCGCCCGTAATCCTCGTCCCGAATGCCGCGATAGGCCTTGGACAGCGGCGACAGCGCGAGCTGCGCCTGGTCGTAGCGTTCGAAGAAAGTGCCGATATCGGCGCTGGCTTGCGGCGCACTGACCTGCTGTGAGGAGGTCGATGCGGTGGCAGGGCGCGGTTCGCCCGTCGTGGTCGCGCATCCGGCCAGCGCCAAGGCGCAGACCCCGGCCAGTAATCCCTGCATTGTCCGCTTGTTACCGATCGCCATCGTCACATTCTCCCGAAATCAGTTTCCGGGGCGCTAGCGCGGAGCGGGCGGGTTTGGCCAGCCCAAAGCGGGCCAAAGCGGGCAGGGGCGAAAAGGCAGCTGGCGCATAAAAGAAAGGGGCGGGCCCGCCACGAAGGCGGAGCCGCCCCTCGAAAGGAGAGAACCCGCCGCACGAAGCGCCGAGCCCTTCGGGTCGCAGAATCGCATCTACACCAAGGTGTATCGTCTGAATAGGACAGATGCGACATGTCGACCCGCGAAATAGTGTCAAATGATATCGTATCGATGCGATCCGGTGTTCTTTTCGCATCGTCTCGACACGATTCGGCCAAGGGGGCATAGCGATCGCGATGCTGTTCGATCTCCTGCGCCCCGCGATATTCGCGCTCGATCCCGAGCGGGCCCACGGCCTGACCGTGGCTGCCCTGAAAACCATGCCGGCAGCTCCCAAGCCCGTGCCGGGCGCTCTGGCGTGCGATGTGGCGGGGCTGACCTTTCCCAACCCGATCGGCCTTGCCGCAGGCTTTGACAAGAACGGCGAGGTGCCAGACGCGATGCTGGGGCTGGGGTTCGGTTCCGTCGAGGTCGGATCGATCACGCCGCGCCCGCAGGAAGGCAATCCGAAGCCCCGCCTGTTCCGCCTGGCCGAGGATCGCGCGGTCATCAACCGGATGGGATTCAACAATCGCGGCGGCGAGGAAGCGGCGGCGCGCCTTTCTGCCCGCAAGCATCGCGGCGGCATCGTCGGCATCAATGTCGGCGCGAACAAGGACAGCGCCGACCGTGTGGTCGATTACGCGGCGATGACGCATCTGATGGCGCCGCTCGCCAGCTATCTCGCGATCAATATCAGCAGCCCCAACACGCCCGGCCTGCGCGCCTTGCAGGACGAGGGGGCCCTCGTCGGCCTGATCGAAGGCGTGATGGAAGCGCGGGCCGAGGTATGCCGCGACGAAGCGGACACGCCGCCGGTCTTTCTAAAGGTCGCGCCCGATCTCGAAACCGCCGATATCGACGCCATCGCCCGGATCGCCCTCGACACCGGGCTCGGCGCGCTGATCGTATCCAACACCACGATCGCCCGCCCCGATCTCGCCTCGCGGCACCGCGAGGAGACGGGCGGCCTGTCCGGCGCGCCCTTGCGCGAACTAGCTCTCCAGCGGGTACGCGATTTCCGTGAGGCGACCGGTGGTGCCATTCCGCTCGTCGGCGTGGGCGGGATCGCCAGTGCCGAGGACGCCTGGGCACGCATCCGCGCCGGGGCCAGCCTGGTGCAGCTCTATTCCGCGCTCGTCTACGAGGGTCCCGGCCTTGCGCGCCGGATCGTGCGCGATCTCGAGACGCTGATGCGGCGCGATGGCTTTGCATCGATTGCCGAAGCGATCGGAAGCGAATAGCGATGCGTTCATGATCAGACCCCTCACCCGCACGCTCGCCGCCCTGTTGGTCCTGACCGGCGCGCCCGCCGTTTATGCGCAGGAAGCAGCCAGTCTTGAAGACCTCCCCTTCATCGGCAGCGTGAGCGCCGCCGATCCGCGCGCCGAGGCGGCGGGAATGGAAATGCTCAAGCGCGGGGGCAGCGCCACCGATGCCGCGATCGCCACGATGCTGGCGCTGACCGTGGTCGAACCGCAGAGCAGCGGGATCGGCGGCGGCGGCTTCCTCGTGCGCGGCGCGGCGGACGGGTCGGTCGAAACGGTCGACGGGCGCGAGACGGCCCCGATGGGCGCCACGCCCGAGTGGTTCCTGAACGCCGACGGATCGATCCCGCCCTTCATGGACAGCGTTTTGAGCGGCCTCAGCGTCGGGGTGCCCGGCAATGTCGCGCTCGCCGCCGAAGCGCATGGGCGGCACGGGAAACTGCCTTGGGCGGTCCTGTTCGAACCGGCGATCAAGCTGGCGCGGGACGGGTTTGCGATCAATGTGCGGCTGGCGCAATCATTGACTCAGTCGAGCGACCGCGCCGCCGCCAGTGCGGGCGGGCGGGCGCTGTTCTACGACGGTCAGAACCGCCCCCTTCCCGCCGGGACGCTGGTGCGCAATCCCGATCTGGCGCGCACGTTCGAAGCGATCGCCGAGCGAGGCCCGGAGGCGTTCTATCGCGGCCCCATCGCGCGCGAAACCGCCGAAACCGTGGCGAGCGCGACGCCCCGCCCCGCCCCGATGACCGAGGCCGACATCGCCGGTTACGAAGCGAAATTGCGCGACGGTGTCTGCGGTAATTATCGCGGCTATCGCATATGCGGAATGGGGCCGCCGTCATCGGGCGGCGTGGCGGTGCTGCAAATCCTCGGCCAGCTCGAACGCTTCGATCTGCGCGCGCTCGGCCTCGGCAATCCGGTGACCTGGCACCTGTTCCTCGAATCCCAGCGCCTCGCTTATGCCGACCGCGAACTCTACATCGCCGACAGCGACTTCATATCGGTCCCGATCGCGGGCCTGCTCGATCGCGCTTATCTGGCGGAGCGCAGCGCACTGATCTCGCCCGACAGAGCCATGGCCGAAGCCCTTCCCGGCGTCCCGCGCGGAGCAAAGAGCGCGCTCGCCGATGGCGACGAGCCCGAGGAGCGCGGCACCTCGCATATCGCGGCGGTCGATGCCGCGGGTACGATGATCAGCTACACCTCGACGATCGAGGGCGCGTTCGGGTCGGGGCTGACCGCGAACGGGTTCTATCTGAACAACGAGCTGACCGATTTCAGCCGCTCGCCCAGCGTCGACGGCAAACCGGTCGCCAACAAGGTCGAGCCGGGCAAACGCCCCCGCAGTTCGATGGCGCCGACCGTGGTCTTCGACCCTGAGGGGCGTCCGGTCCTCGCGATCGGGGCGGCGGGCGGATCGACCATCCCGGTGACGACCGCGCGCGCCATCATCGGTGCGATCGATTTCGACCTGTCGGCGCGTCAGGCGCTGGCCCTGCCCTTCACGATGGCGTTCGGCGACAGCGTGCTGGTCGAACAGGGCAGCTGGCTCGAACGGCGCGTCCCCGCGCTCCGGGCGCTGGGGCACGAGAACATCTCGTTGCGAGAGGCGCCGATCAAGGCGGGTGCGATCAAGCGCGAAGGCGCTATCTGGGAAGCGGCGCGCGACCCGCGGCTGGAAGACGTGCTGCTGGTGCCCCGCGCCACGCCGCTGCCCTAGCAGGCCCTACCCCAACAGGCCTGCCCCAGCAGGCTTGCCCCAGCGAACCCTTCTTCGTAAACCCGCGAGCCTGAGGCGGTCGCGCGAACGGACAAGACATCCGGGCCGAGCGTTTGCGATGCGATCTTCGAAGAGGGACGAGCCTTTGGTGCTGGACGATATCGATGCCGCCAACAATCTGGTCGAGCTGTTTCTGAAACGTGCCGATGAGAATGGCGACAAACCGTTCCTCGGCGCGAAAAGGCAGGGCAGCTGGCAGACGATCAGCTGGCGCGAGGCGGCGGATCAGGTCTGCGTGCTGGCGGAAAGCCTGCGGGGCCTGGGCCTCGTGGATGGGGACCGGGTCGCCCTCGTCAGCGAGAACCGGCCCGAATGGTGCATCGCCGATCTCGGCATCATGGCGGCGGGCTGCATCACCGTGCCCGCCTACACCACCAATACCGAGCGCGATCACCAGCACATCCTCGACAATTCGGGCGCGAAGGCGGTCATCGTCTCGACCGACAAGCTCGCCAAGCCGCTGATCCCGGCGATCTTCCGAACCGGCATCGCCAACCACATCATCCCGATCGACGAGGTGCGCGGCTATCAGGGCGGAAACCTGTCCTGCCACGGATGGAGCCAGATGATTTCCGGCGATTCCGCCAGCGCGCGCAGCGCGGTCGAGGCGCGGCTGAAGGGGATCGGGCGCGGCGACACCGCGTGCATCATCTACACCAGCGGCACTGGCGGCGCGCCGCGTGGCGTGTTGCAGCATCATGGCGCGATCCTGTGCAATGTGGCGGGCGCGGCGGACATCCTGATCAGCGATTTCGGCGTTGCTCCGGAAGAACGGTTCCTCTCCTTCCTCCCGCTCAGCCATGCCTACGAGCATACGGGCGGCCAGTATCTTCCCATCTCGGTCGGCGCGCAGATCTTCTATGCCGAGGGGCTGGAAAAGCTCGCCGCCAATATCGAAGAGACGCAGCCGACGTTCATGGTCGTCGTCCCGCGCCTGTTCGAAGTGCTGCGCACGCGGATCATGAAGCAGGTCACGAAACAGGGCGGCGCGGCGCAGAGGCTGATGGAAGGCGCCCTCGCGCTCGGCCAGCGGCGGGCGGACGGCAAGCGCAAGCTCGGCGATGGCGCGCGCAATGTGGTCTATGAAAAGCTGTTGCGGCCCAAGATCCGGCAGCGCTTCGGCGGGCGGTTGAAGGCGATGGTGTCGGGCGGTGCGCCGCTCAATCCCGAAGTCGGCGTGTTCTTCGATTCGATGGGGCTGACTCTGCTTCAGGGATACGGCCAGACCGAGGCCGGTCCGGTGATCAGCTGCAATCGCCCCCGCGCGGGCATCGCGATGGAAAGCGTCGGCCCGCCCATGCGCGGAGTCGACGTGCGCATCGCGGAGGATGGCGAAATCCTGGTGCGCGGTGAGCTCGTCATGCACGGATACTGGCACAACGAGGCCGAGACGGAGCGGACGATCAAGGATGGCTGGCTTTACACCGGGGATATCGGCCATCTCGATGCGAAGGGCCGGATCGTCATCACCGACCGCAAGAAGGACATGATCGTCAACGACAAGGGCGACAATGTCGCGCCCCAGAAGGTCGAAGGCATGCTGACGCTCCAGCCCGAGATCGGCCAGGCGATGGTGGTGGGCGACAAGCGGCCCTACATCGTCGGCCTGATCGTTCCCGATGCCGAATGGATGCTGGAATGGTGCCAGGCGCAGAAGAAGAAATTCGACTGCAAGCAGGTGGCCGACCTGCCCGAATTCAAGGCCGCGATCCGCGCCGCGGTCGATCGGGTGAACAAGGAATCGTCGGTGGTCGAAAAGGTGCGCCAGATCGTGCTGGCGGACGAACCCTTCACGATCGAGAACGAGGAGATGACACCCTCGATGAAGATCCGCCGCCACAAGATCAAGGAACGCTATGGCGACCGGCTGGACGCGCTCTATCGCGGGTGATCGCTAACAGGCGCGCTTTTGGGACGCCTTACGGAACGATCGTCACGAACAGATAGGTTGCGAAGATCACGAGGTGGATCACGCCCTGCACGATCGTCGTCCGGCCCCGTCCCAGCGTCAGCGTCGCCACGAATAATGTCAGCGCCAGAAGGACGGTCGATCGCATCGACAGGCCGAGTTCGAGATCGAGCCCGAGGAACAGCGCAACCATCGCGACGGTCGGGATGGTAAGGCCGATCGTGGCCAGCGCCGATCCGATGGCGAGGTTGAGGCTGGTCTGCACGCGATTGGCCCGCGCCGCGCGAACGGCGGCGAAGCCTTCGGGCGCGAGCACCAGCATGGCGATCAGGATGCCGACAAGCGCGCGCGGCGCGCCGAGCGAGGCGACCACCGATTCGATCGTGGGCGACAGCGCGGTCGCCAACAGGACGACCGCCGTCAGCGCCGCGACCAGCAGCGCGCCCGCCACGAGCGCCCGCCGCCTTGTGACCTCGGCAGCGTGATCGTCCTTTGCCGAATCAGGCGCTTCGTGGAGGAAGTCCTCGCGGTGGCGGATCGTCTGCGCCATCACGAACGTGCCGTAGATCACCAGCGAAACGATCGCGACGAACAGCAATTGGGTATCGTTGTAGAACGCGCCGCCCGCGCTGATCGTGTAATTGGGCAGAATCAGTGTGAGGACGGCCAGCGTCGCCAGCATGGCCAGCCCCGCGCTCACGCCCGATTGGGTATAGCTCTGCGCGAAATGCCGTCGTCCGCCGACCAAGAGGCAGACGCCGACCACGCCGTTTATCGTGATCATGATCGCCGCGATCAGAGTGTCGCGGGCGAGCGCCTGCGCCTGCGCGCCCTCGCTCAGCATGATCGACACGATCAGCGAACATTCGATGACCGTGACGGCCAGCGCCAGCACCAGCGTCCCGAACGGCTCGCCGAGATATTGGGCAAGCGTTTCGGCATGAAAGACTGCAGCGGTGATAACCGCGCACAGCACCAGGACGACCGCGACCAGCAGCAGGCTCGAGCCCGGCAGGGGTGCAAGCGCCACGCCGAGGCCCAGCACCGGAATCGCGATCGACCAGATCGGCGGTGCCAGAAAGGGCGTCCGGGCCGTGGTTTGTGAAGGTTCGGGCGCGCCGTCCATAGCCGCGCCATAAGCGAGGCATAGAGGCGCGACCAGACTTAAGACGGGCTCAGGCGGCGGCTTCCGCGATGTATTCGGGGTAGAAGCCCGGCGCCCGGTCGGACCAGCCCGGTGCGGTCGCGGCGGCTTCGCTCAGGGACTGGAGCAGCAGCTTGCGGCGCTGGGGCTGGATCTGCGGCAGCGCGGCGGCGGCGCAGAAGGCGCTCGGCAACCACGGGCGCGCCTCGGGGCCGAGCAGGCGTTCGTAGAGGAAGCGGAAGCTCGAGAAGCAGTCGATCCGCTCCTGCGCCAGGTCGAAGGCGGCGACGCGGGTCAGCTTGCCGATGAAGCCTTCGACCGCATCGAAGCCGGTCTCGTTCGGGATCGCGTGGCGCAGCGCCTTCAATTCCTGATAAGCGACATACTGGCTGCGGATCGCGGCGTTCTCGCGCGCATTCCTTCCCCAGACGCGGAAGGCATCGCACCGGCCGAGGCCGATATCGAGGCTGCGGCGGATGTAACGCTGTTCGGCGGCGGTGAAGCTCGCAAATTCGCGCATTTCGGCGATGGTGACGGACGCTGTCTTCGCAATGGCCATCTGATGGGCCCTCCCTGTTTGCGAGAGACAGGTTTCGCCCAAGATGGTTAATTTCGCGTTAGCTATGCCGAGCTTGGCTAGTCGCGCCCGTGCAGGCGGAATTCCTCCACCGGAACGCCGCCGATCAGATGCTCCTGAATGATCCGTTCGAGCGTGCTGGGCGTGCAGGAATGATACCAGACCCGGTCGGGCCAGACGACCGCGATCGGCCCCATGGCACAAACCTGGAGGCAGTCCGCCTTGGTGCGCTGGATTCCTCCGGTCGCGTCCGGCCCCTCGCCCTGTTTCGGGCCTGCCAGCTTCAACTGCTTCAACCGCGTCTTCAGGAAGCTCCAGGCGGCCTTGCCCTCGTCACGCGAGCAGCATTTCTGCTTTTCGGCGAGCGCGCACAGGAAGATGTGCCGCTCGACCGTTTCCCCGCCGATCTTGGACAAAGCGCGCTCCGCCTTGCGCAGCTGCTTGTCAGTCTTGTCGTCGCGACTCATTCGGAAAGCTTGGCCTCAGGCTTCAGCCAGCGATCGAGCCAGGCGAACACGGTGTCGTGCCATTGGCGCGAATTCTTCGCGTTCAGCACCCAGTGGTTCTCGTTCGGGAAGACGAGCAGCTGGCTGGGAATATTGCGCTCCTGCAAGGCGGTGAAGCTCTGAAGCCCCTGCGTATAGGGAACGCGGAAATCCTTTTCGCCCGTGATGACCAGCATCGGGGTCTGCCATTTGTCGACGTGGTTGACCGGGTTCCACTTTTCATAAAGCGCGGATTGTTCGGCATAGGTGCCGCCGAAATCCCAGCGCGGAAACCACAATTCCTCGGTGGCGTAATAGAAGCTGCGCATGTCGAACAACCCGTCATGCTGCACCAGGCAGTCGAACCGGTCGGGCCACTGGCCCGCGATCCAGTTCATCATGTAGCCGCCATAGCTCGCCCCCATGGCGCACGCCCGTGTCCCGTCGATCTGCGGGTCGAGCTCGAGCGCGGCGGCGAGGCCCTTCTTCAAATCTTCGAGCGGCTTGCCACCCCAGTCGCGGCGAATGCTGTCGGTAAAGGCCTGGCCGTATCCGGTGGACCCATGGAAATCGACCGAGATCACCGCATAGCCCTGGCTGGCGACGACGCGCGGATTCCACCGCGTCGACCAGCCGTCGTTGAACGATCCCTGCGGCCCGCCATGGACGTAGAGGATGGCAGGCATCGGCCCGCTTTGGTTCGCCAGCTTGGTGATCTGGCCCCAGACCGTATCCCCGTTCGCGCCCTTGAAGCTGAAGCGTTCGACCTCAACCGGGGCGAGCGCGCCCACGCGCTGCGTGGCGACTTCGGTCAGGGGCATGGCCTGGCCGTAGCCTTGCGAGAGGAACAGTTCGGCAGGCGCACCGATCGAATCGCGCGTGAACAACAGCCGGTCGTCGACCAGCGGCGTGACATTGCCGATATGCGCTTCATTGCCCGCCATCAGGTCGAGCTTGTCGATCGCGCCGGTCTGGGGATCGATGCGGAAAGCGGGCGTATCCAGCACGTCCTGCGCGGTGGCGATCAGATAGCGGCTGTCGGGCGTCCAGGCGAGCGTGCCGAAGCTGCGGTCGAAATTCTGCGTCAACGGCGTGACCACGCCCGTCTTCACGTCGCGCAGCATCACCACCATCCGGTCCGCCTCGTAGGTCGGGCGCGCCATGGCGGCATAGGCGAGATATTGCCCGTTCGGCGACGGCGTCGGCAGCGCGTCATAGGCCTGGTTCGCGGCGGTCAGATTGACGGGCGGTTTGCCGCTGAGGTCCGAGAACCAGATATCGAGGTTGGTCGAGGCCGGCTCGTTCCCGTCGGCTTCGCGCGCGACGAAATAGAGGCCCGATCCGTCGGGTGCCCAGGCGATGTCCTCATTGCCGCCGAAAGGCTTGGTCGGCGTGTCTCCCGAAGGTCCGCCCGCACCGACCGGTCCGTCCACGGCCATGCCTGCGCCGGTGGTCCGGCCCCGCGCGAGATCGAACACGAAGACGCGGCTGACCGTGCCGGGGGTCTCCCAGCTGTCCCAATGGCGCACGAAGCCTTCGTCGCCCTGATAGAGCCGCCCGTCGCCCGGGCCGGTCAGATGCGCGGTCCCATCGGTTTCGCAACCGAATTGCGGGCAGCCGCGCGCGACTTCGGCCCATACCGCAAGCTTGTCGCCCTTGGGCGAGACGGCGAACCCATCGACGGCAGTGTCGAAACTGCTGACCAGCGTCGGCGTCCCGACCCGCCCGGCCGGCGTCACGCTGGCGCGCCAGACGCGCGCACGCTCATCACCCGAAGCGGTCGGCTTGCGGTCCGAGAGGAAATAGAGCTGATTGTCCGGCCCGAAGCTGAGTCCCGACAACGGACCGCCGAAATCGAGCCGGACCGGCTGCGCGCCTTCGCGCGTGAGGTCGAGCAGATAGGGCACGCCGGTGCGCGCATAGCTCGCCGGATCGGTATCGGTGACCGTGTAGACCGCCAGGCGCCCGTCCGACGACACGGTCGGCGCGCCGAGGCGCGGCAGAGTGATGAGGTCCTGCGCGCTCATCGGAGCGGGTGCGGTGGTCGTCGGAGTGCTTTGCTGGGCCGACACGGGCGCAGCGATCGCGAGCGTGGCGGCGCTGGCGGTGAGACTGGCGGCGAGAAGGGCGAAACGGCTCGCCTTGCGTGAATTGATGGTCATGCACGCGGTATTAGCCGCGCCGGATGAACGCGGCAAAGACAAATCCGTTCAGCTGCGCTTGCCCGCGATCCGCGTGATCTCGTCCTTAACCAGCTTTTCGACCATCGGCGGCAAATTGGTGTCGAGCCATTGGGCAAGCATCGGGCGCAGCATTTCGCGCACGAGCCCCTCAAGCGAGGTTTCGCCCGAGCGTACGATCTGCGGGCTCGCGCCGGGTTCGGCCAGCATGGCGAGCGCGGCGAAATTGGCCTGGATCGAATTGCGCATGGCTTCGGTGGTCAGCGGCGCATCCTCGTCATGGTCCTCCGAGTCATTGCCGGCATCATCCTGAGAGTGCGCCTGGGAGTGCGATTGCGCGACCATCGCGTCTTCGTCGAGTTCGAGGATCTCTTCCGCTTCCTCGGCATCGGTGGGTTCGATCGGTTCGGAGCGCGCTTCGGAACGCGTATCGAAGCGGGAGCCGGACTGAGCGCGATTGCGCCGCTCGGCGATGGCGCCTTCGCGATTGTCGCGCGCGATCACTTTCTTGATCGAGTCGAGGATTTCCTCGACCGAAGGTTCGCCCGGTTGCTGCACTGCCCAATTCCCCTGAACTGCTCCACCCGACGCAGCCGAATCACTGCCCGTGCCGAATCGCGTAACCCCTCAATACTCTCTTTCGACCGACATTTCATCCGTCTCGAGCGGAGGTTGTGCGGGCACCTCGGCAGTTGCGGCGGGAATCGCGGCGGTCGAGCTGCTCATCGCCTCGGGATCGGGATCGCGGCTCCAGTCCCACCAATTCCCGCTGACGCGATCGTAATTGGCGACCGGATCGTAGAGCACGCCTTCATCGGCAAGGCCCAGATCGCGCGCTTCGGCCCGGCCCATCGCGGCCAACAGCGAGAACGCCGCGACATAGGCGTTGCGCCGCGCGGTCACGAGATCGACGCGGGCGTTCAGCAATTCCTGTTCGGCGTTGAGCACGTCGAGAATGGTGCGATTGCCGATCGAGTTTTCTGCCCTTACGCCTTCCAAGCTCAGCGATGCAGCGTCGACCGCGGTCTGCGAACTGTCGATGATGGCGAGCGAGGCCTGCCAGCTCGAATAAGCGGCGCGGACCTGTGCGATCACGTCACGCTCGGCGGCGATGACCTGTTCGAGCGCGGCGGAGGCGCGCGCCTGCGCCTGGCGTTGCAAGGCGGCGGGGCGGCCTCCCTGGAACAGCGGGATCGACACCGTCACGCCCGCCTGTGCCGCCGTCGAAGTCTGCGGGCTGGCGATCACCGGGCCGGTCGGGTTGTCTGGATCGACCGCGCTCGGCACGCTGCCGAGGAAATTCTGGTAATCGTATCCGGTGAAGACCGACACGCGCGGCAGGCGGGTCGATCCGGCGACGTCGATATCGAAACCGGCGGCGACGGCACGTTCGCGCGCGGCGATGAGATCGGGATTGGCGACTAATGCGACGTCGACCGCGGTCTCCACACTGGCGGGCAGGCCCGGCAGCGAAGGCGGCGGCGCGAGATCGATGGGCGCTTCGCCGACGAGAGCGATGTAATCCTCGCGCGCTGCGATCAGATTGGCTTCGGTGCTGCGCAGATCGCCCTGTGCCAGCGCAAGCCGCGATTGCGACTGCGCGACATCGGTGCGGGTCAAGTCGCCGATCTCGAACCGGTCGCTGGTCGCCTGCGTGTTGACGCTCAGCACCTCGACCTGGTTGCGCGCAAGGCTGACCAGCGCCTGCCCGCGCAACACGTCCATATAGGCGGCAACGACCTGGCTGAAGATGGCGCTTTCCGTCCCGCGCAGATCGGCGCGCCCGGCCTCGACCCGCTGGTCGGCGGCGCGGATGCGGTTCTTGATCGCTCCGCCCGAATAGATCGGCACGCCCAGATCGACGCCGACATTGAAGGCCCGGTCGGGCGTGAAGAAGCTGGTCGAGCTTTGTTCGATGAATTCGGTCACCGAGCCGTTGGCGTTCGCCGAGGGGCGGCCATCGGCGCGCTCGATCTCGACCTGCGCATCGGTTGCGCGCAAAGTGGCGCGCGCGGCCATCAGGGTCGGGTTGTTGATATAGGCCTGGGTCAGCGCTTCCTGGAGCGTGTCGGCATAAGCGGGCGTGGCCAGGACGCAGAGCGGCGCGCAGCCCATCGCCAGAGCGATCAGGCTGGCCCGACGGCCTCGACGCAACACCCCTTTCCGCATTGTCAGAACGTCCAGCCGGTCGGCTTGTCGAACTGGCCGAGCCGGGGAATACCCGTTTCGGCAAGCGGCAGCAGGCCGAGCGATCCGGCCACCTTGCGGCCCGTCGCGAGGCGGGTGACGCCCCGCTCCACGATGCCGGTGACCACGCGGCCGCCATCGGCCAGCACCCCCGCCAGCGCGGCGGGAAGATGTTCGATCGCTCCGTCGATCAGCAGCAGCGTGGCGCCCGATTGCGCCAGATCGCCCTTCGCGGCGGTATCGGCATCCAGCGTCTCGACACTCGCGACGAGCGGGCGCACCAATTCGGCGAGATAGCCGCTGCCCCCTTCGACCACGACAACGCTATCGTCGGCGCGCGGCGCGGCTTCTTCGAGCATCATGCCGTGGAACACCGGAGCGGGCAGGAAACCGCCGTTCTCGAGCCGGATCGCCCGGTCCATATAGGCGGTGCCGCGTGCGCCGGCGGGCACGAATTCCTCACGCGCCACCGCGCCCATCCGTTCGAGCACGAAGCGCTGATTGACGCCGCTGGTGCGCAGTTGGCTGTCGATCATGGCACGGCGCGCGGCGGCGAAATCGATGGCGCGGCCTTGCTCCTGGCTGTGGCCTGCTTGCTGTTCGGCGGTGACGGTCATCGGCGCAATCTCTGTCGTCTCGAGCTGGGAATACGCGCCGCTGTATTACACAAACAACACAGTGGCGCAACGCTCGTTTTCCTTAAGCGCATGGCCGCGCGGGGCCAAGCGCTTTGACCATTCGCGTTTTCCCCGCCAAGGACACCCGCCAATCTGCGAAGAGGAACGATACCGCGATGAACGACGAGTCGGGAGCCGAACGGGCGATGGTGACCATCCGCGAGGACGATCTGATCGACAGCGTGGCCGACGCGCTGCAATTCATCAGCTACTATCACCCGATGGACTATATCCGCGCGCTGGGCGACGCCTACGAGGCGGAGCAGGGGCCGGCGGCCAAAGATGCGATCGCGCAAATCCTGACCAACAGCCGGATGTGCGCGGAAGGGCACCGTCCAATCTGCCAGGACACCGGCATCGTCAACGTCTTCGTCAAATGGGGCCAGGATTGCCGCCTCGAATCGACCCGCGCCTTGCAGGACATCGTCGATGAAGGCGTGCGCCGCGCCTATAATCACCCCGACAATAAATTGCGCGCCTCGATCCTCGCCGATCCCGCCTTCACGCGCCGCAACACGCGCGACAACACGCCGTGCGTCCTGTCGGTCGAGATGGTCCCCGGCAACACGGTTTCGATCGACGTCGCGGCGAAAGGCGGAGGCAGCGAGAACAAGTCCAAGTTCAAGATGATGAACCCCAGCGACAATATCGTTGATTGGGTGGTCGAACAGATCCCCTCGATGGGCGCGGGCTGGTGCCCGCCGGGCATGCTGGGGATCGGTATCGGCGGCACGGCGGAACATTGCGTCCGTCTGGCGAAGCAGTCGCTGATGGAGCCGATCGATATGGCGCAGCTCAAACAGCGCGGGCCCCAGAACGATCTCGAAAAGCTTCGGATCGACATTTTCGACGCGGTCAATGCGCAGGGGATCGGCGCGCAGGGCCTGGGCGGCCTCTCCACCGTGCTCGACGTCAAGATCCTCGACTGGCCCTGCCACGCGGCGGGCAAGCCGGTGGCGATGATCCCGAACTGCGCCGCCACCCGCCATGCGCATTTCACGCTCGACGGATCGGGGCCGAGCTATCTCGAGAAGCCCGATCTCGACCAGTGGCCCAAGGTCAATTGGCAGCCCGATGCCGCGGCCAAGCGCGTCGATCTCGACAATCTCACCAAGGAAGAGGTGGAAAGCTGGGAGCATGGCGATCGCCTGCTCCTGTCGGGCAAGATGCTGACTGGGCGCGATGCGGCGCATAAGCGCATCCGCGACATGGTCGAAAAGGGTGAGGAGCTGCCGGTCGAGTTCGCGGGCCGCGCGATCTATTATGTCGGCCCGGTCGATCCGGTCATGGGCGAGGTCGTCGGCCCCGCCGGACCAACGACGGCGACGCGGATGGACACATTCACCGAAACGATGCTCGATCTCGGTCTCCTCGCCATGATCGGCAAGGCGGAGCGCGGGGCGGACGCGGTCGAGGTTATCAGCCGCTTCAAGGTGGCCTATCTGATGGCGACCGGCGGCGCCGCCTATCTGGTGGCGCGCGCGATCAAGGAAGCGAAAGTCATCGGGTTCGAGGATCTCGGCATGGAGGCGATCTACGAGTTCACGGTCGAGAACATGCCGGTGACCGTGGCGGTCGACGCGCGGGGCAAGAATGTCCACACCCTCGCCCCGGCGAAATGGCGCGAAAAGATCCGCGAGGAGAAGCTATTGCCGGTGGGCTGAGGCACGGCCCCGCTTCGACCAACCGCCGTCGCGTCTCGACAACCGCGCTGGAGAATACGGCTTTTTGCGCGCAAAAGACTGTCGCTTTGTCTTTTGACACATCTTCCTCCGATCCCGGCTCGGACAGCCTGTCGCGCCTGCCGGTGCGCGTGGTCCTGTGGTCGATCTTCGGCCTGTGGGTCGCCTATTTCCTGATCTTCACCGCGCGCGGGATGATCGTTGGGCTGGAATCCGACAGCGAGGTCGTGCTGCGCCGCGCGCTGGTGACGCTCGCGGGGATGACCGCGACGGTCGGGCTGTGGATCATACTGCGCCTGTTCGATCACCGGACGCTGGCGGTCCAGATCGGTGCGGCGGTCCTGCTGGCGATCCCCACATCGCTCGCCATCGCGCAGACCAACATCTGGGTCTTTTCCGGGCTTCAGGAACGCTTGCAGGCACGCATGGCGGAAGAACGCGGCTTCTCGATCAGCCGCGACGAATTCGGCAATGTCGTGATCGAAGGCCCCGCCGCCTCGGTTCCGGGCGATGACGGCATCGGCGGCCCGCCGACCATGCCGCGCGGCCGGATCGTCGTCCCCAATGACGAGGATCGCGAACGCTGGCTGATCCTGATCGAACGGGCGCTCAGCCAGTTTTTCCTCCTGATCGCCTGGGCGGCGCTCTATTTCGCCCTGCTCGCCGGCGTGCGCGCCAAGGATGCGGAGCGGCGCGGCGAACGCTTCCGCAGCGCGGCGAAGGCAGCGGAACTGCGATCCCTGCGCTATCAGGTGAACCCGCATTTCCTCTTCAACGCGCTCAATTCCCTCTCCGCACTGGTGATGACCGACCGGCAGGCCAAGGCCGAGGAGATGATCCAGACCCTGTCCGGCTTCTATCGCCACAGCCTGGCGGAGGATCCGACCGCGGACGTCTCACTCGAAGACGAATTCGATCTCCAGCGCCATTATCTCGACATCGAACAGGTCCGCTTCCCGAAGCGGCTGAAGACCGAATTCATCCTTCCCGATGCGCTCAAGGGATACCGCGTGCCGGGGATGATTCTGCAACCGCTGGTGGAGAATTCGGTCAAATACGGTGTGTCGCAGAGCAGCCGTCCGGTCACGATCACGCTCGCCGCGCGCGAGGAATATGGGCGGCTGGTGCTGAGCGTCAGCGACGACGGGCCGGGGATCGCGAGCACTTCCGGGCAGGGACACGCCGCGCAGGGCGGCTTCGGGATCGGTCTCGCCAATGTAAGGGACCGGCTGGTGGCGCGCTTCGGCGAACTCGCCACGATCACCTCGGGCGAGATACTCGACGGATACGAGACCGAATTGCGGCTGCCGCTGGTAAGCCACGGCCGGGAATAGGGCCGAGAAGGGGGAACAGGATCATGGCCGAGACTTCGAACGAGAAACTGCGCACTCTCATCGTCGATGACGAGCCCTTGGCCGTGGAGCGGATGCAAGTCCTCTGCTGCAAGATGGACGATATCGCCGTCGTCGGCACGGCCAGCGACGGCGCGGCGGCGTTGCGGCTGGTCGATGCGCTGCACCCCGATCTCGTCCTCCTCGACATGACCATGCCCGAGGTCGACGGCCTGTCGGTGGCGCGCAGTCTGGCGAAGAAAGCGACTCGCCCCGCCGTCGTGTTCGTGACCGCGCACGACAATTACGCGGTCGAGGCCTTCGACCTCGACGCGGTCGATTACGTGCTGAAGCCGGTCAAGAGCGAGCGGCTGGAACGCGCCATCGCCCGAGCCCTGTCCCGTCGCAACGAAGGCGCGCGCAGCGACAGCGAATGGCTCGACGAATTGTGGATTCCCCACCGGTCGGAGCTTATTCGCCTCGAAACCGCGCAGGTCGATCGCATCGATGCGGAGCGCGACTACGTCCGGCTCCATGTCGGCGATCGCTCCTATCTGCTGTTGCAGACCATCGCGGGTCTCGAAGACCGGCTGGACCCCGCAAAGTTCATCCGCGTCCACCGCTCTACGATCCTGCGCCGCGATCGCATCATCGGCCTGAAACATGACGGGCTCGGCGTCTGGTCGGTCGAGCTGGAGGGTGAGGAGCCGGTGAGGATCGGGCGCACCTATCTACCCAAGGTCAAGGCGATGGCGGGGCGCTGAGCGTCTATTCCAGCGACCCTGTCACACTAGACGCGAGAAAGGCCCCGGTCGGGGCTGCTGGTCCGACCGGGGCCACGGGATGGCAACAGAAGACGTCGCTGACCTTGGGCATCAGCCGCCCAGCTGCCGCTCCCGCATTACGGCCGCCACCTGGGTGGCCGCCCGCGCCTTCACCTCGGCGACGCAGACGCGCATCTTGGCATTGTCGACGATCCGCGTGCCGGAGCGCTGCTGGCCGTCTCCGCAGATATGGCGCGCAGCGCTGTCGATCCGCTTGGCGAGCGCGGATTGCCCCTGCGGGCTGGTCAGATCGAGATCGGCGTAAGCGACATCCACGCTCACGACCTGCGCTGCCAAGGGCGCGGCGCTTGCCGCCAGCACAAGGCCACAGGCCGCGGCGAGGGGCGCAATTGTCGAAGCAAGGGTTCCAAAGCGGGTTTTCATACAATCCTCCTGGGTTGCGGCGCGCCCGGAACGTAGGGGTTGGGGGAGGCGCGCCGCAGACAGAGAGATGATCGATTACGCGCGTAGGCGCATCGCGGGATCGACCGGCGGAGCACGCTTCCGATCGAGCGCGGAAAGTTGCGGACGAACGACCGCTGGCGATCCGCCAGCGACACGCCTATCCCTTGGTCGATGGCGTTCGTGCTGATCTTCCTGCTCGGAATCGCGAATTTCGCGGCGCACAAGGCCGTGCTCGAAAGCGGCCACCCGATGATTGCGCGAATCCCCCTGATGCGCTCTCGTCCATTCGGGGGCCGGTTCGGAACGCTGTCGCTGATCCTCGAATATATCCTCCTGCTCGCAAGCCTGCTGTTCCTGTCGGAAGGCTATCAGGCGATCGCATGGGTCTATGCGCTCTACAGCGTGTCCAACATCGCCAGCGCCTAGGCCTTGCTGACCGGGCGGATATGACCCGCCGGAACCACGCGGGCGATGGCGCGCTTGGCTGACATGGCTTCGATCGACACCATCTGGCTGGTGCTCAACGCACGCAGCGGCAGCAATGAAGACGGCGCGATCGCGGAATTGCGCGACCATTGCGCGCGGCGAAACCTCGAACTGACGCACGAGATCTGCTTTCCCGACGACGATCTGCCGACGGCGGATGCGCTCGACGATGCAGGGGTGAGATGCCTCGCGGTCTTTACCGGCGACGGGACCCTGAATGCGGCCATCACCGGGCTTTATGGCTGGTCGGGATCGATCCTGGTGCTGCCGGGCGGGACGATGAACCTGCTCAGCCGCCGGATGCATGGCGAGGCGTCGTGCGAGGAAATCCTCGACCGAATCGCCAATGGCGCGTTCCGCACGGTCCGCCCCCAGGTCGCCCGATGCGATGCGGGCGATGCGCTGGCGGGGTTGTTGAGCGGGCCGGGCACGGCCTGGGCCAGCGTGCGGGAGGCGATGCGGGACCTCGACATCGCTGCTCTGGCCGAAGAGACCGGGGATGCGCTGGCCGAAACAACCGGCGGGGCCTTCGTGCGCATGGCCGAGCCTCCGCTGGGAAGGCGCGAGGGCTATCCCATGATCGAATTCACCCCCAGCCATCGCGGCCTACAGCTCGATGCCTATCACGCGAAGGATCCCGGCGATTTCCTGCGCCAGGGATGGGCCCTATTACGTCGCCGTTTCCGCGAAGGTCCGCATGACCGGCTGGGCCTGTTCGACGAACTGACGCTGGAGAATTGCGAAGGCGAACCGATCGAAGTCCTGCTCGACGGCGAGCCCGCAAGCCTCGGATCGCGCGCGACATTTTCCGTGGCCGCCTGCGAAGTCGATCTGCTAGCGACCGCGCATGGCTATTGATCCCGCGCCCGTGCATTCCACCACCAACACGCTCGTCTTCCATCTTTCGGACATCCATTTCGGATTGGTGGACGAGGAGGCGATCGCCTGGGTTAAGCGCGAAATCGCCGAGCGGCGGCCCGATGCGGTCGCTATTACCGGCGATCTCACCATGCGCGCGCGCCATCGCGAATTCGATGCCGCGACGCGCTGGATCCGGTCGCTCGACGTGCCGGTCACGGTCGAGGTCGGGAATCACGACCTTCCCTATTTCAACCTGATCGAGCGGTTCTTTACGCCCTATAAGCGCTTCAAGGGGGTGGAGAGCGTGGTCGAGAAGGAACTCGACCTGCCCGGGCTCGCCATCGTTCCCCTGAAGACGGCGGTCCGCGCGCAGCCGCGCTTCAACTGGTCGAAGGGGTGGGTGACCGATGCGGCCCTAACCAAATGCCTCGCGGCGATCGATGCCCTGCCGGACGGGGTCAAGGCGCTCGTCGCGGTGCATCATCCGCTGCGCGAGGTGGGGACGAGCGGCACGGCGCTGACCCATGGCGGGCAGAAAGCGCTGACGGCGCTGGCGCAACGCCCGGTCATCGGCGTCCTCAGCGGCCACGTCCACGATCCCTTCGACCTGGTGCAGGAAACGGTCCACGGCCCCGTGCGGATGATCGGCGCGGGCACTCTGTCGCAGCGGGTCCGTTCGACGCCGCCAAGCTTCAACGAACTGCACTGGGACGGCGAGACGCTGAAAGTGCGCGCGCGCAATCTGGGCGATGTGCGCACGCGGGACATGCAGATCGACGACGTGCCCGAAGATGCCATGCCGCCCCGCCAGCCGGGCGAGCCTGTTGCGCCGATCGCCAATGTCCCGCCCACCGATCCGCCGGTTCACTGAGCTGACGGTGTTTTGGGGCCGGACGTCAACCCGATCCTAACCTAACCCGCCTATGTCTGCGTTCGCAATCACGGGAGGCAGATCATGGCTGAACTCATCAAAGCCTTGCCCTGCGGGGCCTTGCTGGCGTGGATCACCGCGCTCTTCATCGGACATGCCGGGGGCATGGGTGGAACGCTGGCCGTCGAACAGATGCAGGTGATGGATCAGACGTTCTACTGGTCGTGGCCGATATTCCTCGGCGGGACCGCGTTGGCTTGGGGCATCATGGCGCTACAGGCTTAAGTTTCGAAACCTGACCCGCCCCCACTGCGTGGCCCGATCCGGACCGTTCCGACCCCAAATGTCGTCACAAAAAAAAGGCGGCCCCGCTCGCGCAGGACCGCCTTTCCTCGGTGATCGAAAAGATCGCTGTAAGACTTAGCGCTTCGAGAACTGGAAGCTGCGGCGAGCCTTGGCGCGGCCGTACTTCTTGCGTTCCACCACGCGGCTGTCGCGGGTGAGGAAGCCGGCGGCCTTGACGGTGCCGCGCAGCGTCGGTTCGTACTTGGTCAGCGCCTGGCTGATGCCGTGCTTGACCGCACCGGCCTGGCCCGAGAGACCGCCGCCGCGCACGGTGGCGATGACGTCGTACTGGCCTTCACGATCGGTGATGGTGAAGGGCTGGTTGATGATCAGACGCAGGGTCGGACGCGCGAAATAGACTTCCTGCTCCTTGCCGTTGACGATGACCTTGCCGCTGCCGGGCTTGAGCCAGACGCGCGCGGTGGCGTCCTTGCGGCGGCCGGTGGCATAGGCGCGGCCCTGCTTGTCCAGTTCCTGCTCGCGCAGGGGAACTTCGGCGCGCTGCGCGATCTCGGCGGAGTCGCCCTGCGGGGCATCGCCGGCGATGTCCTTGAGATCGGCGAGGTCCGAAACGCTGCTCTTCGCGTCGGCGCCTTCGTTCTCGCTCGTCGCACCCTTGGTCGCGGCGTCAGCAGGCGTGTCGGCGGCGTTCGCCGCGCCGTTTTCGGACGCGGTGGTGTCGGGCGTGGTGTTGTCGTCGGCCATTATGCGGCAGCCTTGTTCTTGCGGTTCAACGAAGCGACGTCGAGCGTCTGCGGCTGCTGGCCGTCATGCGGGTGTTCGGTCCCGGCATAGAGGTGGAGCGCCTTCATCTGCGCCCGGCCCAGCGGCCCGCGCGGGATCATGCGCTGCACGGCCTTTTCCAGCACGCGCTCGGGGAAGCGGCCTTCCAGCACCTTGGCCGGAGTCGTTTCCTTGATGCCGCCGGGGTGGCCGGTGTGCTTGTAATAGATCTTGTCGGTCATCTTGCGGCCGGTGAACTTCACCTTGTCCGCGTTGATGATGATGACGTGATCGCCGCAATCGACATGGGGCGTGAAGCTCGGCTTGTGCTTGCCGCGCAGGTGATTGGCGACGATCGCCGCGAGGCGCCCGACGACGAGCCCTTCGGCGTCGATCAGGTGCCATTTCTTTTCGACCTCTGCCGGTTTGATCGACCGGGTGGTCTTGGTGAGAGCCTTCATGGCGCTGTTCCGTCCTGTCTGTTGTCTGGGCCCGACGCGAGGCCGGATCCGTTAAGCAGCGAATCCGGGCAGACCGGATATCGCGATGCGGCGCGCAAATGGCTTCGGATCGCTCGCAAGTCAAGCAAATCCGGGGATGCTGGATGCGGTATAATAATACCGCTAGGGCGCGGGCAAGTCCGGCTCAAGCGTCCAGCTGTCACGCGAAAGCCGCGTATCCGGGCCAATCCGCGTGCGGATGCGGCGCTCGAACCGGTCGAGCAGCCCAGTGTCGGGATCGGCCACGGCCTCGGTTTCGATCGCGACACCCGCCGTTTCGCCCCCCGCCTCCATCGGACGTTCTTCGCGCGTCGATCCGGTCGTGGGGAAGAACAGGTCGCTGGGGACCCGGCTCAAAAGCAAGGCGGCGCGATTCGAAACCTCGGCCAGGAATTGCCGCGCGGCGGGAATGCGCGGATCGCCTGCGGGCAGGGCTTCGAACAGTGCGAGCGCCAGCTCCGCTGCCGTCGCGATCTCGGGCGATCCCTTTCTCTCGCCGCGCGGAAGGATCAGGCCGTTCGCATCGAGTGTGGCGGGAAGGAAGCCGGTCTCCTGCCGCCGCTCCTCGATAGCGGCGAAGGCCCCGAGTGAGGGCGGCGCGTCGACGCTGGCCGAAATCTGCGATCCCGAAACGCCCAGACCGCGACCCACGGCCTCGAAGCGGCAGGCCCATGCGCGGCGCACGATGATCGATTTCGCCCCGCGAATTTCCCGCTCGAGTTCACGATGGAGCGTGAAGGCGAGGCCGGGCGCGACAATCGGGCCCGGACGGGCAGCCATGGCGGCCCGGATCGGCAAGGCGAAGATCGGCAGGCCAAGGATCGGCATGATCGCGAGAGCCGCGACCTTACGAAGGACATCGCGCCGGTCCGTCGCTTGCGTCACAATTCAGGCTTTGCGACCAAGCGCGTGCGCGCCCCAGGCGAAGCTCGCGGTCAAGAGCGCACCCACCACCTGATGCGCCACGGCGAGCCAGAGCGCGACACCGCTCATCACTGTGGCGATGCCGAGCAGGATCTGCGTGCCCAGAAGCGCATTCATCGTGATCGAGGCAGGGCGCGCGATCGGCTTCACGCGCCGCGCCATCACGATCAGCGCCACGAACGCGACCCACGCCCACCACCGATGGACGAAATGGATGAGGAAGGGATCGTGCGTCAGCGCGTGGACCATGCCGCCCGTCGCATCGAATTCCGGCACCAGCCGGCCCTGCATCAGCGGCCATGTGTCGGAGGCGAGCCCGGCATTGAGGCCCGCGACCCAGGCCCCCAGAAGAAGCTGGACGAACAGGATCGCGCCCACCCAGCTCGCCGTCACCGTCCAGCGCGAGCGCGGCCTGTCCTCCCGGCCCAATTGCCGCAGGTCGAGCGCGGTCCAGGCGAGGCCGCCCAGCGTGAAGAACGCTGTCAGCAAATGGATCGACAGCCAGAAATGGCTCACATCGGTCATCGTGCCCGCAAGCCCGCTCCTGACCATGAACCAGCCGAACACGCCCTGGAGACCGCCAAGCGCGAGCAGGGCGACCAGCCGATGCTTGTATCCTTGCGGAATCGCGCCCTTCACCCAGAACCAGGCCAGCGGCACGGCGAAGGCCAGTCCGATCACGCGACCGAGCAGCCGGTGGGCCCATTCCCAGAAATAGATGAATTTGAACGCGGCCAGATCCATGCCCGCCGGGCCGGTCACGTTGATATATTCCCCGGTCCGGCGGTAGAGATCGAATTCGGCCTGCCACGCCGCCTCGCTCAGCGGGGGGATGGCGCCGGTGATCGGCTTCCATTGCGTGATCGACAAGCCGCTTTCGGTGAGGCGCGTAATCCCGCCGACGGCCACCATGAGGACGACGAGAGCCGCCACCACCAACAGCCAGTTGGCGATCGCGATCGGGCGCGAAGGCGCGGACACATGCGGTTCGGATACCATGCGCGTTCATTGCTGCGCGGCGCAGCGCTTCGCAAGTGCATTCGCTGCACCGCGCACGCGCTCGGCTGCAATCTGAACACGCTAGCCGGAGCGCTCGCATACTGGGCGACCCCTTGCATAATGTTACACCGTCACATACATGACCCCCATGGTGGAACGCCCCGTCTCTCCGATTCGGCGCCGGCTCGATCGCGCCGGTATCGTCCTGTCGGGGCTGTGCGCGGTGCATTGCATCGTCAGCATCGTGATCGTCGCGGGGGTGGGCGCCGGGCTCGGTATCGGCGGCGAACTGTTCCTCAATCCCGATATCCACCGGATCGGCCTTGTTCTCGCGGTCCTGATCGCCGCGGTGGCGATCGGCTGGGGCGCGCTGCGCCATCGCAAGGCGGCGCCTTTCGTGATCGCGATGACGGGCCTCACCTTCATGGGCGGCGCGCTTGCCGTGCCGCATGGGCAGAAGGAAGCGATCCTGACCATTATCGGCGTCGCGCTGGTCTCGCTCGGCCACATCCTCAACTTGCGCCAATCGCATTGAGGCTTATGTCGCGCGGATCATGACCGCGCTCCTGTCCCTTACCGTCAACGGCGAGACCCGCCGCACCTCCGCCACCACCGTCGCCGATCTCGTCCGCGAGCTCGATCTCGACCCCGCCAAGGTGGCGGTCGAACGCAACGGCACGATCGCACCGCGCAGCGAACTCGAACAGCACGCGCTGGCAGAGGGCGACACGCTGGAGATCGTCCATTTCGTTGGGGGTGGCGACCATACGGTCGCGGGGGGCGGCGGCGACCATGACCCGCAGCACGACAGCTGGACTGTCGCGGGCCGCACGTTCCGGTCGCGCCTGATCGTCGGCACGGGTAAGTACAAGGACTTCGCCCAGAACGCCGCCGCGCTCGAAGCCTCGGGGGCGGAGATCGTCACCGTGGCGGTGCGGCGCGTCAATGTCAGCGATCCCAAGGCGCCGATGCTGACCGATTTCATCGATCCGAAGAAAGTCACCTACCTCCCCAACACTGCCGGATGCTTCACCGCCGACGATGCGATCCGCACGCTGCGCCTGGCGCGCGAGGCGGGGGGCTGGGACCTTGTGAAGCTGGAAGTCCTCGGCGAGGCGCGTACGCTCTATCCCGATATGCGCGAGACTCTGAAGGCAACCGAGGTGCTGGCGAAGGAAGGCTTCCTTCCCATGGTCTATTGCGTCGACGATCCCATCGCGGCGAAGCAGCTGGAAGAGGCGGGCGCGGTCGCGGTGATGCCTCTCGGCGCGCCGATCGGATCGGGTCTCGGCATTCAGAACCGCGTGACCATCCGCCTGATAAAGGAAGGCGCCAGCGTGCCCGTCCTCGTCGATGCGGGCGTCGGCACGGCGAGCGATGCGGCGGTCGCCATGGAGCTGGGTTGCGACGGTGTCTTGATGAACACCGCCATCGCCGAAGCGAAGGACCCGATCCGCATGGCCCGCGCGATGAAACTGGCGGTCGAGGCCGGGCGCGACGCCTATCTGTCTGGCCGGATGGCGACGCGCAAATACGCCGATCCTTCCAGCCCGCTGGCCGGCCTGATTTAAGCGCGGTCAGTCTTCTATCGAATCGTCGTGCCCGGTCCCGGCGGACAGGAAGACCAACCCCATCAGCGCGCTCGCCAGCAGCATGGTGAACCCGATCCCCAGCGCGATCGCGATGTAATAATGGACCGAAGCCTCGCCATCCCCGTCATAGAGGATGGCCAGCGCCAGAGCGACCACGCCGACCGTCACCAGCAGCATGAAGCGCATGATCCGCCGGTATCGTGCCCACGCAAAGGCAGCGGTTTCGGGATCTTCGAGCGGAGACTTGCGGGCCATGCGCCTTGCAATGGGCAATCCCGGCCCCCGGTGCAAGGGCGGGACGATTCGACGCGATTCGCCTTTTTGCCGCGATGATGGCATTCTCCGGGCTCACTTGGGGTTGAGGGAGAGCGCGGATGAATATCGGAAACCTGATCGAAGGCCGGGCAAGCTCGGACATCGTGAGCTGTACTGTCGACCAGACCATGCGCGATGTCGTCGCTTTACTGGCGGATCGGCGGATCGGCGCCTTGCCGGTGATGGAACAAGGCCGGGTCGCGGGCATCTTTTCGGAACGCGACGTTCTTTATTGCCTGGCCAAGGAAGGAGCCGCCGCGCTCGATCGTCCGGTGCGAGAAGCGATGACGGCGCCCGCCATCACAGTCGACCGCATGACCGAGATCGATGACGCGCTGGCGCTGATGACGCGGCGGCGCATCCGCCATCTCCCCGTGCTCGACGGCGAGACCTTGTGCGGCTTTATTTCGATCGGCGATCTGGTCAAATCGAAGATCGATCAGGTCGAAAGCGAAGCGGCGCAGATGCGGCAATATATTCAGACCGCCTGAGACGCGCTTGAGGGCGGGGCTCGGGCTCCCTACATCGAGACCATGGCCGAATCCCTCTCCCTGACCCGCCCGACCCTGACCCAGGCTGCCGCCGACCGTGTTGCAGCCATCGCGGCCAAGCAGGGCGCGCCCGCGATCCTGCGCCTCTCCGTCGAGGGCGGGGGCTGTTCGGGCTTCCAGTACAAGTTCGGCCTCGCCCCCGAAGCCGAGAGCGACGACATGGTGAGCGAAACCGGCGATGTGCGCCTGATCGTCGATCCGGTCAGTCTCGACCTCGTCGCGGGCAGCACGGTCGATTTCGTCGAATCGCTGGGCGGCGCGGCCTTCCGCGTCGAAAACCCGCAAGCGGCGGCGGGGTGCGGGTGCGGAACCAGCTTCGGGATTTGAATTAGACGCGAAGGCCGGTTTGAGGCAGACGAACGCCCATGCGTATCGCCAGCTTCAATATAAACGGGATCAAGGCGCGCCTGCCGCGTCTCAAGGAATGGCTTGCGGAGACGCGGCCCACGGTCGCCTGCCTGCAGGAGATCAAGACTCAGGACGAAGGCTTTCCGGCGTCCGAGTTCGAGGAGATCGGCTATCACGCGATCTGGCACGGGCAAAAGAGCTTCAACGGCGTCGCGATCCTCGCAGATGGAGTAAAGCCGGTCGAAACGCGGCGCGGCCTGCCCGAACTCTTTCCCGAAGACGGTGACGACGATCACGCCCGCTATCTCGAAGCGGACGTCAACGGCGTGCGCGTCGGGTGCATCTATCTGCCCAACGGCAATCCCCTCCCGGGGCCTAAATTCGACTACAAGCTGCGCTGGATGGAGCGGTTGCGCGCGCACGCCGCCGATCTATGGGAACAGGAGATCCCCACCGCCCTGGTCGGCGATTACAACGTGATCCCCGAGGACAAGGATGTCTGGTCACCCAAGGTGATGGCGAGCGATGCGCTGATGCAGCCCGAATCGCGCGATGCCTATGCGCGGATGCTGGCCGACGGGTGGACCGATGCGATCGACACGCTCAATCCGCGCGGCGGGGTGTGGACATTTTGGGACTATCAGGCGGGCGCGTGGCAGCGCGATCACGGGTTTCGGATCGACCACCTGCTCCTCAGCCCCGAACTTGCCGACCGAATGACGGCGGCAGGCGTCGACAAGGAATATCGCGGCCGCGAGAAATCGAGCGACCACACGCCGGTCTGGGTTGAGTTGCGGGATTGATCTCGATCGCGATCGGTCGCGTCAGCGACCGCAAGCGCGACCGCGCGCCGGCCGGTAGGCCGAAGCCAAGCGAGCCGAACGGCTCGCGCCCGGCGCTTGAGGGTCATCGATAGAAAATATGCGAATCGATCGTCGCGCGGGCCACTTTCTTGCGGCTCCAGCTCGGACGGACGTATTTCGCATGGAAATAGAGCGAATCGTCCGCGGCGCTGTCCCACAGCCCGCGATGAGCGATGCGCGCGATGGCCTTGGCGCGGGTCCAGGCGGCGCTGGAGGTCCTGGGTTGCGGCATCCGGCCATTCTTCACGAAGCTGAATTGCGAGCGCTGGTGCACCACCGAGCAATAGCTTTCGGGAAATTGGCCCGATTCCGCCCGGTTAATGATAACCTGCGCGACGGCGAGCTGCCCGTCGAGCGGCTCGCCGCGGGATTCGAAATAGACTGCGCCTGCAAGGCATTGCAGCTCTTCGGAGAGCGCGCCGTCGGTGGGCGTCATGGCGACGAGTTCGCGCAACGATGCCGCGCGCGGGGATTCGTCGGTAGTTGGGAGAGTGAGCTCGGTCTCCGCCGGCTCGGCGGGAAGGGGCTGGGCCACTTCCTTCTCCACGAAGACCGGAGCGTTTTCGGGGACGATCTCGTCCGTCACTTCGGTCTGGGGGAGGATGATTGCCGGGGCGGAATCCGATTCCTGTGCCACGGCCCCGGAACCTTGGATCCCGGCAAACGTAAGAATTGCAGCAGCGGCGATACCCGCGCCTGCGGTAAGCGATCGTTTGAACATGAAACCGATACATTCGGCGGTGAACACCTGTCGCAGGCGGGGATCAATCGCGCGTTTCTTGCGTCGTTAAGCGATCCGTAGCGGGCCTGCCGGCCATTCCCCGACTGCGTGCTAGCCACCGGACCCCATGCCCAACGACCGCCTACGCAAGCGAAGTCGGCGGCCAACTAGTCACATTCGAAACCGAGTCAACCTCTAGCGGGCCGAACGGTCAGTGGGACGCGATGAAGCGTTCGGGATTTTCGATATCCAGTTCGACCTGCCAGGAATCTGGGTCCTGCCGAACTCGGCGGGCAAGGTAATTGTCGAAATCTCTTTTGTTTTCAGCGTCTTGATGTTTGGTCGCAACGAATTTGCGCGGGCCGTCGAGCTGGGGCATTCGCTCCCAAAGTGTTGAATTGTGGCCATTATGTGTCGCAATCAGGCAAATCGCGCCCGCGTCGCGTTCCCCTTTGTGCAGCACCGTCGCGAAGCCGCCGGCCGCCTGAACCGCTCGGATCAGCCCGGCGACTTCTACATGGGCAGGCAGGCGCGCATCATCCATCGGGCTATTGCGCGTATCCGGGCAGGCCGGACAGCGCGATGCGCGAGCGCATGAAGGTGCCCGTTCCGCGTCCGATCTCGTCCCCTTCGGCATCGACCAGCCGCGATTCGGCGACGAAAACGCGGCGGCGCCCGCTGATCCAGCGTCCTTCCGCAACCACGCGCCCGGTGCGCACCGGCTTCGTGAAATGCAGGTTGAACGATGTCGTCAGCAGGAAACGGTCGGTCACCAGCGTGTTGGCCGCATAGAAGGCTGCATCGTCGAGCATCTTGAAATAGATCGTCCCATGGGCCGCACCCGCCGCGTGGAAGACGTCCTCGGTGATGTCGAAGGTGATTCGCGCGCGGCCCTCGCCCTCGATCGCCAGTTCGGAGGCGAACAGGGCGTTCACCGGCGCCGAACGATACAGCCGCTCGAGCGCGCGGTGATGCGATGCGGCGCCTTCGCTGGGTTGGAGCGCGGAGGAGGGTGGTGTGTCGTCGACCATGACCCTTCCCCCGTGCCCCGGATCGCCTGTCGGACGCAAGGTTTCGCGTCAGGTCAGCTGGATCAGTCGGTACGCTTCGGCTCGACCCAGCCGATCGTCCCGTCGCGGCGGCGATAGACCATGTTGTGGCGGCCCGATCCCGCATTCTTGAAGAAGAGGGCGCCGGTATCCCGCAGATCGAGCATCATCACCGCGTCGGCGACGGTCGCTTCGGGAATGTCCGCCGTGGTCTCGGCGACGATGGGCGGGGCGTTTTCTTCCTCGCGCTCGTCCGCCTGATCGAATTCGGGCGCGGCGAAGATCGTATAGGCGGCCTCTTCCTCGGCCATGGCGTGGGCGGCCTGGCTATGGCGGTCCTGCACCCGGCGCTTGTAGCGGCGCAGCTGCTTTTCCACCTTGGTCAGCGCCTGGTCGAAGCTCTGGTGGACGTCATGCGCCTCGCCATGGCTCTTGAGGATCAGGCCCTTGTTGACGTGGGTGACGATATCGCAGGAAAACGCGCCGGACCCAGCCTTCCCGAAGGTGACGTGCGAGCTGAGCGCGCGGCTGAAATATTTCTCGACCATGGCCTGTAGCCGGTCGGACACATGGTCCTGCAAGGCGGCGCCGGTTTCGATCTGGTGGCCCGAGACGCGGATATCCATATTATCGTTCTCCTTGCTAAACCTCGCCGATCCCGTCGACCGGGGCATCCCGCCGTCCCGGGATGCGCCGGATAATCCTAACTCACTTCAGCCAAAGCGGTGCCTTCATCTTGCCGACGAATTCGGCATGGCGCGCCAATTCGGCGGCGGACGCCGCGTGCGGGCGCGGTTCGCGGCGCGCGCCGACCGGCGCCTGACGCAGCTGGAGCGTGATCGGCCGTTGCGAATCACGAGAGGAGCCGGATGCGGCATCGGCCGCCAGTTCCAGCCCGATCTGCCGCCCGCCGCGCAATTCGACATAGACCTGCGCCAGCAATTCCGCGTCGAGCAGCGCGCCGTGCTTAACCCGGTGGCTGCGATCGATCCCGTAGCGGGTGCACAGCGCATCGAGCGAGAGCTTGGCCCCCGGATGCCGCTTGCGCGCCAGAGCCACCGTATCGACCATCCGGCTGGTGCAGACCGCGCCGAGCCCGCACAATTCCAGCTCGTTGTTGAGGAAGCCGAAATCGAAACCCGCATTGTGCGCGACCAGGGGATCGTCGCCGATGAAAGCGAGCAGATCCGCCGCGCCGTGCCGGAACAGCGGCTTGTCGGACAGGAAGGCGGCGGAAAGGCCGTGCACCGCCTCGGCACCGGCGGGCATGTCTCGTTCGGGATTGTAATAGGCGTGAAAGCTGCGCCCTGTGGGCATCAGATTGACGATCTCAATACAGCCGATTTCCACCATGCGATCCCCGGTCCTTGGATCGAGGCCGGTGGTTTCGGTGTCGAAGACAATCTCGCGCATTGCGATATCTATCGGACGGGGCGCCCCTGATTACAAGGGGCCGGATTACAAGCGGGCGGTTGGGCTGCGCAGACGGTCGATCAGCGACAGCACTTCGGCCTCGGTCTCTTCGAGCGATACGCCCGTATCGACGACATGATCGGCACGGGCGCGTTTTTCGGCGTCGGGGGTCTGGCGCGCGAGGATGTCGGCGAATTTTGCCTCGGTCATGCCGGGCCGCGCGAGGACGCGCCGGCGCTGCGTCTCTGCCGGAGCTGACACCACAACCACGCGATCGACCGCGTCGGCGCCGCCCTTTTCGAACAGGAGCGGAATGTCGAAGACGACCAGCGGCGCATCGGCGTGATCGCGCAGGAAGGCCGCGCGCCGCTCCGCCACGGCGGGATGGACGATTTTCTCCAGCCGGGTGAGCGCGGCGGTGTCGCCGAAGACTCTCGCGCCCAATGCGTCGCGCAGGACGCCATCGGGCCCGGTGCTGCCGGGAAAGGCGGCCTCGATCGGACCGACCAGCGCGCCGCCCGGCCCCTGCATCGCCCGAACCTCGCGGTCGGCGTCGAAGACGGGTATGCCGGCGGCGGCGAACATGGCCGCGACGGTGGACTTGCCCATCCCGATCGACCCGGTGAGCCCGATGACGAGCGGTCGGGTCATCGCGTCAGCAGCGCGCGCAGTTCGGAATCGTGCTCGCGCGGGGCGGGCTGGCCGAAGAACAGGTCGAACGCCGCCGCGGCCTGCCCGATCAGCATGGCGAGCCCATCTATCGTGGCGAACCCTACGGCGCGGGCATTCTTGAGAAAGTCGGTCTCCACCGGATCGGTGACGATGTCGTAGGCGATCGAGCCGGGCGGGGCATGGCTCCAGTCGAACAAGAGAGGCGGCTGCCCGCGCATTCCCAGCGGGCTGGCATTCACGATCAGGTCGCAGCACCCTTCGCGGTCGTCGAAGGCGAAATCGGTGGGGGCGGCGAAATGGGCGAGATCCACCGCGTGGTGTTCGCCGTCCGGCGCCAGTTCGTCGAGCAGCGCGCGGGCCTTCTTGGGATCGCGGCCCGCCAGGACAAGCGTGAAGCCTTCGCCTGCCAATGCCGTCACGATCGCCCGCGCTGCGCCCCCCGTGCCGAGAATGCGCGCCATGCGGAAATAATGCTTGCGGGGGAGCAGAGGGCGGAGCGGTTCAAGAAAACCCGCCGCATCGGTGTTGTGGCCGGTCAGCGTTCCATCGTCTTCGCGACGGATCGTGTTAACCGCCCCGATCGAGGCTGCGGGTTCATGAACCGCGTCGAGCGAGGGCTGAACCAGCTGCTTGTGCGGCATGGTGACGTTGCAGCCGCGCCAGGCTGGGTCTGCCTGTCGCGACGCGAGATAATCCGCGATCCCATCGGTCTCGACCAGTGTGGCTTGGTAGTCCGCGTCGATTCCAAGCTTTTCCAGCCAGAAGCCGTGGATCGCGGGCGATTTCGACTGGGCGATCGGATCGCCGATCACTTCCGCATAGGGTCCGGAAGAAGGAACAGTCATGAAACCAGCGCGCCTTCCTCGCGCAGCGCCGCCAGCACCGGCAGCAATGGCATTCCGAGCACGGTGAACTGGTCGCCCATGATCCGTTCGAACAGATGGACGCCCGGACCTTCGATGCGGAACACCCCGACACAAAAGGACACGGCGGGCCATTCCGCGTCGAGATAATCGGCGATGAAATCCTCCGACAGGTCCCGCACCATGAGCCGCGCGAAATCGCCGCCGATCCAGACGATGCGTCCATCGCGGGCGAGCGCCGCCGCGCTGTGCAGCGTCATCGTTTTGCCGGAGAAGAACCGCAGATGCTCCGCCGCCTCTTCAAGGCTCGCAGGCTTGTCGAAGCGCCGTCCCTCGACCTCGACCAACGAATCGCTGCCCAGCACCAGACGCTCGGGGTTCTCGGCCGAAACCGCCGCCGCCTTCGCCGCCGCCAGCGCCTGGGCGATCTCGGCGGGCTCGCCATCCGCCATTTCGGCCTCGAGCGCGCGCTCGTCCACATCCGCCGGGATCGCTTCGAACGCGATCTGCGCCGCGCTCAGCATCGCCTTGCGCGAAGCACTGTTGGACGCGAGCAGGATTGTTTCACGTGAAACCATGCCGCTGACAGAATCGCTCATATCGGTTTCAACCCTTCAAACTGCCCATCGCTCGACCTGCGGCTGCGTTCGCCCAACAGCTTGATGATCGCCGCCGCGGTCTCCTCGATCGAGCGGCGAGTGACGTCGATCACCGGCCAGCCCTTGTCGGCGAACAAGCGCCGCGCGAAGGCAATCTCCTCGCGCACCCGCTCGTGATCGACATAATCGGTGGTGGTGCCCTCATTGAGGCTCAGCAGGCGGTTGCGCCGGATCTGGACCAGACGCTCGGGCGCGCTCGTCAGGCCGACCACCAGCGGCGTCTTCAGCTCGAACAGAGATTTCGGCGGCGGGCTTTCGACCACCAGCGGGATGTTCGCGACCTTGTACCCGCGATTGGCGAGATAGATGCTGGTCGGCGTCTTGGAACTGCGCGACACGCCCGCCAGGACGATGTCGGCCTCCTCCCAATCCTCCCAGCCGATCCCGTCATCATGCGCGATGGTGAACTGGATCGCTTCGACCCGGTCGAAATAGGCCTTGTCCATCAGATGCTGGCGGCCGGGCCTGCCATGGGCTTCCTGGCCGAGCGCGGTCTCCAGCGCTGACGTCACGCCGTCGAGCACCGGCACCGCCGACAAGCCGAGCGTGCGACAGCGTTCCTCCAGCCTTTCCCTGGTTTCGGGATTGACGAGCGTATACAGGACGAGGCCCGCATCCGCAGCGAGATCGGGCATGATACGGTCGAGATGCTGGCGCGAGCGGACCATGGGCCAGAAATGGCGCACCACGTCGGCATTCTCGAACTGCGCGAGCGCGGCCTTGGCGATCATCTCCAGCGTTTCCCCGGTGGAATCGGAGACGAGATGGAGGTGAATGCGCGTCGTCACGTGGGGTCTGGCCTTCCAGTCAGCCTGTGGAGAAGCCCGGCATAAACCACGGGACGAACCTGCCGACAAGTTCGGGACAGGATTCGCTCCCCGCTACCGGCCGATCCGCCCCGCCACTTGCCGACAGGAGAGGAGGGATGTCGACAGGCTGGGGATAGCGGGGAGAGTTTAGAATTGACTCAAGGGCGCCCGCGAGTCGCATTCGGCCCAAGTCTGGTCACGCCGGGAGAAATCGGGCAGGGGCGGGATATGCCCGCTTTCCACAGGGCCAACAGACTCCATCAAACCTTATAATAATATTGTATTATTGGATTGGACCTACCCGATGCCCGGTCTTCTGCTCGATACGCTGAACGGTAAACGCGGCGAACGCGCGCCGGTCTGGCTCATGCGCCAGGCGGGGCGGTATCTGCCCGAATATCGCAAATTGCGAGCCAAGAAGGGCGGTTTCCTCGAACTCGCCTATGACAGCGAGGCGGCGTGCGAAGTGACCTTGCAGCCGATCGAGCGGTTCGGGTTCGACGGGGCGATCCTGTTTTCCGATATCCTGATCGTTCCGCACGCTCTGGGGCAGCATTTGGAGTTCCTAGCAGGGGAGGGGCCCAAACTGTCGCCAACGCTGCTGGAGACCGCTCTCGACGCGCTGGAGCCCCATCCCGAGCATTACGAGCCGATCTACGAAACGGTGCGCCGCTGCCGGGCGAGGCTGGGCGCGGAGACCACCATGCTGGGTTTCGCCGGCTCGCCCTGGACGGTTGCGACCTACATGATCGCGGGCGAAGGCAGCCGCGACCAGCACGATGCGCGGGCTCTCGCCTATCGCGACCCCGAACGGCTGCGTGCGATACTCGACCGCATCGTCGATCAAACGGTGACCTATCTGCGTGGCCAGATCGATGCCGGTGCCGAAGCGGTGCAATTGTTCGACAGCTGGGCGGGAAGCCTCGCGCCCGACCAGTTCGAGAAGCAGGTCATCGCGCCCAACGCCGCGATCGTCGCCGCGCTCAAGCAATCGCATCCCGATACGCCGGTGATCGGCTTTCCCAAGGGCGCGGGCGAAAAACTGCCGGCCTATGCCCGCGAAACGGGTGTCGATGCGGTCGGGCTCGACGAAACGCTCGATACGGTATGGGCGGCGCGCGAACTGCCCGCAGGGATGCCGGTGCAGGGCAATCTCGATCCGCTGCTTCTGCTGGCCGGAAACGGGGATCTCGAAACGCGCGTCCGCTTTATTCTCGATGCGCTCCAGGACCGGCCGCATGTCTTCAATCTCGGCCACGGGATCGACCGGCGCACGCCGATCGAGCATGTCGAGCGGCTGTTGGCGGCGGTGCGCGGCTAGGCGCGACATCTCGCTGAATCTCCCCCTTGGCGCATGGCGCCAGCGGCCCTAGATGGGCTGGCGATGCAGGACATTTTCTCCATGACCTATCTCTGGCTGAAGGCCGGGCATATCATCTTCATGGTGTTCTGGATGGCGGGCCTCTTCATCCTGCCGCGCCAGATGCTGTATCTGCATCCCTACGCTGCGAAGGCGCCCGAAACCGCGGTGTGGAAGGATCGGATCGGCAAACTGCGCCACATCATTCTGACGCCTAGCCTGATCGTCGTCTGGCTGCTGGGCTTCGCGCTGGCAGGGACGATCGGCGCGTTCTCGCAAGGGTGGTTCCATGCCAAGCTGCTGCTGGTGCTGCTGCTGACCGGCTACCACATGTACATGGTCGTCCAGGCGAAGAAGATGGTGAAGGGCGAACGGCCCTTGAGCGAGAAGCAATTGAAGCTGTTCGGCGAAGTGCCTGCGATCCTTCTGGCGCTGATTGTGGTGCTGGTGATCGTCAAACCGTTCTGATTCGTTGCCCTGATTAGGCGCCCCGATTCCTCGTCTCGCCGCTTTCGCGATTGACGGGTGCGGGCGTCGCACGTAACTCCCTCATCTCCTATTCGGCTGAGGCCTTCGCGAGATCTTCGCGCTGGCCGGGTCTGCTTTCCCCAAGCCCGTCCGCCCTTCACCCTGGCGCGGACACACGACCTTCAGGGCCATTTCCAAGCTACCTTATAATTCGAGAAAACCGATGCATCTCAAGGATTTGAAAGAAAAGACCCCGGCCGACCTCGTGTCGATGGCCGAGGAACTCGGCGTCGAAGGCGCGAGCACGATGCGGCGGCAGGACCTCATGTTCTGCATCCTGCGCGAACTGGCCGAGGACGAGGAATACGAAGAAAAGATCATGGGCATCGGCACCATCGAGGTGCTTCAGGACGGCTTCGGCTTCCTGCGCTCGCCCGAGGCGAATTACCTCGCCGGGCCGGACGATATCTACGTCTCGCCCAATCAGGTCCGCAAATGGGGCCTGAGGACCGGCGACACGGTCGAAGGCGAGATCCGTGCGCCCAGGGAAGGCGAGCGCTATTTCGCCCTGACCAAGCTCTACAAGGTCAATTTCGACGATCCCGAAGCGGTGCGGATGCGCACCAATTTCGACAATCTCACTCCGCTCTATCCCGAACAGAAGCTGTCGCTCGACACGCTCGATCCGACGGTGAAGGACAAGAGCGCGCGGGTGATCGACATCGTCTCGCCGCAGGGCAAGGGCCAGCGCGCGCTGATCGTCGCCCCGCCGCGTACGGGTAAGACCGTGCTGTTGCAGAACATCGCCAAGGCGATCACCGACAATCACCCGGAGGTGTTCCTCCTCGTCCTCCTCGTCGACGAACGGCCCGAGGAAGTCACCGACATGCAGCGCTCGGTGAAGGGCGAGGTCATCTCCTCGACCTTCGACGAGCCCGCCAATCGCCACGTTCAGGTCGCCGAAATGGTGATCGAAAAGGCCAAGCGCCTGGTCGAACACAAGCACGATGTCGTGATCCTGCTGGACTCGATCACCCGGCTCGGCCGCGCTTACAACACCGTGGTGCCGAGCTCGGGCAAGGTGCTGACCGGCGGTGTCGATGCCAACGCATTGCAGCGGCCCAAGCGCTTCTTCGGCGCAGCGCGCAATATCGAGGAGGGCGGCTCGCTCTCCATCATCGCCACCGCGCTGATCGATACCGGCAGCCGCATGGACGAAGTGATCTTCGAAGAGTTTAAGGGCACCGGCAACAGCGAAATCGTCCTCGACCGCAAGGTCGCCGACAAGCGCATCTTCCCGGCGCTCGACGTGGGCAAGTCCGGCACCCGCAAGGAAGAGCTGCTGGTGGAGAAGGACAAGCTGTCGAAGATGTGGGTCCTTCGTCGCATTCTCATGCAGATGGGCACGATCGACGCGATGGAATTCCTCCTCGACAAGATGAAGGATTCCAAGACCAACGAAGACTTCTTCGCGACGATGAACCAGTAGGATGGTTCTGACCGGGCAGCGCAAATTTACGCTGCCCGGTCAGGTATTTACCGCGGAGCGGTTTAACGGCTTGTCCACATTTTGCGTAATATACGGACCACGACGGGTACGAAGTGGACCGACGATGATTGCCAGCCTTCTCTATACCAGCACCGCTGCCGCGAATATCGACAGCGGGGATGTGTTCGCGATCATCGAGGCATCGGCGCGGCGCAATCCTTCGCGCGGTGTGACCGGATTTCTGATCTATGACGGGCGCGAATTCCTGCAATATGTCGAAGGACCGCAGGATGCGCTCGACATATTGCTGAGCCAGCTGGCCGAGGATCGCCGCCACGGCGGCGTGCGGATTCTCCACCGGGCCGAAAGTCCGACGCGTCTGTTTCCGAAATGGGCGATGCGCCGCGCGGGGCAGGGCGCTGAAGAGGAACTTGCGGTCATCTCTCGCACTGCCCTGCCGAGTGCCATGATGGCCGAACTGGAACGCTTCGGCAGCCGCCGGAAGGCCGCCTAGCTCAGGCTCTGTTGGCCCGCTCCAGCTGCGCCGCCATCGCTTCCCAGACCTTGTTCACTGCCTTCAAAGGCCGGACCATGACCTTGAAATCGAGGATATGGCCGTCCGCATCGAAGCGGATGATGTCGACGCCGTTGACGTGGATCCCGTCCATCTCGGTTTCGAATTCGAGCATGGCCGTATCGCCGTCCACGATCTCGCGAACATAGCGGAAGCTGTCATTGGCGAGCGTCTGTCCGGCGGCGGCCAGATAGGCGGTGACGATCGGGCGGCCCGTCTGCGGCGTGTGGACCACGGGCGAGTGGAAGACCGCGTCCTCCGCGATCATCGCGCCCAGTACTGCCGCGTCGTTGCCCCCTTCGACTGCCGCGTGCCAGCGGCGCAATCCCCGTTCAGCCGACATCATGCCTCCACGAAACTGTCTATCCGCGCTGCGTTCCAATAGCGCTGGTAAGGCGTCGAGCCCGGATCGTCGAGCAATTGTCCGGGCGCGAGGAAGGTCTGGATGCGATCGACGCTGTCCGCGCGGGCCGAATCGAGACGTTCCGAGATATGACGCGGTTCGATCTGCCAGGGATTATCGAGCCCCATGGCGATGACCATTTCGCGAAAGGATTTGAGCGTGCTGCGCTGGAACCGGGCCACGCGCTCGCTCTTGTCGGTCACCACAAGTCCCCGCTGGCGCGTGCTGTCCTGCGTGGCGATGCCGGTGGGGCAATGGTCGGTATGGCATTTGAGCGACTGGACGCAGCCCAGCGCGAACATGAAGCCGCGCGCCGCATTGCACCAGTCCGCCCCGAGGCCGAGATTGATCGCAATCCCCGCGCCCGAATGCACCTTGCCCGATGCGGCGAGTTTGACCTGGGGTTTCAGATTCGTGCCCACCAGAGCGTTGCGGACCAGAATCAGGCCTTCGCGCAGGGGCATACCGACGCGGTTCGAGAATTCGACCGGCGCCGCGCCCGTGCCTCCTTCCGCTCCGTCCACCACCAGATAGTCGAGCACGATCCCCGTCTCGCGCATTGCTTTGACGAGCGCGAACATCTCGTGCGGCTTGCCGACGCACAGTTTCGCGCCGACCGGCTTGCCGCCCGAAAGCTCGCGCAGCCGGGCCGCCCATTCAAGCAGTTCCACCGGCGTCGAAAAGGTCGAGTGCGCCGCAGGGCTGACGCAATCCTGCCCTTCGGACACGCCGCGCGCTTCGGCGATCTCCTCGGTCACTTTCGATCCGGGGAGGACGCCGCCATGGCCGGGCTTGGCGCCTTGGCTCAATTTGATCTCGACCATTTTGACCTGATCGATCTGGGCGGTGTCGGCGAATTTGGCCGGATCGAAAGCGCCGTCATCTTTCCGGCACCCGAAATATCCACTGCCGATTTCCCAGACGAGATCGCCCTTATGTTCGCGGTGATAGCGCGACAGGCCGCCTTCCCCGGTATCGTGGTAGAAATTGCCCGCCGCTGCGCCCTTGTTCAGCGCCATGATCGCATTGGCGGACAGTGATCCGAAACTCATCGCGGAAATATTCAGGAGAGCGGCGGAATAAGGCTGTTTGCACTGGTCGTTCCCGACATCGACGCGCCATTCCTCGGCGATATCCTCCTTCGGCGCCATCGAATGGGCCAGCCACTCGTATTCGTCGGAATAAACGTCGAGTTCGGTGCCGAAGGGATGCGAATCGAGCTGGCCCTTGCTCCGGGCATAAACGAGGGCGCGTTCGTTGTGATTGAAAGGACGGCCCTCGGTATCGCTCTCGACGAAATAGGCCTGCGCGAAGGGGCGCAAATCCTCCGCGATCCAGCGGATATGGGCCAGGATCGGATAATTGCGCCAGAGCGAATGGCGCCTCTGCGCGAAGTCGTAGATCGCCAGTGCCAGCAGCGGTAGGGACAATGCGAGCCCCCACCGCCATGCCGGCACCGTCAGCGACAGGGCGACCATCAGCACGACCACGAGTGTCGGACCGAACCGCATGAACAGTTCGGACGATGGGCGCAGCTTCGCCGGGTTCTTCATCAGGCCTCCAAATGCTCGGCGAAGAATTCGGCAGTGCGCTTGTCGGCCAATTCCGCATTCTCCTCGTTGCGGCGCTTGCCGAACTCGGTCGCGAAGCCGTGATCCATGCCCTCGTAATCGTGCAGCGTCACCTTGGGATGCGGATCGAGGCCTTCATGCATCTTTTTCTGCGTCTCCTTGTCGACGAAGCCATCCTCGGTCGGGATATGCAGCATCAGCGGATTGGCGATCGCGTCCTTCTCGCGCAGCAATTCATCGACGCCGACCGCGTAATAGCCGACCGTCGCATCGGAATCTGTGCGCGCTGCAGTCATATAGGCGAGGCGCCCGCCGAGGCAGTAACCGACCGCACCGACCTTCTTCCCGCCGCTTTCCTCGCGAGCCCATTTGATCGTCGCCTCGATATCGCGGACGCCTTCGTCCTGGTCGAACTTCTGCATCCAGTCGAGCGCCTGCTGGAATTCGGGCTCGACATCGGGATCGAGTTCGATGCCGCGCTCCATCCGCCAGAAAAGGTCGGGCGCCACGGCGAGATAGCCGGCCTCGGCCAGCTTGTCGGCCTTGCGGCGGATACCTGCGTTCACGCCGAAAATCTCCTGAATCACCACGATCGCGGCCTTTGGTTCGTCGGCCGGGCGGGCGACATAGGCCTTGAATTCGTCGTCGCCGTTCAGGGTGGGGATGCTGGTGGTCGTGCTCATGATGGCTCCGTCGCTGCTGTGGTTCACGATTGGTAGGCCGGTTCGGCGAGGCGGCGCTTGCTTCCCCCGCGTCCCCGACCCAGATAGGTCTCAGGAAGCTAACGGAGGAAGCGCGATGAAGGTCCATGTCGAAATCGATTGTACGCCGGAAGAGGCGCGGAGCTTCATGGGCCTGCCCGACGTGGGCAAGGCCAACGCCGTCTATGTCGACATGATGTCCAAGGCGATGTCGGGCGTGTCCGATACCGAAAAGCTCCAGGAATATGCGCGGCAGTTGGCACCGATGGGCCAAGCGGGCTTCAAGCTGTTTCAGAGCTTCATGGAAGGGGCTCAGGCCCATCGCGGTCCGGGCTCCTCGAAGCCCGACGGCGACAAATCCAGCTGAGCTGAAAATCTCGCCGACGGGGCGAAAAGGATGACCGATACGATTTTCGCCGTGTCGAGCGGCACGCCGCCTTGCGCGATCGCGGTGATACGGATCAGCGGCCCGGACGCGGGCGATGCCGTCCGAAGACTGGCGGGATCGCTCCCCGACCCGCGGCGGGCGTCCCTGCGGACGCTCAGCGACGCGGACGGCGCCTTGCTCGATTCGGCACTCGTCCTCTGGTTTCCCGGACCCCGCACAGCGACAGGCGAGGATTTGGCGGAACTGCATTGCCATGGCGGGCGCGCGGTAATTGCGGCGATCCAGCGGGAATTGGCGGGTTTCGCGAATTTGCGCCACGCCGAAGCGGGCGAGTTTACGCGCCGCGCCTTTGCGAACGGTGTGCTCGATCTGGCCGAGGCGGAGGGGTTGGGCGATCTGCTTGCAGCGGAAACCGAATTGCAGCGGCAGGCGGCGACGCGCGCCTTCAGCGGTGCGATCTCTCGACAGGCCGAGGCGTGGCGGGATCGCGTTCTCGCTCTCGGTGCCCAGATCGAAGCCGTGCTCGATTTTTCGGACGAGGACGATGTCGAGGATTTGCCCGAAGCGTTCTTCGCCGAAACCGAAGAGCTCGCCGGGCAGATGGCCGAATGGCTTGAGCGGCCGCCGGTCGAGCGATTGCGCGAAGGGGTGCGCGTCGTTCTTGCGGGGCCGCCCAATAGCGGGAAATCGAGCCTTTTCAACGCGCTGGTCCGCGACGCGGCAGCGATAGTCTCGCCCGTGGCGGGAACGACGCGTGATGCGATCGAACGCCCTGTGGCGCTCGGCGGTGTGCCGCTGGTCCTGGTCGATACTGCCGGTCTGCGCGACGACAGCGATGATGCGATCGAGCGGATCGGGATCGAGCGGGCTGGCGCCCAGCTGGACCGCGCGGATATCGTCCTTTGGCTGGGGCCGGAGGGGGGAGGGCCGATGGGCGCGGTGGAGGTTTCGGCACGAGCCGATGCCGACGATTTCGAGGCCAAGCCCTCGGCCTCGCATACAGTATCGATTGTTACCGGATTTGGGATGGACGCACTGGAGCGTGACATCGTCGAGCGCGCGCGGAGCATCCTGCCCAAGCCGGGCGAGGCGGCTCTGAACGCGCGGCAGCGGCGCTTGGTCGGCGAAGCGGTTCAAGCCGTGCAATCCCTCCAGCCAGCGCAGGATTTCCTTACGATGGGCGAGGAATTGCGCATTGCCCGGCGGGCTTTCGATGCCCTTTTAGGCAGTGCCTCGACCGAGGATATGCTCGACGCCTTGTTCGGACGGTTCTGCATCGGAAAGTGATGTTTCACGTGGAACACGTCAGAAGGAACGGCTTTGACCGCGTCGCTGCTCCCTCCTATTAGCGACTCATGGCGCAATTCGACATCATCGTAATCGGCGGGGGACACGCCGGTGTGGAAGCGGCTGCGGCCGCTGCGCGCATGGGTGTGCACGTGGCGCTCGTGACTTTCGACCCGGCCACGGTCGGCGCGATGAGCTGTAATCCCGCCATCGGCGGATTGGGGAAGGGCCATCTGGTTCGCGAGGTGGATGCGCTCGATGGCGTGATCGGACGCGCGGCGGATGCGGGCGCGATACATTACCGAATGCTCAATCGCTCCAAGGGCAGCGCGGTCTGGGGGCCGCGGGTCCAGGCGGATCGGCACCTGTTCAAACGGTCAGTCCAAAGCCAACTGGCGCAGCTTTCGACGCTGACGATTATTGCGGGCGAAGCTGCGGCCCTGCGCCTTTCGGGAGAGCGGGTTGCGGGGGTCGACCTGGCGGATGGCACCTCGCTCGAAGCGCCCAGCGTCATTTTGTGTACCGGCACGTTTTTGGGCGGCGTCTTATATCGCGGTGAGGTAAGGCGAGAGGGCGGACGCGTGGGCGAAAACGCCGCGCAGCGGCTCGCGGACCAGATGCGGGGCGCTGACCTTCCCATGGCGCGTCTCAAAACAGGCACGCCACCGCGCCTCGATGGGCGGACGATCGATTGGGCCTGCTTGGAAGAGCAGCCTTCCGACGGCGAAGACTGGACCATGTCGTCGCTGGCACCGGGTCGCATGAACCCGCAGGTCTTTTGCGCGATCACGCGGACCAATCGCGAAAGTCACGACATCATCCGCGCCAATCTTGATCGCTCCCCTCTCTTCAGCGGCGCGATCGCGGGGCAGGGGCCGCGCTATTGCCCCTCGATCGAGGACAAGATCCACCGCTTCGGCGATCGCGAAGGCCATCAGGTCTTCCTCGAACCCGAGGGGCTGGGCACGCATCTCGTCTATCCCAACGGGATCAGCACCTCGCTCCCCGAAGATACGCAGCTTGCGATGCTGCGCAGCATGGAGGGGTTGGAGCAGGTCGACATGGTCGTCCCCGGCTATGCGGTCGAATACGATCATATCGATCCGCGTGCTCTTTCACGCGATCTACAGGTGAGGGCCATGCCGGGCCTCTATTGCGCGGGGCAGATCAACGGCACGACCGGATATGAGGAAGCGGCGGCGCAGGGCCTGGTCGCTGGGCTGAACGCGGCGGCGCGCATTCTCGATCGCGATGGCCCGGCACTCGATCGAGCCAACTCCTATATCGCCGTGATGGTCGACGATCTCACTCTCCATGGAGTGAGCGAGCCTTACCGGATGCTGACATCGCGGGCCGAATACCGCCTGCGATTGCGCGCCGCCAATGCGGATACAAGACTCACGCCGCTTGGCATGGCGCTTGGCTGTGTGGGCGAAGAGCGGGCCGCTTGGTTCGAGCGGCGGCAGGCGCGGCTCGAACAGGCGCGGAGCGAACTCGATACGGAGCTGTCTCCGCGTGAACTCGCCGCGGCGGGTGTTGCCATCGATCCGGTCGGTGCGAAGCGAACCGTCGGCGTCTGGCTCCAGCACCAGGCCGTCGAGCCGGATGCCCTGACAGCGCTGATGCCACAGGGTTGGGACTGGAGTGATCCGGTGGTGACCGAAGCGGTCGAAGATGCGGCCTACGCGCCGTATCTCGCCCGGCAGGAGGCGGAATTGAAAGACCTGCGCGCGAACGACCACGTCGCTCTCCCTGTGGATTTCTCCTACGAAGACGTGGCTGGGCTGTCGAATGAGATGGTCGAGCGGTTGACGCGCGCGCGGCCGGAGACGTTGGCGGCCGCGGCGCGCGTTCCGGGAATCACGCCTGCCGCGTTGGCGGCTTTGCTGGTCAGAGCGCGCCGGGCCGAAAGCCGCGCGGCATGATCGAGAGCGAAGCCGATGCGCGGGCTTTCGTCTCGGCACGATGCGACGCGAAGGCGATGGAAAAAATCGATCGCCTCGTCACCATGCTGCGAGAAGAAAACTCGCGTCAGAATCTTGTCGCCGCGCGCAGCCTCGACGAGGTGTGGCTCCGACATATCGCGGACTCTGTCCAATTGCTCGATCATGCTGGTTCCGAGGTCTCGGTCTGGCTCGATCTCGGCACCGGAGCAGGCTTCCCCGGGATTGCGCTTGCAATTGCGCGGCCCGATCAGCGTTTCCATCTCGTCGAATCGCGCAAAAAGCGGGTCGAATGGCTTGCGAGTGTCAAAGCCGATCTCGACCTCGAAAACTGCACGATCCACGGCGTCCGGCTGGAACATGTCGAAAGCTTCGACGCGGATTGCATAACGGCGCGGGCGTTCGCTCCGCTGCCGAGGTTGCTGGACTTATCCGCTCGCTTCTCCACAAAGGAGACGCGCTGGATATTGCCCAAGGGGCGGTCTGCGGCGCAGGAAGTGGACGCGCTTCCGAAAAAGCGGCGCGCGCTGTTTCACGTGGAACATTCGCAAACGGACCCCGAAGCGGGCATCATCATCGGATTGGGACGGATAGAGGCTAAGCCATGATCACCATCGCCATCGCCAATCAGAAGGGTGGGGTGGGCAAAACCACCACTGCCATCAATATCGCAACCGCGATGGCGGCGACCGGCTGGAAGACGTTGCTGGTCGATCTTGACCCCCAGGGCAATGCCTCGACCGGTCTGGGAATTCCAGCGAGTGCCCGTACCGTGTCGAGTTACGACCTGCTGCTGCAGGAAGCCACGCTCGACCAGGCAGCACAGCGAACCGACGTTCCCGGCCTCGATATCGTGGCCGCGACGCAAGACCTCTCTGGTGCGGAGGTCGAACTGGTCGGCGTCGAGGATCGCACGGCTAGGCTCGATCAGGCTCTCTCGGCCCGAAGCCATTACGACATCTGTTTCATCGATTGCCCACCGTCGCTGGGCCTGCTGACGCTCAACGCGCTGGGCGCCGCGGACACCTTGCTCGTCCCACTGCAATGCGAGTTCTTCGCGCTCGAAGGTCTTAGCCAGCTGCTTCAGACGGTGGAGCGCGTGCAGGAGCGGTTCAATCCCGATCTCGGCATCGTCGGCGTCGTCCTCACCATGTTCGACCGCCGCAATCGCCTCACCGATCAGGTGGCCGACGATGTCCGCGATTGTCTCGGCAAGCTCGTCTTCGAATCGGTGATTCCGCGCAATGTCCGCCTGTCGGAGGCGCCGAGCCATGGCTTGCCTGCGCTGATCTACGATCACGCATGTCCGGGGAGCCGCGCTTATATCGCGCTGGCGCGGGAATTGATCGGCCGATTGCCACAGGAAAGGAAGGCCGCATGAGCGAGGAATACGAAGACGACCGGCGACCCGGTTCGACCGTCGCCGAGCGGGTAGCGATCCGCAAACGCAAGCTCGGCCGTGGTTTGGGCGCCTTGATGGGCGAGACTCGCCGCGAAGAGCCGGTGGCGGCGTCTGCCGGCGGCGACGGCCCCTCTTCTCCGTCCGATAGCGATGAGAGTCAGGCCGCGCCGCGCGAAGGCCTGCGTTCGATCCCGATCGCATCCATCTCGCCCCTGCCGAATCAGCCGCGCACCCATTTCGATGAGGACGCGCTCGCCGAGCTTGCCGCTTCGATCGCGGCGCGCGGCGTCATCCAGCCGATCATTGTCACGCCGGAAGGTAACAATCGTTACCGCCTTGTTGCCGGGGAGCGGCGTTGGCGCGCGGCGCAGAGGGCTCGCCTTCACGACATTCCCGCCATCGTGCGCGATCTCGACACGCGCGAAATCACAGCCCTTGCCCTCATCGAGAACCTGCAGCGAGAGGATCTCAACGCAGTCGAGGAAGCGCGCGCCTATCATCGCCTGTCCGAAGGGGAGGGGATGACTCAGGCCGACCTCGCCAAGATGGTCGAGAAATCGCGCAGCCATGTTGCGAACATCATGCGCCTGCTCGCGCTGCCCGCTCCGGTGCTCGACCTCGTCGAGGGCGGAAAGCTATCGATGGGCCATGCGCGTGCGCTGGTCGGGAACGACGACGCCGTCGCGATTGCCGAACAGGCGGTCAAGGCGGACCTGTCCGTGCGCGAAGTCGAGCGCCTGGCGCGCGGAAACGCTCCCGCGAAGGCTCGGCGCACGAACTCCGCCGCCAACGGCTCCTCGCCCGCCGATGCGGATCTCGAAGCTGTGCAGCGCCATCTGGAAGAATTTCTCGGCCTGCAAGTGCGGATCAAGGCGGATGATCCGGGCAAGGGAACGGTCAGCATCCGGTACCGGACGCTCGATCAGCTCGATCTGGTGTGCCAGCGCCTCACAGGCGGGGAAATCTAGACCCGCCCGTAAGGGCGCGCAGGCTCAGTCCGAATAGACCGGCTGTTGCGCGACCTCGACCGTCACGGGCACGAGGAAATATTGCTGGCCCGGTACGGTCGTGGTGGTGGAAGCCGCCGTCTGGCTGGCGCGGGCGAGGTAATCGTCGAGATAAGCCGCGCAATAGCCGCCATCGTCCCCATAGCCCGCCTGATAGCGGCGCGCATCGTTACGATCGTCGATCGCGTCGCCGACGACCGATCCGGCAAGCGCCCCGGTCCCCGCGCCGATCAAAGTTCCGCCGAGGCGGTTACCGCTCCCGACAACCCGGTTACCGATGAAACCGCCCGCAGCCGCACCGGCGAGCGTCCCGATCAGCCGCGCGCGATCGCTGTCCTCGTACGTCCCGATGCGGGCACGGCATTCCGCCAGCCAGGCCTCGCGGTCGAAACTAACGAGCTGGCCACCTCCCGGAAGATAGCCGGAGCGCGGCGCGGTCGCATAGGCGTAGGTGCCCTGATAGACCGGACCCGAATAGGCCGGAGAATTATAGGTCTCATCGACCGGGCGCGCCGGGATCGACCGGACCGCGCCGCGCGGAGCAGTACTCTCGACAACTGTACTCTCGACCACCGTGTCTTCGACGACCGCCCCGCCGATCGGCTGCACCACCGGATCGTAGGTGAAGACGGGCTGCGCCATGTCGGGCATCGGAACCACAACCGCCGTGGTGGGAGCCTGGGTTTCGACCGTTTGCGTCACCACGGTGTCGGCGGGCACGGCGTAGAGATAGTCGCCGTCTTCATAGAAGATCGTCTGCGCCGCTGCGCCGGTGGCGGCTCCCCCGACAAGATTGGCGGCGAGGGCGGCGGCGAGAGTGCGTACGGTCATCCTGGTCTTCCTTTCGCGAGCGCGAGTCCCCCGCTTTCACGCGGAGATTGAGCGTTGCGATACCATCACGCGCCGACCGCTTCCAAACCGGCAGAGGCGCGGCGTCCCTGTTTGGGGCAATTAGCGCTGCAAATCTGTATCAGATACGCGCGGCGAGCATCCGCGCCAGCGCCTCGATTCCGTCGCGATCCTCCTCATCGAACCGCGCGGCGCTCGGACTGTCGAGATCGATGACTGCGATCACGTCGCCATCGCGCAGGACGGGCACGACGAGCTCGGACGCGGTTTCCGAATCGCAGGCGATGTGGCCCGGGAAGGCATGGACATCGGGGACGAGCTGCGTCTCCCCACTCGCCGCCGCCGCGCCGCAGACCCCCTTGCCGCGCGGAATGCGAATGCAGGCGGGGCGTCCGGCGAACGGGCCGAGCACGAGTTCGCCATCGTCGGACTTCGGATCGGTGCGATAGAATCCCGTCCAGTTCACGTCGGGCAGGAATTCCCACAACAGTGCCGCGACATTGGCCATATTGGCGACTCCATCCGCTTCATCCGCAGTCAGCGCGTCGGCGGCGGAGAGGAGATCGCGATAGAGTTCGGGCTTGGGCGTGCCGTCGGCGGGGCGGAAATCGTACATGGCGAGCAAGCTAGGAAGCGCGCGCCATTGCCGCAAGGCGCGCGGCGGACTAAACCGCGTACCCATGAAAACGCGCACCAAAATCCTGATCGGCATTCTTGTCGTGGTCCTCGCCATCGCCGTGGCGGTCTTTTTCGTAACGCGAGGCGACACCGCCGATCTCACCGTCGACGAGGTCGCGGGCACCGACCCGACCTTGCAGGAACCCGAAGCCGAGACGATCCCCACGGTGAAGATCGCCGAACCGGTCGGCTGGGCGGCAAACGAGGTGCCTAGCGCGGCCGAAGGGCTGACGGTCATGCGCTTCGCCGAGGGGCTTGATCACCCGCGCGTCATCCATACGCTCCCCAATGGGGATGTCTTGGTCACGCTCACCCGCGCTCCGGCGAGCGAAGGCGATGGCGGCTTCTCGATCACCAATTTCATCGCTGGTCTCCTGTTCGAGAAGGCGGGCGCCGCCGGGCCTTCGCCCGATGAATTGGTTCTTCTGCGCGATGCGGATGGGGACGGGCGAGCCGAACAGCGCGCCACGCTGACCGACAACTCGCCTCGCCTTCGGGCATCGCCTGGAACGACGGGACGCTTTACGTCGCCAATCACGATGCGGTGCTGGCGTTCCCGTACCAGCTCGGCGCGACGAGCCTGGGGGCGCCGCGCAAGCTCATGGATCTGGCCCCGGGCGGCAATCACTGGATGCGCAATATCGTGCTGCATCCCGATGGCGATCGCCTGTATGTCGCGGTCGGCTCGGCTTCGAATATCGGCGAGAAGGGCATGGAGGCCGAGGAAGGCCGCGCGCTGATCTGGGAATACAATCTCGAAACCAACACGCAGCGGGTCTTCGGCGCCGGCCTGCGCAATGCCAACGGGCTCGATTTCAACCCCTGGTCGGGCGAATTGTGGACCACGGTGAACGAGCGCGACATGCTCGGATCGGACCTCGTGCCCGATTACCTCACCAACGTGCCCGTGGGCGCGCAATATGGCTGGCCGTGGGTCTATTGGCGCAACAAGATCGACGAGCGGGTCGACGCGCCGATGCCCGCCTATCTCACCGAATATGCCCGTCGCCCGGAATATGCGATGGGGCCGCACGTCGCGGCGCTCGGTCTCGCCTTCACGAAGGAAGGGGCGCGCATGGGCCCGCAATTCGGCTCCGGGGCCTTCGTCGCGCGGCACGGGTCCTGGAACCGCAAGCCCGCCGCGGGCTACGATGTGGTCTATGTCGCCTTCGACGAGCGCGGCAATCCGCAGGGCAAGCCCGTTCCGGTCCTCACCGATTTCCTGACCGGCGAAGGGACCACGCGCGGGCGTCCGACCTGGGTCGGCTGGGCGCAGGACGGCGCTCTCCTGGTAAGCGACGACACCGCCGGGATCATCTGGCGCGTCATCGCTCCCAATGCGCAGCCCGCAGGCGCGATCGAGCGTCGAACGGCCCGATCGCTACCCCCGCAGCGCGAATTGACGGGCGATCTGCGCGCGACCTTCGGCGAGGACGATTTCGCGCGCGAGGAACCCGCGCAGTAAATCACGCCAGCAGCGCGTTGCTCTCCAGCGAATAGAGCAGCTCCGCGCCCGCGATCGCGCTGGCTTTCAGGCCCGCCGCTTCGGGCACGATGCGTTCGAGGAAGAAGCGCACGGTCACCGGCTTGGTTTTTTCGAGCGCGGGCGCCGCGCCGCCTGCCACGGCATCGCGCTGCTTCACCAGCTGCCATCCGGCGACGAGCACGGCCATCATCGTGCAGAACGGGACGCTGCCGGCGAGGCGATCGTCGAGCGAGGCATCCTCGCGCATCCAGCGCGCGACGCCCGCGCAATCGCCCGCGAGTGCGAACAGGGTCGGTTCCTCGGCACAATCGCGCGCGATCTCTTCGAGGAAGCCGATCAGCGCCTCGCCCCCATCGAGGCCCAGCTTGCGCGTGACGAGATCGGCGGCCTGGATCCCGTTGGTGCCTTCGTAGATCGGGGCGATCCGCGAATCGCGCCAGTGCTGGGCGGCGCCGGTCTCCTCGACATAGCCCATGCCGCCATGAACCTGGATGCCGAGACTGGCGACTTCGGTGCCCGCATCGGTGCCCCAAGCCTTGATCAGCGGCACGCAGATATCGCCGCGCGCCTTGGCCGCCTCGTCGCCCAGAGTGCCGCGATCGGTCTGTCCGGCGGTGTAATATAGTAATGCCCGCATCCCTTCGGTCAGCGCCTTCATGCGCAGGATCATGCGGCGCACATCGGGATGTTCGAGAATCGCCACCGGCTCCTTGTCGCCCGATCCCGCGCGCGCGGACTGAATGCGCTCGGCAGCGTAATCGGTCGCCTGCTGCGTGGCGCGCTCGCCGATCTGGACGCCCTGATTGCCGACATTGATGCGCGCATTGTTCATCATCGTGAACATCGCCGCGAGCCCGCGATTTTCCGCCCCGACCAGTTCGCCGACGCATTCGCCATTGTCGCCATAGCTCATGACGCAGGTGGGCGAGGCGTTGATGCCGAGCTTGTGCTCGATGCTGACGCACCGCAGATCGTTGCGGCCCCCAAGCGATCCATCGGGTTTCACGTGGAACTTCGGCACCACGAACAGCGATATGCCGCGACTGCCCTCGGGCGCGTTCGGCGTGCGTGCGAGAACGAGGTGGATGATATTCTCCGCCAGCTCGTGCTCGCCCCAGGTGATGTAGATCTTCTGGCCCTTGATCGACCATTTGCCTGCGTGCTCGCCGTCCTCGATGGGATGGGCAGTGGTTCGCAACGCGCCGACATCGGAGCCCGCCTGCGGCTCGGTCAGATTCATCGTGCCCGACCACGCGCCGCTGACCAGTTGCGGAAGATACTTCTCCTGCAAGTCGCGCGACCCGTGATGCTCCAGCGCCTCGATCGCGCCGACGCTCAGCATCGGTAGGAGGTTGAACGCCATATTCGCCGTGCCGAGATTTTCGAGCACGTTGCAGGCGAGCGTGAAGGGCAGGCCTTGGCCGCCGAACTCGCCCGGCGAAGCGATCGCGTTCCAACCCTGTTCGACGTAATGCTTGTAGGCTTCCTCGAACCCGTCGGGCAGGCGCACCACGCCGTTTTCGAGCTTCGCGCCCTCGAGATCGCCCGCCCGGTTGAGCGGCGCCCATTCGCCGGCGGCGAACTGGCCGACGCCTTCGACGATGGCTTCGACCATGTCGGGCTCGGCGGCTGCGAAGCGGTCGCTCTGCGCCAGCTCCTCGATTCCGGCGTTGACGCGGATGGCGAGCAGTTGGTCCTGGGTGGCGGGAGAATAGGTCACGGGGGAAAGTCCTCTTGGCTTGTCGCGAGCACAGATATAGCGCCAACGCATGAGCGGCAAATACGCTACGGAAACGATCCTCGCCAACGCAGAGGGAATCGCGCGCGCGGCGCAGGTGCTGCGCGAGGGCGGTCTGGTGGCGGTGCCGACCGAGACCGTATATGGCCTCGCCGCCCGCGCGGATAGCGACGAAGCCGTGGCGCGCATCTACGAAGCGAAGGGGCGGCCTAGCTTCAATCCGCTGATCGTCCATGTGCGCGATGGGGCGCAGGCGCGCGAATATGCGGACTTAACTCCCGGTGCTGGCATTATCGCCGACCATTACTGGCCTGCGCCGCTGACTTTGGTCGTGCCCCGCAAACCTGATGCGAAGCTGGCCGCGGCGGTGACGGCGGGGCTCGACACAATTGCCCTGCGCAGTCCGAACCATCCGGTGATGCAGGCCCTGCTGGCCGAATGCGACTTCCCGCTGGCCGCACCGTCCGCCAATCGCAGCGGGTTCGTCAGCCCGACCAGCGCCGCGCATGTCGCAGCCACGCTGGACGGACGGATCGAGCTGATCCTCGACGATGGGCGCCCATGCGTTGAGGGTCTCGAATCGACGATTTTGGCGATCCGCGCCGATGGACGATGGGAGGAATTGCGGCCCGGCCCGGTCGATCTCGACCGATTGCACCGCACTTACCGGAACAGCGCGCTACCGATCGGAGAGGGCAGGGGGGGCATCGAAGCGCCCGGCCAGCTCGCCAGCCATTACGCCCCGGGAAAACCGATGCGGCTGAACATTTCTTCGGGCGAAGTCGCGCCAGACGACTTCGTCATCGGGTTCGGCGCGATCGCCGGCGATTGCACCCTTTCGGAGCGCGGCGATCTGAACGAGGCCGCCGCGCGCCTCTACGCCTGCCTCCACGAAGCCGCACACTCGGAAAAGACGCGCATCGCGGTGGCGCCGGTGCCGGAAGAGGGGATCGGCATCGCGATCAACGACCGCTTGCGCCGGGCAGCGACTCCGCCCGACTAACGTTCGGGTTCGACCGGGAGCGAGCGGATGAGCAATTGCATCTCCGCATAGATGTCGCGCGCTTCTGCGCAGGCGCGGCGATCGCCGTCCTGGCAGTCTTCCAACCGGTCTTCGTAGCGGCGTTCGAGCTTGCCCAGGCGCTCTTCGCGCTGCCGGATCTCACGCCCGCGTTTCTCGTCGCGTTCTGACTGGCTGGTCGTCGCGAGATCGACGCCCTTGCTCACGACCTTTACCGGCGCCGTCGCGACGTCGACCAGCGTGCCGATACAGCCCGACAGAGCGACGGACAGGATCATCAGTGAAGATAGGGCGCGGATAGAAGCGGGACGGGGCATGGTGGGCACCTTTCCACCCGACTGTAGACCCATCCCGTGAAAGCGCCATTAATCGCTGCGCACCGTGCGGCAGCGCACGCTGCCCGAGCCCATCTTGCTGACCGTGCACTCCGCATCGCCGTTCACTGTCACGTCGCCCGATCCCATGATGCTCGCATCGACCTTCCCGTCGGAATGGAATTCCGCGCTGCCGGAACCGACGATGGAGACGTCCGCGCCGCCTGCACGCAATTGTGCCATTCGCCCCGATCCCGACCCTGCGATCGTCAAGTCCAGCTGGTCGGCCGTGCCGGCGCCTTCGAAACCACCCGATCCCGCGATCGTCAGATCGAACTTCTGCGCCGCGATCTGGCGCGCGCGCACCAGGCCCGATCCGGCGATGGTCGCTTCGACATCGCCGGTCAGCCGCTGCGCATCGACCGTGCCCGATCCGGCGAGGACGATGGCGGCGAGGCTCGGCGTCGTGACGCGGACATCAGCCTTGCCGATCTTGCTCCCGGCATTGCGTTCGCGCGCGATCGCCAGCGATCCATCTTCGAGCGAGAAACGCAGCGCGTTCACTGCCCGCTCGTCGCCCGACACCGCGATATCGAACGCGCCGCCTTCGATAACCGTGACCGTGTCCGGCCCCGCCAGCACGATCTCGGTCGGCGCCCCGCCGCTGCGGTCGAGTTCGGCGAGAGGGACGCCCTCGCTATCCCCGAACTGGACATTGCCGTTGCAGCCCGCAGTCGCCACCGCTCCGAGAGCCAGAACCGCCACGGGCGCCACGCGCCGGATGAGAGTTTTCAGCATACGATAATCCCCTTCTGTTCGTCCGCCATGCGTATTGCGCAAATAATACAGCAATCGACGACCTGCAAGCGCGGCTCATGCGAAAGGGGCCGCTTCCGGTGTCGGAAACGGCCCCTTCGTCGAGCTCTGTCGGATGTTCGCCGAAGCGAGCGGCGTTACGCCTCTTCGGGATTGTCGTAATATTGCGGCGCGTGTTCGCGCAGCACGTCGAGGATCTTTTCCAGCGCGGCGGGCTCGTCGGTCTTTTCCATCGCAGCCAGTTCGCGCGCGAGGCGGCTGGAGGCGGCTTCGAAGATCTGGCGTTCGGAATAGCTCTGTTCGGGCTGGTCGTCCGGGCGGAACAGGTCGCGCGTCACTTCCGCGATCAGGACGATTTCGCCCGAATTGATCTTGGCTTCGTATTCCTGGGCACGGCGGCTCCACATGGTGCGCTTGACCTTGGGCTTGCCCTTCAAGGTCTCCATCGCTTCCTTCAAGGTCTTGTCGCTCGACAGCTTGCGCATACCGATCGATTCGACCTTGTTGACCGGAACGCGCAACGTCATGCGCTCCTTCTCGAAGCGGAGAACATAGAGATCGAGCTGCATCCCGGCGATTTCTTCGCTCTGCAATTCGATCACACGGCCCACGCCGTGCTTGGGATAGACAACGTAATCGCCAACATCGAAGGCATCATCGGCCTTGCTCGCCATGCGCAAATCCTTTCGTCCCGGGCAGGGTTTGGGAGGGGACAGCATTGCGAGAGGTTCGTGCCGCGGGCATGTTTGCCGCGGGCGAAAACCGGACCGGAATGCTTGAGGGGGTACCTGCCCTTTCAATCGAGTGCACCCGTCCGGCGGCAAACCGGCGGGGTTGTTGCATTATATAGCACGTCCTCGCCTTTATTGCGAGTCTGTGAAATCAAGTGTCGGAAAGGGCCGTTTTCGCTCGCACCGAAGCGTATTCCGCGGCAAGCAGCAGGAAATAGCCGGTGAGGTAGAACCAGGTCAGCAGGATCACCACCGCGCCGAGCGAGCCGTAGGTCGCCCCGTAGCTGGCGAAATTGGCAGCGTAGATCCCGAAGCCGATCGTCGCGACCAGCCACAGGACCGAAAACAGCGCGGCGGCGGGCTTGATCGCGGACCAGGGGAGGGGATGGCCATGGGGCGCATAGCGCAGCAGCATCGCGCTGCCGCCCATACCGGCGAGGAACACGACGAGCGGGCTGACGACGCCCGCAACGCCGGCGGGCAGGAAACCCAGTGCCGCGATCGCCCCCGCCGTCACGGCCAGCCCGACGACTGCCCCCGCAGTCAAAACGAGGGCGACGATATTGGCGCGAAGGAAGCCGCGCCGGTCCTCGATATTGAGCGCGATGGCGAGGCCCGTCATCAGCGATTTCGCCCCGTTACGTGCGCTGAACAGCGACAGCGCGACCGCGAGAAGGAGGCTCAGGATCTTGCCGCCGTTCTCGCCTTCGGTCATGCGCTGCAACTGCTCCCCGATTAATTCGGCGGCGGATTGCGGCAGGGTCTGGGCTAGAGCGGCAATGTGCCTCGCTACGGTGTCCGGGTCGGCCACGATCCCATAGGCGAGCACGACCGTCGCCAGCAGCGGAACGATCGCCAGCAGCGCATAAAAGGCTATCCCCGCAGCGACGATGCCGATCTCGTCGTCACCGCCGGCTGCGAAGGCCGCCTTCCCGTCCTGAATGAAACGCTGGAGGATCGGCTCAGTCGCCTTCGCCGGGCTCGGGGCTGAAATAGGCTTCGAACTTGTCCTCTTCGCCCTTGTGCTCGTCGGCGTCTTCGGGCGGGTCCTTCTTCTGCGTGATATTGGGCCATTCGGCGCTGAACTTGGTGTTCAGCTCCAGCCACTTTTCCAGATTGTCCTCGGTATCGGGCAGGATCGCTTCGGCCGGGCATTCCGGTTCGCACACGCCGCAATCGATGCACTCGCTCGGATTGATGACGAGCATGTTCTCGCCTTCGTAGAAGCAATCGACCGGACAGACCTCGACACAGTCGGTGTATTTGCATTTGATACAGGCGTCGGTGACGACGTAGGTCATGGGAATGCCATCCTTCAAAGGTGTCTGACCCCCGGCCTATGGGGATTTAGGCTTTGGGGTCAAGAGCCGGATCGAGCAGGCGATAACAGGCCTGCGCCTCGCGCGGCGATCCGCGCCGGTCCGGCAGGCTGAGGATTTCGATCAGCGCGACTCTGCTGCCCAGCGGCACGGTCAGCACGTCGCCCGGTTCGACTGGCTGGCTGACGCGGGCGACGCGCGTTCCGTTGCGGCGCAGATGCCCGCTTTCGACGAGGGCGGTGGCGCGGCTGCGGGTGCGCACAAAGCGCAGGTGGCAGAGCAGCCGGTCTATCCGCATCCCGCTCAAAAAAGGCGGTTCCTAGCGCATCAGTTCGGCAAGCGCGGCAAAGGCGCTGCCTTCTCTCGGGCGGACGGGTTCGTTGCGTTGCTGCCTGCTGCGGCCCGCACCCGGTTTCGGGCGCCATTCCCAGCGGTCGGGTCGCGGCGGGCCGAATGCGCCTTCCTGCAAGGGGCGCGCGCGCTGGACGCGGAAACCTGCCTGGCCGAGCAGGCGGACGGCATTGTCTTCTTCAAGTCCGATCGAGATCGGCAGCGCCATATCGAGCACGAATTTCTTGCGCCGGTCCTGCTGCTTGCCGCTCCCTTGCGCCTTGGCGCGCGTTTCATGCGCGGCGCGGAAAATTTTCTCCGCGAGATCGATGCGGATCGCCTGGCTTCCCGCATGACGATAGCCCGAAGGAAGCTTTTTGCGATCCGCGACCACCGGCAGCATCGCCTCTTCCAGCGAGCGCCGATCGGTCCCGATCGCGCTCAACAGGCGGCGCGGTGCGGGCTTCAGCAGCGCAGGCGCAAAAATGTCGAGCGCGCCGAAAGTGACGCCAATCCGCCGCAGGAACGGACGCATTTCCTTGGGCAGATGCTCGATACCCGCCTGTTCGCGGGTGACGAAACCATGCCCGGCGAGGAGATTCAGAAGCAGCGCGCGCGCCTGCGATCCGGCTTCGGGGTCGCTCGCCGCGCGGTGCAGTTTCTCCAGCGGATCGAGCGGGGCGAGAACGGTGTCGAGCCAGGTTTCGAGCGCGGCGAGCAGCGCCTTGCGCGGATTTTCGGGCAAGGCCGCGACTTCGCGCGAGGGCACCAGCACGGGCCGCGCCTGCCCCTCTTTCGCTTCGAGATTGGCCAAAATCTGTCCGTTCCAGCGGATCGCGCCCTTCGCCAGTTCGACCCGATCCGCAACACCGGCTGCAACCAGCGCCTCGACCTGCTGGCCGAGCAGGCGGGGCAGCGCCTTTTCCGCCGCCGCCAGCAGCATGCGCCGGTCCTCGTGCCGCGCGCTCGGATCGACGGTGAAGCGCAGGCCCTCGACGCGGCCGAGATGCTCTCCGTCGACGCTCACCGCGCCGTCCTCGCCTATTTCGATCGGCAGCGCCGATGCATCCTGTCCCAAAGATTTCATCAGGATCGTCGTCCTCCGATTGACGAAGCGTTCGGTCAGCCGCCCATGCAGGGCGTCCGACAATTTGGCCTCCACCGCATGAGCGCGCGCCGCCATCTCGTCGCGCGCCAGCACCCAGTCGGGCCGCTGGCAGATATAGGCCCAGGTGCGAATCGCCGCGATCCGCCCTTGCAGCGTATCGATATCGCCCGCCATGTTGTCGAGTTCGGATATCCGCGCCGCCGCATAATCCGCGCCGAGATAGCCCTGCTGCAAGTCCTGCCACAGGCGCGCGACGAAGCGGGCGTGCACGTCCGGCCCCCGCGCGCGGAAATCGGGGAGCGAGCAGGCCTCCCAGAAGCGCCGCACCTGTCCCGGACCTCGAATCGAGGCGGCGAAGGGTTCTTCCGCCAGCCGCTTCAGAGTCGCCAGGTCGATCGCTTCGGGCGCGGCGCGCAGCATCGCATGCTGCGGCGGGCTTTCGAGATCGCCGATCAGCGTGGCGATACTGTCGAAACGCGGTTCCGCCTCGCGCCAATAGAGATGCGTCAGCGGCGCGAAGCGATGTTCCTCGATCGCGTAGATCTCGTCCTCGGTGAATTCGGGCGCGGCCGCGTTCCTGCCGCCTTGTCCGGAAAGCGTGCCGAAGGTCCCGTCGCGCTGGTGGCGCCCGGCGCGCCCCGCGATCTGGGCCATTTCCGCCGGAAACAGCCGCCGCATCCTGACCCCGTCGAACTTGGTGAGGCCGGCAAAGGCGACGTGATTGACGTCGAGATTGAGGCCCATGCCGATCGCGTCGGTGGCGACGATGTAATCGACCTCGCCATTCTGGAACAATTCGACCTGGCGGTTGCGCGTCTCCGGGCTCAGCGCGCCCATCACCACCGCCGCCCCGCCGCGAAACCGCCGCAGCATTTCCGCGACGGCATAGACCTGTTCGGCGCTGAAGGCGACCACCGCGCTTCTCGGGGGCAAGCGCGAGAGTTTCCGCGGGCCGATACGCGACAGGGTGGAGAAGCGCGGCCGCTCGCTCACCTCGACCTTGGGGACCAGCGCTTTGACCACCGGCTCCAGCGTGGCCGCACCCAGCAGCATCGTCTCCTGCCGCCCGCGCAGGTTCAACAGCCGATCGGTGAAGACATGGCCACGCTCGCGATCGGCACCCAATTGCGCCTCGTCCAGCGCGACGAAACTGACGTCGAGACTGCGCGGCATGGCTTCGACCGTGCAGCACAGATAGCGCGCGTTCTTCGGCTCGATCCGCTGTTCGCCGGTGATCAGCGCCACCTGATCGTCGCCCTTGATGGCGCGCACCCGGTCGTAGACCTCGCGCGCCAGCAGCCGCAGCGGAAAGCCGATCGCCCCGCTCGAATGGCCGCACATCCGCTCGATCGCGAGATGGGTCTTGCCCGTATTGGTCGGCCCCAGGACCGCCTTGATCGCCTGATCGCTCACCGGACCTAGATGGCAGCGGGGCGAGCGGGGCACAACCGCCTGTCGCGAAAGCCGATCGCTTCGCCGCTGACACGGAGCCCTTCGCCGCGAATTAAACCGGGCTTAACTTTGAAATGGCATGGAAATCGGCCAGAGGCGCCGCGCTTTCGCGCGCGATGCCGGAAGCTGGGCCACAAACGTGGCGGAGGGACGATTGTTCAGAACGCGCGAGGACGATGCGCCGACACTCGGCGGCGAGAGCGCTTGCGGTGGCAGAAGCCTGCCCGCCGCGGCCCTCGCGCACGACCAGATCGCGCCTTCCGCGCCCTCCGTCCCGCTTCGCAAGACACCCCATTGGCGCGATCGCCTGTCGCAGCGCCTCTCCTCGCTGGACCTCGCGCCCGATCTCGGGCAGGGGATCGGCAGTCCGCGCTGGCTGCGCGGCGTCGGCACGCTGATCGGGCTGTCGTCCGCCGCGATCGCTTTCTGGCCCACCTTCGGCCCCCTCGAGGCAGCGCCCTTGCGCCTGAGCGAAGCCGAGCGCGATGTCTATCGCAGCCAGACGATCACACCGCTGGCCCTTGGCGCCGATACCGGCAGCCGCATGGGCGCGACCGCGCTGGCCCGCCCGCTGGCCGCCGCGCCCGAACGCCCGCGCATCGAACTGGTCGCGACCTTGGCCGCGGGAGACAGTTTCGAACGGATGCTGCGGCGCGCGGGCGTCGGCGCGGGCGATGCGCAGCGCATCGTCACGCTGGTGGGCGGGGCCATGCCGCTGTCGGACATCGAAGCGGGCACGCAGGTCGATATCGTCCTCGGGCGGCGCAGCGGCGCGGACAGTCCGCGCCCGCTCGAAGAATTGCGCTTCCGCGCGCGCTTCGATCTCGAACTCGCCGTGGGGCGGACAGACGGCAATGCGCTCTCTTTGAGCCGCGAGGCGATCCGCGTCGACGACACGCCGCTACGCATTCGCGGCACGATCGGATCGAGCCTCTATCGCTCGGCCCGCGCGGCGGGCGCTCCGGCGAGCGCGGTGCAGGCCTATCTCAAGGCCTTGGGCGAGCAGATCGACGTGACCAGCGATCTCGCCGCGAACGACACATTCGACATCATCGTGTCGCATCGCCGCGCCGCCACGGGCGAGCGTCAGGCGGGCCAATTGCTCTATGCCGGGATCGAGCGCGGCGACAAACCGCGCGTCCAGCTGATGCGCTGGGGCTCGGAAGGTCGCTTCTTCGAAGCCAGCGGCGTGGGCGAACAGCGCAGCGGCCTCGTCGCCCCGGTGCCCGGCCCGATGAGTTCCAGTTTCGGAATGCGTCGCCATCCGATCCTCGGCTATAAGCGGATGCATTCGGGCGTCGATTTCCGCGCCCGCAGCGGGACGCCGATCGTGGCGGTCACCGATGGGCAGGTGACGGGTGCGGGCCGGATGGGCGGCTGCGGCCAAGCGGTGCGCCTGCGCCATGGTGGCGGCATGGACACGCGCTACTGCCATATGAGCCGCATCGCGGTGAGTTCGGGCCAGAGCGTGCGGCGCGGGCAGGTGATCGGCTATGTCGGGTCGACCGGCCTGTCGACCGGGCCGCATCTGCATTACGAGATGTATCGCAGCGGCCGCGCCATCGATCCGGCGAGCGTGCGCTTCGTCACCCGCGCGCAACTGGCCGGTGCGGAGCTCGCGCGGTTTCGCGAAACGCTGGCGAAACTGAAGACGGTCGAACCCGGCGCCGCGCTCGCTGCGCTGGAGCCGACCGCAACCGAACGCGCCGCCGCAGCTCCGGTGCGCGAGATCGACCGGCTGGAAGCGCCCAAGCCCGCTCAGGCGCCCTGAACCGTCCACCGCGATTGCGGCCCCGCCGCTATTTTGGCAGAGCGCACGGCCATGATCGGCAGTTATCCCAACACCCGCCTTCGCCGCGCCCGCGCCCATGCCTGGAGCCGCGCGATGCACCGCGAAACCGCGCTGACCCCGGCGGATCTGATTTGGCCTCTGTTCGTCACGTCGGGCAGGGGGATCGAGGAGCCGATCGGCAGTCTGCCCGGCGTTTCGCGCTGGTCGGTGGACGGGATCGTGGCGCGCACCAGGGAAGCGATCGATCTCGGCATTCCCTGTATCGCGCTATTCCCCAACACGCCGTCCGATCAGCGCAGCGAGGACGGCGCGGCGGCCTACGATCCCGATAATCTGATGTGCCGCGCGATCAAAGCGGTGCGCGATGCCTGCGGGAGCGATATCGGCATCCTCACCGACGTGGCGCTCGACCCCTATACCAGCCACGGGCAGGACGGGTTGCTCGACGGACAAGGATACGTAACGAATGACGACACGGTCGCGGTGCTCGTCGATCAGGCGCTCAATCAGGCGGAGGCGGGCGCGGATATCGTCGCCCCGTCGGACATGATGGATGGGCGGGTGCGCGCGATCCGCATGGCGCTGGAAATGGGCGGGCACGCCAACGTCCAGATTATGAGCTATGCCGCCAAATATGCGAGCGCCTTTTACGGCCCGTTCCGTGACGCGGTCGGCTCGGGCGGGCTGCTCAAGGGCGACAAGAAAAGCTACCAGATGGACCCGGCGAACGGGGACGAGGCGCTGCGCGAAGTCGCGCTGGACATCGCGGAAGGCGCGGACAGCGTGATGGTGAAGCCGGGCCTTGCCTATCTCGACATCATCTGGCGCGTGAAGGAGCGGTTCGACATTCCCGTTTTCGCCTATCAGGTCAGCGGCGAATACGCGCTGATCGAAGCGGGCGTGGCGGCGGGCGTGGGCGATCGCGACGCGCTCGTCATGGAGAAGCTGATCGCCTTCAAGCGCGCGGGCTGCACAGGCGTGCTGACTTATTACGCGGCCCATGCGGCGCGGCTGCTGCATGGCTGAATTCGTTCACGAGACCGAACGGCTGATCCTGCGCGACTGGCGCGAGGAGGACTGGGCGCCGTTCTGGGCCGGGACCAACACGCCCGCCGTGATGCGCTGGCTTGGCGGAGTCGCGGACGATGACAAGCGCGCGGCGGTCAAGGATCGCCTGCTCGGCTATCGCAAACACCACGGCCACACCTTCTGGGTGGTGGAGCGCAAGGATGACGGTGCGCTGCTCGGCTTTTGCGGATTGAAGCGCACCAACCAGAAAGGCGGCCCGCTCGGCGCGATGGAGGTGGGCTGGCGACTGCGCGAGGACGCCTGGGGAAAGGGCTATGCCAAGGAGGCCGCAACCGCCTCGCTCGATCTGGCGTTCGACCGGTTCGGGGCGGAGGAGGTGGTGGCGCTGACAGTGACCGGCAATCGGGCGAGCTGGGGCCTGATGGAACGCCTCGATATGCAGCGGCGCGCAGATCTCGATTTCGACAACAGCGAATTCGATCCCGAGACCGGGCGGATCATCGTCTATTCGATCGCCAAGAGTGACTGGCCGTCCCGCAATGCCTGACATCGTGCTCGAGACCGAGCGGTTGGTCCTGCGCACGATCGGCGAGGGGGATGCCGAAACGCAGTTCCGCGTCCTCAACACGCCAATGGTCATGCGCCATCTGGGCGGATCGCTCGAATTGCACGAAATCGAAGCCAAGCACGCCAAAACCGCGCAATTGCACGCGCGCGAGGGGTTCTCCTTCCTGTTCGCAATCGAGAAGGCGAGCGGCGATCTGATCGGGCAATGCGGGCTGAAGCGCGTCGATAGCGAGGGCGCGAAGAATTCCGGCAATATGGAAATCGGCTGGCTGGTGCGCGAGGATCGCTGGCGTCAGGGCTTCGCGCGCGAAATGGTGGAGTCTGTGCTTGATTGGGCGTTCACGCGCCACGCGGCGCCGCATGTCGTCGCGCTGACGAGCGAAGGCAACGTGCCGAGCTGGCGCCTGATGGAGCGGATCGGAATGCGCCGCCGCACCGATCTCGATTTCGACGATTCTCGTTTCCCGCCCGATGAGAATCCGACCATCCTCTACAGTCTCTCGCACGAGGAATGGCGGAGCCGCGCATGATCGCCCGCCCGCTTTTCGTCGCCACCGTGTTGGCGGGGAGTTTCCTGCTCTTCCTCGTCCAGCCGCTGGTCGCGCGCATGGCCCTGCCGCAATTGGGCGGCGCCCCTGCGGTCTGGAACAGCGCGATGCTGGTCTATCAGGCGCTGTTGCTGGCCGGATATGCCTATGCCCACGCGATCGCGCGTCTGCCCCTGAAGCGACAGGCTGCGATCCATCTCGCGGTTCTCGCGCTGGCGGGGCTGACCCTTCCCATCGCGCTCGCCGATCTCGCGCCTCCTGCCTCGCAAGGGTTGGAAGCGCTGTGGGTGCCGCTCCTGTTCGTTCTGACCATCGGCCCTGTCTTCTTCGCCGTGTCGGCGCAGGCGCCGCTGATGCAGCGCTGGTATGCGGCGGACCCGAATGCGGGCGATCCCTACAGGCTCTACGCCGCGTCCAATCTGGGGAGCTTCGCCGGGCTGCTCGCCTATCCGCTGTTCCTCGAACCGAACCTGCCGCTGGGATCGCAGAGCTGGGTCTGGAGCATAGGCTATATCCTGCTGATCGGCCTCGTCGCGGCGGCGGCCTGGATGCGGCGCGGTGCGCCGATTGTCGGTGACGACGCGATTGCGGACAGCGAGGCCGAACCGATCGGGTGGCGGCGTATTGCGCTGTGGCTTGCGCTGGCCGCCGTCCCTTCGGGCTTGATGCTGTCGACGACGACGCATCTCACCACCGATATCGTCGCGATGCCGCTTTTGTGGGTGATCCCGCTCGGCCTCTATCTGTTGAGCTTCGTCTTCGCCTTCAACGAGCGCAGCGCGCTCGGCTATACGCTCGCCCGCGTGGCTCCGGTCGTGGTTCTGCTCGCGGGCGGGATGGCGATGGTGAGCCAGAACGCGGCCAGCCTCTCGATCGGCTTCGCGACCGTGCTGATGCTGTTCGTACTGGCGACCGCGCTCCACCGCCGCCTCTATTTCGAACGGCCGAGCCCGCGCCGCCTCACTCTGTTCTATCTCGTCATGAGCGCGGGCGGCGCGCTGGGCGGGGCGTTCACCGCATTGGTCGCGCCGCTGCTGTTCGACTGGGCGTGGGAGCATCCCATTCTGGTCCTCGCGGGCGCCGCCCTGTTGCCCGACCGGCCGCTTGTCGCCTGGATGGAGCGGCTGAGGCTTACTGGGCGGCAGAAAAAGATCGCGGTCGCGACGCTGCTGATCGCCGCGGCGATTATCGCGATCCTGGTCAACCGCTGGGTGATCGCGCAGGACAATACGCTCGTTCTCTTGGGCATGCTCGCCGTGGCGTTTTGCGGTGCTCTCCTGCTCGGCCACGGACGCGCGATGGTGCTGGTCCTCGCCGCGCTGATGCTGGGGCGCGGCGGCTATCAGACGCTGGCGACATCGTTCGAAGGATCGCGGGACCGCAGCTATTTCGGCATCTACACGGTCCGCGACCTGCCAGAAGAGCGCAAGCGGTCGCTCGTCAGCGGGACGACCTTGCATGGGCTCCAGTTCACCGCGCCCGATAGGCGGCGACAGCCGACAACCTATTACGGCCCCGATTCGGGCGTCGGCGCGGCGCTTGGCGAACTGCCCGCCATAGCCGGGCCCGCCGCGCGCGTCGGCGTGGTCGGCCTGGGGGTCGGCACGCTCGCCTGCTATCGCCAGCCGGGGCAGAAATGGGATTTCTTCGAGATCGACCGCACCGTCCTGTCCTATTCGCGCGACGAGACCTTCACTTTTGTTTCCGATTGCGCGCCGGACGCCACCATCCATCTCGGCGATGCGCGCATCATGCTGGACCGCTATCGCGAAACCATGGGATCGGACGATCGCTTCGATGCGCTGGTGATCGACGCCTTCAGTTCGGACGCGATACCCCTGCACCTCGTCACCGACGAAGCCTTCGGGATCTATCGCCGCACGCTGGCGGAGGATGGATTGCTGCTGGTGCATATCAGCAACCGCTTCATCGATCTCACTCCGATGATGGCGGCGCTGGCCGAACGCCACGGGATGATCGCCGTGCTGCGGTCGCATCAGGACCCGCCCTTCGCGGACGGGATTTCGCCCTCGCTCTGGGTGGTAATGGCGCGCGATCCGGCCAGCCTCGCCAAGCTTCTGTCCGCGCGGCCCGACCTTTCTTGGCATCGCCTGCCGCCCCCCGCCGAGCGCGTCTGGACAGACGATTTCGCCAGCATCCTGCCTTTCATCCAATGGCAGAATGTGCTGGGTAACGGGTCATGACACTCGCAAGACCCGGCGTCCGCATTGTGCCCATCCATGGGAAGACACCGAAAATCCACGACAGCGCCTTCGTTGCGCCCGGCTGCACGCTGATCGGCGATATCGAGATCGGGGCGGACAGTTCAATCTGGTACAATTGCGTGCTGCGCGCCGATGTCTTCACGATCCGCATCGGGGAGCGGACGAATGTGCAGGACGGCAGCATCCTCCACTGCGACCCGCCGCGCCCCGGCGATCCCGATGGCAGCCCGTTGGTGATCGGGGACGATGTGCTGATCGGCCATATGGCGATGGTCCACGGCTGCACGATCCACGATCGCGGCTTCGTGGGGCTGGGCGCCATCGCGATGAACAAGGCGGTCATCGGCAGCGATGCGATGCTGGCGGCCGGCGCCATGCTGACCGAGAACAAGGTGATGGGCGAACGCGAATTGTGGGCGGGTCGCCCGGCGAAGAAATTGCGCGATCTCGACGATGCGGCGGTCATGGGCATGCGCGCGGGCGTGATGCACTACACCCAGAACGCGAAGGACCACGCGGCGGCGATCGAGGCGGCGGAAGGCTGACGCGAAGTCGCGCCGCGCGACTTATCCTTGCACTTTACCGCGCGCTTCGGTCCGCCAGGCGAGCGCCAGCAGCAGCGCATTCGCAGCCACCGCGACCAGCGGGCCGATCGCGCCGTCGAACGTGTGCAACCACGTCCCCAGCACCGCGCCTGCCAGCAGGCACAGCCATAGCGGCCCGTAACCCGGCTTGATCCGGTCATCCCGCTTCATCCAGCGCGCGGCGAAATTCTGCCCGATCCGCACCAGCGCGCCGGTCATATAAGTGACTCCCGCCGCCGAGCTGTCGTCGCGCAGGAAGACGTTGTTGACGACGCCCATCGCGAAAGCCGCCGGGATCAGGAAGCCGAGCGTGCTGCCCAGCGCATAGGCCCCGGCCGCCGCCGCTATCAGCACCAGCGAGACCGCCAGAAGGAGCGTTTTCGGCCAGACCCGGCTCTTCCAGCCGATGGCGGCGCCCGCGCTCACCCCGCCGAGGAAGCAGGCGATCAGTCCGGCGGGCAGCAGCACCGATCCGATCCCGTCGAGCGCGTTCACCCCCAATTGCGTCGTATTGCCCAACATGAAGCTGACGAAATATCCGTTGGCGATCAGGAAGCCGGTCGCATCGAGCAGGCCGGCGAGGCCCGACAGGCCGAGCTGGAGCGCGCGAAGCGAGGGGCGGGTCTGCGGCATCGCCCCGCCAGAGCATCCCCTCAATCGCGGATCAAGGCCTTGAGCGCCTCTATCCGGTCCGCCTCGTGCACCGGTTTGTCCCAGCGGATACGGTGGATGCGGGGGAAACGCATGGCGAGGCCGGATTTGTGGCGCTTGCTTTCATGGACGCTATCGAAAGCGACTTCGAAGACGAGCGATTTGTCGGTCTCGCGCACCGGGCCGAAGCGATTGACCGTGTTCTGGCGCACATGGCGGTCGAGCTTCTTCAGTTCCTCGTCGGTGAAGCCCGAATAGGCCTTGCCGACGGGGAGCAGCTCCGCGCCCTTGTCGGGATCGCCGTCCCAGCAACCGAAGGTGTAGTCGGAATAGAAGCTCGATCGTTTGCCGCTGCCGCGCTGGGCATACATCAGCACGCAATCGACGAGGAGCGGATCGCGCTTCCATTTGTACCAATATCTCACGCGCCGCCCGGCGATATAGGGGCTGTCCTTGCGCTTGAGCATCAGGCCTTCGATCGCATCGTCGCGGCTGCCTTCGCGGATTTCGGCCAAGTGATCGAAATCGCGCGCCTCGACCACGCGGGAGAGGTCGAAATGCGTATCGGGCAGGCGCGCCATCAGCGCTTCTAGTCTCTTGCGGCGCTCGGTCCAGGGAAGCGCGCGCAGATCCTCGCCGTCGATCAGCAGCGCATCGTAGAGCCGCACGAAGGCGGGTGCTTCGGCCAGCATCTTCTTCGACACGGTCTTGCGCCCGAGCCGCTGCTGCAGGGCGTTGAAGCTGGCGGCGCCCCCTTGCGTGACATCGTTGGCCTCGCCCCCCTGATGCGATCCGCGCACCAGCAATTCGCCATCCAGGACGGCAGGGAAGGGCAACACGTCGAGCAATTCGGGAAAGGTCGCGGAGATGTCGTCGCCCGAGCGCGAGAACAGCTTCGTTTCGTCCCCTGCGCGGACCAGTTGCACCCGGATCCCATCCCATTTCCATTCCGCGACATAGTCCGCGAGATCGACCACGGTTTCTTCGAGCGGATGAGCGAGCATGAAGGGGCGGAAGGTCGGCAGATTCGCCATGTCGGGCGGCGCCTGCCCCTCGGCAGCCCAGGCGAAGAGTTCGGGAAAGGGCGGGGCAAGGCCGTGCCAGTATTCCTCGACCTCCTCGACCGAGACGTCGAAGGCCTGGGCGAAGGCAGTCTTGGCGAGCCGGCTCGATACGCCGATCCGCATTCCCCCGGTGGCCAGTTTCAGCAACGCATAGCGGCCCGATGCATCGAGCCGGTCGAGCAGTTTCGGCAAGTCGACGAACACGCTCTTGCGGTTCATCCCCTCGAGCAGCTCGACTGCCTCGCCGACGGTGGGAGGAGAGGGCGGATGCTCAGGTGCGGGCCACAACAGGCTCGCCGTTTCCGCAGTGTCGCCCACGAAATCGCGGCTGAGCGTCCACAGAACCGGATCGACCCGGTCCTTGAGCAGGTTTCGGATGGTCGATGATTTGACCGCCGGAAAGTCCAGCCCGTCGCTCAACGCCGCCAGCGCCCAGCCGCGATCGGGATCGGGCGTGGCGCGCAGATATTCGGCGATCAGCCGCAATTTCTCGTTGCGGCTGCGCGTATAGACCAGCGCGTCGATGAGGGCGGCGAATTCCTCCATCGCCTCAGTCGTCCTCGTCCTCGTACCCGACCATGGCGAGCGCCCGCGCGCGGCGCTGATGCAGCTGGCACCAGCGCAGCAAGGCATCCTCGCGCCCGTGGGTGATCCAGGTCTCGACCGGATCGACTTCTTCGATGGTGCGCGTCAGCTCGCCCCAATCGGCGTGGTCCGAGATGATGAGGGGGAGTTCCACATTGCGCTGGCGGGCGCGCTGGCGCACCCGCATCCAGCCGCTCGCCATGGCCGTGATCGGTTCGGGCAGGCGGCGGCTCCAGCGATCGTTAAGCGCGCCGGGCGGCGAAACCACCACGCTGCCGCGCATATCGTCCTTCGTATGGTCGGACACCAGCCGCAACTCGCCCAGATCGACGCCGTGCTCTTCGTACAACCGGCACATCTTTTCCATCGCGCCGTGGAGATAGATCGGGTCGTGATGCCCGGCGGCGCGCAGTTCCGCGATCACCCGTTGCGCCTTGCCCAGCGCATAGGCGCCGACGAGCACGCAGCGATCGGGATGCGCGGCCAGCCGGTCGAGCAGCTTCGCCATCTCCTCCGCGATCGGCGGGTGGGTAAACAGCGGCAGGCCGAAGGTCGCCTCGGTGATGAAGATGTCGCAGGGCACGACTTCGAATTGCGGGCAGGTCGGATCGGCGCGGCGCTTGTAATCGCCGGTGCACACGATCCGCTCGCCCGCATGCTCCAGGAGAATTTGCGCGCTGCCGAGAACGTGGCCGGCGGGGAAATAGGTCGCCTGCACATCGCCGGGCAGCGTGATGCTCTCGCCATATTCGACCGGGACGGCCTTGTGAGGGATTTCGCCCGCTTCGTCCTGCGCCCCGGTGCGATAGCGCAGTTCCATGATCGCCAGCGTTTCGGGCGTGGCGACGGTCTGTCCATGCCCGCCGCGCGCGTGATCGGCATGGCCGTGGGTGACCAAGGCACGCTCGACCGGGCGGGAGGGATCGACCCAGGCGTCCGCCGGGACGACATGAATGCCCCACGGTTCGGGCCTGATCCACGAGAAAGGGGCGGGCATGCCCGATTCAAGCGCGGGCAGGCCCAAGCGTTCCCGTCAGGCGATCACGCAGGCGTGCTGCGGAAGCGCTCGACGATCTTCTTGAGGCTCGGTTTCTGGCCGGTGGAGAGCAGGCTGGCGCGGAACAGACGGCCGATCAGGACCAGTTCCAGCACGATCGTCGCGGCGAGCAGGATGCCCGATCCGACCATCTCCCACCATTCGATTCCCATGCCCAGCCGCGCCATCACCGTGAAGGGCGTCCATAGCGGCACCCAGGTTAAAACCTGCACCATCCAGCCCGAATTGCCCGCCAGGATCGCCTGGATCAGGAACGTGATCGGGAGCAAAATCAGCAGCAGGACCGGCATCAGATAGCCCTGCGCCTCGCTCATCGAATCGACCATCGCGCCGATCGCCACGAACAGGGCGGAAATCAGGATATAGCCCGCGATGAAGAAGAACAGGATCGCGGCGATGATGCCGGGGCTGGAAACCGGCTCCAGCGCGGGGCGGATCATGTCCGATATGGCACCCTGCGTCGCATAGGCAGCCGCGCCCGCGCACGCACCCCAGACGAGGATCATCAACAGACCGACGCTGAGCGAGCCCAGGAGCTTGCCATACATCAGATCCTCGGGACGGATGCAGGCAAGGAGGGATTCGAGCAATTTGTTCGAACGCTCCTCGACCGAACCCTGCAACATCCAGCTGCCCGACAGCATCAGGCTCATCATCAGGATATAGGCGAGCGCGAGCGGCACGATCGATCGCACCAACAGCGTCTCGCGCGCGCCGCCGCCGGGGGGAGGGGTGTCGACCGCGATCACCGGGGCCGCGCTCTGCACTGCCGCGGCATTGGCGGGCGAGACGCCCTGGCTGGCGAGCAGGCGGGCGCGCAGATCGTTCGTCAGGACCTCCTGCATGGTCGATACGAAGCTGCCGCGCGGCTGGTCGGCGGAGAACAGCTGGATGCGCGGGTCGGCGGGATAGCCCTCGCCGATGAGCACCACGATTTCGGGCGCGGTGTCGTCATCCGCGTCGAACAGCGCGCGCGCGGCCTCGCCGAAGCTGTCGCCTTGGGCATTCGCGAGTTCGGGCGGGGCGGGCTCGAAGCTGTAATCGGGCATATCGGGCTCGAATTCCGGCACGCCTTCGGGGCGCACCGCGTCGATTTTCGCGAGCGCCGCGTCGAGCCCGCCGGACGCTTCGAAGGCGGCGATATCGGCGCCGGTATACCAGCGATCGTGCTGCGCCCAGGGCGCCTCGGGATCGGCGCTTTCGAGATCGTAGCGCTGGACGTAGCGCGAAAGGTCGCGCAGCAGCCATTGCGCGTCCTCGGCAGCGAAGCGCGCTTCGAGCGCCTCGGCGGTCTGCCCGCCCGAGCGATCCACCACCGCCACCCGCGTCGGCTCGTCATCCTCCAGCGTTTCGGCGAACAGGGGTCCGATCGCGAGCGCCACGGGCAGGATCAGCAGCGTCAGCCAGAAGCTCTTCATCTTCAGGATCTGGCGGATTTCGCGCGCGGCGACGAGGAGGATGCCGTTCATCGAAGCGGACCGGTTCATGCCGCGATCTCCTTTTCCGCGCGGGCCGGGGCGGGTTCTTCGCCCACCATCCTTACGAAGACGTCATGCAGGCTGGCCTGGTGTTCGTCCCACCGGCGCAGGGCGATACCGTTGGCGGTGCAATATTCGAGAATGTCGGCGGCAGGCACGCCCGGTTCGAGATGCAATGTCCAGTCGTGCCAGCCATCTTCGACACCATCGCCCGAAGCCGCGCGGGCGACGCCGGGAATGCGCGACAGATCCTCCTTCGCGCTGGCGACGAGCCTTGCGGGCAGAGCGGCGCGCGCCTCTTCCAGCGTGCCTTCGAACCGCTTGCTGCCTTTCTTCAGCAGCAGCAGCCGGTCGCACAAGCGTTCGGCGTGCTGCATCACATGGGTCGAGAAGATCACCGCCGCGCCGCGTTCGGATGCACGCAGGATCTCGTTTTCGAGCAGGCCCTGATTGACCGGATCGAGGCCGGAGAACGGCTCGTCGAGCATCAGCAATTCGGGATCGTTGACCAGAGACGTTGCGAGCTGGACCTTCTGGGCCATGCCCTTGGACATGTCGCCGATGTCGCTCTTGGCGCGGTCGGCGAGGTCGAAGCGAGTCAGCAAGTCCATCCCGCGGCGCCGCGCTTCGCCCGCATCCATGCCCTTCAGGCGCCCGAAATAGACGATCGTGTCGATCGCGCTCATCCCGGCATACAGGCCGCGTTCTTCGGGAAGGAAGCCGATCGCCTGCGCGTTGCGACGGCCCGGCGCGCTGCCGAGCACCTGGATGCTGCCCGATGTCGGGCGGATGATGTCGAGCACCATGCGCAGGGTCGTGGTCTTGCCCGCGCCGTTTCCGCCGAGAAAGCCGAAGATTTCCCCCGGCGCGACCGAGAAGGACAGATCGTCCACCGCCAGAACGCCGTCGAAGCGTTTGACGAGATTCGAGACTTCCAGAACCGACATTCGCGCACCCCCAATTGCGTAGCAGGTGCCTAAGACAGCACCGCGCATTGCGCAACCGGACGGTCCGGCAAACCCGTTCAAATGCAAACGGGGGCCGACAAACGCCGACCCCCGCTTTGGCCTATCACGCGAACGGTTTGCCGGTCGCTGTGGCGATCAGGCTTCGCTGTCTCCGCTCTCGTTCGCATCGGCGGCGGGTTTGGCGGAGGCGCCTTTCTTCTTGGCGGATTTCTTCGCCGCCGCCTTCTTCGCCTTGGGCGGAGCGGGCGTCAGCTCGAAATTGGGCTTGCCGTCCTTGATCGTGACCTGGACCTCGCCCCCATCGGCCAGTTTGCCGAACAGCAATTCCTCGGCCAGCGGCTGCTTGATCTTGTCCTGGATCAAGCGGCCCATCGGGCGCGCGCCGTAAAGACGGTCATAGCCCTTGTCGGCCAGCCAATCGCGCGAATCCTTGTCGAACTGGATGTCGACATTCTGTTCGGACAATTGCAGTTCGAGCTGGAGGATGAACTTGTCGACCACGCGGCCCACCGTGTCCTTGCCGAGATAGGCGAAGGGCACGATCGCATCGAGGCGGTTGCGGAATTCGGGCGTGAACATGCGCTTCACCGCCTCCTCGCTCGCATCCTCCTTGCTGACGTCGCCGAAACCGATCCCGCTCCGCGCCATGTCGGCGGCGCCCGCATTAGTGGTCATGATCAGGACGACATTGCGGAAATCGACCGTCTTGCCGTGATGGTCGGTCAGACGGCCATTATCCATCACCTGCAACAGGATGTTGAAGAGGTCGGGGTGCGCCTTCTCGATCTCGTCGAGCAGCAGGACGCAATGCGGGTTCTGATCGACCGCATCGGTCAGGAGGCCGCCCTGATCGTAGCCGACATAGCCCGGAGGCGCGCCGATCAGGCGCGACACGCTGTGCCGCTCCATATATTCGGACATGTCGAAGCGCTTCAGCTCGATCCCCATGATCGAGGCGAGCTGGCGCGCGACCTCGGTCTTGCCGACGCCGGTGGGGCCGGAGAACAGGAACGAGCCGATCGGCTTGTCGGGATCGCGCAGCCCCGCGCGGCTCAGCTTCATCGCGGTCGAAAGGCGATGCACCGCCGAATCCTGCCCGAAGACGACATGCTTCAGATCGCGTTCGAGATTTTCGAGCGCCTTCTTGTCGTCCTTCGAGACCGATTTGGGGGGGATGCGCGCCATCGTCGCGATCACCGCCTCGATCTCGCGGCTCGTGATCTTCTTCTTGCGGCGGCTCGGCGGCACGAGCATCTGCATCGCGCCGACCTCGTCGATCACGTCGATCGCCTTGTCGGGCAATTTGCGATCGTTGATATAGCGCGCGCTCAGTTCCACCGCTGTCTTCAGCGCGTCGGCGGTGTAAGTCACCTTGTGGTGATCCTGGAACGCGGTCTTGAGGCCTTTCAGGATCTTGATCGTATCCTCGACCGTGGGCTCGTTCACGTCGATCTTCTGGAACCGGCGCAGCAGGGCGCGGTCCTTTTCGAAATGGTTGCGGAATTCCTTGTAGGTGGTCGATCCGATGCAGCGGATCGCACCCGAACTGAGCGCGGGCTTCAAGAGGTTCGACGCATCCATCGCCCCGCCGCTGGTCGCACCCGCGCCGATGACCGTGTGAATCTCGTCGATGAACAGTATCGCGTGCGGCATCCCTTCGAGTTCGGTGACGACCTGCTTCAGCCGCTCCTCGAAATCGCCGCGATAGCGCGTGCCCGCGAGCAGCGCACCCATGTCGAGCGAATAGATCACGGCTTCCGACAGCACTTCGGGCACTTCGCCTTCCACGATCTTGCGCGCGAGGCCTTCCGCGATCGCAGTCTTGCCGACGCCGGGATCGCCGACATAGAGCGGGTTGTTCTTGCTGCGGCGGCACAGGATCTGCACCGTCCGATCGACCTCCGGCCCGCGACCGATCAGCGGATCGACCTTGCCGTTTTCCGCCTTCTTGTTGAGATCGACGGTGAACTGGTCGAGCGCGGTTTCCTTCTTGGCGTCCTTGCCCTTCTCGGCCTCGGCCTCGGGCGCGGCGTCTTCCGCGCTGCCTTGCGGCGTGCGCGCTTCGCCCGGACGGCCGCCCTTGCCGATGCCGTGGCTGATGAAGCTGACGGCATCCAGCCGGCTCATATCCTGCTGCTGGAGGAAATAGACGGCGTAGCTGTCGCGTTCGGAAAACAGCGCGACCAGCACATTGGCGCCGGTGACGGTGTCCTTGCCCGAGGACTGGACGTGCAGGATCGCGCGCTGGACCACGCGCTGGAATCCGGCGGTCGGCTGGGGATCGGCATCGTCGTCGTCGCTGCGCAGCGACTGGTATTCCTGTTCGAGATATTGCCGCACCACCGCGGTCAGTTCGGACAGGTCGACCCCGCAGGCGTTCATCACCTGCGCTGCGTCCTCGTCGTCGATCAGCGCCAGCAGGAGATGTTCGAGCGTGGCGTATTCGTGCCGCCGCTCGGACGCATCGGCCAGAGCCTGGTGAAGGGTCTTTTCGAGGTTTTGGGCGAAACTGGGCATTCAGGGGTCTTTCACTGGATTTGCCGCCGTAATGGACGGCGAGGACAGTCTACACGGCGCGGATGAGCCGCGGCTGTATCGTGGACCGAATATGGGAAGCATTGCGGCGATTGTGAGGCCCCGCATCGCTCCCGCTCAATCCTTTTTGCCGAACAGCGCGTCGGCGGCGGCGCGATGTGCCTCGGCATGGGCACTGTGGCGGCGCACGCGCGCGATCTCGGCTTCGAGGAGAGCGATCCGCTCCGCCAGCTCGTCTTGCGAATAGGGCGCGAGATCCTCTTTCGCGAGGAGAGAGGCGGCATCGCCTGTGCGTCGTGGCCGGTCGTCTTCGTCCATTGTCCGCCTTTCTCGCAAGCAAGCCCGGTTGCTGTCAAACGAATCGCGCGATAGACGCAAGACGCCGGGGCGAGAGAATGGCAGGATTGGGGATAGCAATGGTTGCGAGCCTACCCGAACGGATGACCGCGATCGGGTTCGACGAACCCGGCGGTCCCGACGTGCTGGTGGCGAAGGATTGTCCGGTGCCCGAACCCGGCGCCAACCAGGTGCTGATCAAGGTCAGTCATGCGGGCGTCAACCGGCCCGACGTGATCCAGCGCCAGGGCCTCTATCCGCCCCCTCCGGGCGCTTCGCCTCTGCCCGGGCTGGAAGTGTCGGGAGTGGTGGTCGCGATCGGCCAAGGCGCGCCGCCCGAAATGCTGAACCAACCGGTCTGCGCCCTGGTTTCGGGCGGGGGCTATGCCGAATACTGCCTCGCCCATTCGGGCCATTGCCTCCACGTGCCGGACGCGATGCCGATGGACGAGGCGGCGGCGATCCCCGAAACGCTGTTCACCGTGTGGCACAATGTCTTCGAGCGCGGCTGGGCGCGCGATGGGGAGACCTTGCTGGTCCATGGCGGGACCAGCGGGATTGGCACGATGGCGATTATGCTGGCCAAGGAATTCGGCCTCACCGTGCTGACCACTGCCGGCAGCGACGAAAAATGCGCCGAAGCGCGCGAAGTCGGCGCCGATCTCGCCATCAATTACAAGACGCAGGATTTCGTCGAGGAGGTGCGCAAGGCCACGGACGGGCGCGGCGCGGACGTGATCCTCGACATGGTGTCGGGCGATTACGTGCAGCGCAATCTCGATTGCCTCGCCGAAGACGGGCGCCATGTCACGATCGCGGTGCTCGGCGGGATCAAGGCGGAAATCAACATGGCCAAATTGATGAGCCGCCGCCAGACGATGACCGGATCGACGCTGCGCCCGCGCTCGGACGAATTCAAGGCGCTGCTCGCGGACGAGATCCACAACCACGCCTGGCCCCTGTTCGAGGACGGCACCATCCGCCCGGTGATGGACGAGACCTTCCCGCTCACCCGCGCGGCGGATGCGCACAGGCGGATGGAGGCGGGCGACCACATCGGCAAGATTGTGCTGAAGGTCGCGGCGGACTGACGCCAAATCGACGTAATGTCCCCGTTCGGTCACGCGACTGCGCTTCGCGTGTAACATTGCCGCGCTAGGCCTGCTCCCGAATGGTGGGAGAAGCGCCGTGACCGAACTGCCCCGTGAAATCGAGAAATTCGCCGCTTTCGGCGCCAATATCGCCAGTTTTCCGGCGATACAGCCCGCCGTGCCCGAACGCGTCATCGGCGAAAGGCGCAAGTTCCGCACGATCTGGATCAGTGACGTCCATCTCGGCACCAAGGGCTGCAATGCGAATCTGCTGATCGATTTCCTCGACCATACCGATAGCGAGACCATGTATCTGGTCGGCGACATCATCGACGGGTGGCGGTTGAAGAAAAAGGTCTACTGGCCCGCCTCGCATAACGACATCGTCTGGCGCATTCTGAAACGCGCCAAGCGCGGAACGCGGATCGTCTATATCCCCGGCAATCATGACGAGATGGTGCGACCGTTTGCTGGCATGAATTTCGGCGGGGTCGAGATTGCGCGCGCCGCCTTCCACGATACGGCGGACGGGCGGCGGCTGATGGTGCTGCATGGCGACGAATTCGACACCATCATGCTCGCCCACCGCTGGCTCGCCTTCTTCGGCGACGCGCTCTATCACGCGGCGATGGGCCTGAACCTGTGGGTCAATGCGATCCGCCGCCGCTTCGGCCTGCCCTATTGGTCGCTCAGCAAGGCGGCCAAGCACAAGGTCAAGAACGCGGTCGAATTCATCTCCAAATACGAGGAGGTGGTGGCCCGCGCCGCGGGCGAGCGGGGCGTGGACGGCGTGGTCTGCGGCCATATCCACACCGCCGACATGCGCGATTTTCTGCACGAGGGCGAGACCGTCCAATATTACAATGACGGCGACTGGGTCGAAGGGTGCAACGCGCTGGTCGAACATTTCGACGGGCGGATGGAAATCCTCCACTGGGCCGACGAAGTCGCCAAGCGCGACGCGGCCCCGGCGTCGGAAGAGGAAGCCGTCGCATCGCGGGAAGCGGCGTGAACGCACCCGCGCGCCTGTGGGTGGGGGACGGGATTGGTATCGAGCGGCGCGCTTCATCCGCCGCTCCGAAGGATGCGCGTAGCTCTGGCCTGCGTCGCATCGCGATCGTCACCGATGCGTGGCTGCCGCAGATGAACGGCGTGGTCCGCACGCTGACCACGACCTGCGACCTGTTGCGTGCGCAAGGCCACGAGGTCCTGACGATCTCGCCCGACCAGTTCTTGAGCTGGCCCTGCCCGACCTATCCCGAAATCCGCCTGGCTCTCGCCGCGCCGGGTGCGGTGGCGCGGAGCCTGCGCGCATTCGCACCCGATGCCATCCACATCGCCACCGAAGGCCCGCTGGGGCTTGCCGCGCGGCGCTATTGCGTGGACAGCGGCACGCGCTTCACCACCGCCTACCACACCCAGTTTCCCGATTACGTGGCCCAGCGCACGCACCTGCCCGCCGCATGGTTCTGGCGCTACATCCGCTGGTTCCACGCCCCCGCCCAGCGCATCCTGGTCGCGACCGAGAGCATAGCGGAGGAGCTGCGTGCCCACGGGCTCGACCAATTGCACGGATGGAGCCGCGGCGTCGATCTCGCCTGTTTCACGCCCGATGCGCCGCCCCCGCCGGAATTCGCCGCTTTGGAAGGGCCGATCCAGCTCTATGTCGGGCGAGTCCCGCCGGAGAAGAATCTCGAAGCGTTTCTCGGCGGCACCTATCCGGGCAGCAAGGTGGTGGTGGGGGACGGGCCCGCGCTCGAAGCCTTGCGCACCCGTTACCCGAACGCGCATTTCCTCGGTCGGCGCAGCGGGCGCGATCTGGCGGGCTGCTATGCCGGGGCGGATGTCTTCGTCTTTCCCAGCCGCACCGACACGTTCGGTCTCGTCATGATCGAAACGCTCGCCTGCGGGACGCCGGTGGCCGCGTTTCCCGTTCCCGGACCGCGCGATATCGTGACCGACGCGGTCGGCGCGCTCGCGGACGATCTCGATCGGGCCATCTCCGCCGCGCTGTTCTGCGACCGCCGGGATTGCGCGCGCTATGGGGCGGGCTTCAGCTGGGATGCGGCGACCGCGCAATTCCTTGCCGGGCTGGCGCCGCTCGATCAACCAGCCCCGGCCTGAACTCCGCTTCCGCTCCCCCGGAACACGCCGCGCTTGCGGACGGGGACGGTTCGGCCTACATGATAGGGGCAGTGGCCGCTCCGCAAGGGGCGGCCCTTCCTATTTCAGGTCATCAGAAAAGGCGCCGAAAATGGCCGACCAACCCAAGCCCCTCATGCCGCATGCGACCGCCACTTGGCTGGTCGACAACACCGGCCTCAGCTTCGAACAGATCGCAGAATTCTGCGGCCTGCACATTCTCGAAGTCCAGGCCATGGCGGACGATCTGGCCGGCGCGAAATACACCGGGCGCGATCCGGTCCATGCGGGCGAGTTGACGCAGGGCGAGATCGAGAAGGGCCAGGAGGACAGCAGCTATTCGCTCAAGATGCAGCGCGCGCCCGTCGCAGTCAGCCGCACCAAGGGTCCGCGCTACACGCCCGTGTCTAAGCGGCAGGACAAGCCGGACGGCATCGCCTGGCTGCTGCGCAACCACCCGGAAATCTCGGACGCGCAGATCGGCAAGCTGATCGGGACCACCCGCACCACGATCGGCGCGATTCGCGACCGCACGCACTGGAACATCCAGAACATCCAGCCCAAGGATCCGGTGACCCTTGGCCTCTGTTCGCAGCGCGAATTGGACGCGGTCGTCGCCAAGGCGGCCAAGAAGGTCGTGAGCGAG